>Ga0209517_10010689_pt1 | contig 10151 bp, 7 predicted proteins | sample PeaSoiMetSII2010_FD_187695 | JGI IMG/M metagenome (GOLD analysis project Ga0209517, IMG submission 187695) | Peat soil microbial communities from Weissenstadt, Germany - SII-2010 (SPAdes) (version 2) | ecosystem: Environmental > Terrestrial > Soil > Wetlands > Peat | place: Germany: Weissenstadt... | reverse complement strand
CGATCCCCCATGAATGGCAAGAACCTGCGGACTAGCCGACGTCGTGGTCATGAGGCAGACCTAGGCTGGAACCCGCGCCGGGACCGGTTGTTCCTCAGGCGAGGCTGGAGCAATCAATTCCTGCAAGTCGCGATTCGTGAGCCAGTGTTCGTTGGTCTCGCTGGCATAGCGGAATCCTTCGGGCAAAGGCTTGCCGTGCACCCAGTTCTCACGCCGCCACCATGCATGCGCCGGCTGAATGATATAGCGGTCTTCGACTTCGAGCGTGTTACGCGCCTCATCTTCAGAAACCAGCACTTCGTGCAGCTTTTCTCCGGGACGAATTCCAATGGTCTCAATCTCGCACCCCGGAGCGATCGTTTCCGCCAGGTCCACCAGTCGCATGCTCGGAATCTTGGGGACGAAAATTTCTCCGCCGTGCATCTGCTCGATGCTGCTCACCACAAACCGCACTCCCTGCTCCAGCGTCAGCCAGAAGCGGGTCATCCGTGCATCGGTCAGCGTGATGCGGCCGCGAAGTTTCTGTTCCTGAAAAACCGGGATCACGCTTCCCCGGCTCCCCACGACATTTCCGTAGCGCGCACAACTGAACCGTGACTCCTGGGCACCCGCATAGGCGTTCGCCTGCACAAACATCTTCTCGGCGCACAACTTCGTGGCGCCGTACAGGTTGATCGGGTTGACGGCTTTATCGGTGCTCAGAGCCAGAACGCGCCGCACGCCCTGATTGATGGCGGCATCAATCACGTTGCGGCCACCGATGATGTTAGTCTGAATGGCCTCGAAGGGGTTGTACTCGCAAGCCGGCACCTGCTTCAGCGCAGCCGCGTGAACCACGATCGTAACCCCGGCAAAAGCGCGCTCCAAACGTCCCGCATCACGCACATCGCCCAGAAAATATCGCAGGCTGGGATGGTCCAGTCCCGCGGCGCGCATGTCGTGCTGCTTGAGTTCATCGCGGCTAAGGATCACCAGGCGCTTCGGCCGGTACTCCTTCAGCATGATTTCGACGAATTTCTTCCCGAAAGACCCGGTCCCGCCCGTCACCAGAACTGCCTGTTCCGACCAATTCATCCCATCCGCCTCGTTACCACTGAAATCACACAACCTCGCCGCGAAGCCGCTCGAACGCCTTTTCTCATTTCCATGGGCATGGCCATCCGGAACACTTCTGCGATGGACGGCCGCCGGCTGGGTCTCACGTTGCCGCTAGTATAGCGGACTTTCCCCGAACCCGGCGCTCCATCGCGCCGCCTCGGGAAGAAAATTGGCCGCGGCTTTTGCCTCATCCAATGCTAAAATGTTCCACGAACTCTCCAGTTACTCGGTGCGAAACAATTCCCTGCGCGACGGACCAGCCTCTTCGACCCGGGACTTCGTTCTAGGTATGCACGACAGCCCTGTTCGGGCCTTTGGAGCAGTCACACATTCCTTGAGGAGCAGGCATGGATTCCGGACCCCTGATACCGGCGAGTAACTCCGCCATTCGCGCAATAGAGCCGACCCCAACCCTGGACTTGGGCCGGCCGGCGGGTCTGCGCCTCTATCCCGATCTTCCTTCGCACGAATCCCCCGTCCGCGAATACATTCGGATTCTCCTCAAGCGCAAATGGACCATCATCGGATGCCTGGTGACGATCTTTTCCGTCGTCGCCATTGCCAGTCTGAAGCTGCCTAAGGTTTATCAAGCCGTCGGCACCATCGAGATCGACAAGCCCGATGCCAGTCTGAATTTTCAGAACTCCGCGACCTTCAACCTGGACTATTTCGATCCCACCGAGTTAGAGACCGACATGAAGAAGTTGCAGAGCGACAGTCTGGCACTGCAGGTAAGCCAGGAGTTGCACCTGGATCGGGGCGCAGAACTCGCCGGTCAGGCTCCGCCCGCGCCTTCGCTCGATCTGGCTCCCGACACTCTCCAAAATGATTCCCCCCGGGCCGCGGCCATGGTGGGAAACTTCAAGGGGAATCTGAAAGTCTCCCTCGTTCCCAATACCCGCATCATCGAGGTCCGTTACACCGACCAGAATCCCCAGGCCGCCGCCCTTGCCGTCAACACCCTGATGCAAACCTACGTCGATGAAAATCGAAGATCCCGCTACGACGCGACCATGGACGCCTCGAAGTGGCTGGCGGGACAACTCGTCGATATGCAGATGAAGGTGGAGTCCTCCCAGGAAGAGCTGGTGCGTTATCAAAAAGAGCACGAAATCCTGGGAATCGACGAGAAACAGAACATCACGATGGCCAAGTTAGACGAACTCAACAAGCAGCTCACCGCCGCCGAAAGCGAGCGCATGGACAAAGAGGCTCTATACCGTGTGGTTGAGTCCGGAGATCCTGACGCGATCGCCTCCAACGCCGGCGGCCTCGAAGACTTGGCCGGAGGCGGCTCGCAATCTGCCTCGACTTTGCTGGAAAGCCTCCGAACCAAGCAGGCCGACATCAAGATCCAGGCCGCCGACCTGAGCACCCAGTTCGGCCCTTCGTATCCCAAGCTGACTCAACTGAATAATCAACTGAAGGAAATCGACGCTCAGATTAGGGCGGAAATGAAAAAGATCGCCAGCAAGTTTCGCGGCGAATACACCACCGCCTTGCAGCGCGAAAACATGCTGCGCGACGCTTTCGAAAAACAAAAACAGCAGGCCAACAAGCTGAACGAAAGCGCCATCCGGTACAACATGCTCAAACGCGATGCCGACACCTATCGCACACTCTACGAAGGTATCTTGCAAAAACTCAAGGAAGCCGGCGTCTCGGCGGGATTGAAGTCTAACAATTTCCGCATCGTGGATACTGCTCGTTCACCCACCGGGCCGATCGAGCCAAATATTCCCCGCAACCTGATGTTTGCTCTGGTCCTGGGACTGGCATCCGGCGTGGGACTCGCTTTCCTGCTGGAGGGATTGGACAACACCGTGCGCACGACGGAACAGGCGCAGATGATCTCTGGCCTGCCATCACTGGGCATGATTCCTCTCGGTTCCAAGTCGGCCCGTGAGGGCCCCAATCCCAAGCGCCTGGTGATCGCGACCTCTAAAGAAGCCGTGGAACTGGTAACCCAAGTCCGGCCGCAATCGCAAATGGCGGAATCGTACCGCGCCCTGCGCACCTCCCTGCTGCTGTCAAACCTGGGAGCTCCTCCCAAGGTCATCATGGTGACGAGCGCTCTGCCCCAGGAGGGCAAGACCACCACCAGCATCAATTGTGCGGTGGTGCTGGCTCAGAAAGGCGTGCGGGTCCTCTTGATTGACGCCGATATGCGCCGGCCCAGCATTCATAAAACGCTGGGCATGGGGCCACACAGCGGATTGAGCAATGTGCTGACCGGCAGCACCACGCTCGAGCAGGCCATCACCCGCACCGCGATTCTCCCCAATTTGTTCGTGCTCGCCGCGGGCACGCCGCCGCCCAACCCCGCCGAACTGCTGGCGTCTTCCAACATGCGCGACAAACTGGCGGAGTTGCGCGAGCAATATGACCACATCGTGATCGACACGCCCCCGTCGCTGTCCGTCACCGACGCGGTCGTTCTGTCACCCCGCGCCGATGCCGTCGTGCTCGTGATTCGTTCCGGTCAAACCACCAAGCAAGCTCTCCGTCGCTCGCGCGATATTCTCACCCAAGTCAACGCCAAGGTGGTGGGAGTTCTGCTCAATGCCGTAGACCTGAGTTCGCCCGACTACTATTACTATTACGAATACCAGGGTAAGTACGCCCGCTACTACCACGAGGGAGAATCCTCCGACCACGAGGGACCAAACGATGAAGTGGAACAGAGCTCGCCCTCGTCGAGCAGCGCGTAACGTGGATTTTCGCCCGCACCGATACAGATGAAGATCCCTTTCAACACACCCGCTCGCAAGTGGCTGGTCACCGCCCTTGCCGTCGCTCTTGCGGCCGGCTACGTTGGCTTCGCTTCAACCCAGGTCGCGGCCGTCTGGTTCGACAGCCGCGTCGAGCTAACCAGCCTCAAAAGGGCCGTACGGCTCGATTCGGGGAATGCGGATTATCACGATCACTTGGGCCGATACTACGATCTCGTGGCGCGGGAGCCGGCCGTGGCGGTTGCGAACTATAAAGAGGCCGTACAACTCAATCCTCATTCCGCTCGCTTCTGGTTCGACCTGGCCAACGCTTATCAGGTTCTGGGAGACACGGCAAATCAGACCGTGTCGCTGGAGCACGCCATCCAGGCCGATTCCATGACGCCCGACGTCGCCTGGGAAGCCGGCAACCTCTATCTCGTCCAGGGCGAAAATCAGAAGGCCCTGCGCGAATTCCGCGTCGTCATCGCCAACGACCTCTCCCTCGTCAACAGCGCTCTTCAGTTCTCCTGGCGCATCGAACCGGATGTCGATGCCCTCTTGCGCGATGTTGTGCCTGCCCGCAGCGAGGCTCTCTTAGGTTTCCTCGCCCTGCTGCAGGACAAGCAAGAGACTGCGGGCGCGGCCAAAGTGTGGAGTGCCCTGATCCAGACTCATCAGCCCTTCGAACGGCGCTATGCTGACGAATACTTCCGCTATCTCATCCAGCACAAGGACGTCGACCAGGCAGTGCTGGTCTGGCAACAAACCGCCGATCACTTCGGGCTTTCCGCTTATTTGCCGTCGCCCCGCAATCTGATCGTGAATGGCAGTTTCAGTCTTGGCGTGTTAAACACCGGCTTTGACTGGCAACATCAGAAGCAACCCGGCGTCAAACTGGAACTCGACCGCACCGACTCTCATGACGGCAGGCAGTCCCTGGTGATTATTTTTGACGGGCCCGGAATCACCGACGCCGGAATCTATCAGCTGATTGCTGTGCAACCCAGCACCACCTACGATTTCTCTGCCTATTACAAGAACGGAGAAATGGAGGGCGCTGGTGGACCGCATCTCACCATTCAAGACATGTACACCCAAGCGGCTTACTACGATAGCGATGAATTGAAAAACGCAGGATTCTGGAAGCCGGTAAACGGCGAGTTCACCACCAGCCCCGACTGCAAACTGCTGGTACTGCACGTCCGGCGCCTTCCAGAACGCAGTCCGATCCGTGGTAAGCTTTGGATCGACGACTTTCACCTCATCCGAAAACCGTTTTAGGAGGTTGCGGAAAAACTCACGATTCTGTCTTGTCTTGAAAGGGCGCGGCTTCAAGCCGCGCCGTAAGTCGAATCGAATCGATGCCGGCTTCTTAGCCGCTGAGGGGAATCTCAGCCGTACAAAATACTTTTTCCGCAACCTCCTAGGGAACACATCGCGCTAGAACAAAGCAACAACGCAGCAACTTCATGACTTCCCGCCGACCAATGACCGAGGTTTCCGACCAATCGCGCACGGCACGGATTGATTCATTCCTGCTTTATGGAACCTTCGGCCTGCTCATGTTCGGCCCTCTCGCCTTCGGCGCGGTCGAAGCCTGGTCGACTCTCATTCTCGAAACCGGTTCCGCTCTCCTCACACTTCTCTGGCTCCGCAAACAATGGCTCGAGAACGAACTAACCATCCAGTGGAATCCACTATTCCTTCCCATGGCAGGGTTCGGCGTCCTCATCCTTTTGCAGATCGTTCTTGGCGCTAGCGCCTACCGGCACGATACTATCTCAGGCGCTATGCTGTACTGCGCCTACGCCATGCTCTGTTTTCTGGCGGGGCAAACCTTGTTGCGCAGTTCTCAGGCGCGCGTCATTGCTGTGATCCTCGCCCTCTACGGCTTCGCCATCGCCGCATTCGCACTGCTGCAGGGCGTTGCGCCCAACGGCAAACTGTACTGGCTTCGCCAGCCCACCATGGGCGGCGCGATCTACGGCCCCTACGTGAACCACAATCATTACGCGGGCCTGATGGAACTGCTCGTTCCCATTCCGCTGGTCCTGTCGCTCAGCCGCCTGGCGGGCGAGAAGGAACGCGTCGCCGCCGGCGTCGCCGCCGCCATCATGGTGGGGACGGTCTTCCTTTCTGGTTCGCGCGGGGGCATGCTCGCCATTTTCCTCGAACTGGTCGTGGTCGCAATCGTGGTGCTTCGCCACAGAGTCGTGCTGCTTCGCCAGAAAAAGGGCATTAGGATCGCCGTCAATATCGCTGCATTCGCGGTTGTGCTGATCGGCCTGCTGACCTGGCTGGGCGGCAAGGAATTGACGTCCCGCGTTTCCAGCATCGCCACCGAGACCCATACCGAACTTTCCGGCGGCATGCGCGTCTCCATTGACCGCGACGCCTTGCGAATGTTCCGGAACAAGCCGCTGCTCGGCTGGGGACTGGGAACCTTCCCCGTCGTGTACCCGCAGTTCCGCAGCTTCTACACCAATTTCTTTGTCAATGAAGCCCACAATGACTATCTGCAACTGCTTTGCGAGATGGGGTTGCTCGGCTTCGGTACGATGGTGTGGTTCCTGATCGTGCTTTATCGCAGCGCGCACCGCAAGATCGACAATTGGATGTCGGACGTGACCGGCGCCGTCACCCTGGCTTGTAGTTTAGGAGTCATTGGAATTCTGGTCCACAGCCTGCTCGACTTCAATCTGCAGATTCCAGCCAATGCCGCGCTCTTCTACGTGCTCTGCACCATCGCAGCGGCCCCGCCGTTGCTGCAGCGCGCCCGCAAACGCAGGCCCGTATCCACCGAAGAAGAAGAGACCTTCCCCGCTTCGGAAGTGGTTTAGCCACACGAGCGTTCGCCCGTTAAGAACGAATTGGATTTGAGATGAGCGCTGTTCAGCGTGGCCGGAACACGTGTGGCGGAACAATGGAGTTTCAACGCGACTGACGACAGAGCAGTGTGCCGCTCCCAGTCCCCAGTAAACCCCGGTTCTAACTGAGACCTGAGAACTGGTTCTTAGGGCTTGGCCGGGCTTGCCGGGTTGTCGCCCTTAACGAGCACCCACGTCGTAATCCCTACAGCGGCTGCCCCGCCAATTCCTACCGCTACCGGAGAATTCAGGATTCCCCCGCTCGCTCCCGGAGTCGCGCCGGTTACCGCCTTCTTGTTCTTACCCTTCTTTTTGCTGTTCTGATCGGTGTTGCCCGAGGATTCGTCGCGGGTCGTGTCCTGACCCTGCTGCAGCGTAACCACTTCCTTGCCGTCGCTGATGGTGAGATCGCCTTTGCTGGCATGGATTCTCACCGTGCCATCCATGTCGGAGACATTGAACTCCGTCCATGCATTCGAAGCAGGCGTCACTTTTACATCACCAGCCGTGGCCGCTATTCCCTTCGAAGTCGATACGGTTACACCGCCGTGTTGGATATCCACCGACACCCCTTGGAACTGCACCAGAGAGTCGGAGAGCACCGTGATACTCGACCCGGTTTCGTTGATATTGGCGACCGAATCAGAACGGGTTTGCAGAAGATCGCCCAGGAAAATTGCGGAAGAAGAGCGAGGAACGTGCGCGCCGTTCACCCACGCGGCGCCGTTCGTATATAACATCGCCGCATTGGAGTCGGCAGCGAACAACGAACCGGGGAACAGAACCATCAGCACGCAACTTACCATACCGCGAAACGCGGACTTGCCCATTCCCACACTCCGTTAATAACTATTTTGGTGACCTTGTTTCGAATCGTACCCTCCTTAGTTGTTCTCAGTCAATGCCTTTTGTGCCTGCGAACCCGTTTTCCAGTGGAAAACTCATCTGCCGATTCCCGCCGATTTCCGCTCTGGGCAAGCGATCCTGCTCAACCCCACCGCTCCACCACAGTCCACCACAGCAGTTTCATCCATTCAGCCAAGCACGTCTTGGCCCACTGCCGGCGGGTCCACCAACGCTTCCCGAACTCCCTGTCGTCGCGCGCCCCTGCCACCGAGAAAGATTTCCCGCGAACCTCGTGACGGAAGATGCTCAGCGAGCGGCGAGTGTGGAATTCCGAGGTGACAATCAAGATCCGGCTGCCTTCCTCGCCCGCCAGACATTTTTCCGCGTCGCGTGCCTCGTCTCGGGTTGAGAGCCCCACAGTCGCACAGATGCGGACCGATGCCGCTTGCGGAAGACGCTGTATGTACTTCTCCGCCAACTGGACTTCACTAGAATCGAAGACCCTGTCTGCGGCAGGAACGTCGATCACCACCCGGCGGCCATAACCCTGATCCAGCAACTGCAGCGCTCGCTCCGGACGGCGATCCGTCTCGCCCGCCAGAACCAGAATCACGTCCGACAGCTGCGGAGCGTCCACCACCAGCAATTTGCCTGCGTTCGCCGCGAATGCCACTACCGCGCCAGCCACTGCAATGGCAACAATCCAGACCCGTGCTCTTCTCCCGATATATTTTGTCAATCTGTCTCCCCTAGGGACTCCGAAACGTCTCTTGTCACGTCCGTAACCTCTTCCGCGCACTCGCCGCGTCAGCCGCCCCGCTTCAGCATGCTAAAATTAAACCGCTTCATGCAGTACATCTACGATTCATCCCGGAAAAATTCATGACCACCCACTTTGCCGCAGATACGTCTTTTGATCAACTCAAGACCAGAATCCAGCAGCGCCAGGCCCGCGTGGGCATCATCGGGCTGGGATATGTCGGCCTTCCGCTGGCTTTGTTGTACAGCGAACAGAAGATTCAGGTGACTGGCTTCGACATCGACGCCCGCAAGGTCGATACCCTGGCCAAGGGCGGCTCTTATATCTACCGCATCGCCGCCGAGGAAATCCAAGCCGCCAAGGCGAACGGCTTTTCCGCAACGGCTGATTATTCCCAGATCACCGCGATGGACGCCATCATCATCTGCGTCCCCACCCCGCTGAACGAGTACCACGAACCCGACCTCAGTTTCATCACCGACACCACTCACTCCATCGCTCCTCATTTGCGCGCCGGACAGTTGGTCGTGCTCGAGAGTACGACCTACCCCGGCACAACTGAAGACGTGATGATCCCCATCCTGGAGAAGGAGAACAAGGCCGGGCTCAAAGCCGCCCGCAACGGAGCCCTCACCGGAAAAGAATTCTTTGTCGCGTTCTCGCCCGAACGCGAAGATCCCGGCAATACCACGGTCGCGCGCCGCGATATTCCGAAGGTCGTCGGCGGATTGAACCCGCAGGCCTCCGAACTCGCCCGCGCCCTGTACGGTGCCATCTTCAATCGCACCGTTCCCGTCTCCTCGCCCGCCGCCGCGGAGATGACCAAACTGCTGGAGAACATTTACCGCTGCGTCAACATCGCGCTGGTCAATGAACTCAAGCTATTGTGCCTGCGCATGGATATCGATATCTGGGAAGTCATCGCAGCCGCTTCCACCAAGCCCTTCGGCTTTCATCCCTTCTATCCCGGACCAGGCCTGGGCGGGCACTGCATTCCCATTGATCCCTTCTATCTCTCGTGGAAGGCCAAAGAGTTTGATTTCCGTACGCGCTTCATCGAACTCGCCGGCGAGATCAACAACAACATGCCCTACCATGTTCTCTCCTCGGTAGGCAAAGCGCTGAACCGGCACAAGAAGGCGCTGAATGGCGCGAGCGTGCTCGTCCTGGGCGTGGCCTACAAGAAAGACATTGACGATTTGCGCGAGTCGCCTGCCCTCACCATCATCGAACTCTTGCAAAAAGAGGGAGCCCAGGTCAGCTATCACGATCCCTACTTCCCTTTCATTGGCAAGGGCCGGAAATACGATCTGCAAATGAAGTGCGCGGAGTTGAAGAACCTGGGGCAATATGACTGCGTCGTCATCGTCACCGACCACTCCGACTACGATTATCGCCACATCGTGCAGGAGGCCCAGTTGGTGGTCGACACCCGCAACGCCACCCGGGGGATTGAAAGCGACAAGATCGTACCGTGCTGAAGCCGACAGGTCCCTCCCACGCCGCCAGCCCGCGATAAGCGCTAACTTAAGCAGTTCGGGCTGGGGACCAACGCTCCCTGCGAGTGGAGTAACCTCCGGTTTGCCGACAACTCAGAAGTATTTATTGGCCTTCCAGACGTAACGGTAAAAAATCAACTAGACCGTTGATGCACGCTTCCGCAACCAGCGATCAAAGCTCCACGGTCCTCCACCCGTGCTCGCGAAATAAAGATGAAGCAGTAAAGCACCGCGCCTTCCCCGTCGTTCAGCAGCGGCCAGAATCCCTGCGGTGCGTGGAACTTGAAGTAAGCAACAGCCATCTCGCCTGAAAGAATGAAGGCGACGGGTCGAGTGAATAGTCCAAGCAACAAAAGCAAGCCACCAA
>Ga0209517_10010688_pt1 | contig 10151 bp, 12 predicted proteins | sample PeaSoiMetSII2010_FD_187695 | JGI IMG/M metagenome (GOLD analysis project Ga0209517, IMG submission 187695) | Peat soil microbial communities from Weissenstadt, Germany - SII-2010 (SPAdes) (version 2) | ecosystem: Environmental > Terrestrial > Soil > Wetlands > Peat | place: Germany... | reverse complement strand
CGAGAGCACCAGCGGGCAGGTCGACGAGCCGCGAATGCCCAGCTTGCGCTCCTCAGCCCCAACCGTCAGCCCCGGCGACGTGCGCTCCACCAGGAACGCTGAAAACTTCTCGCCGTCAATCTTGGCAAACACCGTGAACAGGTCTGCGATGCCGCAGTTGGTGGTCCACATCTTCTCGCCGTTGAGGATGTAGTAAGCCCCGTCCTCCGACAGCGTGGCCCGCGTCCGCACATTCGTGGCGTCCGAGCCCGAAGTGGCCTCGGAGAGCGAGTACGCCGCAATCCATTCGCCTCCGGCCAGCTTGGGCAGGTAGCGCTGCTTCTGCTCTTCAGTGCCGTACCAGACCAGCGGCAGCGTCCCGATGCCCACTTGCGCCCCAAAGGCTGTCGAAAAACTCGCCAGCACCGAGATGTGGTCGGTAATCAGCGTGGACGACACCTTGTCCATCCCCACGCCCCCGTACTCCTCCGAAATATCCACCGACGTAAACCCCAGTTCGGCAGCCTTCACCAGCGCCTTCCGCAAAGCCCCCGGCTCCTTGGCCTCGATGGCCGCGGCCGCAGGCAAAATCTCCTCCCGCGCAAATTCAGCCGCCGTCGCGGCAATCTGCCGCTGTTCCTGATTCAGGTCTTCCGGCGTAAACACTTCGGCCGGTGTGCGTGTTTCCAGCAAGAAACTGCCGCCCGCGGCGGCCACGATGGGCGCAGAAAGAACAACAGACATAGGGTGATCTCCAACTGCCAGAAACAGTACGATAGACGGGCGGGGAAGGGCAAATCTTCATAATAGTGTGCCTTACTTGCCTAACATAATTGCCATGATATATGATATGTATGTCTTGATTGGAGGCCTATGCGAGCTCTCGTTGACATCCCCGACCGGCAACTCGACGACCTGAGCGCTATCTGTGCGGCTCGAAAGCTCTCCCGCGCGGAAGCCGTCCGCCAGGCCCTGGACGCGTTCATCGCGCAAAATCGCCCGGGGCGCGAGCCAGCGTTCGGCCTTTGGAAGGGTCAGGCAGTTTGCCTGCCAGGTGACTCCGATCCACTGCCGGAAGGCGGGCTTGCCTACCAGGAGAAGCTGCGGAGCGAGTGGTGAAAGCGGTCGTCGACACCAACATTCTGATCGACTACCTGCGCGGAATAGCAATGGCGGCAACAGAGCTGGCGCTCTACCGCAACCCGGCCATCAGCGTAATCAGCTGGATGGAAGTGATGGCCGGCACGACTGCCCAGACCGAAAGCGCGACGAGAGCGTTCCTCCAGACCTTCGATGTGCTGGAGATCGACGCCAAAATCGCCGAACGCGCCGTGGACGTGCGCAAACTGAAGCGCGTCAAGCTGCCAGACGCGATCATCCTGGCCACCGCACAGGTACATCAGTGTCTCCTGGTCACGCGAAACACCCGGGATCTCGATCCCAATGACCCGGGCGTGCGTGTGCCCTACATCCTGTGAGCTGGATCGAAATCTGCGAGAAACAGAATCAGGATGAAACGATTCCCGCCGCAGTTTTGGAGAAAGAGATGAGACTCAGAGCGAGATCTCTATGGATTACAACCATCCTGGGCCTGTTCACAACTGCGGAGACCTGCTGTGCCCAGTACCGCGTCCTGCCCGGCAAGCTGGATGCCGATGGTCTGCCAACGACGCCGTCGCGTATCTGCCCAGGAGCAGGAGCCAGCGGCACCGAGCACTGCTACACACCTCCCACCGACAAGTATGTCTTCGGCCTGGAACCCAGGGCGCGGGTCGTCGGCAAACTCGACGGGCGCGACCTGATCCTCTTTACTGCTACCTTTTCCGGCGGAGGGAGCGGCACGCTCACCCATCTCGCGCTCCTAGAACAGCAAAGCTGCGACTTCGTGAACCTGCTGCCAACGGTGCAACTGACCAACCAGAGCGAATACAAGCTGTGGAGCCTGCCTGAGGTTTCCAGGGCGCCGGCCCTGGTTACCGCGGACTTTGTCTGGGATCTCAAAGTCGGCGAGACGCATTTCGCGTCCCACCGCTACACCGTGAACATGTACGTCTTCGACCCGAAGCTTGGCCGCTACATGCAGCGCATTGGTTACGTGACGGCGAGCAAATACCCGGGCCTGGACGATTCGGCCACAATCCGGGTTCTGGACGCGGAAAGGCCCACCATTCTGGCCAGGCTGCACCCTGGACCGGGCTAACGCGGCTTCGCCCGCCATCGCATACAATGATCGTTATCCCGGTCGTGGAGGCTCGCCCTGTTCGCCGCGCTTGTGAACTGTCTGCATCCTATCGCCAGCCTGCGCCAAACTCTGCTTGGGAGGCTGCCGGTGCTGGTGGCTGCGTATCTTGCCTTTGCTCCGCAGAACGGCCTGCGCCACTACCTGAAGACCCTGCAGCAAACCGACCAGACCTTCAAGGGCCTCTACCACTGGAATTTCTTTGACGCGGCGCTGCTGCTACCTTACTTCGCGGTCATGATCGTGCTGGCCATCTACGGCGTTCACCGCTATACGATGTGCTACCTCTACTTCAAGTACCGCAGGAACGCCAACCCGCACCCGGACAGCCATTTCGACGAGTTGCCGCGCGTCACCGTGCAACTGCCCATCTTCAACGAGCAGTTCGTCATCGACCGCCTGATCGAGGCCGTCTGCGCCATGGAGTACCCGCGCGAAAAGCTCGAGATCCAGGTCCTCGACGACTCCACCGACGAAACCCAGCAGGTGGCCGCTGACATCGTGGCGCGCTATGCGGCGCTGGGCCACCCGGTCGTCTACATCCACCGCACCAATCGATACGGCTACAAAGCCGGCGCCCTCGACGCGGGCTTGAAGGTGGCCAAGGGCGAGTTTGTCGCCATCTTCGACGCCGACTTTGTGCCTCCGCCCGATTGGCTCATGAAGGTCGTGCCCCACTTTGCCGAACCCGAAATCGGCATGGTGCAGACCCGCTGGACCCACCTCAATCGCGACTACAGCATGCTCACGCAAATTGAGGCCATCCTGCTCGACGGCCACTTTGTCCTGGAGCACGGCGCGCGCTTCCGTTCCGGCGACTTCTTCAACTTCAACGGCACCGCCGGCATGTGGCGCATCAAGGCCATCGCAGATGGCGGCGGCTGGCAGCACGATACTCTCACGGAGGACACCGACCTCAGCTACCGCTCGCAGCTCGCCGGCTGGAAGTTCAAATACCTGCCCCAGATCGAGTGCCCCGCCGAACTGCCCATCGAGATGACCGCCTTCAAAACCCAGCAGGCGCGCTGGGCCAAGGGCCTCATCCAGACCAGCATCAAGGTGCTGCCGCAGATCTTCCGCTCCAATGTGCCGCGCCGCATCAAGGTCGAGGCCGTCTACCACCTCACCGCCAACCTCAGCTATCCGCTCATGGTCATCATGTCCGCGCTGCTCATGCCGGCCATGATCGTGCGCTTCTACCAGGGCTGGTTCCAGATGCTGCTAATCGACTTCCCCCTCTTCACCGCCTCCACTTTCTCCATTGCGGTGTTCTACCTGATGAGCGAGCGTGAACTCTTTCCCAAAACCTGGATGAAGACCTTCTTCTATCTGCCATTCCTCATGGCCCTCGGCATCGGCCTCACCGTCACCAACACCAAGGCGGTCATGGAGGCTCTGTTCGGCATGAAGAGCGCCTTCGTCCGCACCCCCAAGTACCGCGTCGCCAAGAAGGGCGAAAAATCCCAGGCCGCCAAGTACCGCAAGCGCCTGGTCCTGGCCCCCTGGATCGAGCTCTTCCTCGGCTGCTACTTCATGGCCGCCATCGTTTACACGTTCTCCAACCACAACTACTTCACCGCCCCGTTCCTGATTCTCTTCGTCATCGGATACTGGTACACGGGGCTGATGAGCCTGCTGCAGGGCCGCTTCGAGCGCTGGCGCACCGGCGCCCCCGTCAGCGACGACGAATCCAGCCCCAAACCGTTCCCGGTGGGAGTGTGAGGTGAGCAGATGAGCGAGCTGGATTTGCTGCCGAAGGTCGAAGTTCTCTCCATTGACACGATCGACGAGCTTGCTGATCGCCTTCCGCACCGACATCGGTACTTCACGCTCCTGCTGGCATGGGACGCCCCCGAAATCGACCAGCAGAATCTAATTGACCTCTTTCGACCGCTCGTGGACCGCGGTCTTGCCTATCTTTGCGCCTGGGGCAGCCACTGCGAGGCAGTACACGACGCCGTCGATTTGTGCGTGGTTGAGAAAGAACTTGACGCTGGAGAATCCGACTGCTTTCTGATGACCACTTGGCATGCAAATGAACCGCTGAAAGAGGCCGCTTGGTTCTTTAAAATGCTAGCAATTCCCTCCGAGAATCACGTGTTCGTGGACTTTGACCGCTTCGCAGTCTCTGTTGGGAATCCGGATTGGGCTCAGGAGACGGATCGGTATCTTTCTGAAGGCGCACCTCCAGACGCCGAGGCCCAATAAGACGCTTCGGCCTTCGGGACACGATCCCCAGGCGCCCACAAGTGGCAGGCCACCTTGATTTCGAGCCACTTGCGGCTAAAATCGGGCTACACTATGCCTGAGACCACCATGCTGACCGCCGACAAAGTTCGCGCCGCTCTTGAGAATCTAAGCCCGACGCAGGAGAAGGTCGACCTGGCCGTGAAGACGGCTGTGGAGGTCGCGCAGCCATCGCGCGTGATCATCTTTGGCTCCTGGGCTCGCGGCGAGGCGAAGTGGGACAGCGATCTGGATCTTGCGGTGCTTATGCCCGATTCTGCGGAGCCGGAGTTGGACAAGATTCACCGCAGTCTGCGACGGAAGCTGGACGAGTTGCCGATAACCATCGATCTCGTCGTGACCACCGAGGGTTGCGCTGAGCAGTTTCGCGGATCGATCAATTCGATTTATCACCGGATTCTCCAGGATGGACAGGTAGCGTATGAGCAACGTCCCGTACTCGCAGGCGCAGATACTTCTGATCAAGGCCGCTGAGGACGAGGCAGCCCTCCATGTGGACGGCAATCCGGAATCCATCCTCGGCTTTCATGCGCAGCAAGCTGTCGAAAAGCTCATCAAAGCGCTGCTGGCGGCGCTCTCGGTCCCTTTCGAACTGACGCACAATCTGGGCAGGCTCCAAACCGCGCTTGAGGCCACTGGAGAGCAACTGCCCGCCACACCATTGCCCCTGGGCGAACTGAATGACTTCGCTGTTGTCTACCGTTACGACCTGCTGTTCCAACTTGCGGCTCCGGACAAAGCGGATCTGATCGAATCCGTCCGCCTCATCCGCGAGTACGTCGTCGCCCGCATCGCTGCGCTCTCCGCGACCCCCTAGCCCACTCCGCTACAATAGACATACGCGCCTGCCGCACCGGAGACCTGGAATCCCCGGCCCGGCTGGCGCATAAGAGCATCTATGCTAGCCAAAAACCTACCGGAAGCCCTTACCTTCGATGACGTGCTGCTGGTGCCTGCCTACAGCGACGTGGTGCCCATCTCGGTCAGCACGCAAACCCAGTTGACCCGCGACATCACGCTGAACACGCCGCTGCTCTCCTCCGCCATGGACACGGTCACCGAGTCGCGTATGGCCATTGCCATGGCCCAGCAGGGCGGCATCGGCATCGTGCACCGCAATCTCACCATCGGCGACCAGGCCGGCGAGATCGACAAGGTCAAGCGCTCTGAGAGCGGCATGATCGTGGACCCGGTCACCATCGGCCCCGACCAGATGATCGCCGACGCTCTGGAAGTCATGCGCCGCTACAAGATCTCGGGCGTGCCGGTCACGCAGGGCAAAAGGCTGGTCGGCATTCTCACCAACCGCGACCTGCGCTTTGAAACCCGCACCGACATTCCCATCGGCGACGTGATGACCTGGGAGAACCTTGTCACGGTTCCTGTCGGCACCACCTTGGAAGAGGCCGAGCTGATCCTGCACAAGCATCGCATTGAAAAGCTGCTGGTGGTCAACGATCAGTACGAGCTCAAGGGCCTGATCACCGTCAAGGACATCCAGAAGAAGCTGAAGTATCCCGCCGCCAGCAAGGACGACCAGGGCCGCCTGCGCGTTGGCGGAGCCATCGGGGCGACGGGCGACTATCTGGAGCGCGCCGCCGAGCTGGTGCGCGTCCGCGCCGATGTGCTAGCCATCGACTCAGCACACGGCCACAGCTCCCGTGTCCTCGAAGCGGTGCGCGAAGTGAAAAAGCGGTTCCCAGGCGTCGGTCTGTTGGCCGGCAACATTGCCACATACGAGGGCGCGCTGGCGCTCATCGAAGCTGGCGCGGACGCCATCAAGGTCGGCATCGGCCCCGGTTCCATCTGCACCACGCGCATGGTCACCGGCGCCGGCATGCCGCAGATCACCGCCATCGCCGAAGCATATCGCGCCGGCCGCGAGCACGGCGTCCCCGTCATCGCCGATGGCGGCATCAAGTACTCCGGCGAGATCACCAAGGCCATCGCCGCCGGCGCCAGCTCGGTCATGATCGGCTCGCTCTTTGCCGGCGTCGACGAGAGCCCCGGAGAAACCATCCTCTACCAGGGACGCAGCTTCAAGAGCTACCGCGGCATGGGCTCGCTCACCGCCATGAGCCAGGGCTCCGGCGAGCGCTACTTCCAGAGCACGTCCGACCTGGCCAGCGCAGAACTGGGCAGCGAGGGCGTCGTCCAGCGCGAGCGCGCCAGCCAGAACCGCCTGGCCAAGTTCGTCCCCGAGGGTATCGAGGGCCGCGTCCCCTACCGCGGACCGCTCGAGTCCATGGTCTTCCAACTCGTCGGCGGCCTGCGCTCCGGCATGGGTTATCTGGGTTGCGGCTCGATCGCCGAACTGCAGGAAAACGCCCACTTTGTGCGCATCTCCAGCGCCGGCCTGCGCGAGAGTCACGTCCACGACGTGATCATCACCCGAGAGGCGCCCAACTATCATGTGGAATAGAAGAGCCGGTCTGTGGTACTGGATCTACGTCTGGCTGCCAGTCGTCATCGGCATCGCCATCATCGTGCTGGAGTCCACGGAGGCCTTCGGCTCCGACCACACCAGCGGCCCGCTGCGCCACATCTACGAAGCTCTCTTCGGACCCGTCTCCAACGCCCGCTGGGAGACCATCCACCACTACATCCGCAAATCGGGCCACTTCCTCGGCTACGGTTTCATTGGCCTCGCATGGCTGCGCGCCTGGTGGCTGACCCTGCCCCACTTCAGCTTCCTGTACGACGCCATCCTCGCCCTGCTGGGCACAGCGCTGGTGGCCAGTTGGGATGAATGGCACCAGAGCTTTATCCCAAACCGCTCCGGCTCACCCAGGGACGTCCTCCTGGACTGCACCGGCGCAATCACCCTGCAGCTGATGGTCTACCTCTTCATGCGCACCCTCAAACCCAAGCGGCTGGCCAGAGCAGCGTGATTGAGGCCTGCCGAGGGGGCGCAGGCATTTGCGCACCGGACATTCCGGCCGATACAATCTGTGCCGAACCTGGACCGCGATTCCCCGAGCCGTACCGCAAATCATCGCGCAGACACTGCGCCCCAAGTCGAAGCAGGCCCTCGATAAATTCAATGGAAATTCTCATCACTGGCGGCACCGGCTTTATCGGCAAGCGTATTGCCAACCATCTCCTTCAGGCAGGCTCCATTCAACTTGAGGGGGAGCAGCCGCGTCCTATCGAAAAGATCACGCTCTTCGACGCCTTCCCCGGCGAAAATGTACCCCGTGATGCACGCATCGAAGTAGTCACCGGCGATCTGAATGACGCCGCCGCGATGGCGCGCGTGACCGCCAACGCCGATCTTGTCTGGCATCTGGCCGCCGTAGTCAGCGCCGCCGCAGAGGCCGACTTCGATCTGGGCATGCGCACCAACATCAGCGGCATGATGGTTCTGTTGGAGGCGCTGCGCTCCCGGCATTCCCGCCCGCGCCTGGTCTACTCGAGCAGCTTCGCCGTCTTCGGCGGCGAACTCCCTCCTGTTGTGACCGACCAGACGGCTCCCACGCCAAAGTCCTCCTACGGCATGCAGAAGGCCGTGGGCGAGTTGCTGGTGGCCGATTACAGCCGCAAGGGCTTCATTGATGGCCGCTCGGTCCGCTTGCCCACCATTACCGTGCGTCCCGGCAAACCGAACAAGGCGGCTTCTTCGTTTGTCAGTTCCATTGTTCGAGAGCCGCTGGCCGGCCAGACCGCCGTGTGCCCGGCTCGCAAAGATACCCAGGTCTTCGTGGCTTCTCCGCGCATGGCCCTCGCGGCGATGATGCGGGCGATGCAGTTGAGCGACCAGACCATCGGCGCGGAACGAACCATCCCGCTGCCCGGCATTACGGTAAGCGTCGGCGAGATTGTCTCCTCTCTGGAGCGTGCCGCGGGCCCGGAAGCAACCGGCAGAATCTCCTGGGAGCCGGACGCCGTGATTCAACGCATCGTGGAAAGCTGGCCGTCCCGGGTCCATGCCGCCCGCGCCGCGGCTTTGGGCTTCCCCAGCGACACGGACTTCGACTCCATTATTCGCGCGCATATCGAAGACGAGCTGACGCCGGCATGAGCAAACCTCAAGTTGGATTTATCGGAACCGGCATCATGGGCGAACCCATGGCGCATCACCTGATCCAGGCTGGGTATTCCCTGCGCGCGTGGAACCGCACCCCGGAGAAGCTGGCTTCTCTGGTGGCCGCCGGCGCTGTGCCCTGCGCCACACCCGGCGCGGCCGCCGAGGGCGCCGCGACCGTGATCTGCATGCTCAGCGACGGCCCCACCTGCGACGCCATCTTCTTTTGCCGCGACGGTGCGGTGGCCGCCATGGCGCCAGGCTCAACCCTTGTCGTGATGAGTTCCATTGCGGTCGAGACCGCTGTCGAGGAGGCTCGCCGCGCTGCTGCCTATGGAGTTCATTACATCGACGCGCCCGTCTCAGGAGGCCAGGCCGGCGCCCGCAACGCGACGTTGGCCATCATGGCCGGCGGCAGCGAGGAAGACTTCGCCGCCGTGGCTCCCCTGCTCGCCGTCCTTGGCCGTCCCGTGCGCGTGGGACCGGTCGGCTGCGGCGAACTGGCCAAGCTGGTGAATCAGATCATCGTGGCCGGCACCATCGCCACGGTCGCCGAAGCGCTTCTTCTCGCTGAGCGGGGAGGAGCATCGCCCGCCAAGGTGCGCGAGGCCCTCGCTGGAGGCTTCGCCGACTCGCCCATTTTGCAACAGCACGGCTTGCGCATGATCGAAGACCACTTCGTCCCCGGTGGCCCAGCCAAGTGGCAATTGAAGGACACGCGCAACGCACTGGCCTACGCACAGTCGGTCGGTTTGTCGCTGCCCGTGGCCAGCCTGGTGGATACCCTGTTTGCCGATATGGTCAGCCACGGGGACGGGGAACTCGATCACAGCGGGCTGATTCGAGAGCTGCGCCGCCGCAGCGGAATCGCTGTTGCATAGGGCCTTAAAGCTGTCCTTGTCCTTTCACCTCTCCACGGAATCTCGCGTTTGCACTCCGGAAAGGCCCCAAAACAAACGCGGGCGTCCGCCGTGGCGGACGCCCGTGTAACCTTCAGAGCGAAGGGAGTATCGGTTGCGAAGAACCCACTGTTAGGCGGCCTCTTCGCCGCCCTTTTCTTCTTCCTTCTTGCTCTCTTCCAGCTGCTTTTCGAGCTCGGCCCTCTTCTTGGCCTTGACTTCGTCGCGCTTCTGGCGCTTGGCGTCCAACTGCTTCTCGGCGCCCAGCAGTTCGATGAAAGCCTTCTCGGCACCGTCGCCCTTCTGGAACCCGGTCCGCACGATGCGCAGATAGCCGCCTGCGCGGTCGCCGTAGCGCGGGGCCACGGTGTCAAACAGCCTGTCCACGGCCTTGCCGGTCATGAGAAAGCTGAGCGCCTGACGGCGCGAGTGCAGATCGCCCTTCTTGCCCAGGGTGATCATCTTTTCCACGTGCGGACGCACTGCCTTGGCCTTGGCCACGGTGGTCTCGACGCGATCTTCAACGAGAACGGACGTGACCAGGTTGCGCAACAGGGCGCGGCGGTGGCTGGTGTTGCGTCCGAGCTTGAATCCTGCATTGCGATGGCGCATGATGCAACTCTCTTTCGGAATTTTCTTTCGGGTGCCCCACATCTCAACATCGAGACGTGGGGCACCCGGATTCGTACTGGCCCGAACGAAGCGGCCTTAGAAGTTCTCGGTCTCGGTGGGCAACTGCAAGTCCACCGAATCCAGCGGCTCG
>Ga0209517_10010687_pt1 | contig 10152 bp, 8 predicted proteins | sample PeaSoiMetSII2010_FD_187695 | JGI IMG/M metagenome (GOLD analysis project Ga0209517, IMG submission 187695) | Peat soil microbial communities from Weissenstadt, Germany - SII-2010 (SPAdes) (version 2) | ecosystem: Environmental > Terrestrial > Soil > Wetlands > Peat | place: Germany: Weissenstadt... | reverse complement strand
CCATGGACGCTTACCAGTTGCTGGTCGCTTGTGCCCTCCACGTCGAAAATCACGCGCACCACATGGAAGCGGTGAAACAGGATCCGAATTATCCGCGAAGTTGAAATGTTTGACGGGCGCTCTGGAGTGGTGAGTGGAAAGGAGCGCCCGTCTGTCGTAACGGGGATATAAGTTGACTTAAGTTTAAGCGCAAACCAAAGGCTCGCCAATACCATGCGCCTGGTATTCGCGAGGGCCGGAAGGCAGTAGATTTATCGAAGCAGACCGATGGAGTATTGCAGCGCCGAATATTGGGTTTGATAGTCGTACTTGGCATTGAGGTTCTCAATTTCGGCTTGGGTGAGATTCAACTGAGCTTGCGTGAGCTCGACGATGCTCGACAGGCCCAGGTTATAGCGTCCCTGCGCCAGATCGAGAGCCATGGCGGCTTGGCGCAAGAACTGCGCGGTGACGTCGATTCGCTGGAACGCGTCCATCGCCCCAGCCCAAGCCACGCGAACGTCGCGCGACAGGCGCTGTTGTTCATCGCGCAGGCGCTGATCGGATTCCATTGCACGCTGGCGGGCCGCTTCGTGCCTGGCTGCGAATAAGTGTCCGTTAAATACCGGGATGCTGACGTTGCCGGCGATGCCTTCGTATTCTGCCGGAATCGGCGACGCCGGCGGCGTGTTGATCAGCGGAATGAATCCACCCACGGCGATCGCGGTGACGGTGGGACGCGACAAATCTTTTTCGGCATCGGCAAACTTGTAAGCGGCATCGCGAGAGTAGCGTAGCGCGGCCAGTTCGGGACGGTTGCCGAGGGCCTGGGCGACCAAATCGTCAGGCGCGGCCGGCGGGCCTGGCGGCAGCGGCTCGTCCGTAAGCTGATAATGAGCCGGCTGGTCGGAACCGAGGGTGCGGCCCAATTCGGCCAGCGCGCCCTGCACAGTATCCTGCGCACGGAGAAGCAGCAGCTTCGCCTGGGACACGTTTACGTCCGCGAAGTTGGCATCGAGCTGCGATCGGAGCAGGTTCTTGGCGAGCTCATTCACCTGATCGGCGAGCAACTGCCGCGCGCTCACGGTTTGCTGTGCCACCTTCACCACCGCTTGGGCGTGAAGAACGTCGAAATAGGCGCGATTCACCGCCAGAAGCACATCGTAGCGGGTCGCTTGAGAATTCTGCTGCGTCGCTTGCGCTTGCAGCCGTGAGCTCGCGACAAGATTCGAAGTGCGCCCCGAGTCGGTAATCAACTGGCGGGCGATAACGCCTTGCCCGAAACGGTTGAACAGACGGGAAGCGGACAGGTCCCCGGCGCCAATTCGCGACAGGTCATTTCCTTGGGATCCGGTCAGATCGCCGGTGATCTCCGGATAATAAGCGGACCGGTTGACGACAATCTGCTGACTCGCGAAATTAATTTCATTCTGCGCGGCCTGAATTTGAGGATGATTTTGAACGGCGAGCGCCTCTGCCTGCTGTAAAGTAAGTTTCGGAGCTTGCGCGGCAGCGGCGGCGACGAAGACGATCGCGAAAATAATTGGATTATTGAGTCTGCGGAACATTGCGCGTTTTCCTTCCATACACAAGAAGGTAAGCGGCGGGTACGATGAACACCGTGAGAATCACCGATGACGTCAGGCCTCCAATGATAGCCCGCGCCATCGGAGTGTACTGCTCGCCGCCTTCGCCAAGTTTCATCGCCATGGGAATCATGCCGATAATGGTCGCAAGCGAAGTCATCAGAATCGGCCGCAAGCGCACGCGGCAGGCCATCACCACAGCATCCGTGACCGACATACCCTGCTCTTCCAGTTTGTGAGCGAAATCGACAATCAGAATACTATTGGAGTCCGCGATGCCGATCAGCATTAACACGCCCATCAACGACATTACGTTTAATGTCGTATGAGTCAGAGGCAAAATGATCAACACTCCTACGAATCCCATGGGAATCGCCAGCATGATCAGGAACGGATCGATCCAGGATTTAAACTGCGCCACCAGGATGAGAAATAGAAGCACGAATGACATGCCGAACCCGAGCGTGAAGCTCTTGAACGACTCATCCATGCTGTTCACCATGCCGCGCAGCGTCACGCGGATATTCGAAGGAAGCTTCGCGTCGGCGATGGTCTGCAAGATTCCCGCGCGAAGCTTGGCCAGATCCTCTCCAGCCGGCGTCACATACACATCCACGATTCGCTGAATCTGGTAATGATCGATTTCCGTCGGGGATTGAAGGCTTACCAGCTTCACAACCGAGTCCAGAGTAGTTGGATCTTTCAGGTTGGGCGCGCGTAACGGAATTTGCTTCAGGTCGACCAGGTTATGGATGGCAGGCTTCCCGTGCTCGGCGTATTGCACACTGAGAAAATAATCGTTACCAGTCTGATAATCGACCCAATAGTTGGGCGCAATCATGATATTCGAATTCAATGCGGTAATGACGTTGTCAACCACATCTTTCTGGGAAAGCCCCAACTCACCGGCGTGCACGCGATCCACATCCATGCGAATCGACGGATAGTTCATGTCTTGCGGAATATAAATCTCGCCCACGCCCGGCAATTGCCGAATCCGCCGCGCCAGATCCTGGGCGACGTTGTAGGTTACGTTAAGATCCTTCGTATTGACCTGAACATCGATCGGCGCAGGCTGGCCCTGGTTCAGAATGGCGTCCTGCATCGATCCGCTCTGGAAAAATGCGCGCACGTCGGGAAATTTAGCGGCAATCTGCTCCCGGACGCGATCCATATACTCGAAGCTGCCGATTTCGTGGCCTTCGTTCAGCGCGACCTGGATGGTCGCCATGTACATTCCCGAGTTGGTAGTGTACAGGGACGAAATATCGTTGACCACGCCAATATTCGAAAGGACCATCTTAAAGTCCTTAGGCTCGATTTCGTGGCGAATCAGATCTTCGATCTTTGCCACATAATCGTTGGTGACCTCCAGGCGAGTCCCGGTGGGGACTTTCACGTTCACCGTAAACTGGCCCGCATCGGTCTGGGGGAAGAATGCGCGGCCGAGCAATGGATAGATGAACAGGCTGGCCCCGAAAATCCCCAACAAAAAGACCATGGTGAGAGCGGGATGCTTCAGCGCTGCTCTCACGGAGCGCTCATAACCATTCAATAGACGGTTGAAGCCGCGATTGAACCACGCATTGAATCGGCCGCCCCAGGAAAGATCCTCGCGCTCATCCGCCCCATGTTCTCCGTGCCCGCCGGGAACAGCCTTGAGAAACTTGGAACAAAATAAGGGAATCACGGTCATGGCAACCACGAAGGAAGCCAAAAGCGCGAGACAGAACGCCAACGCCAATGCCGAGAAGAGAAATTTGCTTACACCGAACAAAAATGTAACCGGGAAGAAATCGACCACGTCAACCAGCGTCGCGGCCAACACGGCCAGGTTCACTTCCGCTCCGCCTTGTTCCGCCGCCACTGCTGGCGACGATCCCATTTCCAAGTGCCGGTAAATATTTTCAAGCGAAATTACGGAATTATCGATGACTCGGGAAAAAGCCAAAGCCAGACCGCCCAGGATCATGGTATTGACCGTGCTACCCATCATGTACAGCACCACGAACGTGGCGAGGGCGGAAATCGGAATCGACAGCAGGACCGCGCCCGTAGCCCGCATGCTTCCCAGGAACAGCAGGATCATAAGGCTGGTCAGTACCAACCCGATGAAGCCCTCATGCATTACCGTATTCAGCGCCTGCTTGACGAATACCGATTGGTCGAAAACAATGTCGGTCACCAATTGCGCGGGCAGATCGAAAAGACCTTTGACCAAGTTCCGAACGTCGTTCACTACTTGGATCGTGTTGCTATCGCCACCCGATTTCATGATCGGAATATAAGCGGATTTCTGGCCATCGATGCGGACGATATTGTATTGAAGCTGGCTGGCGTCTTTACTTTCTCCAATGTCGCCCACCGACACCCAACGCGTGCCGACGGTCTTCAATGGAACGTTGTCGAGGTCTTTCACGTTCTCAACCAAGCTATTGGAGTAAACGTAATAGTCACTGGAACCGATCTTCACGTCGCCGGCGGGGAGGATCAGATTGCTGTTATTGACCGCACCCACGACATCCATCACGCTTAACTGCCGCGACAGGAGCTTGTAGGGATCGACATAAATCATCGCCTGGCGGTATTTGCCTCCAAAGACAGCCGGAATTTCAGCGCCGTTTACTCGCGCGATCTGGTTTCGGATTTGAAACTGGGATAGATCGTGAAGCTGAGTTTCGCTTAAGCCTTCGCCTTTCACGGTTACCAGGCATACCGGGAGGCTGGAGGCATCGAACTTCAGCACTAGCGGAGGCAGCGTTCCCGGCGGCAGCCGCTTCAGGTCCGCCAAGGCCAGGTTCGACAGTTGAGTTACATCGGAATCCGCGTTGGTTCCCGGCTGAAAGAAGACTTTGATAATGCTGACACCGAGTATAGAGCGCGACTCCATATGATCCAGGCCGCTTGCCTGCGTGAAAAAGCGCTCCAGAGGATTAGTGATGTCGACTTCGATGTCCTGCGGAGGCATGCCGCTGTAAAACGTCGCCACCACCACTTCGGGAAGATTTATGGGCGGAAATAAATCCACCGGCATGCGCAGCAGCGCATTGACTCCAATCACCGCCAGCGCCAGGCAGATCACGACGATGAAGTAAGGATTTCGAATCGAGAAACGTGGCATTGGCGCTTACCCTACTGTTGGTTTTCCTGGCCCTGATATTGAAGCAATTCCACCGTCTTAGGCCGGACCTCTTGCCCTGCCTTCAGGCTGCTGCGGTCGCTTGCCACTATCATCTCGCCTTCCGCCAGTCCGGAAATCACTTCCACGTCGGTCGCAGTCTGAACGCCGAGCGTCACGGGCCGAATCTCGATGGCGTGATTGGCTCCCACGACATCGACCGTTACGCGCTCTCCATTGCGATCTACAGCGGTCAGCGGCACGGAAACCACGTTGTGACGATTTTCGAGAGTAATGGTCGCATCCGCGTAGAGACCGGGCAACAACACGCGGTGGGGATTCGCCACGTCCACCTCCGTGTGCATGGTGCGTGTGTCTTCCCGCACATCGACGGAAAACCGCGTTATCTTTCCTGGGAGGGTCTGGTTTAGAGACGGAACCGAGACTCGAACCGGATCTCCTATGTGAATGAAGCGAACATAAGACTCCGGCACAGGAATCACCAGGCGAAAGATGTCGTCTTCTGAGAGCTTGACGATCGGCAAAACCTGCGTGCTGGAACTGGTGCCGGCTTGGACCAGAGTGCCGAGGTTGGCATAGCGCTGCGTGACGACGCCGGCAAACGGCGCCGTAATATTCGAATAATCGAACAAAACCTGATCGTGTTCCCGCTTGGCCTGAGCTTCCGCGAGTTGGCTTTGCGCCGACGCCAGACTCGACTTCGCCGCCTCAACTTGGGCATCGGTAGCCAGCGCCTTGCCTTCAGCGTCGTCGACCTCCTGCTGCGCGACCAACCCAGGCTTCGATTTGGCAACTTTGTTCAAACGGTCGAACTGAAGCTGCATCACTTTGTGTTGAGCCTCTATGCGGCTCAATTCATTTTGCGCGTGTGTGATCCGCTCGGCTGCGTTCTTAATGGCTGCGTCATCCTGTTTTAACTGTGACTGCAATTCAGGAATTTCCAAAGTCGCGATAATCTGATTTTTCTGCAAGCGTGTTCCGTAGTCGACGCCATGCAGGTCTTTTACAAAGCCGGACTCCTTCGCATAGACGTCGATCTCCTGAAATGGAACCAGTTCGGAAGATACAGTCAAAGTTCGCGTCAAGTTTTTTCTTCCGACCTGGATGACACCGACCGAGCTTTCCACCGAAGTGGCTTTCGCCTGAACTTTATTGTTATTGCCGCACGAAGCCAGGAACCCTGTCATCGCCGCAACGAAACCAACTAACAGAAGGCTGCCGGCTTTGGAACTCATAGGATCAACGCGGCCTCCAGGGCAGGTCGCAGCAGGAACTCATTCCTTTGATCCGGTCTTCCAGCTCGTCCACGGAAAATCGCGGAGAACGGCAGAACTCGAGCAGTTCCCGTTCTTCCGCGAGAATTTTGGCCGCTTCGTCAGGAATCCTGTCCGCAATCGATAAAGGGATGGTCAAAAAGCCGTGGCGGTCGCCGTGGATCAGGTCCCCGGGGGAGATCTTCAAGCGTTCAATCTCCACCGGCTCGCCGAACTCGATGATGTGAGCGTAGGAGTGCGACACGGAAGTACCGCGGGCGAACAATTGAAATCCCATCGCCTCCACTGCCGGAAGATCGCGCACAGCGCCGTTCGTAATGCAGCCTACACACTTCAATGCGGATCCGATCGTCGCGTGAATCTCGCCTACAAACGCTCCGACCCCCGGCGTGTGGTCGACATCTTCGAGGACCATGACTCGCGGCTCGGGAAGCGACGCCACATAGGCCCACCAGTCCATCCGATCGTAGTAACAGCGATGGGTCATCGGCGGCGAGGTGGTGCGGATTCGTCCCGTCGCCGCGTAGCCAACCATGGGTGAAAAATCCGGAAACTGGCATCTGGCGACGCCCGAAGCGAAACCTTCGTTGCGCAAACGCACGTCCAGCCGCTCAATCGCATTTGAGACCGTACAGGAGTCCAGTTCGCGCAACCTGGCGAGGTCGACCGCCGAGATAACGTTGTGATGGGTCATCTATGCTAGAACCGGCCGCAAAGCAGGATTGTTCTTCTTTCTTAACATACACTTAAACCGCTTCTGCTCCCCATACCCGAAACTTAGTATTTTTTCGCAAAAAGCTTGGTAGCCGGGTTGGATTACGTCAAGCCTCGATTAGCATTGGGGAAATGCCGGGCTTGAAAGCGATTCAAATCCTGCTGGCGGACGATCACACCGTCATGCGCCGGGGCTTGCGGTTACTGCTCGAAAGCCAGCCCGAGTTCAGCGTCGTCGCGGAGGCTTCCGACGGCAGACAGGCGATCGAGCAAGCGGAAGCCACGCAACCGGATGTCGCGGTAGTCGACATCGCCATGCCCAATTTAAGCGGAATCGAAGCGGCGCAGCGCATTACTCAGGCGGTTCCTCACATTGGCATCGTAATTCTGAGTATGCACGCCGACGAAGGCTACGTTCTGCGCGCGCTGAAAGCCGGAGTGAAGGGCTACGTACTTAAAGATTCCGCGGAAGGCGATCTGATTGAAGCCATCAAAGCCGTGCATCAGGGGAAGACGTTCTTCAGTCCTGAAATCAGCAAAATGTTGGTAGAAGATTACGTACGCGAGATTCGCACGCGAGGCATGGAAGATAGCTACGATCTGTTAACTTCTCGCGAGCGGGAAATCCTCCAGTTATTAGCTGAGCGGAAGTCCAACAAGGAAATTGCGCAGGCCCTGAATCTGAGCCTTTACACGATTGAGACCCATCGCCGGAATCTTCAGGAGAAGCTCAATCTGCACAGCTTTGCGGACCTGATTTTGTACGCCGTCAGGAAGGGCGTCATCTCCTGATGAAAGCAACGCGCGCTACACTTTTCCAGTAAGACAGCGCCAGTTTCACGACGCGCGCCACGTCCTCCGCACGCAGAGGCTTCGCCAGGACGTCGTATCCGCCGTGACGGATTAGTTCTTTCCACAGATAATCGTCAGAGACCGTGGACGCCAGGATCACGCACGGCCGGTGCGGCTGCGATGCGAGGTTCTGGACCATGGACCGCCATTCGGCGAACGGCCAATCGCGATCGCACAGGATCACGGGAGCGGTCAATTCTTTCGAAACGGCGTGCGCCCCTTCACACGATTCAACGAAGCGCAGGTCCCACTGCTCCCGGCTGGAAACGTTTGCCAGTACATTTCGCTCCTCGTCGCCCGCCACCAGCGCGACGATCGCGACCTCGGCTGGCGATGCCGGCTCCGTCTGTTCTCCCGCCGGCCTGGGCAGGCCCATTCTGGGCCCGCCCGCAAAAAACGAACGGATCGACTGCCACCCTGCCAGCATGCGCGAATATCCAACTTCGAGCTTACTGTCAGCGCTGGTTTCGCGGAATACCACACGCGTGGTATTCAGAGACCGCAGATTCAGGTAGCTGCGTTCGGCGGCGGCGAATGTGCCGATCGGCGGACCTACTTCATCGCGACCTGAAGCTTGTCCGACGGGGTTGCAGCGCGCTCGACATTGTTTCGAATGTCCTTCGCGACCTCGAAATCAAACGACTTGCCCATGAGCCCGGTTTCGAGGCGCGTCAAAGCGTATACGCCGTTGATGTTGCTGAGCGTGAGTTTGCCGCGTTCGGCCCCCGAGTGCGGGTCCACTGAAGCGGCCAGAATCGTCGCTGTAGCATGCGCGCCGGCGAATCGAACGGCCTTCACACCGGTAGGTACTTCTACTGTAGAAACAGTGTATTCACCCGGCTGCAACACCACGCTGCCAAAATGCGCCTCCACTGGGAGCCGGAACGTCCCATGGTATGGTTGTTGTGCGAATGCGCTAAAAGGTACTGCCATCAGGATGGCGCTTAGAGTCCAGTTCACTTTCAACATGACAAATCATCTCCTTGTTACGGTAAATTCGAACCAATCGAATCGGTACTTCGTCTAAGCACACAGACGAAGATATGCACCGGGCGGACTGTCATTCTGAAATCAATTTGTTGTCAGGCGCTAAGTAACGGGAGCCGCAAGACTTGAGTAACGGGATTTCGATTCGTCCCGGCGCACGCGGGACTTCACACGCTGGTTTCGCGATTGCGAGGTCGCGTCTTCGGTTCGGCGTCTTCGAAGTGCATTTCCGAGAGCGCGAGCTTCGTAAATTCGGCCTGCGCGTTAAGCTGCAACAAAAGCCGTTTCAAATCCTGGAACGTTTGCTTCGCACTCCCGGCGAGTTCGTTGGCCGAGAGGAGCTGGCACAGCTTCTGTGGCCCGATCTGCACGTGCTTTTCGACCGGAGCTTGAACACCGCCATCAACGCTCTTCGGCGCGCTCTGGGCGATGCGGGCAGAGACTCGCATTTCATTGAAACGCGATCTGGGATGGGATATCGCTTTATCGCGCCAGTCGAGCAAATCGCGGATGCCGCGGCCGCTTCGCGCCCTCACCGGGGCAATAGTCAGGCTTATCAGGATTGCCTCAAAGGCCGGTATTTCCTGGATAAGATGACGGAGCAGGATATTCGCAAGAGCGTTGCGTACTTCGAATCGGCTCTGTCACGCGATTCCGTTTGCGCGCCCGCATACGCCGGCCTCGCCGACACCTGGATCTTGCTCGCTTTCTACGGTGCGCGTCCGCCGGAGGAATACGTTTCACGGGCTCGCGAATTCGCGGAGGCCGCTTTACGGAGCGACGATACACTCGCGGAAGCACATACGGCCATCGCGAACGTGAAAACATTCGGCGACTGGGACTGGGCCGGCGCCGAGCGCGAATATCAACGGGCATTGCAGTTAGATCCTGAGAACGCGGCCGCCCACTGCAGCTACGCGCGCTTCCTCTCGGCTATGAGCCGTTTCGATGAAGCGATGAAGGAAATCGGCGTAGCGCAGGAACTCGATCCGCTTTCGTTAATCATCAGTGTGGAAATGGCTTGGATTCTCTATGCCGCTCGCGATTTCTCCGAGTCCGCGGAGCAATCCTGGAAAACTCTGGCCATGGAACCGCGCTTCGCGCCTGCGCAGAACACGCTCGGCCTGGCGTACGAACAGCTCGGAATGATGGAGGAAGCCATCGTAGAACTGGACAACGCGCGAGTGTGTTCCGAGAATCACCCGGCCTCCGTCGCCGTGCTCGCGAGGGTCCTCGCCGTCGCCGGCAGGATCGGTGAAGCCGAGGAGTGGCTCGCCAGCTTGCGGCGAATGTCACACACGCGGCATATTTCTCCATACTGGCTCAGCTGTGTGTATGCGGGACTTGGAAAATACGATCTGGCTTTCCAATCGCTTCAGCAAGCCCTTAGCGGACGTGACGCATGGCTGGCATGGCTGAATGTCGACCCTCGTTTCGATGCCCTGCGCCATGATTCGCATTTCAAAGATCTGCTGCGAAGAATGGGAATCGCATCGGCGTAACCTTTAACGGCGCTAAGCTTATTTCAGCGCCGCGATGAAAACAATTTTCGAGACTCTACTGCCCGTCCAGGCCGATAACACCATCCGTGGGATCAAGCTACCCGTGTATCTATTCGGTC
>Ga0209517_10010685_pt1 | contig 10152 bp, 6 predicted proteins | sample PeaSoiMetSII2010_FD_187695 | JGI IMG/M metagenome (GOLD analysis project Ga0209517, IMG submission 187695) | Peat soil microbial communities from Weissenstadt, Germany - SII-2010 (SPAdes) (version 2) | ecosystem: Environmental > Terrestrial > Soil > Wetlands > Peat | place: Germany: Weissenstadt... | reverse complement strand
TCCGCCAGAGTGATGCTGCGCATCGCGATCCCCGCCTGGCTGGCAACCGATGCCAGCAGACGTCGGTCACTGGCTGAGTATGGCTCTTCGGAAAGCCTCGGGCCGAGCACGGCCACTCCCTGGAGCGTTCCGCCGCCGGAGCCGTGAATCGGCACCAGGCACTCCGGATCGAGGAGAGCCAATTGCGTGCCGTGCATCTCCTCGGAAATCAACTCCACCGGCCCGTCGCGCTCCGCCAGTTCGGCGATTCCGTCCCCAGCGCTGGACAGTGTCATGGCTTCCGCGGGCGGATTTCCCGCATATGCTGACAGCTGTCCGTTGTTGGCCCGGAGGTAGACGAACATGGAACGCGGATGCAGCGCATCCCAGATATTCTGGTGGAGGAGCAACGCCAGTCCTTCGCGGCTGCTGGTGTTGAGAGTTTTGGCGGCAAGGTCTTCCAGGATTTGCTGCGCGTCATAGGAACTGCGGAAGAAAACGCGGTCCAGTCGCGTCCGAACACGACGATGGACCTGGGTTGCGCCAGAGATCATCAGCACGCCAAACGTCGCACCAATGGCAATGGCAGCCTTCGAACCGGCGGAGAAATAGCGCGAGAATGCCTGCCCGAACCACAACGTCAGGCCCACCGAGAGGACGAAGATGAGGATCAAGAAGCCGCGTTCCACCACGAAGTAGCGAGCACTGCGCTTGAGCAGCACGGGAATATCCATGACCCGATGCTTCACCACTGCGTAGGCGAAGGAGACGGGAAACAGGAACAACAGAAATACCTTGGCGAAATTCAGCCAGAATGAAACTTCGGCATGGAAAACTTCCTGCGCGAGGGCGATGACTACAGCGGGCGTGACTCCGACAACGGTTCCCCAGAAGATCACTTTGATCTTGCGCAGGTCGTCCTTGCTGGAGACGCTGAGCCTATTGCATAACAGCGAAATGAGCCCGAGAAAGATCGACCCGTAAACGATGACCCTTCGGACATTCTGGGCGATGCGGTCGGACACCACCGAGAGGATAAAAGGCAGTGCTGCGGAATAACCGTGCCGGTAACCTCCAAGGCCCAAACACAGGCAGGCCAGCAGCAGCGCCCACTTCAGCCAGGGAACCTTGCGGTCAATCGGAGAGCGTGTGGGGAAAACCGCGAAGAAGAAGTAGAACAGTCCAGTCAGAACACTGCCCATCATGGTCCGATAGGCAAGCATGAAGGACTGGAGATTTGGCGGCGCGGCAGCAAATTCGTCCGGCATGTCCGCGGCCGCAATGAAAGTCCCGAAGACCAGCGCCAGCAGCCATGCGTTGCGGTCTTCCACCCGGAGAAACAGCACAGCCAATCCCACAATGAGGAATAACAGCGGGTACGACCGCAATATCTGAAGCGCTATCGCCCGGGCGATGGTGCCGTTGTCACCCGCACCTTGCCTGGCGCGAAACCGGGGCGTGATCACTAATGGTTGTGTTTGTCCCGGCCGCTGCAAGGTGAGAGTCACCGTCTCTCCGGGTTGTGCACTCCGCCAAGTCCGCGACATCAAATCCGTCCAAGCTGCCGGCGATTCTGCAGTGCCTCCATTAATGGCTATGATGCGATCGTTCGCCTTCAGCCCGGACTTTTCCGCTGGGCTGTTCGGGTGCACACCGTAAATCTCAATTCCGGCGGAAGAGTACGATTCGTCGAAGCCCACTTCGACCTGCGGCACCGGCGTCGGGCGGCGAATGCAGTACATCCACGTTGCGCTGTAGAAAATGGTTAGTGCTGCGAAGACGGTCGCCAGAACCCACAACAAGGGCCGATATACACGACTTTGAGTCGTGGCTGCCATGTGGTCAGCGGGCGGACCCGCTTCAGCACCAGTGTAGTCCATCCCCGGTCTTTGGGCGCGTCTCCGCATCGCACACTGTTGATAATCTTTCGTAGAAAATCGTTTTACTAACCCTCCCCCTCCTGTGCAATAATTCCTCCCCGTAAGCACTCCGCGCTCCAGCGCGCGTTGTCGCCAAAACACCAAGTTACCGAAAACGAAATCCAAAGACGGAGAACCTCATGCCCAAGTATCCCCTGTCCCGTCGTCAATTCATCCATCTCGGCACCGGCGCTCTGGCCGCCACCACCGTCGCAAAAAATATCTTGCAGCCTCGCCTGCTCTCCGCCGCGGTCCGTCCCGTCGCTCCCAGTGACACCATCCGCTTCGCTTCCATCGGCACCGGCATTCGCGGATGCGAGCACCTCGAAGCTTCCCTCAACGTTCCCGGCATCAAGTGCGTCGCGGTTTGTGATTTGTATGACAGTCGCCACATCGCCGCCCAGGAATCGGTCAAAAATCCCAGCGTCCCCGCCACCCGCGACTACCGCAGCATCCTCGATCGCAAAGACGTCGACTCCGTCCTCATCGCCACCATGGACCACAACCATCGCCGCATCTTCGAAGACGCCTGCGCCGCCGGCAAAGACGTGTACTGCGAGAAGCCCATGTCGCACACCCCTGAAGACGGATTCGCCATGGTCGAAGCCGCCCACAAGAACAACCGCATGGTCGCCGTCGGCAGCCAGCGCGTCAGTTCCGTGCTCTACGCCAAAGCCAAAGAGATTTACGATTCCGGCAAACTCGGCGAGGTCTTCTCCATCAACGCTTACTGGGACCGCAATTCGCCCAGCGGCGCCTGGGAGTATCCCATTCCGCCCGACGCCAGCGAAGCCACCATCGACTGGAACACGTTCCTCGGCGAAGCCCCCAAGCGCCCGTACGATCCCATTCGCTTCTTCCGCTGGCGCTGTTACAAAGACTACGGCGAGGGCCTGGGCGGCGATCTCTTCGTTCACCTGCTCTCCGGCATCCAGTTCATCGCCGGCATCAAAGAACCCGCGCAGCGCGCCCAGTCCGCCGGAGGCCTGTTTCACTTCAAAGAGAACGGCCGCGAGTTCCCCGACCTCATCGAAACCCTCTACGACTATCCCAACTGCCGCGTGACCCTGCGCTGCAACCTCAACAACGCTGGCGGAGAATTCATCGGCTTCTACGGCACCAAGGGCACCATGATCATTAAAGATTCAACCCTCACCTACAAGCCCGAGGACACGCGCCCCGAGCCCGAAGGATACTCGATCGGCGGTTGGCCAGCGAAGCTGCGGAACCAATATCTGGAGCAGTGGCACGCCGAACATCCCGAAACCGCGGCCCTCATGTCGGCCGTTGACGCCGAAGGCGAGTCCTACGCCACGCCTCCCGGCTACAGCGACACCGTCGATCACCAGGCCAACTTCTACAACGCCGTGCGCAGCCGCAAGCCGGTCGCCGAGAACGAAATTTTCGGCAACAACGCCGCCATCGGATGTCACTTGGCCAACTTCTCCTACTTCAACAAATGCGTCGCCGTCTGGGATTCAGCTCAAAAGAAAATCGTGAAAGGCTAGAAAGAAGCAGAAAGAGAAATGAAGCGGGTGCCCCATCCTAACGTCGCGCACTTTGCGACGTTAGGGTGGGGATTTTGACTTTGGGAGCGTGGAAGAGCGGCGCTTCAGCGCCGCGTTACGCGCCCGGAAATCAATGTCTGTCATCCCGACCGGAGCACACCGTTCCCGAAGGCAACGGCGCGCGGAGTGGAGGGAACCTTGCGTTTTCGCGAAAACTTGAGCGACCGTTTCACTTCTTCCCCGGCAAGTATTTCTTCTCCACCGACGCCACCACCACATAATTCGGATCCACCATCTCGTTCAAATGAAGCTTCCCGACTTTCGACAGCAACTCATACGCGTCGAGTTCAGACAAGCCATAATCTCTGTGAATCCAGCGCACCAATTCCGTGAACGCAATCCGCACCGCATCGTCCACCGGACGATATGCCCCCACCGTCATGATCGCGTCATCATTCTCAAACTGCGGCCAACTGATCGTGCGTCCCTTGATCACGCTGAGCTGCACTCGCGCCTTCAGCGGCACTTCAATCGCCGTGCCCGCGATCTCACCATCGCCCATCGCGGCATGCCCGTCGCCGATATAGAACAGCCCACCCTTCACGTTCACCGGAAAGTAAACCGTGTTGCCCACGCTGGCCTCCGGCGAATCCATGTTCCCGCCAAACTCCGCGGGAACCACCGAACTCCGCGCCTCGCCGTTCGCCGGAGCCACGCCAATGCATCCAAAGAATGGATGCATTGGAATCTTCACCGAAAAATCCGAATCCAGCGCCTTGAACATCGCTGTATTCGCCGCATGATCGATGTGGTAAAACCAAACCCGCTCTGGCAGTGGCGCATGCAGCATGGGCGTGTAGTTGGTCTCATTGATCGCGCCAAATCCCGGAGCGAACGCGCCCACGCCCGTGTCGCCATCCACCTGCAAATCCAGAATCTTTACCGCCAGAGTATCCCCCGGTTCTGCGCCTTCCACATAAAACGGCCCCGCCAGCGGATTGTCTCCCGTCGCCATGCTCAGCGTGTCGCCCGGCTTCTTCAGCCCGTTGCCAAAGCAGTCCAGCGTGTTGGTGTCAAGAATGTCCCCCGACTTCAAATGCAAAACCGGCTCCGCCGTGGCAAAAAGATATTTCACGTTGGCGGTCGTAGTCGTGTAATGAACCACGTTCTGCGCCAGCGCCGAACCTAGCAGTAGCAACGAAACAACAAGCATGCGATGAATCAAGCAGCCCTCCAGACCTGGTCAAATTTCTTTCGTTGTCATTCTGAGCGAAGCGAAGAACCTGTGCAAGCCGGGTGCCCCATTTCTCGCGTTCTTTGCGAGAAGTGGGGCCTTTCCTCAAGGCCCTCAAGACGTGATCTTCTTCTTCCGCGCATAAAACCGCTGGAACTTCGCGCGGTTCCCGCAGCGCGTCATGTCGCACCAGCGCCGGTGATGGTTCTTGCTCGTATCCAGGAAAAACCATTCGCAATCCTCGGACGAGCACGCCCGAACGTAGGCCAACTGGTCCGACGCCAACAGGTTCGCCGCCGCTCGCGCAATCGGCCACAGCACACTGTCAAACAAACTGAAGTCGTCGTACGTCCACTCGAAGCCGCCCTTCTTCGGCCCTCGTTCAATCGCAACCAGGCTCATGTGCGAGGCTGCGCCTTGCGCGTCGACGTTGACTTTGCCGAGGGCAGCCGGCGGTACCGGCCGCTTGTTCATCGTCGCCCAAAACACATCGTGGATCGCTTCGCGCAGTTCTCTGCTCCATTCCAGAACCTCCTGTGCGCCTAGTGGATCCATGTCACTGCGCCGGCGAAGCCGGTCGACCTGCCCCGAATTGAGCAGTCCCGTGTCCTCGCCGAAGTGCAGGAGATCGGGATACGTCTTCAGCAATTCCTTGGGCTTCGTGTGACCGTCGTGAATATGACGATCGTCGAGGGTGTTGACGAAGTCGAGGCAGACGTTGCCCGCAATCAGATCGAAGCGCGGCGGATAGCGTCGCTCGATTTTCCCGGTTTCCTTGGTCTCAGTCAAAGCGCTCTCTTTCTCTGTCTATTCTAACCGTTAAATTGACCTTGACAAGTTAGAGGGCATGTCCTAGCATGCCATCTAACCTGCAAAGCGATCTTAAGAGGTTAGATTCAAAGGCTAAACATGATGAGCCGTCAGACGTGGCAAATCATAGCCTCAATCCGCAGCCCCAGGCCGCCGAATAAAAAGCTGCGCAGCGAAAAAATGGTAAACATAGGAGGCAGGCCCGTGCTCGTATCCAAGCCATACCAACCCGCAGGCAACAACGGCGGAGATGCCATCAAACTGGCGCTCGCCTTTGCCGCGATCTATCTGGTGTGGGGCTCGACTTACCTCGCGATCCGCTACGCGGTTGAGACCATTCCGCCGCTGGTCACCGCGGGAGTGCGGCATTCGATTGCCGGAACAATTCTGCTGGCATGGGCCTGGGTGCGCGGGTTTCGGCCGACGCGCGCGCATTGGACTTCCGGATTCGTGCTGGGAGCGCTGTTCTTCCTGATCGGCCACGGCTCGCTGCACTGGGCGGAACAATATGTGGGATCGGGGCTGGCGGCGCTGCTGATTGCAACCGAACCCATGTTCATCCTGGTGCTGGCCTGGTCGGTGGGCCGACAGAAGATCAGCCGGCTCAGCGCGCTGGGCCTGGGATTGGGCGTGCTGGGCGTGGCCATGCTGACCGGCGTCGAGTTGACGGTGAAGGGATCGAGCTTGTTCGGACTGCTGGCTGTGCTCGTGGGCTCGCTGTCGTGGTCGGCGGGAGTGGTGATTTCTCCGCGGCTGAAACTACCGGACGATGCGTTGGGACGCACAGCGATTCCGACCCTTTGCGGCGCAGTGATGCTGCTCGCGGCTGCTGGACTGACGGGCGAGTTTCAGGCCACGCACTGGGCCAACATTTCGAATAAATCGCTCTTAGGATTGGCCTATCTGATCGTCTTCGGTTCGGTGGTCGCGTTCACGGCCTATACGTGGCTGCTGCAGCGGTGTCCACCGGCGCTGGTCGCGACACATACCTATGCGAATCCAGTCGTCGCCGTGTTTCTAGGTTGGCTGCTGGCGTCCGAGCCGTTGACTCTGCGAGTCGTGCTCGCGTCCCTCGCGATCCTGGGAGCAATTGTGCTGATTCGCAAAGGTGAGCGCAGCGTGGTGATCAAGCGTCCGGACGGGGTTGCGCCGGCTGCTGAAATCCAGACGGAAGAATGCGCTTAAGGAAGCCGGGCTCGGCCACACATAAAGCAAATCCCCACCCCTTCGACTTCGCTCGGGGCAAGGTTTTCTCGCGCACAGAGCGCGCGAGAAATGGGGCACCCGCAGCTGAGTGAACCTTCGGCCGCTCTCGTTTCCTGTTCCGCTTAGGTGATGGTCAGGACGAGGGTGTGGCTGGTTCCACCGCTGGTGCAGCCCAGGTCGGAGGAGTTTCCGCCGGGAGTGGTGATTGACACGTTGGCAGTTCCGGGAGCGGAAATCACGGTGGTTGTGAGGGTCACCTGCACCTGTTGGCTGCTGAGGACCTGCGTAGCGAGCGACGCCCCGTTGATGACCACGACGGAGGACGCGACCAAGTGGCTACCATTCACGGTGAGCAAGAATCCTTGTTGCACTTGGGCGAACGTGACGGTGTCGGCGGAGAGAGAGGCAATGGATGGGGAAGGACGGGCGCTTCCGCACAGAGGGTTCAGTGCTTTGCAGCCTTGAAGGATAAGCATGGCGAGCAGCAATGCGCTGAGAGGCCGCCAAGAAGCGTTGATTCGTTTCATACTGCATCGTACACCGCGGAGCGTGGCCGCAAGCCGATCGGGGGAACGGAAGTAACGGCGCAAAAGGACGAACCCGACGGACCGAAGGCGGAGCCACCGATTTAACCAATTGCGAAGTCAAAATCCCTACCCTGTCTCTGCATAGGACGCAGAGACAAGGGTGGGGCACCCTTGTCTTCTGATGAAGATCTAGCTTTTGTGGTCGCGGCGGCGGAGGTAGTCGATGAACATTTGCTCGACCGGCTTGTCGTAAGCGATGAGGACGTGGCGGACGGTGTGTCCGCTGACGAAGTGGCAGACTTCTTCGGCGAGGTTTTTGGCGTGATCGCCGGCGCGCTCCAGGGATTGGGTCATGAAGATGACCTGCAGACTGGCCTGGCGGTGCACATTTTCCGGGTTCTCGATGTGGCGCAGGAAGATGAGGTTGCGCAGGCGGTCCATTTCGGCGTCAGCGCGGAGAACGTCGATGGCCTTGCCGATTTCGCGGGCGGAAAATGCGGCGCCGCAATCGGTCAGCATTTTTTCGAGGATGGTTGCCATCTGGGTGAGGTCGCGCGTGTCTTCGGGGTCGATGCGTCCGCTGACCGAGAGAGCGCTGTTGGCGAAGCTGAGCAGCAGGTCACCGATGCGCTCAAGGCCGATCATGAACTTCATGCAGGCGAGGAGTTCGCGAGCCTCGGCGGGGCCGACTTCGGTGATGGCGGTGGTGACGCCGTTGTCAATTTCCGTGTCGAGCGTGTCGAGTTCGCGTTCGCGCTGGCGCAGGGAATTGAGCAATGGGCTGGAGCCGGTGGCGATGCCCTCGGCGGCAGCGCCCGCGGCTTCCTTGGCCATGTTGCAGGCTTCCACGGTGCGGCGCACGATGTAGCGATGAGCCGGTTCGGGGTCGGGAGTCTTGATCGCGCTGCTCATAACTATATCCGCCGATTGGTCCGCTGGGCGAGAACGCCGGCGGCGAAGGGGTCTTGGAGAACCATCGCCGCGATTCTGCCGTTCATGGGATTGGATGGCCAACGGCTAAGCATAGATTTTCCTGTGGACGCAATGGTTAATAAGCTGTGAATTTTCCGTCATTTTTCGTCGCGCGCGCAGCCAGTTTAGCGCTGACAGAGAGAGGCATCAACCACCAAGGGCACGAAGGATCACGAAGGAAGCGCTGTTAGAAGGAAGTCCTTTGTGTGACTACGTGCCCTTCGTGGTAAAGATTTTCAGGCGCCGGGGAGGGTGAACAGGAAGGTGCTGCCGTGGCCGAGTTCGCTTTCGGCGCGGATGGAGCCGCCGTGGGCGAGCACAATGTGTTTGGCGATGGCGAGGCCGAGTCCGGTGCCGCCGGATTCGCGGGAGCGGGCTTTGTCGACGCGATAGAAGCGTTCGAACAGCCGCGGCAAGTGTTCGCTGGCGATGCCCGCGCCAAAATCCTGCACATAGAATTCTGTGCCACGGCGGGCGGGACGCGCGCCCAGCAGGATGCGTCCGCCGGAGCGGCCGTACTTCATGGCGTTGTCGATGAGATTGGAAAAAACCTGGTGGATAGCTTCGCGGTCGGCGCACACCGCGGGCAGGGACTCGACCGAGCCGTTTTTTCCACTCGTATCCGCAGTATCCAGACCGACGATCTGCAACTCGACTTCCTGACTGCGGGCGATCTCGCGGAAACTCTCTTCGGCGTCGTGCAGAAGTTCGATGGGTGGGATGGGTTCGGTATCGAAGCGGGTCTCGCCCGATTCCACGCGGGCCAACGTAAGCAGGTCCTCGGTGAGGCGTGCCATGCGGGCGGCGTTCTTGCGGATGATTTCCAGAAACTCGCGGTTGGAGTCGTTATTCTCTGAACTGAGGTCGAGCAGAGTTTCGGCGTATCCCTGAATCGAAGTGAGAGGGGTACGAAGTTCGTGAGAAACGTTGGCAATAAAATCGCGGCGGGTTTTCTCGACGCGCTCGGTCTCAGTGAGGTCGCGGAGCACGGCGACGGCGCCGCCATCGGGCAGGGGCGCAGCTGTGACGTCGTAGGCGCGGCCAGGAACGATCGATGTGGCGCGAGTGGTCTTGACTTTCTTTGTGGTGGTGGCGGCTTTGACGGCGGCCAGGAAATCGGGATCGCGGATGGTCTCGACCACCGGTGCGTTGAGGCGGGTATGTTGCGGGACAAGCCGATCCATGGACTGGTTGGCCCACTGCACCAGGCCGTCGGAACTGACGGCGATAACGGCGTCCTGCATGCTGTTAAGCAGGGTTTCGAGCTGGCGCTGGCTGGAGCGCACGGCGGCAAAGCTGCGTTCAACCTGCCCGGCGGTTTTGTCGATGGCGGCGGCGACGCGGCCGATCTCGTCGAGCGGAGAATCTTCGACGCGCGCGTGCAGGTCGCCCTGCTCGATACGGGCGGCCACGTCGACGATGCGTTCCAGGCGGCGGGAGGTCCAGACCGACGCACTGGCTGCGATGAGCAAGGCGATAAACAAAGCGATCGTGGATCCCCAAAGCAGCCGGCGATGCACCTGCGATTGAACGGCTTCGACGTCGGAAAGCGGGTAGGCGAGGCGGACTGCGCCGCCTGAGATAGGAACTGCAACATAGAGAAATGGGACGCCGAGCGCGGCGCTGCGGCGCTCGCTCTCGCCGGTTTTTCCGGTGAGAGCGGTCGCGAACTCCTGGCGAGTCGCGTGGTTCTCCATGGCGGCGGGATTGGATTCGGAATCGGCGAGGACTTTTCCGGAAGCGTCGATGATGGTGGCGCGGGCTCCGGCGGCCTGGCCCTCCTGCGCCGCGATTTCAGCGAGAGAATGGTCGCGGTCGGTTTCGACGCGGTGCGCGAAAAGCAGGGTCTTCTGGGTGAGGTTGCGCTCGATCTCGTTGCGCATCGAGGATTCCCAGGCGCCGCCGAGCATGACGTCGAGGATGGTTGCAGTAGCGGCGATCACGATCAGGAAGACGGCCAGGAGCTTGAAGAAGATGCGGTTCTTCACGTTCTCCTC
>Ga0209517_10010683_pt1 | contig 10153 bp, 10 predicted proteins | sample PeaSoiMetSII2010_FD_187695 | JGI IMG/M metagenome (GOLD analysis project Ga0209517, IMG submission 187695) | Peat soil microbial communities from Weissenstadt, Germany - SII-2010 (SPAdes) (version 2) | ecosystem: Environmental > Terrestrial > Soil > Wetlands > Peat | place: Germany... | reverse complement strand
CACCACCATGCTTCCCGCCACTTCCATCTGCTCCGCCGGAATCGCATACTCGCTCGTCGGCACAGCTGGAATGCGATCCTCCACGCTGGATTTCACCTTCAAACGTTCGATGTTTGCCGCGGGCGTCAACACGATCTGCACTTTCTGCACCGAACTGTGTGGTTTCACTTCCAGCGTCGCCGCCGCGAACCCAGGAAAACTGATGCGCAAAGTCCCTCCCTTCCCGGTTTCCGCAATGATGAAATTACCGCTCGCGTCCGTCTTCGCCAGGATCACTCCATCCGGCGAGCGGTACTCGATCTGCGCACCCTCGATTGCCGATCCCGTCGAATCGGCCACAGTTCCGCGCAATCCGGCACCCACCTGCGGCGACGCCAGGCACACCACCGCCGTCATGCCCACCAAAAACGCCGCCATCCGCCACACGTGCAACCTGAATTGTCGCAGGGTGTTTTCCACTAATCGAACGATTGGTCCGCGATATGGCACGTACTCTGTCCACCCACAAAGGATCGTTTCATGTCTGTCGCCTGGGAACGCGCTCCAATCAGGGTAGCGAACTTCGTCCTGGTTTCGTTCGCGCCATCTCCTCCAGGTCACTAATCACGCAAGGCTTCTTATATTGTCCTGCTCTCACGCCCCCGGCACTACCTTCCCTGTCAACACCGTTACCGAGGCTTTCGGCAGCGCCACCTTCTGCTCCTCCGTCATTCTTACTTTCGTCGTCGTGGGTGGCCCATCCGGATCCGCGTGGCTTTCCGGTCCCGCAGGATGCCACACATATTCCGCCGCGCCAAATGTCACTTTCTTCGCCTCACCCGCAAAGTGCAGCGTGCCTTCTTTTCCGCTGTCCGCAAACGTGATCTTCACTTCATGCGCGTTGCTGGGGTCTTTGTTGATGAGCAGCAGTGACCACTCTCCATCCGGCCGACGCGCGGCATACGCCGTAATCAACGTGTGCCCCGCATCGTCCCGTAAATCCGCCGAAGCTGGATACAGTTGATGCGTCCCCGCGCCGTGCTTCACCCACTCCAGGTTCAGCAACCGGCTCGCAAAATACTGCGAGGCGTACTGCCGGATCTCCAGCTTTTCGTTCGCCACGAAATTCCCGTATGTGCTCCAAGCATGGCAGCCCGGCCGCAGCGGCTCCGGCTGGATCGGCGAATGGTAATACACCGCGCCTCCATTTGTCAGAAACGCGCCCACGCTGTCCGCCAGCCACAAGGCCGCGAACAAATCCTGCATCGGGTCGGTCAATTCCCAGGACACGTTGCTTTCGGTATTCATCAACGGAACATCTGCCGGCACGCCGTCTTCTCGCCACACTTTCAAAATATTCGCCACCAACTCCGGCTCGCGGTACAGATCCGACCAGTTGATTTCGCACGGCGAGAGCGGATAGTGCTCGAACGAAACAAACGTCAAATCCACCATTCTTCCGTGCACCTTCAAATAATCCAGAAAACGTCCCAGCCACGACGTCCTCCCCTGCGCATCCGGCCAGGCCTTGATGTCCTCATTCGCGCCCGTAAAGACCGGGCCGCCCAGCTTCAGCTTGGGATCCACGCGGTGCAGCGCCGTTGCCCACTCCAGATACAATGCCGCGTAATCTTCCGGCAGCATAAACTGCCCATCCGGCTCTTCCCCCATTTCCACATACGAAATCGCGTACCCGCGCTTCTCCACATAAGCCAGCTCCGCCGCGCTGTCTTCGGGCGTGCCGTACAGCAGCGAAACCGGAATCATCGCCGGCAGCTTATTGGTGATCCCGCTCGTGAAGAACAGGTCGAAGCCCGTCTGTATCCTTCCCGGAATGAGGTCTGCTTCCGTGTGCCACGGATCGGTGGAAGATACCTGCGTCGCTGTCTGCGCTTGCCCCGCCGAGTGCTTCACCAGGTCCACAAATTGCCCCTGCGCGTTGTAATCTCCCGCCGAAATTTCCGCAATCGCGTAGCCCACGCAATTCCGCGCATCCCCGCTTCCATGCGTGTCGCACGTATTCGACGATTCCGTCATCCAGATCCTCAGAAACCTCGTCGCCACCGGCTTTTCCGCCAGCCGCATTACCTGGCTCCCGCCCATTCCTCCACTCACCTCACCGTTCGGAAATTTCACCCACTCGCCGCCGTCCTGCTTGCTTATCGCATCCCCTTTTCCCATCCAGTATTCGACCACGTACTTCTTCGCGTACGGATTCGCCCACGCAATTTCGATCGCACTGATTTCCTGCGGCGTCCCAAAATCCATCACCACCCATTGTGGGTGCAGCGCGTCCGGTTCCCGCGTGAACTTCTCCGTCAGGTAGGGGTTGCTCTTCCAGTAGCTCGTGGCGTTTCCATCCGTCAGCCGCGAAAACTCGTTCTGCCCCGCATCGCTATGCGTCGATCCCCGGTGCGGCAACTTGTACCCAAAGGAGCTCCGCAACATTCCGTTGGGCTCGGCGCTTCCCACAAAATAGCCGCTCTTGTGTTGTGCGTCGCTCCATTTGCCGCTCGGGTTCCAATGCCACGCCCCGATTGTCAGTTCCGTGTTCTGCCGGTAAGTGATCGGCCCCCAGCCCGCTGATAGTGACGCCTTCAGCATTGGCTCGCTGTACACGGTGTCTAGTTGCTTCGCCGACAAAATATCCATCGAGCTGCCCATGGCTTTATCCGGATCAAACGCGATGGTTCGCTCCGGCGTCACGTCCACGCGCACCGTCTGCGCTTGAAGGGTCAAACTCGCTGCAAACAGAAAACTCATCGCCAACGCGATTCGCCGGCCGCTGCACCACGGAAAAGGGAAATACATCGTTGCCTCCTTCAAACCGCCCTATTATATCGATTTAAATTCGAACAGCAGGTAAATTCCGCGGGCCTCTCCTTACTGCTTCAGCGCCATCCTCCATGCACTGGCACCCCGTTGCATTCCCGACTAAGATCTCCAGAGCATTCATCTCTCTGACGGAGCCACTCCATGTCCACCTTTGGCCTCATCGAATACCAAGACGCCAGCCCCGCCGTCAAAGCCGTCTACGACGACATCATGGCCACGCGCAAATCCGACTACATCAACAATTTCTGGAAAGCCATCGCTCACGATCCCGCTCTCCTCAAGCGCACTTGGGAGAGCCTCAAGGAGATTATGGCTCCCGGCGCCATCGATCCCCTCACCAAGGAACTTCTCTACATCGCCGTAAGCGTCGCAAACAATTGCCAATACTGCATCGCCTCCCACACCGCCTCCGCCTTCGCCAAGGGCATGACGCCCGAAATGTTTAAGGAACTCCAGGCCGTCATCGGCATGGCCAATGAAACGAATAAACTTGTCACCGGCTATCAGGTCGCGATAGATCAGCGTTTCCTTCCTCCCCTTGCCCTCAACAAGTAGCCAAATCTCGCCGGGGCCAGACGATGTGGCGGTGTTCTTCCAAGTCCCACTCATCATTGACACGCCAATCTACGTCTCCGATACTGGTTTTCTATGAGCTCCTATCTACTTGCATTCGTCTTGATCCTGATGCATCCGTTCGCCATGCCACTCGCATCATCTACTGGCTCCGCGGCCCGGCCACAAGCTCTCGCTCAAAAAGATCTCTATCCTGCCAACGCCGACGCCAAAACGGAAATCGAGAAAGCGCTCCATTCCGCCTTGCCCGCGCACAAACGTGTTCTTGTCGTCTTCGGTGCCAATTGGTGCTTCGATTGCCATGTCCTCGACGAGTATTTTCACAGCCCTGACATCGCCCCCACGGTGCAAAAATATTTCGAAGTCGTTCACGTGGACATCGGCCATGGCGAAAAAAATGGCGACCTCGCCCAAAAGTATGACGTGCCCCTTAATCGGGGAATTCCCGCCATTGCCGTCCTCGATTCCAGCGGCAAGCTCCTCTTCAGTCAGAAACAAGGCGAATTTGAGGCCGCCCGTTCAATGCCCGCTGCCAACATTCTCGCTTTCCTCAACAAGTGGAAACCCCCATCACACTGATCGTCCCTCGTTGACAGCCGCCTTCTTCGCGGCAATACTCGTCTACGATGATTGGACTCTTGCGCGGCCGCCTCCTGGAAAAGCGGCCCAACCAGGTTATCCTCGACGTCAACGGCGTCGGCTACCTTGTCGCCGTGCCTCTTTCCACTTTCGCCGCTCTCGGCGAACTCCATGCTGAAGTCACCCTCCTCATTCACACGCACGTTCGCGAAGACGCCCTCTCGCTCTACGGCTTTCTTTCCGCCCGCGAAAAACATCTCTTTGAGCTGCTCCTCGGCGCTTCTGGTGTCGGCCCCACCCTCGCCCTCAAGATCCTCTCTGGCATGAATGTGGAAGAACTCGTGCCTGCCATTCGCGGCGGCGATCTCGCACGCCTCACCAAAATCCCCGGCGTTGGCCGCAAAACTGCCGAACGCATGGTCGTTGAGCTCAAGGACAAGCTCGAAGCCGTCACGATCGAATCCGAAAAACCCGCACCCGCCTCCCCTGCGGGAGTCGAGGCCGACGTCAAGTCCGCTCTCGTCAATCTCGGCTATGACGAACGCACTGCCGAATCCGCCGTCGCCGGAGCCAAGCGCGAAGCCGGCACTTCCAGTTTTGAAAAGCTATTACGTGTGACGCTGACTACCCTAAGCGCTCCCCAAAAACGTTAGCGGGACAAATCAATGAGCTACGACTTCTACTGTTATCGCCCCTCTTCTGACAAGCCAAGTGCTGAGGAAGCACAGGGAATTATTGTGGCACAGGAAAATGGGACTTTTCGCGACGATCCGGACGCTCGCGAAATAAAAGAGAAAATTGCTGCGGCCCTCATCAACTTCAACCCGCGCCTGGAAAGATTCATATTCGACTACTCCAAAATCGCCGAGATGAATAAAGTTTCTGAGGAGCAAGCCCGCGCCCGGTGGAACCATATCGAATTGAATCCGCCCGAGAAAGACCTTGCCATTCAGGCATGGATTCATTGGGACCACGTCTTATTCTCCATCCCCTACTGGTACACCGGTGCCCGTGCAGACCAGGTCTTCGCACAACTTTTGGCCTACCTTAGAATTGTCAAGGAAGCGGCCGGTTTCTTTGCGTACGATCCTCAAATCAATCGGGCATTCAACCCAGAAATTGAGAAAATGATGCTGGATAACTCGGAATACGCCAGAATTTCAACGAATTTGCCAGCCATCATCGCCCAAGGCCAGGCAGCCCAGAAGAAACCCTGGTGGAAATTCTGGTGACTCCCTAGCCTGCTTTTCTTTGGACTGGCCCAGCACCGAGACCCGATTCCTGATTTCTGATATCTGATTACTGATATCCTTTATCCGACATGCCAGATTTCTCACCCAAGAGAGTTCGTGCCGACGCAACGCTCGATCCTGCTCGCCCCTCCCGCATTGTCTCCGGCGCCCCGCTCGACGACGACGCTCGCCTCGATGCCAGTGTGCGCCCCAGACGCCTCGAGGAATACATCGGCCAGAAACGCGTCAAGGAAAACATCTCTATCGCTATCGAAGCCGCACGCTCCCGTGGCGAAGCCCTCGATCACGTTCTCCTCTATGGCCCGCCCGGTCTGGGCAAAACCACCCTTGCTCAAATCATCGCCAATGAACTCGACGTACCCATCAAGACCAGTGCTGGCCCTCTTCTTGAACGCAAAGGCGACCTTACCGCCATCCTCACCGCCCTCGAAAAAAAAGAAGTTTTCTTTCTGGACGAAATCCATCGCTTGCAGGCCGCTGTCGAGGAAGTCCTTTATCCTGCCATGGAGGATTTTCGCGTGGATCTCGTCATTGGTCAGGGCCCCGGCGCACGCATTCATCCCTTCCATCTCAATCATTTCACGCTTATCGGCGCCACCACTCGCGCCGGACTCATCACTGCGCCGCTGCGCTCTCGCTTCGGCATCGTTCACCGGCTTGATTTTTATACGCCTGAAGATCTGCTCATCATTCTTCACCGCTCCGCCAAAATCCTGAATATCCAGATGGATGAAGCCGGTGCCGAGGAAATTGCCGGCCGCTGCCGGGGCACGCCGCGCGTCGCCAATCGCCTGCTTCGCCGCGCCCGCGATTTTGCCGAAGTCCGCGCTGCTGGACGCATCACCCGCGAAGTCGCGCAGGACTCTCTGCGCATGCTCGGCGTGGATGAACACGGCCTCGACGAGGTCGATCGCAACCTCCTCCTCGCGCTTCTCGATAAGTATAATGGCGGCCCTGTCGGCCTTGGCACGCTTGCTGCCGCCCTCAGCGAGGAAGAAGACGCCATCGAGGAAATGTACGAGCCTTATCTCATGCAGATCGGCATGCTCGATCGTACGCCCCGCGGCCGCGTCGCCACCCCTCGCGCCTACCAGTATTTTGGGCGTGACCTTCCCAAGCGTCAGCCCCGCCTGTTTTAGTTTTGCGGGAATTGCGATTTAGCGGCTGTAATACCGTCCATTTACCTCTTCCCCCATCACGGCGAACGCGGCGCTTGACGACTCGAGTGGATCGGATTTCCAGGAAAAGTTCAGTCCCGGGATGGTCACGCTTGCCTCAAGCTTTGCAATGGCCTTCTTGCCTGTGAAGCGGTACATCTTTGCTGGGTCTTCGTAAATCGCGTCCTCTTTTGTCCGCGTGAATTCGAGTCGGAAGTTCATCGTTCCGGGATGTCCCTCGGCATCCAGTGCAGGCCAACGCGGTTGGTCCACGATCGGCACATTCTTCATGGACAGTGTTGCTTCCGACCCGTCTCTGGAGATCACCAGACTTTCCGCTGGCACTGGCACAACCCAGTACAGCCCTGACGGCGCGATTGCAGGATGATTGTCATGGACCTGCTCGGAGGGGACCCCCGGTCCCTTGAACAATGTCAGTCATATATGCGTGAACGCACCCGTCTGCTCTTTGCGAGCCGCCCAGTATGTGCCACTCATGTAGCTGAAATCCGTCGTCTTTGTTCCAAAAGGCATGCGATTCCCTTTATTGTCCGTGCCCATCCCACTGAAGCCGGCGCAGCGCGCGAGTTGTCCTTGAAAGTGAAATATGCTGTTCAATTCCGTATCCGGCCCTGCTGGTTGATTGTGGCTGCCGTTCTTGTCCAACCAGGGAATGGGGTAGGGACAATTTCCACCGTTAAACGGTCCGTCCTGCGATGGACGACATCCCTCATCCGATGCCAAAACCAACCGCGGCGCCACGGCCGACAATAAACCTCCTGACGCCCACGTCTTCAATAGACTGCGTCTCTTGTTGTCGATGATGCTTCTCATGACTCACAATCCTCCAGGTCCTGAATTGCCGCTGGTTCGAGCGAATCTTTCGCAATACCAGCTGTGTCTCTTCTGCCTTCCCCGCGTTTTTCGTAGGTTTCGGGCGTCGGTCAGGTGATTCCGTGTCAATTGTGCTTCAGGAATTCGCCCTTACTTCCTGTCAGCGAGTTGTACAGCGTCTCAATGAATTTGTCCGTGTCGATAAAATCTCCTGACCATTTCTTCCACGGCTCCAGGATCTTTTCTTGCTTCATCTGCTCCATCGTCTTGTGCTCGTCAATGGCCTTCTGCACCGCCGCCGACGTCTCTTTCAACATCTGCACGAACGCCCGTACATCGTCCAGATTGGAGAGCGCCCCGTGGCCTGGAATCACCTTCACGTCCGCGGGCAGCATTGTTGTGGCCTTCTCCATCGCCGCAATCATCCCCTGCACGCTGCCGCCGCTCGCCACATCGATAAACGGAAATCCATAGCGCACAAAATCGTCTCCCATGTGCACCACGTTGTTCTTTGGAAAGAAAATCACGGCATCCCCATCCGTATGCCCGGATGGAAAGTGCAGCGCACGAATATCTTCCCCGTTCAGGTGCACGGTCACGTCGTGCTCAAACGTGATTATGGGTAATGCGGCTTTCGGTGCCGGCGGGTTATCCATCTTCACAGAACCTCCATTGCCCGCCGTTCCACCCGATTCCAGCCGTTTGCGAACGTTATCCTGCGCAATCACCGTGGACCCACTATTCGCGAACGGCACGTTCCCGCCCGTGTGATCTCCGTGATAATGCGTATTGATCACAAACCGCACGGGCTTGTCCGTGATCTTCAAATCTCTCAGCGCCGACTGAATCTTGTCCGCCAGCGGCGCGTACTGGTCGTCCACGATCACAATTCCGTCTTCGCCCACCGATGCCGCAATGTTCCCGCCTGCGCCCTCCAGCATGTAAATGTTCCCGGAAACTTTCGTTACCTTGATTTGCACCTTCGAATAATCCGTGTTCTGCGCCTGCGCCCCACCGACTGGCACTAAAGCCAAAGCAATCGTTGCAGCTAACCTCACCCAACCGCGCTGGTTCCAAAGTGTTTCTCTCATGACCTTCCTCCCTTTTCTACGCGCCGCATTCTATCACCACTTACGCCCCGGTGAATCCTGGCGCGGCCCACACAGAACCAAACCGCGGGCAAAGTCCATGGGCACTGGGCATATTTCCATATATTTCCATCCATCGAGGCAGTTGGTGTACGATATTGGGCGCGCCGAAGGAGGGACTCATGCCCATTACGTTTACGCTGAATGGAAAAGCCACCACCGTCAACGTAGATCCGCAGATGCCTCTTCTGTGGGTGCTGCGTGACACCCTGAATATGACCGGCACGAAGTTTGGTTGCGGCATGGCGTTGTGCGGCGCATGCACGGTGCATATCAACAGCGAAGCTGCACGCTCCTGCATCACGCCTGTCTCCAGCGTCGAGGGGAAAAAGATCACCACCATCGAAGGTCTCTCGCCCGACGGTTCCCACCCCGTGCAGAAAGCGTGGATCGAAGAAGATGTGCCGCAATGCGGGTATTGCCAGACGGGTCAGATCATGTCTGCCGTGGCATTGCTGGCCAAGAAACCGAACCCCACGGATGTGGAGATTGACGACGCCATGAGCGGCAACCTCTGCCGCTGTGGCACGTATCAACGCATACGCAAAGCGATACACCGCGCGGCGAGCCAGCAGACCAGCCCCTGAATATGGTTTGCACGTAGTCCCTTGATTCGCCGCGAAAATCTGGCCTAGCCACGTGGGTACATTTCGCGACAGAATGGGGCGTGCCCACAGCCGCCTTGATCCTCGCCGCTCTCACTCTGCTCATCTGGGTTGTTTTGACGTTCTTTCGCGGAGTTTTTTGGCAACTTCGCGCATTTGACGATGACATTGCGCCGCACCCAGCGCCAGTCGCGTGGCCGCGCGTGGTGTGCGTGATGCCCGCGCGCAACGAGGCGGAAACGATTGCGCGTGCAGTCACTTCGCTTGCGAAGCAAGACTATCCCGGCCCATTGCGTATCGTGATTGTGGATGATCAGAGCGAGGACGCGACCTCTGCTTTGGCGAAGGCGGCCGCACAGGACGCGGGTGCCACGGATCGCGTGGAGATCCTGCGCGCGGCGGCTCTGCAAAGCGGATGGACCGGAAAGCTCTGGGCGCTGCAACAAGAGATTGCGAGCAACCCGCAAGATTCGCCCGAGTATTTCTGGTTCACGGATGCGGACATTGTGCATGCACCCGATACTCTGGCGCGCCTGGTCTCGCATGCGGAGCAACAAAACGCGGACCTGGTCTCCCTGATGGTGCTGCTGCACGCGAAATCGTTTCCAGAACGATTGCTGATGCCACCCTTCCTCTATTATTTCCTGATGCTCTATCCACCAAAGTGGATTCCGGACTCAAATGCGAAAACGGCAGGCGCGGCAGGAGGCTGCATCCTGCTGCGACGTACCGCGATGGAACGGATCGGCGGATTTGCGGCGATTCGCGCGGAGGTCATTGACGATTGTGCCCTGGCACGCGCGGTAAAACGCAGCGGCGGAACAGTCTGGATGGGACTCACTCGAAAGAGCGTGAGCCTGCGCGAGTACCAGACGTTTGCTGAGGTTCGCGATTTAATCGCACGTACCGCCTTCACCCAGCTTAAGTACTCGCCCTTGCTGCTGCTCGGCACGCTGGCAGGCATGCTGCTGACATACATTACGCCGGTCGTTTTGACGTTTCACGCGCAACCCATGGTGTGGCGCCTGGGGCTGGCAGCGTGGTTGTTGATGGCGCTGACGTATCTCCCGACGGTGAGGTTTTACAGGCTTTCACCACTCTGGGCGCCAGTTCTTCCGGTAGCCGCTGCGTTCTATACCTATGCTACGTGGATCTCCGCGGTGCGCTATTGGCTGGGCCGCGGCGGGCAA
>Ga0209517_10010677_pt1 | contig 10158 bp, 8 predicted proteins | sample PeaSoiMetSII2010_FD_187695 | JGI IMG/M metagenome (GOLD analysis project Ga0209517, IMG submission 187695) | Peat soil microbial communities from Weissenstadt, Germany - SII-2010 (SPAdes) (version 2) | ecosystem: Environmental > Terrestrial > Soil > Wetlands > Peat | place: Germany: Weissenstadt... | reverse complement strand
ATGTGTCAGACATATCCAAAGCGCGGGTCGACTGGTCCGTTCGTCCACTTTCAGCAAGTCGCCAGCCTCTGGAAATCTCTGTAACCACCTAATTCCATGTGGATTAACTCTCTTCAGGCTCGCAAGCCCGGAACGCCGGCCCCTTTCCCTCCGGTCGTAGCAATAGATTGGTTCTTAAGCTCGCGTTTGTGTTTTGCGGCTTGGTTTTGGTCCGAGCACACTATGGTGCGCCCGAAAATCGTGCACTTTCTAGCCGAGCCCAGGCGGCGAAACGGAGTCCTCCTCAGAGATGCCAACTGCGCTTGGTTCCATTCTGCGGCTTCGATGAACGCCCGTCCGTGACTTTCGGCTGCCAGGCTGCGGAGGATATAGCTAACTAGCGACGGATTCATTCCGCGACCGCGATATTGAGCGAACACGTGGAAGTCGAAGAGATGTACATCGTCCGGTCCTAACCGAAAGTAATGGGGCTCGACGGTGCGTCCCTGCAGCGTCCATCCGTACCCAGCCAGTTCGTCCTTGGACTTGATCAACCAGAGCGAAGCCCCGAGCTCAAAGCGCTCTTTGACGTTGCGGCGCGCTTGTTGAGGGTTCCAGAAACTGGTGATCTCTTGCAGGTCCTGCGGGCTGAGAGTGGCTTGATTTGTGTGCCGTTCCACCTTCAGAGAGCTCGGTAAATCTGCCGTTGGCGCACTTAGGGCCCGGAGGTCACAGTAAAACAGGATCATGCGGCTTGAAAACAGCGTCCGTCTCGCCGCCAGGCCGAAACGGCGAACTGTCGCCCGGAAACCATGGCGTTTGAAATAAACGGTGAGACGCGAAAGCGAACTCGAAATGCTCATGATGATGTGGACTGAGCGGCCGCTGAGGCCTTGTGTGGAACACCCTCGGAGAGCAGGACCCGCAGGCAGGCTCCGCTTACCTGTTTCCGCACGTCGCCTTCCGTGCTTTGCTTCCTTCTTGCCAAGCCCGAGACCACGGCAAACGCGTAGCGCACCAGGTGGCGCGAAAGCATGATGCTCCGAACTCCCATCACGCCCCAGACGCCATGATGTTTGCGCCAATAGTACAAAACCGACCGCTGTTGCGCGACCGCAAAGCGAACGGGATACGGGGCCGTGGTTTTGCCCCGGTCATGAATTGCCTTGGCGCCGGGGAAGAAAACTACCTGCCATCCTGCCTTCCAGCAGCGCCGGCACCAATCCACGTCATCGCCATACATGAATAGGCCTTCATCGAGCAGGCCCACGTCGTTGAAGGTTTCGCGGCGGATCATCGAGAAACAGCCCACCAGGACGTCCACGGGCAGGGTTCGGTCGTGGGGAAAGTACAACATATGTTCGCCAGCGAAGAACCTGGAGTTTTTGAACGCCGTCGCCAGGTTGGTTGCCGAACAAAAATTGTTCCACAGAGTCGGAAATCGTCGGCACGTACTCTGCTGCGTCATGTCCGGGTTAAAGACGCGCGGGCCGACATTTCCCACCTTGGGATTCTGGTCGAGGAAATCCGCCAGAGCATCCAAACAGCCCGGAAACACGATTACGTCGGGATTCACCAGCGCGATATAGCGGCCCTGGCACTGGCGGATGGCCACGTTGTTGCCCTTCGCGAAGCCGCGATTCTCGTTGCTCCTGATAAGCTTGACATCGGGAAATCGAGCTTCGACCATTTCTGCGGTGCCATCCGCCGAGGCATTGTCAACCACAATGATTTCCATGCTACGGCGTGGCGGCGCTTCTGCCAGGCTCTCCAGGCACAGTTCCAAATAATGCCTGGCATTCCACGCGACGATGACAACTGAGATATCCATGAAGATTCTGTGACGTATCTGTTGACCCACTACTTCCGGTTGCGTTCGAGCAATTCCACCAACAACCGCCTCTTGGAACAGACCCAAGCGATTCTGCGGCCACCAAAAGCCACAGCGGGCGCTGGATCAGCCACGGTCACTAGACCCACACCGCGTGCCTCGCGTAGCCCTGATTCCAAGTCGTCAATCTCGTAACAGACGTGGTGCAATCCTCCCCCCTTTTTGAGGAAATTGCCGACCGGCGAGACCTCGCCGGCTGGTTCCACCAATTCGAAGACTGGATTCCGTGTATCGACGGGACTAAAGAAGGCCACTCGAACGCGCTGAATGGGATCATGGATAATCTCGCCATCCCAACGTGCCGATATGGAGCAAGCAAACTCTTCGGCAACGGCTGAAATTGACGACACAACAAAGCCTAGATGATGCAGATTGCCATTCCCGCTGACTAAAGGTCCCACGTGATCGACCTGCACGGAATCCGCCCCGCCTCGCTGTTCAATCTGCCCGTTTAGAGGCCACATTGCGCCGACTGTCTTAGCCCGTTGATTTGAGTGCACGACTGAGGTGCAGAGTGCCCAAGCCGCGCACTACGCGGTGCGCGGCCAAGCTTGCCCTGACGATCGCAGAAGAGACAACACTGTTGCATGCTACAAACGGGGTTAATTGAGACAGGTCGGCGCCAGACAATCCTCTTTTGAAGGAATAAACACCCGGGTTGCCTTCCGGATCGATGCCTCCCAAGTCGTACCACTTAAAACCATTTTCCCTGAGCCATTGAATCAGGGCCCACTGCAGCAGATAGGCGCCTTTTGCATTTAGCCCGTCGTCGCTGGTCGCCCCGAGCAGATAAATCGCTGAATCGCCCATGGCCGAGGCGACTAGTCCCGCCACTGGGAGCCTGTCTTGCTCACAAATCAAGATCCGCATGCGATAGGTCTCCGGTAGGTCTTCCTGGAGCCGCTCAAACTCCTCAATGTCCACAGTGCTCTCGAAGCCTTTGCGTTGTTGCATCTGCTCGTACATCCGGCAAAAAGTTCGGTATTCGTGGGTGCCATTTCCTGCGATGATCTTCAATCCGTTCTTTTCGGAGCGAGTGAGCTGGTTGCGCCATTTCTTGTCGAGATTCCTGCGCAATTCCTCGATCGGCGGTGCGAGATCGAGAACGAAAGTTCTATACACATTGGCAGAGGTCTGAGGCTCTTGCGTAAACCTGGAGAAGCCAGATTGAAATAGTACAGCGCGCGGCGACCCGACAAAGACGTTCGGGAGGATCTGTAGCAAGAGTCCACGTTTACAGACATACTCCTCTTCCAGGGCACGAGCCATGCACAAGGCGGCTTCAGCATCAAGCTCTGTTCCACGTCGGTGACAAAGAGGACCCCAGCGCAAATATGCCATGCCGAAGTTGAATCTTGTCGGGCGAATGATCCGGAGCTGCGCGATACCCGAGACTTCGCCATTTCGCTTCAAGACTAAGTGGCTGAGGTTTTTTCTTCCCCAGCGGACCGCGCCGTACGACCACGTCTGATAGAGGTTAGCGTCATTGAAGAGATCGAGCATCGACGACCATTCCGCAGGCGTTACCCGGTCCACTTCGACTTGCCAAACAGGATCCAGCATAGGGTTTAATTCAGTCTCTCGACGCGCAGCGGCCCTCGGGCCGCACACACCTAAATTACGCCTTAGGCCTCGGACGGCACAGATTCGTTGTCCGCATTAGGAACCACCAAGAGCGGCTCCGCGGTCCGGCGAATGTGGCGCGTTCTCGGCGAGTAGGTCGGAGGTACGTCATAGCACCACAACTCACGGTCTTCCGAAGGCCCACCCATAGGACTGAAGCCGAGGCTGGCATAGTGTCCGGCAACCAGGCTGTTCTTCTTGGACGGGATATAGACGCCGACGATCTTGCGGACGCCCCGCGCCTGGCACCGTTCGACCAGAGCGTCAAACATGGCGAATTCCATCTCGCGCTTCAACACGCGGCAGCTCATCAACCAAAGATCGAGTTGGAGGGTCTCTTCCAATACTTGCCCGAGTAAGACCGACACCAGGCCGTTGTCTCCAAATCTGTCCGCCAGGCGCCCGTAAAGGGTGATAAAAGCTGGGTCCTGAGCCATGGCTTCGACTTCACCACTCGTGTACCGCTTGGTTGTGAGGTTGAACTGATTGGTCTTGTTGATCAACTGTGTGATTCGCTCCAGATAGACCGGAAGGAAGGAACCGATCTCCGCGGTCATCTCGAGCGAGGCCAGGAACTCCCCATAGTTAGAGAATTTGGCTTGGCTGGAGCTCCGCTGCGCATTTGAGCTGTAGTAGGCTGAGCGGCTGAGATCGTCTTGAACGACTTTATCCACTTCAAAGTAGCGCTCGTGTTCGAGTACTTCGGCGAAACAGGAAACATCCGCGCCCACATTCGGCACTGCCACTTCCGGCAGTTGCTCCTCCACCAGAACCCTCTCGGCCGGATTATCATCCACGAATACGATGCTATCGAGACCAATGTTAAGCTCTGCGGCGATCTCGCGAATGTTCTCGGGTTTCGGATTCCAGTTGGCTTTGAAGGCGCTGAAATCTTCCAGCTTTAGGATGCTGTCCGGATGCGAAAAACCCTCTTTGGCGTTTTCAGCGTCGTTCTTCGAGCACACGGCGAGAATGACGCCCCGCCGTTGCAGATTCTTAACATATCGCTGGAAATCTACGAATGCCTCGCCAACCGGGTGGTCTTTACCTAAGATCAGATCTTGTACGCCATCGTCGCCAATGACACCGCCCCAAAGTGTGTTGTCTAGGTCCAGCACGAGGCATTTCTTAGATTTTCCGTAAACCGACTTAACAATCGCAGCCACGTTTTGCGTTAGGGCCACAGTCGCTGTCGGGCTCAGTGCCATGTGAAAGTTGTACCAGTAGCTGTTGCGGAACCACGCGACTTGGCCCACTTGTGCGGAAAGGTAGAGGATGTCATTAATTAAGAAACGCGAGTGGTCGCGGGCATAACTCGCGAATTCGGCATTCAGCCTCAACACAAAGTTCACGCTCCCGAACGATTCGGAAGCGTCCAAATTCCCAAGGAGCCTGAGGCGCGGGAAGTCGAAATTGTTTTGAATGATGAGTGCGCCAAGATCCGCGTGAATCTTTTCCCACAACGCCTCGAACCGACCCATTTCACTGCGGACACGCTGTTCAACCTCGAGCTCGGTTTCCAGTAACTCAGGGAATTTTGATATATTGTGCCAGGTGGTGTGGATAAACACGATGTTTGGCTTGAACTTCCACAGATCTGGGTTTTCGAACTCTACGTCCTCAAGGTAACGGTTGTATCCCGATTCGTAGAACGTTGGTTCAATTCCCTGTGCCAGGAGAAACAGTTCCAGCATGCTCTTAACTTCAGTTGTCGTTGAACCCCCAAGAATTGCAATCCGCGTTGGGGTGAGATTCGTTTGTTTGAGCAGTTCCTTCTTCAGAACATGGCGCTTGCGCAGGATATCCGCCAGCACGATCGGGGATCGAAGAACTTTCAAAACTTCGGCTTGCGATGTCGTCGCTTCTGATGATGCCATTGAAACCTCGACGGGATTGCCTCGGCTTGCAGTCAAGAGGAGCTAACTTCCCACCTGGGCCAACTGCAGAAGGTCGGCAACCGTGGAGCAAGTAACGATTTGGTCAGGAGAGACAGGCACACCGTTGTTGGTTTCCGCCAAGGCTATAAAGGTGATCAAGGACGTGGAGTCCCAGTTCTGCAGCTCCTCCAGTCTTTCGTGACCTCGAAGGGTTCCGGCAGGTAGGTCGAGAATTTCATCCATCTGTAAGAGGAATTCGTTGTTTGTCATTGGAATCGTATCGCGAACAGCTTATCGCAGATCTATCAAAAACTGGACTAACTTTTATGCCTCCGGGTTTCCGCCCTTTACCTTTGCCCCATCCCCGCAACATTTTGCGGGCCGAGTTTTTCAAGGCTGGAGATCCTCCAGCGACTTTCTAGGTTTGCGCCACGAAGAGCGAGTTCCTGATTGCGCGGAGCCGGGGAAGGATCTCAATTTCCGAGAAGAGTGCGTCATCGCTGCCAGTCTTAATGCTCACCCTGTTAAGGCGAAACCAGTCGGAGCTTGGTGTATTGACACGGCTCTCAGAGAGGAAGACCGCCTGGTATCCGGAACGATGAAGGTGCGCTACTAGATCGGTCGTAAGGTCGGCTGAGGAGCCGTAGGGTACGCTGAAAGAACGCACCTTCCTCCCTGAAACTGCCTCGAGCACCGCCTTGTTCCTGTCTATCTCTCCGGCGAAGTCACCCGTCGACAAAGCCCTACAGTTTGTGTGGGTGTAGGTATGGTTGCCTATCTCAAAATTGAAGGTTGCCAGATCCCGAAGCTGTTGGCTCGTCAAGTAAATACCAGCCTCGGCCGCTAGGTGGCGCTCCTTGATCCCGGCAAGCTGAACCAGGGCGCCACGAAAGACTTCCCTGGCCGACGGTGATATAGCGGGTAGGAAGCGAGAGAAGACCTGCGCCAGTGAGCACAGTTCGATGTCCTTAGTGCCGCTAGCCACGTGGGCCGCAGCATTGATAGTGCCCAGGCCACACACGTTGGCCACGTAACAGACAAGATTGTCGAGCGCTAATTGTCGGTTGTCGAGACACGAACCATTGACGAAGAAAACCGCTGGCACGCCAAACTCCGAGCAGAGCGGCGCCGCGAACTCACGAACCGATGCATAGGCATCATCGAAGGTAACCAGCACTGGTCTTGGCGGCAGCGCCCCACCGTCGGGATGTGCAACAACGTCTTGCAGGCTGACCGGAGTGTAGTGCCTGGTAATAAACTTCAGCGCAGCCTCGAAATTCTTGCGCGTGATGGTACCTCCCAGTCCCTTTGTGAAAGAAGATTCCGTATCTGAGACATCGTGAAAAAGAACAGATCGCAAGGAGAACTTGGGGCCGAGAAGGCGGGCAATGCCGAAACAGCCGGGAATGTACCAGAGTGTTCCAGCAGCGAGACTCAGTGCGGCCCGCCGCCAGCTGGTGTGTCTTCCTGTCATTGTGAAAGGTGTTGACATTATTGAGGATCGATTCGGCAGTGTCTATTTATCGCCCGCAGTTTTGTTCCTCTAGTTTAGCGTAACCTGTTCACCGTCGAGAAACATGCGCTGCCACAATTCCAAAGCGACTAGCGAAAAGACCTCTTTGGAGTAGGTGCCGCAATCGTTGTTGGCATCAATAAGTTTTTCGACGGTGGCCTTTTGGAAATATCCCCTCTCGATGGTCTTTCGGTCGGTCAGAATGGCACGAACTTGGTCTCTCAGATTGTTTCGCAGCCAAGATTCGTACGGGACCGGGAAACCGGCTTTTTTTCGGTTCAGGATCTTGCCGGGAACTCGCTTTGACAAGGCTCTCTTCCATATGTATTTCAGAGTAAAACCGTTCAGTTTGTAGTGCGGCGGCAGGGAGGCGGAAAATTCCAGGAGCCGATGATCCAGCAAAGGCACACGGAGTTCGAGTGAGTTGGCCATGGTCATTTTGTCGGCTTTGATGAGCAAATCATCCGGCAGCCAGGTTTTGGTGTCGATGTAGAGCATCTGATCGAGAACGCCTTGGTTCCTTACTTTTGCAAACAGCTTCCGGATTGGCTCAACCGTGTATTCTCTGTCGATCGACTTCACAAAATCCGACGAGTACAGTTCACCGATCCCGTTTCTGGAGTACCGGTACGGGGTTGAAGTGCGGCTGTAGTAGTAGTCGGGAAACGTCGCGTTCATTAAAGGCGCGTACTTGGCAACTCTTGCCGAATGCACCCACGAATTGACTTGGGAGAGTCCCCAGGATGCCGCGCCGTTGGCGGCGGGCCAGACGTTTTTGAGACGTTCCAGCCAAGTAATGCTACGGTAATTGTCATAGCCGGCGAAGGCCTCGTCCCCACCTTCTCCGGAAAGCAGAACCTTTACATAATTCCTTGCGAACTTGGACACGTAGTACAGGGCGACGGCGGGTGGCTCACAAACAGGCTCTTCCATGTGCCAGACGTATCGAGGGAGAAACGCCGCAAAATCACTAGCGGTGATTGTCATGTCGTGATGCCGACTGCCAAAAGTTTCGGCCGCCAACCTGGCATAAGGTCTCTCGTCAGCAACGCCAGAATCGGTAAAGCCCACGGTGAAGCTGCTGATTTCCTTGTCTGTCCTCTCCGCGGCACAACTCAGCACGGCGGTTGAGTCCACGCCACCGCTTAGAAGAACACCGACGGGAACATCCGCGATCATGTGCAGTTCAACACATTCGGCAAACAGGTTCGACAATTCGTTCTCCGCGTCCTTGAGGCTTAGGCGCTCGGAAGGCTCGAGAAACTGAAGATCCCAGTATTGTCGTATTTCTGCTTTGCCATCCCTAAGCAGTAGATAATGCCCCGGTGCGAGCTTACAGATTCCATTGAGCAGTGTCTCTTCGCCCGGCACATACAGGAAAGTCAGGAACCGATCAATAATCTCCGGGGCAAGCTTCCGGTTGATCGCAGGATCGGCTAGAATTGCCTTGATCTCGGAAGCAAACACAATGGCCTTGTCGCTTAGCGAATAGTAAAGAGGTTTTATTCCGACCCGGTCCCTCGCCAGAAGGAGAGTCTTGGTGCTTTCATCCCATAAGGCAAAAGCGAACATCCCGCGCAGCTTCTCTATGCATTGCGGACCGAGTTCTTCGTACAGATGCACGATAACCTCGGTGTCGGTCTGTGTCTTGAAAACATGCCCCTTACCTAAGAGGAATGCGCGCAGTTCACGGTAGTTGTAGATCTCTCCGTTGAAAACGATCCAAATTGTACCGTCCTCATTGGATAGCGGCTGGTGGCCACTATTCAAGTCGATGATCGAGAGCCGCGCGTGACCCAATCCCACCTGCGGGGAAAGATAAATTCCTTGATCGTCGGGTCCGCGGTGGCGGATTGTATCCAGCATGGTCCGAATGAGAGGACCGCTGACCCTCGCATTCCGATCAAACTCAAGTTTTCCACAAATGCCGCACATATCAGTTCGAACGCGCTCCTCGACTCCCAGTCATTTCCAAATCGTGTTGAGTCCACAAAGGCGTCGGAGCTGCTGAGTACGCAAATACTTGATCAGTTGTTGGTCATTCACGCGCGGCATGCGGATCCAATGGCCTTTTAGAAAGCCATAGAAAATCGCTGCGGAACCGGTGACATAGGGCTTCCGAACCAGATTCGACACGCAACTCGCGACAAGAAATAGGGGGTGATATCCCGAGACATAGCACGCCATGCCGCGCTTTATTTTGTCCCGCAACAAACCTTCAGCGGTCCCGGTCAAGCGATGATGAACGATTTGGAGCTCGCTGAAGCTATAGGTTTTCCAACCCAGCATATTGGCCTTCACTTCATCGATCGTGTCCCACCCTGGAGCCTGCCACAAGCCGCCGATCGCTTCCCAACAGGCTCTTCGATAGATCTTGGTTGCTCCTCTGACATGGAACTTGGGAGTGGCTTCAAGTTTCTGGACTCCCCCAATATCGTGATAAATGTCTCCCCCGCCCACTCCGAGCTCGGGGTCACGCTCAAAATGTTCGAAACATTTCTCAAAGTAATCTGGAGGCAGAGTCAGGTCGCCGTCGAGCTTCACGATGAAATCCCAGCCTTCGCAGCGAAGAGCACGGTAGCCGTCATAGAAGGCTTCCATTACTCCGCCGCCGGACTTGCGAAAGCCTCTGTTCACTCGGTGCACGACGCGGATCCATGGCAACTGAGCTGCATGCCGATCGATAATTTCACCCGTTCGGTCGGTGGAACCGTCATCGACGACTACCCATTCCGCAGGCCGTATGGTCTGGCCTTGGATGGAAGCAACGGTCGCTTCGATAAACCGTTCCTCATCGCGTATTGGCGTAATGATTACGTATTGCGCCATTTTTTTTTCCGCACCGAGGTAGTCGCTGGCTTGACCCACAAGTACACAGTCCTCAAGATGCATCGTGCCAGTGCACCAGAAACGGGTACAGCCATCGCTCGCCTCTCTCGCGATCTTATCGCTCGGGAGAATGTCCGGACCCACTGCAACAGAATTCTTTCTCTTCCTAATCACCCATAGACCCCAACTTCCGGATATGCTGAACAGGACCAATGTGCATCCGCACAAAACCAGCAGCCGCGGCGTTAGCTCATGTTTGTAGTAATAATCGTTGATTGCCCGGCCCACATAATATTTTGATAACGTTAGATCCCGGTAATCCGAAACCTTCCGGAGAAGATAGACACGAAAAGAGCTCTTTGAGGTGCTGATTGAGGCCAAGTCAAGATCATTCTTGTATTGGATCATTATGCTACGAGCCTTGCCCGCGGGGACCGGTACGCTGA
>Ga0209517_10010675_pt1 | contig 10161 bp, 6 predicted proteins | sample PeaSoiMetSII2010_FD_187695 | JGI IMG/M metagenome (GOLD analysis project Ga0209517, IMG submission 187695) | Peat soil microbial communities from Weissenstadt, Germany - SII-2010 (SPAdes) (version 2) | ecosystem: Environmental > Terrestrial > Soil > Wetlands > Peat | place: Germany: Weissenstadt... | reverse complement strand
AGTGTCGTCGCTGCGCCCGTTCATCCAACCACCCCCCGCGTCCGGCCAGATGCCCACGCCACGCCTCGCCGTCTCACCCGCCGTGCCGTAAGCGCCGGCCATCGCGATGTCCCACGCCGTCCTCCGCAGCGTCTCGGCCGAATCGCCCGGTGGCGGCGGCGCCCACAGCGGATAGTGGTCCTCATAGCCATACTCTTCGTTGGCCTGAGGAATGATGCGGCCGGTCTTGATCTGCAGTTGCCGCTCCTCGAGCATGAGCGGGTGCTGGTTGCGCGACCAATCCTGAATCGAGGTGAAGCCGAACCACTCCGAGCCCCGGTCCTGGTGCTCGCGGTGCACCGGATGCGTCGTCGCGAGGTGCCGGTATGGATCCCAGCTTTCGAGTAGTGTGCCCGTCTCGTGGGCCCACTTGTCGTCGCGGAACGTGTCCAGGTCGTCGCCCAAATCCCACGTGATATTTGAAAATGCGGTGAGCCGAGCCGTCGCGTAGCGGATATAGCGCCGCTCGTCCTCGCTGCCCGGAGTCAAATGGATCTGTCCATCGGCGATATCGAGGATTACCGAGATAATCATGTCCCGCTCGCGAGCGTATCTCAGCATGCGTTCGAAACGCTGCCAGTGCTCTATCCGGAACCGCGTGTAGTCGAACCCCGGATGATAGAAGTCGTCGGCTTTCGCCGCCGGCCACGGGCTCAGAAACAGGCTCCAGTCCGCCGTGTTCATCGCCGGCTCGCCGTACATGGTGTTCGCGCGCCCGCTCAACAGCACTCGCAGGCGGTTGATCTTCAGCCGCCGCAGCCTCTCCAGGCTGTTGCCAATCACCCGCTCATCGCGCCAACCCATCAGCCAGTAGGCCGTCGTCCCATTGAAGAAGTAATGCTCACGCGTGCCTTCCCAGATGAAGTGCCACCGGTGATCGGGGTCCACACGGATGGGCCCACGCCGCCCGCCGCCGGTGGCGTGAAACGTCCCTTCGTAGTCCTTCTCGAAGCCCTTCTCCGCGTACTTAACCGTGTAGGCATAGTCGCCCGGCTTCGATGGCATGAAGCGGATCTTGAAGAGCGTGCCGCCGGAGGAGTCGCAAAAGCCGTCCACCTTCACGCGCTCGATGGCGCCGGCCAGACCGAACCAGCCAGTCACCACCACATCCGTAAACGGGTTGCCCGCATCCGGCGCGCTTACTTGCAGGCTCACCTCCACGAAATCGTACGCCGCCACCGAAGCGGCCGACTGCGAAAACTCGACTTTCGCCGGTGTCGCCCACGCCAGGTGGCTCGCCAACAGCGATAACGCAAGAACAAAACGTTGCATGGCTTAGCGCCGGGTGGCCCTTTCTCTGCCCGGCTGGCAAGCATTCTACACCCGCACGGCAAACCCGTATGGTCCGGAAACTGGATCTGTTGGATCTGCGCCGGTTCCCTTCGGTCGCCCAGAGCTCGGATGATAGGCTAACGAGATGCCGAGAGTCCTGGACCATTCCGGTTCGTACTGGTCCGCGAGATCTTCCGCGCCTCCCGGCGGCCTTAGACGCGCTTGGGGGATAATGGTCACGGGAACTCGAGACATGGCAACTGCGACGACCATGAGTGGAGCGGCGTTCGACCAGCTTCCGTATGAAGAGGGCCGCCGGTGGGAGTTGGTCCAGGGAGAAATGATCGCCGTGTCCAGCGCAACACCCGAACACCAATCTATTGTTATTATCTTCGGTGCGAGTTTGCGCAACTACTCCCGCCGCGAACCCGGCGTCTGGGCACTTCCGGACAGCGAATTTGCGCTCGGAGAAGATGACCGCGTCCGTCCGGACGTGGCCATTCTCCTGAACGGACGTTGGGCGTCCGTCGATCGGAAGAAGACGCCGATCCCACTGGCGCCGGATATCGCGGTGGAAGTGATCTCTCCTAGTGAGCGGGCCAACGACACCATGCGCAAGATTCGAACCTACTTGGGGGCAGGCGTCCAGGAAGTGTGGCAGATCGTGCCCGAATTCCAAACAATCCTCATCTATAGGGGCGCCAAGTCGATTACCGTCCTGGACATTGGCGACAGCCTGAACACGCCTTTGCTGCCAGGGTGGGAGATATCGGTCCGCGAAATCTTTGAGGGCTAAAGGATCGCATGCCCCTCACCCAGATCCTGGACTCCCAAGACCCCTCCCTCTACGACGTCCGCTCGAAAGCCCCCGGTCCGCAGGGCTCGCTCCCCATCACACCGGAAATGCTGATCCAGCGGCCCCCCGGCGACCTTTTCGGCTGGAGCCAGAACGCCGGCATGGGATGGGACCCGGCCGCTCTCGGCGGCAAGGAGTTCCTCATTCTCAGCACCCACGGCGGTATCCGCGCGGCCGACGGCACGCCCGTTGCGCTGGGCTACCACACCGGCCACTGGGAAGTCGGCCTCCTTATGGATGCCGCGGCCAAGGAGCTGAAATCGCACGGCGCCATCCCGTTCGCCGCGTATTGCACCGATCCCTGCGACGGCCGCACGCAGGGAACCACCGGCATGTTCGATTCCCTGCCCTACCGCAACGACGCGGCCTCGGTTTTCCGGCGGCTGATCCGCTCGCTGCCCACGCGCCGCGGCGTGATCGGGGTGGCTACCTGCGACAAAGGTCTCCCCGCCATGATGATGGCGCTCGCCGGGTCGCGCGATCTCCCTTGCGTGCTGGTGCCGGGCGGCGTCTCGCTATTGGCGGAAGACGGCGAGGATGCGGCCAAGATCCAGTCGGCTGGAGCGCGCTTCGCTCACGGGCAAATGACCCTGGAGGCCGCCGCCGAAGGGCTGTGCCGCGCGTGCGCCACGCCCGGCGGCGGCTGCCAGTTTCTGGGAACCGCGGCCACCTCGCAAGTGGTCGGCGAAGCGCTCGGCATGTCGCTGCCGCACTCGGCGTTGTCGCCCTCCGGGCATCCCATCTGGACCGACATGGCCCGCCGGTCGGCTCGCGCCGCGCTGGCGCTCGAAACCCGCGGCCTCGCCATGAGGGACGTCCTCACCGCGGCCTCGCTGCAAAACGCCCTGGTGCTGCACGCCGCGTTCGGCGGCTCGACCAACCTGGTCCTGCATCTCCCCGCCATCGCCCACGCCGCGGGCCTGGCGCGTCCCACGGTGGACGATTGGACACGCGTTAACCGCCAGACGCCGCGCCTGGTAGACGCTCTACCTAACGGCCCCAGGATGCATCCCACCGTACAGGTCTTCCTGGCCGGCGGCGTGCCGGAGGTCATGCTGCACCTCCGCCGCGCCGGCCTGCTGGAGACCGGCGTCCCGACGGTGAGCGGCGAAAGCCTGGCCACGGTGCTCGATTGGTGGGAGCAATGCGAGCGGCGCGCATCGCTGCGGCGCGTCCTCCGGGAGCGCGACGGTGTGGATCCCGGCGACGTCATCATGGACCCGGACAGCGCGCGGCGCCGCGGGCTCACCTCGACCGTCACCTTCCCCAGGGGCAATCTCGCCCCCGGCGGCTCGGTCATCAAGAGCACGGCGATCGATCCGACGGTGGTGGATCCCGACGGCGTCTATCGCCGGAGCGGACCGGCACGCGTATTCCGCACCGAGAAGGAGGCCGCCGCGGCCGTCAAGAGCGGCGCCATCCGCCCTGGCGACGTGCTGGTGTTGATGTGCCGCGGGCCCATGGGCTCGGGGATGGAGGAGATCTTCGGAATCACCTCGGCGCTGCGCTATCTCGATTTCGGCAAGCACGTCACGGTGATCACGGATGCGCGCTTCAGCGGCATTTCCACGGGAGCGTGCATCGGCCACGTCACGCCGGAAGCGCTGGCGGGCGGGCCGATCGGCAAGATCCGCGAAGGCGACCACATCGAGATCGTGATCGATCGCGTGAACCTGGAGGGCTCCGTCAACCTAGTGGTGCGCGGAAGCGTGGACGAAGGCACGCGCGAGTTGGCCGAAAGGCCGATGCGCGACGACCTCGCGCCCGACCCGGACCTGCCCGCGGAAACGCGCCTCTGGGCGGCGCTCCAGGAGGCCAGCGGAGGGCCCTGGGGCGGCTGCGTCTACGACGTGGATGAGATCGTAAAGAGGCTGGGAAACGGGCGAATCCCGCCACGCTAGAGCTCGCTTGGAGGCCGTGAAAATCGGAAGCCGTGAAAGAAGGATTTGGACCGCAGACAAAACATTTCGACGGGTGCTGCTGGCGCGCGGAGTCCGGTGCTGGCGCGCAAACCAATGATGGTGTAGCGTTAGCTGGGACAAGGCAGCGGTTCCCCTTGAGAACGGTGGTTTCAGTGGCGATCGAGTGCCGCCGTCGTTTCCCTCGGGCACCGTCAACGGCACAGCCGGGCGCGTTTCCGCGTCTCCGATTTGCGTGGTTCGCGGAGAACAGGACTTAACTCATCACGCTCCCTGCTCGGCGTCGCACGTACTACTCCAATCGCGGCAGGTGCTCCGGTAGGACAAGGAGGCGAATGGAGCGGGCCTGCCCAGGGGTTCTTTCGATGAGGCCGTTGCGCTCCAGGGTCTTGATCATATCGTGAATCGCGGGCGGGGAAACCTGGAAGTAACGCTCCAGGTCCGACTCCGCGGGAGCCTGGCGGTGTATCTTGGTGTAGTTGTAGATGAAGGCCAGATATTGACCCTGTTTTGCGCTGAATGACGGTGCAATTGACGGATCGAGCTTCGGCGCAGGATCTATGCTTACCTCGAAGGCGTCCTCGCCAAAACTTTCGAAGACGCGGACTTTGAGAATGTAGACCTGTCCGCCGATAACGGTGCGAACGGGCTTCTTGGCGGCGGCGTAGAGGTTCCCGCGCAACTCTTTCGCATCGGAGCTGGAGCTTATGTAGTTCGCGATCCCGATGCCTATGCCGCCTTTATGGGCGAAGACCCATTCCCGGCGGTCTTTGTACTCCACCTCAATCGATTGAGCACCGATTGACAGTGCGTGACCGCATAACCCTTCGAGCAATGTTGCCGGTCTGCCCATGCGTGCTGAAAGCTCCCCCTCACGCCGCCAAAAGAGCCGTCAGGGACCGCACATCCGATACGGTCTCTAACTTGCGGACGAGATCGATAGCAGACTTCGCTTTGTCGCGCGGCCACCGGGCGAAGGCAGCGCAGTCCAGGAATTTCCCGGCCGTTTCCTCGTAGCTCATGGGAATGGCCGGGCTTCCCTTAGCGAAATCGGCGCGGCCCGAGATCGTCCTGCCATCCTGCAGGCGGATCTCCAGGATGGTGGTCATCTTGTTGTAGCCGGCCGCCTCCGCCACCGGGTTTACTCCGAAACGAATCCGACCGATCATGTTCTGCACATCCGGCCGATTCACCACCTCGTCGGTAAACTCGCTCAGCCCCGCCTTCCCGTACAGTAGCAAAGCGGCCATGCAGAATTCCATGCTGAACTTCGCTTCCAGCCCGGTCTTCGGATGGTGATGGATGAGCGCGTTGGGCATATTCCGGTTCGTACCGACATCCACACGTTCGATCCGCCGGGCGTCGATCTTCTCCACGCGGATCAGCCGGGAGAGCTCTGTCATGGCGGGATGAGTGAGAGATCCCGAGGGAAAAGGCTTGATCGAGACGCCGGGCGCGCGAAACGTCCAGGGATTACCGAGCTTGTGAACGATGGCTTTGGGGTCATAGCTTCCCCCCGCCGCTCGAAAGAAGCCGCGAGGCGCTTCCAGAATCTGCTCGGCAGCGGTCCATCCGAGCGCCGCCAAGTCGGCCGCGACCACCCCCGACTCCGCCGCGCGCCCGGCATGCAACGGCTTCGTCATGGTGCCGAAGTTCTCGCGCAGGCCCGCGGCTTCGCTGGCCGATATTCCCAGGGCCCGCAGTGTCCGGCTCTGATCCAGGCCGGTCACCCTCGCTCCCGCGGCCGCGGCACCGATGGCGCCGCACGTGCCGGTGCTGTGAAAACCGTCCTCATAATGACGGGGCGAGATGGCTTCGGCAATCTTGCACTCCACTTCTACTCCGACGTGGTACGCAATCATGAGATCCCGTCCCGAGATGGCGCGGCCTTCGCCCATGGCCAGAGCGGCCGAGAGAACCGGCGCCGTGGGGTGCGTCAGCAGCCCGTACACGCGGTCCCCAGCCACCGCGAGCTGCGTGTCGTCATAATCGTCCGCGTGTATCCCGATGCCGTTCACGAACGCGGCGAAGCGCGGCGGCGCCTTCAGGGAAGAGCCGATGATGGTGGAATCGCCGCGCGATAACCCCATCGATTGCACGTAGGCGCGGCTCAGTTTGCCGGTCTCGGCAACCGAGCCGCAAAGCGCCAGGCCCAGCCCATCCAGGATCGATTTCTTGCCCAGATCGATCACATCCTCCGGCACATCCCGATACGCCGTCTTCCCGATGAAGCCGGCGACCTCGAGGGTCAGTCCGTCCGCCTTCGGGAATTCCTCGCCCGACGGCCTGCCGCCGGGCGTTTGCGCGGAAGCCTTTGAGAAAAGGGCATTCGCGCATACGGCATTTTTGACAAGCCGTCTTCGGCTCAATTTCATATCACTCGACTCCCGGTCCTCGCAAAGGCGAGTATATCCCGTCCAGCCCGCGCCGCGCTTGCTAGCCTCCAGCCCCTCCTCCGCGCCTCCGCTCAGGGAGTGGTTTTTGTCCGCGGCGGGGCACTTCGTTAGAATAGGTGTTCCCCGCTATGGCGCGACAACTAGTCGAGTGTGTTCCCAACTTTTCCGAAGGGCGCGATGCCGCCAAAATCGATGCCATCGTCCAGAGCATTTTGGCGGTCCCCGAAGTGGTGCTGCTGGATCGCGAGTCGGATGCCGACCACAACCGTTCGGTCCTCACCTTCGCCGGACCTCCCGAGGCGGTGGCCGACGCCGCTCTCCGCTCCGTCGCCAAGGCGGTGTCGCTCATTGACCTGACCCGGCATCAGGGAGCCCATCCGCGCATCGGTGCGGCCGACGTAGTGCCCTTCATCCCCATTGAAGGCGTCACCCTCGAGGACTGCGTCAAGCTCGCCGAGCGGGTGGGAAGCGCGATCTGGGAGCAACTCAGAGTGCCGGTCTACTTCTACGAAGCCGCGGCCAGGCGCGCGGAGCGCGTGAACCTCGAGAACATCCGGCGCGGCCAGTTCGAGGCGCTGGTCAAGGAGATGGGGACAGTGCCGGAGCGCCAGCCCGATTGCGGCGACCCGGTCTGCCATCCCACCGCGGGCGCTATCGTGGTGGGCGCGCGCAAATTCCTGATCGCTTACAACGTCAACCTCGGCACGCCCGACGTGGGCATCGCCAAGAAGATCGCCAAGACCATTCGCTTCTCATCCGGCGGTTTCCGCTACGTCAAGTCGATGGGGGTAACGCTGGCATCGCGCAACCTGGCCCAGGTCTCGATCAATCTGACGGATTTCGAGCAGACGCCCATGCACCTGGTCTTCGAAACCGTGCGCCGGGAGGCGGAGCGCTACGGCGTGCCGGTGGTGGGGAGCGAAATCGTGGGACTGATTCCCAAGAAGGCCGTCGAGATGTCGGCGGAATATTTCCTGCGCTACGAAAATTTTCGCCCCGAGCTGGTATTGGAAAACCGGATCGCGGAAGCCGTGACGGCGCGCAGCGGCCTGCCCGAATTCCTGGATGCGCTGGCGGCGCCCACGGCCACGCCCGGCGGCGGCAGCGCGGCGGCGGCCGCCGCGGCCATGGCGGCCGCGCTGGGAGCCATGGTCACCCGGCTCGCCAGGCAGGACAGCAGCGGCTTCGAAGAAGACCGCCGCTTCTTCACGGAAGCGGTAGAGCGCGATGCCGAGGCCTTCCAGCGCGTCATGGGCGCATACAAGCGTCCGAAGGAGGAGCGCGGTCCGTTTGTGGAGGAGGCGCTGCACAGCGCCGCCGAAGTGCCGCTGGAAGTTTTCGAGCGCGCGGCGGCCCTGGAGTCGCGCCTCGGAGGCCTCGATATTCCGGCGAAGTTCGCCTCCGACCTGGCGGTTGCCAAGGCGCTGATCGCCGCCGCGAAGGCCGGAGTGCTGGAAAACGTCCGCATCAATCTCGATTCGATCCGGGATGAGAGCTTCAGGGCGGCGGTAGCAGCCCGTCTGCAGGCAGTCGCAAAGTAGGGTTTGCTACAATAGAAAACGTTCCGGTAGAAAGCGGTGAGGTGCGAGAGCGGTTGAATCGGGCGGTCTCGAAAACCGTTGAACCTTTGCGGGTTCCGTGGGTTCGAATCCCACCCTCACCGCCACAATGAAATCAATAACTTAGCCTGCAATACCAGATTTTCTTGGGCAAGTTTGGGTAATGCCCGTGGTAGAATCGGAGCAGGTATGGCCCTAAACCTCTATCGCAGGCACGGTTCCCATTGCGTGGGTGGCCGCGCGTTGCACGACATGAGCTACGAAACCGATGAGCTTCGGCGTAGCTCCAATCGAGAATCTTCTGCATGGCGGCAACCTGGAGACAACTGACAAATTATAGGTGATCGCTTGGGTGCTGAGGCCAGAACCAGATTGGTGCGGCGTGGTGGGATCGGCAAACCAGGAGCGTCGCCCTCGGCATTATGCCCGGGTCACTTCCTGTCCGGAACGTGTCGCCGCTGGCCACTGCGGCACCCGATCCTGCAACTCAATGGCATTGCTCCTCCTTGACGCCGCAGCATCTACCGAAGTCCCTCAACTCCCGGACCGTCCGGCCATCCGTTGTACCGCCGGGGTCGGCGGGATGAACCGGGGTCGATTCCCTCCGCTCGCCGGGGGGCCTTAAAGCCCTTGAGTAGTCCCCGCGTTTGGGCCGGAATTGACCCCGGCGGCCCCGGTGACCCCGGGGCCACGGCGCACGGGCCGATACGAGGCAAGTTCTGGTGCGGCCCTTCCTCCTGAGGGAGGACAGCAGTAGCAGCGATCAACGGGAACGTTCGGGCCGCAAGCCGATGATGCCCCCTGGGCGAGCAGATCACTAGTTCGGCTCGTACTAGATCGGTACCACGTGACGCAGGCTTGTTCTCGCCATCAGGAACGATGACTCGCCCCCTTGCGCGGACGAAATCAGGGCATCCAAGTGGACGCCTACGTCGTATGCCCCCGCACGACTCACGTCTCCCGCTCCAGTCGTTCAACCGTGGCCCTGATCTGTTTGGCTGTCTTCCGACCGATGTAAAAGAGGCAGATGAGTTGCTGGATGGGCACCCACCGCAGATCACCCAAGCATTGATACCCTGCATCGAGACGGGATCGCAGAACTATGGGCCGGAGCCGGAGATGATGCGTGGCCATGGCCGCGTGATCATCGAGCCGAATGTCCATCCACGAGGGCCTATCAATGCTTCCGGAACTGGTGCTCTCGCGGAAGCGCATTTCCTGAGCCGCCAAGAAGCCGATCACGTAAGCCTCCTGGACCACGGCATGAAGTGCCTCCTTCAGCGCCTGTCGCGTGCAGCGAATCTTCTCACTCGGTAATGCCCACAGGCTGCTGACGGCAGTCAGCACAAGACTGTCTGCAATCTTAGGATCAAGTTCACACGGCATGTAGAACTGTGTCGCTCCCGTGCTGCCAGAACACATTGAATTCGATCCATCCGGGTACCCGACCTCGTGGCTCCGACTACCCCCAGAACGCCAAGTGCGGGCCTTCTAAGCCCTCGCTGCCACTGGCCGGGCCGACGACACCGTTGCGCGAGAAGCCGAAGCACAGCCCAAGAACGCTGGGAACGAGCCGTCCGGGGGGCTGAGCCGGCCCGCGTTAGGGGTGGCCCCGGCGGGCTACCCGCCACCGGTCTTGCAGGGTCGCGTCTGGGTCATTCTGCGAGGTCAGTTTCGCCGGTTTTCCCGGTTTTGCCGGTGGGGTCTAAGCAGGTCTAAGCACGATTCACGGGTTGGCCGGAGGCACTTATCACGTACCCTGCCGGATGGCCAAGGCATCATTTCGGTGGTCGGCCGGACTCCGTCGCCGGGCCGACGGGCAGGTGCTCAGCGTCAATCACTTCGAGAGTGTTGGACAAGTAGTTCGACACGAAGATCGTCTTACCATCGGGCGACCTGCTGAACTCTCGCGGGAACGCGCCGGCTGGAATGGATCCAATTACCGCTTTCGTACCCTGGGCCGCTTGCCTCGCGTCTATGACGGTTAATACCCTTCGGCACTCGCGAGAATTTGCCCGGTTTTGCTCGCCAAAAGTGACCCACCCCGGGGGCCGCGCGAAGGAGCGTTTGGCGCGAGGCAACGCTGTGTTTTGGCGCGCGCCAAATGCTATTGCGGGCTA
>Ga0209517_10010673_pt1 | contig 10161 bp, 7 predicted proteins | sample PeaSoiMetSII2010_FD_187695 | JGI IMG/M metagenome (GOLD analysis project Ga0209517, IMG submission 187695) | Peat soil microbial communities from Weissenstadt, Germany - SII-2010 (SPAdes) (version 2) | ecosystem: Environmental > Terrestrial > Soil > Wetlands > Peat | place: Germany: Weissenstadt... | reverse complement strand
GCGCGATGGAACAGCGGGAAAAGTGAGCAGCATAACGATCGGGGATGAGACAGGTAAAGTACGAGTTGCACTCTGGGATGACAAATCTGAGAAGTCATCCGGTCTCAAGCCTGATGATGTTATTAGAGTTGAACACGGCTACACGAAAGAGCGCTATGGCAGGCTTGAGTTACACGTTGGGAACCGAGGTGACGTTAAGAAAAGCACTGAGCATGTTGAGTTCATAGAAGATATTACGCCCGTTAAAGATGTCCAACTGAATGTCCCGTGCACCGTCGAAGGCACCATTGACAGCATAGGTTCAGTGCGAGAGTTCACCAGAAGCGACGGCAATGTGGGAAAGGTCAGGAGCATCGCGATAAAAGACGACACAGGTGAGATCAGGGTTACTCTCTGGGGCGAAAAAGCAGAATCGATCGATGAGGGGGATGAAGGGAAAAAAATCATAATACGGGACTGCATGCCTAAAACTGGACTTTTCGAAGGAATAGAGCTAAGCGTCGATTGGAGGAGCGGACTCTGTTTTGTTGGTGAAGAGACGAAAGAGCAACAAAACATTGAGGAGTCGCCAGAGTCTGAGGAGTCGCCAGAAGCTGAAGACGTGAACATCGAAGGGACAGTAATAGGAAACAATTCAAGGATATGCGTTGACAATGGCACAGACTACATAGCATTTGAAAAAGGCATGCTAGAATCGGATCTTGAAATCGGAGATGAAGTTGTCGTTACAGGAGAGCAGATCGGAACATCAGTTAAGGTCAAAAGTGTATCAAAGCTCGGCGTGGGCTTTGAAAAAAAGAGAATTGAGAACGTAAAAAACAGGATAGAGAAGCTTTAGTCGATTGCGTTATTTGAGACCTAACGTCATCTCAGTTATGTACCTGGCTGCGTGAGGGTGGCGAGTTCATTTAGGATGATTTGAGTACTATTGACCTTTCGCTAGCAAGCGACAGTGAGATAATGAGCCAGTAGCAGGGTCACGATCCGCCATGATAAATCGAGCACGTTGTGGAAGTCTTGCTCGCGTCAACAGCACTATTTGGTATTCCTAGGTGAATCGACTAAAAGCTAAGAGGACCGGCTTAGATGTATGGTTAAATTGTGCTCGTTGAAGCAAACAAACACTTTCGCCACGCGCTCAAAAACCTTTATACCGTGACCGGTAGATTAAGTTTGTACGACTCTCGATAGATTTGCATCAAAAAGGAGAGGCTGAATATATGAATGAAGTTAGTGAAGTAAACGATAGTTTTGGCGTGGAGGACTTACCAGGGGTGGGTCCTGCTACTGCAGAAAAATTGCGGGAAGCAGGTTTTAACTCCGTTGAATCGCTTGCCGTTGCGTCTCCAGCGGAGCTTGCGAACACAGCAGAAATAGGCGAAGCGACAGCGGCAAAAATAATAGCGGCTGCTCGTACGTCAGCGGACGTAGGGGGCTTTGAAACTGGAGATGTCATCCTCGAGAGGAGGCGACATATCGGAAAGCTCACGACGAAGAGCAAGGCTCTGGATGATCTGCTCGGTGGAGGCGTTGAGACGCAGTCGATAACTGAACTGTACGGAGAATTTGGTTCAGGTAAGACTCAACTCGCCCACCAGCTTGCGGTAAACGTGCAGCTCAATCGCGAATTAGGAGGACTCGACGGATCCTGTATATTGATCGATACCGAGAATACCTTCAGACCTGAAAGGATTACGCAGATGACTGACGGCGTCGGGCTTGAGCCAGAGGCAATCCTGCGGAACATTCACGTAGCGCGAGCGTATAACTCGAATCACCAGATACTGCTAGTGGAAACAGCGCTGGAACTTGCAGAACAGCTTAAGAACTCAGACACTCCAGTGAGGCTCCTCACCGTGGACTCACTCACTGCACATTTTAGAGCTGAATACGTGGGCAGAGGCACGCTCGCCGATAGGCAGCAGAAGTTGAACCGGCATCTTCACGACCTCATGCGCTTTGGAAGTTTGAACAACGCCGCGATACTTGTGACGAATCAGGTTCAGGCAAAGCCAGATGCGTTCTTTGGGGACCCGACAAGACCGATCGGCGGCCACATCTTGGGACACACAGCGACGTTCAGGTTGTATTTAAGAAAGTCAAAAGGTGGCAAGCGCATAGCGAGGCTTGTAGACTCGCCCAACCTCGCAGAGGGAGAGGCGATATTTTCTGTCGAGCGAGAAGGAATAAGAGAATGAGAGGGTCAGTCATTACGGCTCATCACTCGTAACGCATTGAGCATGATGACGTGATAAAAGCTGTAGCTTTTGACATCGATGGCACGCTGACGCATCGCAATAGGTCGATTGACTTGGGTGCCATGGACGCTATCAGACGTTTAAAGGCGCTTGTTGTTTTGGCGACGGGCAACGTTTTCTGTTTTGCCACTGCCGCGGCAATACTCATCGGCAGGATCTCTGGCATAATCGCCGAAAACGGAGGGGTTGTCAGCGATGGTAAATCAAAAATCGTTAGCGGCAACGTTGAGGCGTGTCGTAGGGCGGCTGAGATACTTGAGAGCAGCGGGAAGTTTGACCTTAAGAGAGTTGATGCCTTAGAGAGAGTGACCGAAATCGCTTATAGTACGGATACCAACTTCGACGTCAACGAGTTGAAGGCCATGATAGCGCAGTGCTGCAGCGAGGTTGAAGTAGTTGACAGTGGATTTGCTGTCCATATTAAAGATAGAAATGTGAATAAGGGCTTGGGTCTCACTAAGATTGCCGAACTCTTCGAACTTGAGCTCGACGAGTTTGCCGCATTTGGAGATTCTGAAAACGACGCAAAGATGTTAGAGGTAGCCGGCGTCGGCATTGCGGTCGGTAATGCCGATAACACGGCTCGGTCAGTGGCTGACTATGTCGCGACAGAAAAGTACGGTGCGGGGGTTGTAGAAGGCCTGAAGCATCTGGACTTACTTTGATTTTTCGATTTTTACCGATAGATATCGATTTATCCCTTTTGCAATTTTAAGTGGTCTTTATATAATCTCGAAGCATTTTTGCAAAGCAACGCACTCTTTAGACACGTGGATGCATGGAAGAAGTTGAACGGAAGGTATCGCTTAGAGAGAAGCTACTCGATAAAAAGACGTTACTTTCATTCGCTCTATCGTTTGGGATTCTCTACCTTTTCTTGACCCGCATTGATCTCGGGGCTGCCTGGGAAGTTATGAAGGGTACTAACCCACTTCTCTATCTGCTTGCGTTCATGTTGTACTATGCTGCTTATCCTGTAAGGGGGTTGAGGTGGAAGCGCCTCCTCGAAAATACGGGATTCACCCTAGGTACAGGAGATTCAACCGAGATCCTCTTTATCTCTTGGTTTGCAAACTGCCTCGTACCCGCAAAGCTTGGCGACTTCTACCGGGGATATTTGCTCAAAAAGAACTTCGCAGCTTCGATGTCAAAAGCAATTGGCACGATCTTCGTTGAGCGCACGTTCGATATTGTGACGCTCGTCGTGCTGCTCAGCCTTTCAGGGATTCTCAGCTTCGAAGGAAGGCTCCCCGGCACTGTCACGACTGCGCTCAGGGTAGGATTACTGCTCTCAGTAGTGCTCATTGTGATACTGGGGGGGCTGCGCTATTTTCGAGACTTCATAGTCCGCTTTTTACCGCGCCGATTCTCTGACATCTTCATTAGGTTCGAAGAGGGTGTTACGCATTCGCTAGTGGCGCGGACCACACCCGTGCTCACCATCTACACCGTCATAATATGGGCCTTTGAAGTGGGAACTCTCTATCTCGTCACGCGAGCGATTAGCCTCAATCTAGCCCTCCCCATAGTCATTTTTGTTGCTTTAGCTGCTTCACTCCTCACGTCGATCCCGATCACTCCAGCCGGCCTCGGTGCCGTTGAGTTTGCAATTACAGGGCTCCTCATACTGGTCAGCGTGCCACCTGACGTCTCAGTTTCTGTAGCGCTTCTTTACAGGATAGTGAGCTACTGGAGCTTGATTGCAATAGGCGGGATCGTATTTGTAGTCAGTAAGAAGACGAAGTAGTGAGTGAAAATTTGTCCTTTACTGTATCATTTTGAAGAGAGGTTAGAAGCCATCGAGCAACCGGGTCTTGAACATAGTCTTAGAACTTAAAGAAAAACAACAGCGTTTCCGATACGCCGCTTAACTCGATCTTTACTTTACCCTCTTGCATGCCTACTCTTATTGCTTAATTACTCGGACATTGTGCAACATATCGCCGTAGGAATTTCATTGCTGTTACACTTGCAAGTGAATAATATTAAATCTTCCACTTTCATCACTGTAGTCCATTAATCTTCGGGCATCTGCGCTCAATGAGTCTCGTGGGATGTTTCGGTACAACGGGAACTGATCTAGCACGGTGATGCGGTTATCCCATTTTGTAATTTCATTCGCATCTTCTAGCGCCCATTTAATAAAACCCCTGCGAGAGGACTCCATGAAGTCGCGCACTGCCTCTTCCTCTTCCTTATCGCTGAGCTGATCCCACCACGCTTCGATATCTGCCCACTCTTTACCTTTCGGCTTGATGGAGGTCTTGAGTGTGGTTATCATGTCAGTTACCTTGTCCTTCTGGTCCTGCGGCGCCTTTTCCCACCAGTCCTTCAACGCCTCCGACCATGCTGATCTCATCGCGTCCCTTTGTTCTTGCGGGAACATATCAATCCATGCTCCAAAGTCGTTATCCAATCTTGATGGGGCATCAAACACAATTTCACCGCCAGGGAAATTATCCGCCAGCATCGAAAAGAACTGTTTTATCTCCGATTCCTCAAAGAAGGGCAACAACCCAGCATCGACGCCGATATGCCGTTTAGCTTAACCTTTACTTTATCGTGGTTCATGCCTACCCCCATTATTTAATTGAGAGTTTCAATTCCTTTCGGTGCATTTGCTAATTGTACCTTGATGTTTAGTATGTTTAGTATGTTTAACATAATATATCTTACGCTCATCATACGTGCCTATAGGTGGAGACGGCAGCATCGTAGTGTGAGGTATTTGTAGCACTGTATAATCTGAGGAGGGCTTAAGTTGACATCCGTCCTCGGATTGTGTATGTCTAAAGCCGAAATAGTACAGAAAATGGGCGTACTTTTTAGTATCCTGACTACAAGTTTCCTTGGCTTTAAACTTGTAAGTTGAAAAAATTGGCCGTTTTGAGTTTATCTATAAAGTCCATCCATATTTTGGTTCTTATGCCCCACGTAGGGTTTCGTGGAATGTTTTTAAAACAGGAGAACCTCTCCAATACCATCGACGCATGCTTTGTATAAAAAAATCAAACATTCCGAATACTCGTTCTTAATTCAAAAAACAAAAACACAAAATGTTAAAAAACTGTTCAACAAGTCAAAAAATGAACGCGAATAAGACAGGTAGTATCAAGAATTTGTCATTCATATGATTCGTAGCGACGCAGATATTCGCCGTGTGCAATTGCTCTCGGGACATGCAAACCTCAATACCGTGTAGGTGTATCTGCAGTTCAATGACAGGGATTTGCGAGAGGGGTATACAAGATAAAGTTTTAGGAGAAGGAAACGCTTTTTTATGACTACACAGGCAGCTCACTCCGGCCGATATGAGGAATCGTAAAATAAAAAGTCGATCCCTTCCCCAGCTCCGACTCCACCCAGATCTCTCCACCATGCCGCTCTACGATCTTCTTACAGAGTGCTAAGCCCACGCCAGTACCTGAATACTGCTCCAACGTGTGCAGCCGCTGAAAGAGTGTGAAGACCTTATCGGCGTACTGCATGTCCATGCCGATGCCGTTATCTCTGACGGAGAAGAGGTACTCGTTGCACCCCGCAGCGCGCTCCACGCTAATCTGCACCTCGGGCGGTCGCTTACTTCGAAACTTTATCGCGTTTCCAATCAGGTTCTGGAAGAGCTGGATGAGCTGCATCTTGTCGCCCATCACCATCGGCAGCGGCTGCTTTGGCAGCGTGATCGTCGCCCCGCCCTCCTCGATAGCAACCTTTAGGTTGTCGATGACGTGATGGACGACGCCCTCACAGTGCACCGGTTTGAATGCCTCACCGCGGCTCGTGACGCGGGAGTACGCGAGCAGGTCTCTGATGAGCTGATGCATGTGCTTTGCACCATCAACGGCGTAGCCGATGAACGTGTCTGCTTCCTCACCGAGCTTGCCTTTATATCTACTTTCAAGGAGTCCTAGTGAACTCGTCACCGTCCGGAGTGGCTCCTGCAAGTCGTGGGAGGCGATGTAGGCGAACTGTTCGAGCTCCTTGTTGGAGCGGATGAGCTCTTCAGCTTTTTCCCTAAGTTCTTCGGTGAGCTCTTGGAGATCATCAGTAGTTGCCCGGAGTTCCCCCTCAGTTACCTTGTGCTCCTCGATCTCCTCCTGTAACTCGTGGGTGCGCTCCTGCACCTTTTGTTCGAGTTCGTCATGTGCTCGTTTGAGCGCTTCCTGCGCCTGCTTCCGCTCAACCGCGTAGCGAATTGCACGTAAAAGAGTATCTCCGTCATGGTGACCTTTTACAAGGTAGTCCTGTGCCCCCCTTCGCACGGTCTCGACTGCCAAGTCCACATCATCAAGCCCAGTCAAGACGATAATTGGGATGTATGATGCGCGTTCCATAAGTTTTGTAAATGTTTCAAGACCCTGACTGTCAGGAAGTGCAAGATCCAGTAGAATGATGTCGAACATCCCTTCATTTTCAGAATATCGCCTCACCCCCCCTAAGAGCGTTTCTTCTTGCTCGATATAGATCTGAGCGGACTTCGTGTCCACCGTTGCTTCTGACAATAGTTCCCGTATCAGCTCAGCATCGCTGAGATTATCCTCGATGAGGAGGACATGGAGAGGTTGGCTAAAGGGCATACGCAGACTCTCTTACTTATTGCATCGCACGGTCTCATCTATTATTTTACAATTGCAAATATCCTATTAGTCATCACATCTATGGGGAAATTTCACAAACGTAAGCCAGAACTCTTCCATCGATCGAAGCACTCGGATGAACTCATCGATGTCGACAGGTTTTGTCACGTAACAGTTTGCGTGACTATTATAGGTATTACACACGTCTTCATCCGCAGCTGACGTGGTAAGGACGATGACGGGGATGCGCTTCAGGTTCTTGTCATCCTTAATCTCCTTAAGCACTTCTCTGCCATCCTTTCTTGGCAAATTGAGATCGAGGAGGATCAGATCAGGACGAGGGGCACCCGCATATGGCTCTTCGTGGTGGAGAAACTGTAGTGCTTCTATCCCATCTCCCACGATATGGAGTTCATTGAGGATTTTTCCCTCCTCAAGGGCCTCTACGGTGAGATCAGCATCACTGGGGCTGTCTTCTACGAGTAGAATTATCATTGAGTTTCTCTTATTATCATTTTCCATCGCAGCTACTCACTTTTTTCCTTGTCGCTTCGCTTCTCACTCGACCTTTCTTACTCAAAGCATTACTAAATCACTTATAATTAAGTTATCTCTTAAAACCGTTATACGGGCAACGTGAAGTAAAACGTCGACCCCTTCCCCAGCTCCGACTCCACCCAGATCTTCCCGCCATGGCGTTCGACGATCTTCTTGCATACGGCGAGCCCCATCCCAACACCTTCGTATTTTTTCCTCGTATGGAGGCGCTGGAAAATGATGAAAATGCGATCGGCGTACTGCATGTCAATGCCAATGCCATTATCGCTGACTGAAAAGACCCAGTAATCGCCCGTACAGTGCGCTCCGATGTGTACTGTCGGAACCGACGTACCCCTGTACTTAATAGCATTTCCAATAAGATTTTGAAACACCTGCAGTAGCTGTACGTCATCAACTTTCACCACTGGCAGTGGATCGTGCGTGACGACTGCATTATTTTCTGTGATGATCCTATGCAAATTATGTACTGCGTTGCTCACTACAAGGGTGCTGTCGATTGGCTCGAGGGTCTTTCCCCGCGTGCCTATCCTCGAATACGCGAGCAATCCATTAATGAGTTCCTGCATCCGCTGCCCTCCGCTTACTGCGTGGGTGATATATTTGTCGGCCTTCTCATCGATCTGCTTTTTATATCGCCGCTCAAACAATTGCAAGTAGCTTACTACCGCCCGTAATGGTTCCTGCAGGTCGTGCGAGGCGACGTAGGCGAACTGCTCAAGATCAGCATTAGAGCGCACCAATTCTTCTAAGGTCTGCTTTAACCGTTCCACCATTTGCTTCCGCTCGGTGATGTCGTTGTTGATCTCAAATATCATCGATGGTCTTCCTTCGCTATCGCGGTAGAGCGTCCAGTGGCTCTCTACAACAATACGTGCATTATCCCGAGTCGTATGAATGAGTTCCCCGTCCCACGCTCCGTCTCGATTAAGTGTACTCATCGCATCATCTAAGGATATGGGATACTCAGTCTGCAGGAACTTGTGCACGTCCTGCCCAGTTGCTTCTTCATCTGTCCATCCATAGAGCCGCTCAGCGCCGTGATTCCAATAGGTTATTGTATCGATAAGGTTGCGGATCAAGATGGCATCGTTGGCGAGGTCGAGCATCTCGCCACGTCTGGCAATTTCTGCCTCAGCCTGCTTGCGCTCAGTAACGTCTCTCGCTGCGGCGAAAACGCCCTGAATCTCGCCAGCTTCATTCCGGTACACCGTGGCGTTGTACAGGACGTCGGTTATCTTACCGGATTTGTGGCGAATGGTAAGAGGGTAGTCCCGCACATACCCCATGGAGAAGACTTCCATGTAGCCTGCGCTCGCTTTTTCTTGGTCTGTAAAGTAGCTGCTGAAATCACTGCCGATTAGTTGTTCGCGGGAAAATCCAGTGACCTCCTCGGTTGCCTTGTTAACGTCAGTGATCTTACCTTCAGCGCTGATGGTCACCAGCGGGTCAAGACTCGCCTCAATCACACTGCGCAAGTACAAAGAAGCCGCACGCACCTTCTCGTCAGCCGTTGCTCGTTCTTTGATCTCCTCTCGTAACGCCCTATTGGCAATTCCAAGCTGATCTGTGCGCTGGCGGAGCTCTTCTTCAGACACCTTCCGTTCCTTGATCCCCTCCTGCAACTCGCGGGTGCGCTCCTGTACTATCTGTTCGAGTTCGTCATGCGCCCGCTGGAGCGCCACCTCAGCTTCCTTGCGGCGCACCACATCCTCAACCACTGACCAGGTCGTGCCCTTTTTTATTATAGTGCCACCGTGATTCCTTATCACATCTATGATGTCACTGCCACTGCAGTTTCCCAAGCTGTAGGTACACACAGCGATGATTCGATGCGCTCCAAGGACGTTGTTTATGGCCTCTTCATAGTCGGTGAAGCTGTCCCAGAGGCTCCGTTCAATCCAAAAAGTATTTCCGGTAAGGCGCAGACCTTCGAAGCCACGGCTCAGCGCCTCCTGTTCCTTTTCAACCCACCCCTGCAGGACTCGGTCTGCTTCGAACTTTCCGCCTTTAAGATACCATTCCGTGTAGGGAAGAATCAGAAGCTGCCCATTTTTAATAAACCGGTCAATATTTGGAACCGCTTTCTCAAGTGCTGCTTTAGCCTCTTCTACTTCGAGAGGCTCGGATGTTACCCACATGCACGCTTCGTTGCTTCTCAAACCCTCGGCGAAGTAGGGCACCAAAATCTCACTTAAGTCGTGCTTGGTTTCGTAGAACTGACAAAGGTGTGTTCCCCACGGTATATCGCCGACAAAATCTATTCCAAACTTCCGCAAGGTATCCATTTTCCTTTTCCTTACCCTCATAAGACCGATGGTATTACTATTGAAGTATGGTGAGGCGCGTGTAAAAATACTTTTGCTGACGCAAGCGGTTAAAAAGGTTGCAGAGGTAATTGAGTTAGAACAAAGATTGAAAACCTTTTCACTTAATTTTTCACCTCCGGCATAGAAACTATCTTCAATGTTCATTTTGAGGCATTCTCTGAACTTTGACCAGAGATGGTCCATCACGATGGTATGGACAACTCGTTTACTTTCCTGTGTCGTTGTGCGCATCCATAGGTAGTACCGTTACGTGCATGCCTCTTAGTTCTTTTATTATCAAACGCTGTCAGGTCTATACCCTCGTGAAAAAAAACGGGAAGATGATTGGCGTTGATGTTCATCCACGCACATTCCGACATAGCTTTGCGATCCATTTGGTGAGAAATGGCATGGGTCTGCAGCGGCTAGGTAAATTCGCTATGAAGTATAAGGTCATCG
>Ga0209517_10010671_pt1 | contig 10162 bp, 10 predicted proteins | sample PeaSoiMetSII2010_FD_187695 | JGI IMG/M metagenome (GOLD analysis project Ga0209517, IMG submission 187695) | Peat soil microbial communities from Weissenstadt, Germany - SII-2010 (SPAdes) (version 2) | ecosystem: Environmental > Terrestrial > Soil > Wetlands > Peat | place: Germany... | reverse complement strand
TGTGCTGAATCCGCCTCGTCATGACTTCGGGCGCGGGAAACTGGCCGTACTGGCTCTTGGCCGGGTTCAGCACCCAGTTACCGGAGAAGTTCGGAGCAGCCGCCAATGGCATGGCCAGAAGTGCGATGAGAACCGCAGGGCAAGTCATGTCGGAAGAATATCAAGGACGGCTTCGGATGACCCTCGGGCGAATCCCCTAGGATAGATAGAACGAATCATGCAAGCCTCCTTGGAGCCTGCCTCACACTATTTCTATTCCGATCGCCTGAAACTGCAGTTCTGGGATTGGGGCACAGAAGGCAAGCCGGTACTGATATTAGTCCACGGCACGCGCGACCACGCCCGAAGCTGGGACTGGATCGCCCGCGCCCTTCGCGACGATTATCACGTCTATGCGCTGGACTTGAGGGGACACGGCAACAGCGCGTGGGCTCCCGGAGCGCTGTATAGCGTGCCGGAGCACATCCTGGACCTGACGGTGTTCGCGGACATTATCGGCGAATACCCGGTGCGCCTGATCGGGCACTCACTGGGCGCGATGGTGTCGCTGTACTTCTCGGGAACGTATCCGGACAAAGTCGCGAAGCTGGTGGCGATCGAGGGAGTGGGCGTGGGGCCGCTGGGGTCGACGCCAAAACCGGCTTCGGAACGGATGCGGACCTGGATCGGGAGAACGCGCGGACTGGAAGACCACGCGCCGCGCACCTATGCGAACCTGGCCGCGGCGGTGGCGCGCATGAAAGAGGCGAATCCGTTTCTCACCGATGAAGTGGCGGAGCATTTGACGCTGCACGGGACCAACTGGAACGCCGACGGGTCGCTGGTGTGGAAGTTCGACAACTACACGCGCGTGATTCATCCCTTCGGGCTGGGCCTGGAGGAAGCGGTGCAGATCCTGGGGCAGATCGCGTGCCCGACGCTGCTGTTCTGGGGCCGGCAGAGCTTCGCGCGCGATCCGGATGGGGATCCGCAGGCCGCGGCGATTCGGAACAAGACGATTGTAAAGGTCGATCAGGCCGGGCACTGGCTGCATCATGACCAGTTGGAATTGTTTCTTCGCGAGACCAAGAAGTTCCTAGCCGCAAATGAACGCGAATGAACGCATATACTACATGCTAGAGGGCACGGCATGCGAATCCTGATCGCGGTTTTGGCTTTTGGAACAGTGACATTCGGCGCTGACGTCACATTCAACAAAGACGTCCTTCCCATCTTGCAAAAGAACTGTCAGGCGTGCCATCGCCCGGGTGAGATCGGCCCCATGCCGCTGCTCACCTATAACGATGCGCGGCCGTATGCCAAATCCATCAAGTCCGCCGTGCTGACTGGGAAGATGCCGCCGTGGTTCGCGGACCCGCAATTCGGTCACTTCTCGAACGACCGGCGACTGAGCGCCGCGGACGTCGCGAAGCTGACGGCCTGGGTGGATGCCGGCGCTCCGGAGGGCGATGCAAAGGACAAACCCGCGCCGCTCGCCTGGACCGAAGGCTGGAGCATCAAGCCCGACGTGGTGTTCGAAATGCCCAAGCCGTACACGGTCCCCAAGGACGGGACCATCGAATACACCTACTTCGTGGTTCCTTCCGGGTTCACGCAGGATACCTGGGTCACCGACGCCGAGATTCGTCCAGGCAACCGCGCAGTGGTGCATCACGTGAGCGTCTACGTGCGGCCGCCGGGGTCGTCCTGGATGAAAGATGCGAAGCCGGGCGAGGCGTACGTTCCGCCCAAGCGCGGGGCGGGCGGCGTATCCGCGCCGGCAAACAGGGCCGCCGATCAGAGCGTAGCTCCTGGCGTAGCTGCCAATGAGTGGTTCGTCGGGTATGTGCCGGGCATCACGCCTCAACGCTACTTCGCGCCCGAGATGGGCTCGGCCAAGCTGATCCCGGCGGGCTCGGATCTCGTGTTCGAGATGCATTATACGGCCAACGGCAAGGCACCCGGGGACGACCGATCCAAGGTCGGCTTCATCCTGGCGAAGGAGCCTCCGAAATATCGCCTGCTCACGCTGGGCGTCGCGGACGCGAGCTTCGCGATTCCGCCGGGCGAGCCTAATTACGAGGGCCACGCTTCGGCGACCTTCGATCAACCGGTGACGGTGATCTATTTGCAGCCGCACATGCACATGCGCGGAAAAGACATGGAGATGCGCTTCGAGTATCCCACTGGGGAATCCGAGACCATGCTCAAGGTGCCCAACTACAGCTACCTGTGGCAGACGATTTACTACGAGAAGGAACCGCTCCACGTGCCCAAGAATACGCGTGTGCAGGTCACCGCGCATTGGGATAATTCGGCCAACAATCCGTTGAATCCCGATCCCACGGCGACGGTCCGCTGGGGCGACCAGAGCTGGGATGAGATGCTGGTCCCCTTTGTCGGCGTGCTGGTGGAGGCGAACGCGGATCCGGCCAAGGTGATGCGTCGCGGGGGCGGACCCGCGGTGAACGCCGCTCCGTAGTACTGTGAAGGTATGGCAGAGTTGAAGAAGTTCGACCTCGACAATCCGGCCCCTATCCTCGACGAAGAAGACGAGGAAACTCTGGCAGCCATTGACGAGGGTATTCGCGATGCCGACGCTGGCCGTACCGTTCCAATTGAGGAAGTGCGTGACCTTTTGCCTCAGTGGATTACCGAATCTTCTTTACACAAAAAGCGTTGACCGATCTGGCCGGACTTATCCGGCACATCGCTGAAGATGACGCCGAGGCAGCCTCGCGTTTCGGCAACGCCCTACTTAATCACGTCGATCTGCTCAGCCGCTTCCCCCGAATGGGCAGCACGGTCGGACAGCGTTCGCGCGTGCGCAAGCTCGTGCACAGCCCGGTAGCGGTTTACTACCAGATCTAGGAAGACCGGCAAGCAGTGGAGATCCTTCAATTCCGGCATGGAGCACGGAAGGCTCTTGATCTTTAGGCGCGAATTACGCGCTTACGGTCTCGCCGACCTTCGCGGAGTACCGCTTATCGACGTAGTCGTTCAACAGCGCGATAAACTCGGCGACGATTTTATCGCCGCGCAGCGTGAGCTTAAGCTTGCCGTCGACGTAAACAGGCGCGACCGGTTCCTCAAACGTTCCAGGCAGCGAGATACCGATATTGGAATGCTTGGACTCGCCCGGACCATTCACGACGCAGCCCATCACCGCGACTTTCATCTCTTCGACGCCGGTGTAGCGCTCTTTCCATGACGGCATCTGCTCGCGCAGATAGGTCTGGATCTGATCGGCCATGTCCTGGAAAAACGTGCTGGTAGTCCGGCCGCAGCCCGGGCACGCGGTCACTTGCGGCGTGAAGCTGCGCAGCTCCAGGGCTTGCAGAATCTGCTGGCACACGATCACTTCGTCCGAACGGTCGCCATTGGGCAGCGGCGTAAGAGATGCGCGAATGGTATCGCCGATGCCGTCCTGCAGCAGGATCCCGATGGCCGCGGTCGACGCCACGATTCCTTTCGATCCCAAGCCGGCTTCTGTTAGTCCAAGATGCAGCGCGTAATCGCCTTCGGCCGCTAACATCCGATATACGCGGATCAGGTCCTGCACGCCGCTGACTTTGGCGCTCAGGATGATCCGGTCTTTAGGAAGCCCGTAATGCTCGGCTGCTTTGGCCGATTCGATGGCGCTTCGCACGATGGCCCGTAGGGTGACGGTCTTGGCGTCTTCGGGTTCGGGCAGCGCGTTGTTTTCGTCCATCATGCGGGTGAGCAACGCGGAATCGAGTGAGCCCCAGTTCACGCCGATGCGCACCGGCCGGCCGTACTCGATGGCGGCTTCGATCATGGTGCGAAAGTTGTCGTCGTGCTTCTTGCCGATATTCACGTTGCCGGGATTAATGCGATACTTCGCCAGCGCCTTCGCCATGTCGGGATATTTCTTGAGCAGAAGGTGGCCGTTATAGTGGAAATCGCCGATCACCGGCACGCGTACGCCGAACTTCTGGAGAGTTTCGACAATCTTGGGAACCGCGGCGGCGGCTTCGTCGGTATTGACGGTCACGCGCACCAGTTCGGAGCCCGAGTTGGCCAGCGCCATCACCTGATTCACGGTCGCCTGCACGTCCGCGGTATCGGTGTTGGTCATCGACTGGACGACCACAGGGTGGCCTCCACCGACGTTCACACCGCCGACGTTGACGGCCACGGTTCGGTGGCGAGGATTAGCACTCATAAACTCTAATTGTAGCAACCGCCTATAATCGGGGGAATGTCCGGCACCGATACTGCATTCTTCGGCCATCCGCGCGGCCTCTCCACGCTGTTCTTCACCGAGATGTGGGAGCGCTTCAGCTATTACGGCATCCGCGCGCTGCTGATCCTGTACATGACCGCGGCGGTGTCGCAACGCGGCATGGGATTGAGCGTCGCCATCGCCGGCGCGATCTACGGACTCTACACTTCCTGCGTCTATATCTTTGCCCTGCCCGCCGGATGGATGGCCGACCGATTCCTCGGGCACCAGCGTTCGGTATTGTTGGGCGGCCTGCTCATCGCGGCTGGGAATTTCGGGCTGATGCTTCCGGCTCTTGGGCCGTTCGTGGCGTCTCTGCTGCTGATGGCCATCGGCACGGGGTTCCTCAAAACCAGTTGCACCACGGTGGTCGGGTTTCTCTACGGTGAGAAAGACATCCGGCGCGATTCAGGCTTTACGCTGTACTACGTCGGCATAAACATCGGCGCGGGCCTGGCGCCGCTGTTGCTTGGTTACGTCGGACAGACCATCGATTATCGCTATGCTTTCGGCTTGGCTGGACTGTTCATGTTGGCGGGCCTGATCCAGTTCCAGGTAACCCGCAAGTATCTGGGCGACGCTGGCCGCGAACCCGCGAAATCCACACCGAAGGACCGTCAGATTCTGGGACTCGGATCGGGCGTGTTGGCTGCGGCTCTCATAGCAATCTTATTGATGCGGCCCGCACTGGAAAAAATAGCCGACGGATTCGGCGGGCTGTTGGTGATCGCGGTGGTGGTTACTTTTGGCGCGTTGATCCTCTCCAGAGACTTCACTCCGGTCGAGAAAAAACGCATCTACGTGATCCTGGTACTGTTCGTGGCCTCGGCGCTGTTCTGGTCGATTTTCGAACAAGCCGGATCCACGCTGAACCTGTTCGCCGACCGCAGCACGGACGATCACCTGTTCGGCTTCGCGTTCCCGTCGTCCTGGTTTCAGTCGCTCAATTCCGGATTCATTTACGTGCTCGGCCCCTTGCTGGCCTGGCTGTGGATCCGCATGGGCGACCGCGACCCGTCGCTGGTGACGAAATTCGCCATCGGCTTGCTATGCGCGGGCGGCGGATTTCTAGTGATGGTGTTCGCCGCGCGGGCGGCCGGCGACACCGGCCGGGTTAGCCCTCTGTGGCTGGCAGGAGTCTATCTGATCCATACGGTCGGCGAACTGTGCCTGAGCCCGGTGGGGTTGAGCGCGATCACCAAGCTCGCCCCGGCGCGGATCGCCGGACTGACGATGGGCGTGTGGTTCCTTTCGATCTCCGTCGGAAACTTTTTCGCGGGCCGCATGGCGTCCTTCTACGAATCGATGCCGCTCGACAAACTGGTAGGGTATGCGGGCGGCACGGGCATCGCCGTGGGTCTGGTGCTGTTGCTGATCTCGCGGCCGGTCACCAGACTCATGGGCGGAGTGAAATAATAGAATTTCGATGGAACGCTCGTCCGGCGTCCTCATTTGTGCCGCACTATTCGCGTGTACCGCCGCGCACGCGCAGGACCCTTCTCCACAAAATGCCGTGCCGGATCTCGCCGCGCTGGAGCAAACGGTGCAAAAGCGCCACGCCGAGTGGGAATCGCTGGCCAAGGACTTGAGTGAGCGGATGTCGCGCATCCTGCCCTGCGATCCGCGCGCCCTGGCCGCGGTCAACGAAGTCAGCCGGGCGTCCGAAGCGCGGCTGGCGGCGCTCGCCGATTACTTCAGGGCCGTTTCCGGCAAAGCCTTCAACGAGACTGCGGCCGTCAGGGTCCTGCTCAACGCCGAAGAGAAGCGCGCCGTGGAAGCCGGCCTCGAGCGAAACGACGCCGGCCAGGAACAAACCGCGGCGGAGACGCAATCCGACGCGCTGGCGCAAAGCGTCAAACAACGCACGTCGCTGGAAGAGTCGAAGAAGCTTCTGGACCAGATCGTGGCCATGATCCGCCAGCGAGCGGCGGCCGCGGAACAGCACGCCGGAGCCGCGGATTCCGCCGTGCCGCTGTTGCGCGATCTGGTGGCGAAGTTCGAGGCTCGCGACGCGGCACTGCGCGAGGAGTTCGCGGCGTCCGAAGCCGAGCGCGCGCGCTGGAACGGATACTACGCGGCGCGCCGGACGCGGGCGCAACTCGAGTGCACAATCACCCAGATCGGAGCATCCCAGTCAAAGGGGAAGCAATGAAATATTCCCGCTTCCTGTTGCTGGTTTGCTTCGCCGCGGGCCTCATCGGCCAGACCGGCCGGGATGCGTATCGGCAAGCCTACGACGTCTGGCAGCAGGTGCAGACAAATCTGGAGCGCGACGCAGGCACAGGCGGAGCCGCACAGGTCGCACAAGCGGATAAATCCGGAGCCGCGGCGGCGAGCTTCGAAGCCACTCGCGTCGCGCATCTGAAATCCTCTGCTCAGGACGCCGAGCAACGGCGGCGGCTTTTGCAGAATCCGGCAACAAGCTTTTCGCCGGGCTTAACGCCCCCGGCTGTGGAGGCCCTGGCCGCCAGTGAATTGCAAACGGTCACCAGGACGATCGCCAGATTCGCGACCGACAAGGACCGCGCGATCCAGCAACTGCGCCAGTCTCTGGAACGCGAGAGGGTCGCGCTCGCTGCCCTCAGCGACACGATCCAGGCTCGCCAGAAAACATCGGAGGCAACCGCGGAAGCCACCGCCGCCCTGGAACAGGCCCGCATCAAAACCGCTGCGGCATTCGGCGACCAGGCTTCGCAGCTATCTCAGGCCATAACGGAGATGGAAATAGAGGGCGCAGCCTGGGCTGACTATTATGAGAAGCTGGCGCAAGCGATTCAGGTCGCCAACGCGCCGCCGCCACCGGTCAATATCACAACGAACGTCCCGACGGCAGCGCCGCGAAACGATTCCACTCCTCGGGTTCCGCTGGCTCGTTACGTGGGTGCATGGACCTATCCAACCGTGAATGGTATGTCTCACGGAGCGCAGCCGGAATCGGTGGAGCTGGAAGTTCACGAACAGAATGGACACGCCGACGGCAGCCTGCTCGGCCGCTTCAAGCTATCGCCCGGCGGCACGGCAGATCCCGTGGTTCGCTTCACCTTTCAGGGCGACTTCGGCGCGACCCCCACCCAGAAATTCACGCTGGTGACCAGCGATGGTACGCCAGGCATTCTCGAACTGATCCCGGGACCGGCGTTCAATCTGCTGGAAGTGAACTTCCAGACCGATCCGCGGACCAACAAGATTCGGTCAGGAAATTTCATTCTGGTGAAGAAGTAATCACCCGCCTCAGGTCTAGCGATCCTTCGGTTCGAACCTGTCCTTGCGGCCGGCGATAGACCAGCGCCAGCACCGCATGGTCGGAATCGGGCGTAAAGGCCAACTCTCCCATGGACCAGTCTTCGCTGGCCGCGATTTCGCCTGTGCGGTTTGCGATCTGCCACGCCAATCCCGTGGGCGAAGCGATTCCCTGCGTGCGGGCATCCCAATGCAGCGTGTAAGTGACGCCGGCGCGCAGCCCTCCGACGACCTGACGGAGCAGCTCGCACGATTCGGGCTGTTGGCCGCTGAACCGGATGCGGTGCGCTTCCAGAGTCAGGTGAGTGACTCCCGGCGTTTCAGCGATCCTCCAGTCGAATCCGTGGCCAACGCCGGGGCCTGTTCGCGGCTCCTCGAAATTCGGATGGGTGATTCCGTTAGGACGAGCATTGCCGAGAGCCTGCCACAGATCGGGGTCGAGGATCGCGTCCGTAGCCGAATAGAGCAGCGGCAGATCCTCGATGGTGCGTATCTTCGCAAGCTTATTCGCTGCGCCCGCGATGGCGGCCTGACGGTTGTGGGACAGCACGTAGGCCAGATAGGACGCAACCACTTCACGTCGATCGGGAATGGCCCGATCCAGAATCTCCTCCGAGTTGCCGGATGCTTGCCAGCACAAATCAAACGCAGCAACGCGGTCGCCATAGGACATTTCGAGCGCCGATCGCATCCAGATCCAGAAGTCGTCGCGGCGATCCTGACGAAAATAGAAGTTCGCCAGCGTCCAGCGCGTTTCGAATTGCCGATCGACGGAAAACGCTTCTTGAAGCCAGCGCTCGGCCTGTTTCGTGTCGCCGAGCAGCTCGGTGGCCAGTCCTAAATGGATTCGTGGCGCCGACGCGCGCGGGTTGAGCCTGGCGATCTCCTCCCACAACGGCGTGGAATCCTGCCCGCTGTATTCCGCTTGTAATGCAAGGGTCGCCAGATATTCGCCGTTCTCCGGCTCCAGTTCGATCGCGCGTCCGACCTCTGCCGGTGTGCGCTGCTTAAATGCTGCATCGGCGCGCGCCAGGCGGATCGACCACCAGGACGCGACCGCAAGAGCGATGATCGTAATACATTTGAATAACACTAAATTTTCTTGCCGCCTAAAACGAGTGAACGTATACTGGCTTCAGTGTTAGCACGAAGCTTTTTTCTTTCCTCTTTAGTTTTCTCCGCGGTTGCAGTGGCAGCGCCCGCCATCGGAATCGTCACCGCCAGCGGTCATTTTAGCGTGGAGGGATCTCAAGTGTGGGGCAACGCCACGCTGTTCGACGGGACAGTGGTCGAAACCACCGTGGCTTCCTCGGAACTGGCGTTGCGCAATGGCGTGAAGGTGCAGTTGGGCGCGGCATCGCGCGCGCAGATCTGGCAGAACCGGCTGGTTCTGGAAAAAGGCGCGGCGCAACTGGCCGCCCCGGGATCTTTCGAGGTGCGCGTTTTGAATCACGCGAATTTGATCCGGGCTCCGTTCAAGGGAACCGCGGCGTTTCAGGCGGCGCCAGGGCAGACCGTCCGCGCCGGTTGCATGGTCTACAAGGACGGCCATTTCCTGGTGCAGGATCAGAATACGCAAGAGGTGATCGAGGTTGTGGGACGGGACTTGCCTCCCAACGTCGGCAACCGCGTGGAAGTGCGCGGCGTAACGTCGAGCACGCCCGGCGTCGCTCCGGCCACCAGCATGATGAACGTCGCCTCCGTTGCGCTGGTGGCGCAAGGCGGATGCCTCAGTGTGGCGTCGACGTTGGACGCCAAGGCCGAAGTGCCCACGTCCACGACCGCTCCTGCGGCGGCTAGCGCTAAGCCGACGGCGCCTTCGCCAACGACTGCGGTGCACACCGGGATGTCCGCGGGCGCCAAGGCCGCCATTGTGGCTGCGATTGCGGGCGGCGGCGCGGGCGCTGCGTTCGCATTCAAGGGCAGCAGCAAGTCCTCAACTAGCCAATAGGTACGTACCTATAATGGAGTGTGTCCCTCTCCACCAACACATTTGTCGAAACCCACAAGGACCGGCTGCTCTCCGAGCTGAAGGACTTCCTTCGCATCCCCAGCGTCAGCACGCTTCCTGAACACGTCCCCGACATCCAGCGCGCGGCCGCATTTGTCGCCTCCAGCCTGCACGAAGCGAGACTCGAAAATGTCGAGGTGATCCAGACCGCCGGACACCCGCTGGTCTATGCGGACTGGTTGCACGCACCCGGGATACCGACCGTGCTGTGCTACGGGCACTATGATGTGCAGCCTCCCGATCCACTGGATGAATGGGTGACGCCCCCCTTCGAGCCCACGGTTCGCGACGGCAATATTTACGCGCGCGGCTCGGCCGACGACAAGGGTCAGATGTACAGCCACATCAAGGCCATGGAAGCCTTGTTCGCGGTGAACGGCAAGCTTCCGGTGAATGTGAAGTTTCTGATCGAAGGCGAAGAGGAGGTCAGCGGCGCGGCCATCGCCAAGTATGTCGCGGAGAATCCCGCCAAGCTCAAGGCCGATGTCGCGCTGGTGTCCGACACAGAACTCTACGCCGAAGGCATCCCGACGTTGTGCGTGGGCCTGCGCGGTCTGATCTATACCGAGATCGAGGCTCGTGGACCGGCGAAAGACTTGCATTCTGGAATGTACGGCGGCGCGGCGCCCAACGCGATCTTCGGATTAGTCGAGCTGCTCGCCAAGCTGAAGGACGCGAACGGCCAC
>Ga0209517_10010668_pt1 | contig 10164 bp, 7 predicted proteins | sample PeaSoiMetSII2010_FD_187695 | JGI IMG/M metagenome (GOLD analysis project Ga0209517, IMG submission 187695) | Peat soil microbial communities from Weissenstadt, Germany - SII-2010 (SPAdes) (version 2) | ecosystem: Environmental > Terrestrial > Soil > Wetlands > Peat | place: Germany: Weissenstadt... | reverse complement strand
CAGCGCTTCATTCTTGCCCAGAGCTGCGGGCTTGCGCAGGAAGCCATTGCTGCGGCGTTCGCGGCTTTGTGATCGCGTAACTGCGTTTTCGATGCGCACGCGACGGATATGGCCGTCGTGGGCGGCGTCGAGGGCATTGGCCAGGCGGAGGATCGCCGCCAGCCGAATGATGATCTTCTGCTCGTCAGGCAGCAGATCGCGCAGCGCCTTGTGGCCGCGCGTGGGCAGGGCCCCTGCGTGAAAGCGGGCCACAACGGCGGCGCGCTGCATATTTTCGGCCTTCCATCCCAGGGGTGTTCCGTGCGCCTTCATCAACTCCTGCGAAGTCTTGTGATGGCCTTTTTTCTCCTCCGACTTGCCCACGTCGTGCAGCAACGCGGCCGCATACAGGCTGTCGCGCGCGTCTTCGCTGGTGCACTTCGCGGCGCCGTTCGCGGTGCCGCCATTCGGAGTGCCCAGCAAGCCGGCCGCGCCCAGCCCGTCGTAGAGTTCGAGCGCCAGGCGCGCCACCCGCTCGGAGTGCGCAAAGTCGGGATCGAGCGCCTTCGCCCACAGCTTCATGCGGCGGGTTGCAATTTGCTGAATTTGTTTGCCCTGCGGCAACCCCGCGCGCCACACGTTCCACAGCGAATCGGGCCCGGTCGTCCGCTGGCGGTATTCCTCGATCCGCTTGTTCCGCTCCTCGACGATGCGGGCATGCCAGTGCTGGCGCGATTCATCCTCGGGCAACACAGGGTCGGGGAACACGTGGCTGGAGAGCGCGGTCGCCCAGAGCACGTCGAGATCGTGCACCTCGCCGAGCAGGTCCTGCATGTGCTTCAAATCGTTGCTCCACGCAGCGTGCTCCTCGGGCAGGAAATTCTCCACGATGTAGCGAAAGCGCTTGATGCCGATGCGCAAGGTATGGAACGCAACCTGGGAACGATTGCGCATAGCGCGGACATGCAACTCTCGGGCCGCGGTCCAGCGCTCCAGCGCGAGATGTTTGAACACCGCGCTGCCCGGGCGGACGCGCGCCGCGCGCTGCGGCAGAGTCCGGCTCCAGTGGCGCCATTGTTTGCGATCGAATTCCTCGAGTGCCGCCCGGGCTGCGTGCTTCTGCTCGGTTTCGCGCAGGCGCAGAATCTGGAGCAACGAGCGCGACGGATCGGGCGCCGGCGGAATTGTTACGGCCTCCGGTGAGAGTCCATCGTTTCCCATAGGGCTCTCCGCTGCAGGCGGCAGCACCGGGTTTCCTTCTGCGTGGAGAGACGCGGGCAGAGCCTGCCCTGAGCTTGTCGAAGGGAGTGCCCGCGCCACACTTGACGCGGCTGGCGCGGGCTGGAGTTTGTCAATCCATTCCATCATGATCTGCACGTCGCGCAGATCGCCGAGACGCTGGAACAGGCGCTTGCCGGCTTTCTTCATCGCCTTCCAGCCGGGATCGGGGTCCATGGCCATCAGCCCGTCGGCCATGGAGCGGCAACGGCGCAGCGCGACCCGCAGATCGTGCACCGGATCAGCGGCGAAGTCGCCGGAGACGTGCTCGCACTCATGGAGCACGCGCATCATCCAGTAGCGCAGGCCGGTCGTTTTGGCGGGTGCGGTCACAGTTCAACAGTATCTTAGTGGAAAAATGGAAGGACAAGTTCGAAGAAGAAGCGGGAGTTATAATCTAGAGATTCGGCCACGTCTCGGCTTCCCACTGTGCAGTAAGGCTTGGGGCGCACCAGGCGGTTCCGGCCTCTGACCCGATGTCCACAGATAGCATTGTTGTACGCGGCGCCCGCGTTCATAACCTCAAGAACATTGATTTTGAGGTCCCGCACAATAGCTTGACGGTGGTGACCGGAGTCTCCGGTTCGGGCAAGTCTTCGCTCGCATTCGACACCATTTACGCCGAGGGGCAGCGCCGGTACGTGGAGTCGCTGTCGGCATACGCGCGGCAATTTCTGGAGCGGATCGAGAAGCCGGACGCCGATACGATTGACGGCATCGCCCCGGCCGTCGCTATCCGGCAGAAAAATACGACGCGCAACCCGCGCTCGACCGTGGCGACGGCGACCGAGATTTACGACTACCTGCGGCTGCTGTTTTCCCGTGTGGGACGGACATACTGCGCCAACTGCGGGTGCGAAGTGAAGAAGGACACGGTGGACGAGGTTGCCGACGCGATCCTTGCGCTCGATCCGGACACGCGGCTGCAGGTGCTGTTTCCGTTGCAACGGCCTGCCGCGGCCAGCGCGGAATCGGCGGCCAAAGCTGCGCGTTCCTCCAAGATAAAGAAGACCGTTGCCTCTGGCGAACTGACCGAGGCGCTGAAGATCCGTTTGTTCGACCTGCGTAAGTCCGGTTTCAACCGGCTCTACCAGGCGGGACAGGTCTTCGAATTTTCCACTCCCGAATCGCTCCTCGACATCAATTTCGATCAGCCCGTCTTCGTGCTGGTGGATCGGCTGAGCGTTTCGGCAGAGGCACGGGCCCGCATCGTCGATGCCATTGAAACGGCGTACCGCGAAGCGGGAGAAGTGATCCTCGAAGTTGCGACCAGTGACAGCGACGCGGAAGCCGCGGGCAACGCCGGCCCCACGCTGCGCTTTGCCCAGCGCTTTGAATGCAAGCACTGCAACCTGCGCTACGAGGAGCCGGAGCCGAGGCTTTTCTCGTTCAACAATCCTTATGGCGCCTGCCCGCGCTGCCAGGGATTCGGCAACACCATTGACTTCGATCTCGACCTCGTCATTCCCGACAAAATGAAAACTCTGGCCGAGGGCGCCATCGAACCGTGGACCAAGCCCAAGTATCGCGCCCTGTTCACCGATCTGAAGCGCTTCGCCAAACAAGCCGGCATTCCGCTCGACGTGCCCTGGGCGGAACTCGAGGAGGAACAGCGGAATCTGGTGATCAATGGCGAAGGCCGGTTTTTCGGTGTGCGCGGGTTCTTCCATCACCTGGAACGCAAGAAATACAAACTGCACGTGCGCGTGTTTCTGAGCCGCTACCGTGGATATTCGCTGTGCTCGGCCTGCAACGGGACGCGGCTGCGCCTGGAAGCGCGGCAGGTCAAGATCAACGGGCGCAACATCTGCGAAATCTGCGGGCTCACGGTCGAAGACGCGTTCCGGTTTTTCTCACAGTTCGAATTGACGGCGCAGGAGGCCGAGATCGCGGAGAGGCTGCTCGAGGAGATTCGCGAGCGGCTGCGGTTCTTGAACGAGGTAGGGCTGGAGTACCTGACGCTCGACCGCCTTTCTTCCACGCTGTCGGGCGGCGAAGCACAACGCATCCAGCTGGCGACTTCGCTCGGCTCACGGTTGGTCGGGACGCTGTATGTGCTCGATGAACCGTCGATCGGCCTGCATCCGCGCGACACGCACCGGCTGATCAAAATTCTTCACGACCTGCGCAATCTGGGAAACACGATCCTGGTGGTCGAGCATGACCCCGACATCATGCGCGCCGCCGACCGCATTCTCGACCTCGGCCCGGGCGCGGGCGAGAATGGCGGCAAACTGGTCGCGGCGGGAACGTACGACGAGATCGTGCGTGATCCAACGTCTTTGACGGGACGGTACCTGGCGCACGACCTGCGCATTCAAATGCCAGCCACGCGGCGCAAGCCGGGCGCACAGCAGATTACGATTCGGGGCGTGCGCGCCAACAATCTCAAGGGGGTGGACATCTCGATTCCTCTAGGGATGATTGTCGCGATCACGGGCGTTTCCGGGTCGGGTAAATCAACGCTGCTGCACCAGGTGCTCTACCGGGCTCTGGCGCAAGCGAAGCAGCAGTCGAGCAACGGCGGGTCCGGGCCTGCGGCGACCTGGGAGAGCCTGGCAGGCGACAAGTTTATTGACGAAGTAGTGCTGGTGGATCAATCACCGATCGGACGCACTCCGCGTTCCAATCCGGTGACGTACATTAAGGCGTTCGACGCCATCCGCGAACTGTTCGCTTCCCTGCCCGAGTCCAAGAAACGCGGGTTCGCCGCTGGGCATTTTTCTTTCAATATTCCCGGAGGCCGCTGCGAAACGTGCCAGGGAGACGGCACCGTCACGGTGGAAATGCAGTTTCTGGCCGACGTCGAACTGATTTGCGAAGAGTGCAAGGGCACGCGCTACAAACCGCAGGTGCTGGAGGTGCGCTACCGCGGCAAGAACATTCACGAAGTGTTGAATCTCACGGTGAAGGAGGGGCTGAAGTTCTTTGCCGAGGCGCACAAAGTCACCGAGAAGCTGCGGCCACTCGAGGAAGTAGGCCTGGGCTATCTGCGGCTGGGACAATCGGCCACGACGCTTTCCGGCGGTGAGGCGCAGCGAATGAAGCTGGCGGCGCACCTGCAGCCGGCGGCGCGCGAGCTGGGACGTTCCAGCCGGGGCAGCGATGCGCCGCCAAGACGGCGCGTGCTTTACATCTTTGACGAGCCGACGACCGGGCTGCATTTTGATGACGTCAGCAAACTCCTGGCCGCGTTTCGACGTCTGATTGAAGCAGGGGGATCGATTCTTGTCATTGAGCACAACCTGGAAGTCATCAAGACGGCGGACTGGGTTATCGATCTCGGCCCGGAAGGCGGGAACCGCGGTGGCAAGGTGGTCGGCGTCGGGACGCCCGAGGCCATCGCCAAGCAGCCCGGGTCTTACACCGGCAAGTATCTGGCGCGTATCCTGAATGGGAATGGCTACTCGCGCTCGAATGGCCGCGCATAAGCTGGTAATCGCTGGGCTGGCGATCGCCGCGCTCGCGACGGCGTGCACTGTTGCCGCTACGAGTCAGAATGCGGGAACGCCGCCTTCCCCATCCCAGACGAACTCTCCAATAGCTTCGCAGCCCGCATCCTCCCAATCCGCGGGCCAATCCGCGGGTTCGGACCCAAACACTCCGGCGCTGCCTCAGCAGGACGGCTCTTCCTCGAGCAAGGCCGGTCATCGCAAAGCCGGGGCAAATTCCGGCCACCACATACGAGTTGAGGAGGAAGTCGCGCCGCCGCCGGAACTCGCGAAGGCAGAGACGTTCATTCAAAAGGAGGATTACGCCGCGGCCGAGCCCCTGCTGCGCAAGGCGATTGAGAGCGATCCGGCAAACTATGTCGCGTGGTTTGATCTCGGTTTTGTGGAAAACAAACTGGGCAAGCTGGACGACTCGATTGCGGCCTATCGCAAGTCGGTGGCGGCAAAGCCGGATGTTTTCGAGTCGAATCTGAATCTCGGAATTCAACTGGCCAAGGCCGGGCAGCCGGACGCAGAGCAATTTCTGCGCGCGGCCACACAACTCAAGCCGACCGCTCATGTGGCCGAGGGCCAGGAGCGGGCGTGGCTTTCACTGGCTCATGTGCTCGAAGCGACCAGGCGAGAAGAGGCAATCGGCGCCTATCACCAGGCCGCGATTCTGCAGCCGAAAGATCCCGAGCCGCACCTCGCCGCTGGAGCTCTCTTCGAAAAAGACGATAAGTTTTCCGATGCGGTGGAAGAATACAAGATCGCCCTCGCGATCGCCCTCGCGCTCGACCCCGCCTCGGACGCGCTGACGGGGCTGGCCAATATCTACATGCGCGGCCGGCACTTCCCGGAGGCCGAGGAGTATTTGCGGAAACTGGTTGCTTTACATCCCGACCAGACCGCTGCGCACGTTCAGCTGGGGCGGGTTCTCGCTGCCGAAGGCAAGAACGATGCCGCCATTGCCGAGCTGCAGGCGGGCGCGAAGCTGTCTCCGGCGGATATGTCGGTCCAGCGCGATCTGGCCGACTTGTACGCCACGGCTGGAAAGAATGACCAGGCGGAATCGGCCTATCGTGCGCTGCTGGCGGCGCATCCCGGCGAGGCAGAACTGCACCGCGGACTGGGCCAGTGTCTGCTGCGAGAGAAGAAGTTCGCCGAAGCGGAGCAGGAGTTTCTGGCAGCGGTGAAACTCAAGCCTGATCTGGGCGAGGCCTATGGCGATCTTGCCTTCGCGGCCAGCGAGAACCACGACTACGTCCTGACCATCAAAGCGCTCGACGCGCGAGCCAAACTCCTGCCCGAGACTCCCATCACGTATTTCCTGCGGGCTTCCGCCTTCGATCACCTGAAGGATGTGAAGCAGGCGGCGGCGAATTATCACCTCTTCCTCAACACGGCCAACGGGAAGTATCCTGATCAGGAGTGGCAGGCGAAACACCGGCTGATTGCCATCGAGCCGAAAAAGTAGCAAACCGCTGGATTTCTGTCATGTTTGGGCGGCATTTCCTATTTCGATTGTGCCGCGCCGTCACCTTGGCGGCGGTAGTCACCGCTCTTGGCGCTGGCGCGCTGCCCAGCGGCGAACCTACCGTCGAGGAGTTGAAGGCCCGGCTTGCTTCGACCAGCATTGGCGACCGTCCGCACCTCTGCGTCCAGATCGCTCAGCAGCAACTCAACGCGGCGGACAAGTTGTACGCCTCGGATGAGATTGAAAAAGCCCAGGCCCCGCTGACGGATGTCGCCGCTTACGCGGAGTTAGCTCGCGATTACTCGATTCAATCGCACAAGCATGAGAAGCAGACTGAGATTGCGGTGCGCGGGATGATCCGCAAACTCACCCAGATCCTGCACTCGCTGGGTCATGGCGATCAGGCGCCGGTGAATGATGCGGTCAGCCGCCTGCAACACGTACGCGACGATCTGCTCGCCGCCATGTTTCCCAAAGGTGCAAAATGATTGCCACGTTGCGGTGCTGTGCCGTTATGTTCCTGCTGATGGCTGCCGGACATCCGCTAGCCGCTCAGCGCCACCGCGATCCCCTCACCCAGCCCGAGATTCAGCAGGTTCGCGACGCCAGCTGGGAGCCGAAGCAGCGGCTCACGCTCTATCTCCAATTCGCCCGGGCCCGGCTGGTGAAGCTGGAGCAGATGCGGAGCGACCCCAAGACCAAGGATCGCGCCGAGCAGACCCACGATTTGCTTGACGATTTCCAATTGCTCTACGACGAGCTCAACGACAACATCGACACCTATGTGGATCGCAAGGATGACATTCGCAAGCCGCTGAGGCTCATCGTCGAGGCCGATACGGAATTCCAGGCCAAGCTTCTGGCGCTGAGAGATGCCGCCGGCGTCAAGCCGGAGGAGAGGCAGCAATACGAGTTCGTCCTGAGCAATGTGTTGGAGACGGTGGACACCTCGTCCGAGGACCACAAGAAGTTGCTGGCCGACCAGGAGGAGGCAGCCAAGCACAAGAAGCTGAAGGCGAATTCGAGCGCGAAGGGCGAGGGAAAGCCGGAGTAGGGTCAAGGGTCAGGGGTCAGGGGTCAGTCGCGAACCGTCCGCTGGGGGCTAACCGTTGATCTCCGCTTGACCACCGGTGCTAGCCAGCGACCACTCAACTACTTGCTTTGACTACAGACAGCTGGCCCCTGAACCCTGACCTCTGACCCCTGTCGTGCTACCCTAGCCTCACTGTGCGCGAAGGCCTGCTCGAAATCTTCCAGGACACATACCACAAGCTGCGGCCTGGGTCTTCCCTGCCCGAGCTGAAAATCGAATTCTTCGCCTTCGCCAACATCAACAATACGATCCGGCTGCGCGATGGCCGGTTGCTGGTGCGGCTGTCAGATCTGCTGGAAGGCGCGCCCGAGGCGGTTCTGCGGGCCATCGCCCACATCCTGCTGGCCAAGATGTATCGCCAGCCGATTGACCGGGGACACGCGGCGCGGTATCGCAAATATGTGGCCAGCCATGAGATCGTGCAGAAAGCGCACTTGGTCCGCCAGATGCGCGGGCGCAAGCGGCTGCGTCCAGCGCGCGGTCTTATCTATGACCTAGATGAGATCTTCGAGGGATTGAATACCCGGTTCTTTCATGGGCTGCTGGCGCGTCCGCGGATGAGCTGGAGCCAACTCCGCACGCGCCGCATTCTCGGCCACTACGATCCCGCCCACAACGCGATCGTCATCAGCCGCATCTTCGACCACTTCGCCGTGCCGCGGTATGTGGTGGAGTACATCGTCTACCACGAGATGCTGCATCTAAAGCATCCGGTGAAGTTGCGCGGCAGCCGGCGCTGCGTGCATTCGGCAGAGTTCCAGGCGGAGGAGAGATTGTTTCCGCGGGCGGCCGAGGCGGGGGCGTTTGTGAGGAGGTTGTAAGTGGTAACCGTTAAGGTCAATTGACTTGAACTGCCTTCTGGCAAAGCGAAGGGGCAATACAAAATGCCTTTCTCGTATCAATAGATGAGGCTCGAATGCGAAAGGAACACGGATCGCAAACAATTGAACGGCTATTCGCAGACAGCCAGGCTTATACATCGCTTCACATTGAACCGACCCGCCTGATGATCGCCATCCGCGAATGTGAAGTCATACTCCCCTACTGCACCATGCCGGTCCAACTTCTGTAGGGTTAAGCGACCGGAATCGGGATGAACACAGTCTTCCTCCGGCTGGTTAACCCCTTTCTTTATGCAACGCCACACCTCCACCCGCATCGGCTTGTTGGGACCGACCTCAAACAGTTGCGGGACCGTTGCAACGCTGCCCTGAAAGACGAATGTGAGGCGCGGGGTAGGAGTGGCTTTGACGCAACCCGCTGGCTGAGTCGTCAGCTCGACAAGTTCAGCGGTCGAGATCTTGCCACAACTCTGAACTACAAGCCCAAATCGGTAGCGTTCTGGTTTCGACTGGCCCAACATAACGGGCGCAGTTAGAGCCAAGCAGATCAACACTGCAGTAGGTCGCATGTGTCTGCAACTATATGGAATTCACGTGTCATTGTCGATAAATCCTGTGGCTGTTGAAAAAGGAACCGAAGCAGTGATTTCGGCGAATCTCCGCTTATTCGGCCAACGCACATTCATGACTTACAAAGTGAATTTCTGGCCGAAACGCCTCGAAAAGAGTTTTTCAACAGCCACGCCTAATTTCACTGATTGAGGCCCTGGGCCGTGTTTCGGTATTGCACTCGCTTCCCTGCGCGCAACAGCCGTTCAGGCGGCCCTTTCGACCATGTGATTAAAATCACACGTGATTGTGAGGCGGCGGATTGACGGGCCTAAGGCGGGCGGCATATCCTTAAAGTTGAAATTGAAAATCATTTTCAACATCGTTTTAGGCGTTCGCTGTTGGAAATCATAGAGGTCGCTGGATGCTTCAGGCTTTCATCATTACGCTGCGCGAAGGGGTTGAGGCTGCTCTGATTGTGGGCATCACCCTCGCCTATCTGACCAAGATCGGGCGCGCCGAACTGCGCAAGACGGTATATGCCGCGCTGGCTGCGGCGTTTCTGGGCAGCATCGGCGTGGCCATCGTCATCTCCCGCACCCACCTGAACGAAGACGTCTTCGAAGGCTGGATCATGCTGGTGGCCGCGTTCTTCGTGGTCACCATGGTTGTCTTCATGATGAAGACGGGGCGCAAGCTGAAGGGCGAGATCGAAGGCAAAGTCGGGCTGCTGGCCGGCAACGACGCCTGGTTCGGCCTGTTCGTCTTCATTTTCCTGATGGTGCTCCGCGAAGGGGCGGAGACGGTGCTGATGCTTTCGGCCGTCTCGCTCAACTCGACCGAACTGATGACCTTTCTGGGCACGCTGCTGGGCGTGCTCTCGGCCATCGCCTTTGGCGTGATGTTCGTCAAGGGCAGCGTGCGCATCAATCTGCAGAAGTTTTTTCGGGTGACAACCGCCATCCTGTTCCTGGTGGCGGCGCAGTTGCTCGTCTCGGGCCTGCATGAGCTTTCGGAGAGCGGAGTGATTCCATCGTCTCGCCGTGAGATGGCGATGGTTGGCCCAATCGTTCGCAATGACGTGTTCTTTTTTGTAATGATTTTTGCCCTGGCCGCGCTGATGGTGCTGTTCGACGCCAAGCGGCGAGAGCCTGTGCCCGAGTCGGCATCGCCGGCCGAGCGCCGCAAGGCGGCTTGGAGCGCGCGGCGCGAGCAGCGGTGGATGGTCTCGGTTTACACCTTCTCATTCGTCTTTATCGCGATGGTCACGGTGGAGTTCATTTATTCGAAGAGCGTGAGCGCGCTCTCGCCGGCGACCGAGGTCACGTTCACCAACGGCCAGGTCAACATTCCTCTGGCACAGATTGCCGACGGCGACCTGCATCGTTTCCAGGCGAAAGAGAATGGCACGGAAGTCCGCTTCTGGCTTTACCAGAAACCCGACGGCACGATCGCGACCGTCTTTGACGCGTGCGAAATCTGCGGCGCGGTGGGCTTTTATAAAAGCGGCAATGG
>Ga0209517_10010665_pt1 | contig 10165 bp, 8 predicted proteins | sample PeaSoiMetSII2010_FD_187695 | JGI IMG/M metagenome (GOLD analysis project Ga0209517, IMG submission 187695) | Peat soil microbial communities from Weissenstadt, Germany - SII-2010 (SPAdes) (version 2) | ecosystem: Environmental > Terrestrial > Soil > Wetlands > Peat | place: Germany: Weissenstadt... | reverse complement strand
TTATAAACTACAAACCATGAAACTGAATCTGATGGTGTTCGCTTTGGCGATTCCTGCGTTTGCGCAGACCAGTATTAAGGACTCCCTGGTCAAACACTGGAAAGTGACCGGCGATTTCACTCTGGCAGTCGCCAAGAAGATGCCCGCCGACAGCTATTCTTTCAGGCCCGTTCCCGAGGAACTTAGTTTCAGCCAGTTGATGGTCCAGATCGCCGGAGCCAACCTGTCCGCTTGCTCCAACGCGAGCGGAATGAAGCGCCCCACGATTCCGCCGAAGATCGCCCAAGCCGTGCGAGAGGAGAAAATCGACCTCGACAAGGATACCGTGGTCCAGTTTCTAAGTGATTCGTTCGACTTCTGCAATCAGGCGGTAGCATCCATGACGCCCGAGAAGCTGGACGCCATGGTCGGCCCCGAAAATCGCAAAATGACGGGTTTCGAATGGCTGTGGGCCTACTTCACCCACACGGCGCATCATCGGGGGCAGGCGGAAGTGTACCTGCGGGTGAAGGGGATCAAGCCGCCGGATTACGTTTTCTGATGGCGGCATCAGCTTGACGGGGCCAGTCATGATTCTGTTAAACTCAACCCTTTAGATCATGCGAACCGCCGGATACCCCCGCGCGCTGGTCGGAGTCGCAGTGGCAGGTACCGTTCTGCTGGCAAGTTGTGCGACCACGACTCGGCCTCAGCAGTTCAGGACTTTTCTACTGCCGCCTCAGACGCATCCGGCCGTTTCCGAGGATCCGGTGCCGGAGCCTCCGCTGCTCGGGGTCAACGCTTACGCGAACGAAGTCCCGGAGATCGCCAGCACCTTCCCGGATGTCGCCAAACCCAGCGATGCCGATTTTGTTCTAAAGAAGTCCCAGGACCGCTTCCTGGCGGGAAAGCTCGCGGTGCAGGAAGGCCGGACCGACGATGCGCGGCGGGAATTCAATCAGGCGGTGGAAATTCTGCTGAATGCGCCGGATAACACTCCCGAGCACGCGCGAATCGAGCGCCGCCTGGAAGATCTGATCGAAACCATCTATCGTTATGACCTGGATCAGGTCAGTCCGGCCGAGCCCGACGACAAGGTTTCCTACGACAAAGCTCCCCTGGACGGCATCCTGGAGATGACGTTTCCGGTCGACCCCAGCATGCGCAGCAAGATCCTGGAGCAGATCCAGGCGACCACCTCCCAGCTTCCACTCGAAGAGAGCGATGCAGTCGTGGGCGCGATCAATTTCTTCTCCACCGAGCGCGGCAAGAAGATTGTCGCGGCGGGATTGAGGCGGTCGGCACGTTACAAGCCGCTGATCGAACGTGCTCTGGCCGAGGAGGGTCTTCCCCAGGAATTGATCTTCGTGGCGCAGGAGGAATCGGGTTTTCTGCCGAGAGCGCTATCGAATAAGGCCTGCGTGGGGATGTGGCAGTTCGGGAAATACACCGGACGGGAATATGGGTTGCTGCAAACCTCCTCGACGGATGACCGCATGGATCCCGAGAAGGCCACCCGCGCCGCCGCCCGGCACTTGCACGATCTTTACGAGCATTTTGGAGACTGGTACCTGGCGCTGGCGGCCTACGATTGCGGCCCCGGATGCGTCGACCACGCGGTGGCGCGCACCGGTTACGCCGATTTCTGGACCTTGCGGCGGCTGAACGTGCTCCCTAAGGAAACTGCGAACTATGTTCCCGTGATCCTGGCCATGACCATCATGGCGAAAAATGCCAAGGATTACGGCCTGGACAACATCGATCTGGAGCGGCCGGTGGAGTTCGACACCATCGAGCTGCAAACGCCCACGCATCTGGCCCTGATCGCCGACGCGGTGGAGCGCCCGCTGAGCGAGTTGAAGGATTTGAATCCGGCCCTGCTGCGATCCGTGGCTCCGGCTGGATATGCGCTGCATGTGCCAAAAGGAACGCTGGATGCGCTGGAGACAGCGTTCGCCGTGGTACCCGCGAACCGGCGGGATTCCTGGCGGCTGCACCGCGTCGAGCCCGGGGATACGTTCGCGGCGCTGGCGAAACGATACAGCGCCCAGACTGCGGCTTCCATCAGTCTGGCAAATCACGCTGAGATTCCCAACAGTGGGGAGTGGATGGCGATTCCGGTCGCGTATCCGGGCGATCGCGTGGCGCACCCCGCGGCCGCGGCGCATCGTAAAACGAATGCAGCGAAGGGCAAGACTACTGCCAGCGCAGGAACCGCGAAGTCAGCCGCCCATAGCGCCAGTCGCACTACCGCCCCTGCCACGCGCAAGAAGGCCACCACCGTTGCGCATAAGAGCTCCACTAAAGCTCCCGCGCATTCTTAATCGCTTTACATCTGCGCGCGCAGGCAACATTTTTCTTGCCTTCCCATCAAAACGCGCATATTCTAATTTTTGATTACGCCTGCGAGGAGGCAGACTTAATGGTAGAGTATCGACTTTCTGTCGGCGACGATGAGCTCGACGATCTCGAAGAGGGTACCAATTTGAACGTGGACGATGATATGGGCGACTACGGGATGGACGACGATGAGGAAGAACTGACCATCGCGGTGGTGGAAGCCGTCGCGGTACCGGCCGCACCCGCGGCTGCTCCCGAGCCTCCGCCGGCTAAGAAACCGGTGAAGAAGGCGTCCGCGCCCAAGAAGGCTCCCGCGGCAAAGAAGGCCCCCGCGAAGAAAGCTGCGGCCAAGAAAGCTCCTGCCAAGAAGGCTGCCGCTAAGAAAGCTCCCGCCAAGAAGGCTGCGGCCAAAAAGGCTCCAGCAAAGAAAGCGGCCGCCAAGAAAGCGGCCGCCAAGAAAGCGCCGGCCAAGAAGGCAGCGAAGAAAGCGGCTCCCAAAAAGGCGGCCAAGAAGAAGGCGGCACCAAAGAAAAAGGGCAAGAAAAAATAGCGGGAATCAGGAAGGGCGGCTGGCGATCAGAGCCGCCCCTTTCTCTGATCAGTCTGTTTTCTTCACTACCGCCCGGCACCGTTCGAAAAGCTGGAGCAGCACGTCAACCTGTTCCTCCGGTGTCTTGTTGGGTTTCCCGGCAAATCCCGCACCGGCTGAAGTCTTTCCCATGCCCGTGGTGCCTGCGATGAATCGCATCAACTCAAGCGCGACCTCGTCCTGGCTCAGCGGCGTAGGGCGCGCAGTCGTTTCTTTGTCGTCCGTCATATAATCTCTAAGGTACTCTCTCTTGCTCCCGGCATGCCAGTCGACGCCCGCCGCCTGATCCGCAAGATGCGCGGCGGATCGCAGGCGCATCTGATAGAAGCCAGCGACGCGAACTTCTACGTGGTGAAGTTTCTGAACAATCCGCAGCATCGGCGCATCCTGATCAATGAGTGGATCGGGTCGGCCTTTCTCAGCTATCTGGGCATTTCGGCGCCAGAAGCGTCGATTATACGCGTCTCGGAAGATTTCCTGCGCGCGAATCCGGACGTGCATTTTCAACTCGGCTCGCGCCGCCATCCGGTCGAGCCGGGGTGGCATTTCGGCTCGCGATTTCCAGGCGACCCTGCGCGCAACGTGGTTTATGACTTTCTACCAGACACGCTTCTCGATAAGGTCGAGAACCTGGGAGATTTTCCAGCGACCCTGGCGTTCGACAAATGGATGGGCAATGCCGATTCGCGCCAGGCTGTGTTTTTTCGCGCCCGCCTGAGAACCTATTTGCCGGATAGCGGCATCCATCCGCTGCGGGTGGGATTTGTCGCGCACATGGTGGACCACGGGTTCATTTTCGAAGGTCCGCACTGGCGCTTCACGGATTCGCCTTTGCAGGGGCTGTACTTCCGTCATGGGGTGTACAAGAATGTTCGCGGGCTGGACGATTTTCAGCCCTCTCTTGGCCGTATTGTGCATTTTCCCGAAGAAGTGATCGACCGGGCGGTTAAACAGATCCCGCCGGCGTGGCTGGAAGGCGAAGAAGCCGCACTTGAGAGCCTGCTTGAGCTTCTATTGGCGCGCCGCAGCCGGGTCCCGGCCTTGATTGAGGCGAGCCGGCGCGGCCGGTCCAATCCTTTCCCGAACTGGCGCTAACTTAAAGAGTACTTGCACTCCGCGGTATTGTATAGAGAAGGCGATGCCGTCCACAGTAATGCAAACCCGAGCAGCCGAATTTCGAGAAGCGCTGGACAAGCGCGTCCTGGTGGCCGACGGCGCTATGGGTACCGCGCTGTACGCCAAAGGCGTCTTCATCAATCGGTGCTATGACGAATTGAATCTGTCGCTTCCGGCCCTGGTCCGCGACGTTCACCAGGAATATGTCAAAGCCGGCGCTGAGATCCTGGAAACCAATACTTTTGGAGCCAACCGTAAACGCCTGGGAGCATTCGGATTCGCCGAGAAAGTCCGGCTGATCAATCAGGCCGGAGTGCGCATCGCCCGGGAAGCCGCTCGGGAGCAGGCATTTGTTGCGGGAGCCGTCGGTCCCCTGGGAATTCGCCTGGAACCGCTCGGACCTACGAGCTTCGCCGAGGCGCGCGCGATGTTCCGGGAACAGATCGAGGCTCTGGTGGAAGCCGGCGTAGATCTGCTGGTTCTTGAAACGTTTCGCGACTCGAACGAGATCCGGGAAGCCATTCTCGCAGCTCGGGATGTAGCCGGCAGCGACATGGTCATCATGGCGCAGTTGAGCATCGAAGACGACGGCACGCTGCGCGACGGGACGTCCACCGCGGACTTCACCCAGAGACTGAACGAATGGCCGGTCGACGTGATCGGCCTGAACTGCTCCTCGGGTCCCAAGGTGATGCTCGAGACCATCGAGAAGATGGTCGGCCACACGACCAAGCCGCTGAGCGCGATGCCCAACGCCGGTCTGCCGACTACGGTCGAGGGCCGCAATCTATACTTGTGCTCGCCCGAATATATGGCGCAATATGCGCGCCGGTTTCTGCTCGCGGGGGTGCGGATCATCGGCGGATGCTGCGGAACTACGGCCGAGCACATCAAGGAGATGCGATCCGAGGCGCGCAGCCTGCAACACGTGCAGCATGCGCACTCGGTGGTGATCGAGGAGCCGGCCACCCGTCCCAAGGCGCTTGAAAAAGTTCCGTTCGAGAAAAAAAGCACGCTGGGAGCGAAGCTGGCGGCGAAGCAGTTTGTCGCGTTTGTCGAGATTCTGCCGCCGCGCGGCGTGGACGCGTCCAAGGAGATCGAGGGCGCGAAGCTGTGTAAGGCCGCGGGAATCGATTGCATCAACGTCCCGGATGGTCCCCGCGCCAGTGCTCGGATGTGCGCGCAGGTCACCTGCCAGTTGATCCAGCAGCAGGCGGAAATCGAGGCGGTGCTGCATTTCTGCTGCCGCGATCGCAATATTTTAAGCATTCAGAGCGAATTGCTCGGCGCGCACACCGTGGGGATCCGCAACCTGATCTGCATCACCGGCGATCCGCCGCGCATGGGCACTTACCCGGACGCGACCGCGGTGTTCGACGTGGACGCGATTGGATTGACGAATATCGCCAACAATCTGAATCACGGCCTGGATCTGGGTGGAAACCCGATGGGATCGCAAACCGCGTTGCTGATCGGCGTGGGAGCGAATCCGGGCGCGCTGAACATGGACGAAGAGCTGCGGCGCTTCGAGTGGAAAGTCCAGGCGGGCGCCGAGTACGTTGTGACGCAGCCGGTTTTCGACCTCGATCTTCTGGAAGCGTTCCTGAAGCGGACGGAAGAACATAAACTGCCGGTGATCGCCGGGATCTGGCCGCTGACCAGCTATCGCAACGCCGAGTTCATGGTGAATGAGCTGCGCGTCCCGGTTCCGGAAGCTTTCATGGACCGTATGCGCAGCGCCGAAAACGCCGAAGCGGCGCGAGCCGAAGGCATCGCGATCGCGCGGGAGATGGTGGAGCGCGTGCGCGGCCTGGTGGCGGGGGTCCAATTGAGTGCGCCGTTTGGGCGTTACCAGATGGCGATAGACGTTGCCGAAGCGATAGGGGACCGTTCAGAATAAAGTTGACGGCATGGGCAATCCCTCGATTCAGCGATTAGAGCCGGTGGATTTTAAGGCGATCGTGCCGGTGATCGCCCACGCGGTTGCGGTTTTCGGGGACGAGCACAAGGCTTCGCACTGGCTATCCACTCCGCTGCCGGTCCTGGAAGGCCGTACGCCGACGGAAGTTCTCCAAATGGCCGGAGGAATCGCGCGGATCGAAACGATTCTCACCCGGATTGAACACAACATCCCTTCCTGATGGCGATCCGCGTTTATCGGGTCTGCCGGTCGATCTACGCTCACCTTGATGGTGAAGGCGCAAGACGCGTGGGTGGGCGATGGAACTCGCGGGGTCACGCGGTGGTGTACGCGGCGGAGAGCATTTCTTTAGCGGTGCTGGAGAACCTGGTCCACATGTCGAAGCAGGATTTCCCGGTTGGTTACGTCGCGGTATCGGCGCTGATTCCAGAGCCGATTCGCGTGCTGGACGTGGATGAGTTTCGCCGGCCGGGTGAATCGGAGGTCGACGTGGGGGACCGCTGGATCGACACGCAAGAATCGGCCGTGCTGCGGGTCGAGTCGGTTGTCGTGCCTCGGGAGCATCTTTATCTGTTGAATCCCGCGCATCCCGATTTCGCATCGATTCGGATCGAACGGGTTGAGCCGTTCGTGTTCGACTTGCGGCTTTTCTAGTGCCCTGAGGCAGAACTGCCGCTTTTTCAAGGGAAAACCTGATAAAATAGAATTTATCCAGCCCACCCCCAGGGCCGGATTCTCAAGGAGCAACCTTTGGCAGACCCTCAGGACCCGACCACTCCGCCACCGCCCGGGCAATTGCCCCTGGGCGGGGATGGCGGTGGAAAAAACCTGATCCCCATCAACATCGAAGACGAGATGCGGCGGTCGTATCTCGACTATTCGATGAGCGTCATTATCGGCCGCGCGCTGCCCGATGTGCGCGACGGGCTGAAGCCCGTCCACCGGCGAATCCTGTTTGCCATGTCCGAGATGGGACTCGCGTTCAACCGGCCGCATCGCAAGTGCGCGGGCATTGTCGGAGAAGTGCTGGGGAATTATCACCCGCACGGCGATACCGCGGTTTATGACGCTTTGGTCCGCATGGCGCAGGATTTTTCACTGCGCTACCCGCTGGTCGACGGGCAGGGAAATTTTGGTTCGGTGGATGGCGATCCGCCGGCGGCGTACCGGTATACCGAGGCTCGGCTGTCGCGCATCGACACCACGCTGCTGGAAGATATCGACAAGGAAACGGTCGATTTCAAGCCCAATTTCGATGAGCGGCGCGTGGAGCCGGAAGTTCTCCCGGCGCGCGTTCCGAATCTGCTGATTAACGGCAGCTCCGGCATCGCCGTCGGCATGGCAACCAATGTTCCGCCGCACAATCTTACGGAAATTATCGAGGCGTGCGTGCTGCTGGTGCAGAATCCGGCGACGCATCTTTCGAAGATCGCGGAGATCGTCCACGGGCCCGATTTTCCGACCGGCGGGCTGATTCTGGGGCGCACCGGGATCCACGACTACTTCACCAACGGGCGCGGGTCGATCAAACTGCGCGCCAAGGCCGCGGTTGAGAAATTCGGAAAAGACCGCGAAGCCATCGTCGTGACGGAGCTTCCGTATCAGGTCAACAAGGCTCGATTGGTGGCGCACATCGCGCAACTGGTGAACGATAAACAGCTGGAAGGCATTTCCGACGTGCGCGACGAAAGCGATCGCGATGGCTACCGCATGGTGGTGGAGCTGAAGCGCGGCGAGCAAGCTGAAGTGATTTTGAACAACCTGTACAAGCACACGCAGTTGCAGGTGAACTTCGGCGTGATCATGCTGGCCATCGTCAACGGCCAGCCACGCGAACTGGGGATTGTCGACGCGCTGAAGCGCTTCATCGATCACCGGATCGACGTGGTGCGCCGCCGCACCGATTACCTGCTACGCAAGGCCCGCGAGCGCGAGCATATCCTGCTCGGGTTCCAGAAGGCGCTGGATCAGATCGATGCGGTGATTCAGACCATTCGAGCGGCGAAAACTCCCAAAGAAGCGCGCGAAAACCTGATCACGCGTTTTGAATTCAGCGAGAAGCAGGCGCAGGCGATTATCGAATTGCAGCTCCAACGGCTGACCGGGATGGAGCAGCAGAAGATCCTGGATGAGCTGGCGGACATCCAGGCGAGGATCAAAGAATATCTGGAAATTCTGGGATCTGAGAAGGTTCTGCGTAGTTTGATTGTCAAAGAGTTAAAGGAAGTCCAGAAGGATTTCGGCGATGAACGCCGGACGCAGATCATAGAAGATACGGGCGAGATCAAGCTGGAAGACCTGGTGCAGGTGGAAGATGTCGCGGTTACCGTGACGCGAGGCGGGTATCTAAAGCGAACGGCCGTCGATACTTACCGGCGCCAGACGCGCGGCGGCAAAGGACGCATCGGGATGTCGACTCGCGCCGAAGACGTGGTCGAGCACTTGATTATCGCGTCCACGCATGCTTATTTGCTGATATTCACTAATAAAGGACGAGTTTATTGGTTGAAAATCTATGAGATTCCGGATGCGGGAACAGCCAGCAAGGGCAAACATGCGTCGGGATTGATCAACCTTCAGCCGGATGAAACTCCTACCGCGTTTCTGCCGGTGAAGGAGTTCGTGCCTGGCAAGTACATCGTGATGGTGACCAAGCAGGGGACTATCAAGAAGTGCGAGCTGACCGAGTTCGATAACATCATGTCGCGCGGAATTATCGCGATCGGTCTGGACGAGGGCGACGAACTGCTTTCGGCGCGGCTGACCAACGGCGAGAATTATATTTTCCTCGGGTCGCATGAAGGCATGGCGTGCCGGTTCATCGAATCGGATGTGCGGCCGATGGGTCGCCCGGCTCGCGGCGTGAGGGGCATGGAGCTTGACGAGGGCGATTATCTGGTCGGCATGGAAATTGTCGAGAAGGACGGGCGGATCCTGTCGATTTCTGAAAATGGTTATGGAAAACGCACGCCGCTCGAAGATTACAGGCTGACCGCGCGTGGGCGCAAGGGCGTCATCAATATGAAGACCACCCCACGCGTCGGCAAAGTGGTGGGCATCCTGTCGGTGAAAGAAGATTCCGACGTGATGATCATCACCAAGCAGGGACAGATCATCCGGATCGATTCGAGCGAGATCCGGCAGGCCGGCCGCTCGACGCAAGGCGTACGGCTGGTGAATGTCGAGGCTAGCGATCAGGTGGCTGCGGCGAGTTTGATTCCCGAAGCTGCTGATCCTGGTTTGACCAACGGTCAGGACGACTTGCCGCTCCAGTAGCCCGTATACTGAAAGCGTGGACGCGTTGGAGACCAAGCAGGATCGGCTCCTGGAAGCGCTGCGGGAAATGGGCAGCGCCATCGTGGCGTATTCCGGCGGCGCCGATTCGGCTTACCTGGCGTGGGCCGCGCATCGCGCGCTTGGGCATCGCGCGCTTGCAATCACTGCCGATTCCGCGTCTTTCCCTGAGTCTCATCGTCGCGATGCCGAGGAGTTTGCGCGCGAACACGGTTTCCGCCACGAATACATCGAAACGCACGAGTTCGATAATCCCGATTATGTGAAGAACGATCGCGACCGGTGCTTCCACTGTAAAGACGAGCTGTTCACACGACTGGATGAGGTCGCGCGGGAGCGGGGAATCGAGCACGTGATTTACGGCGTGAATGTCGACGATCTGGGGGATTACCGGCCGGGGCAACGGGCGGCGAAGCTGCATCGGGTGGAGGCTCCTCTGGTGGATGCGGAATTGACGAAGAGCGAGATTCGCGAACTGTCGCGCCGCGCAGGACTTTCGACGTGGGATCGGCCTGCATCGGCGTGTCTCAGCTCACGGATTCCGTATGGGACTCCGGTGACGATTGAGAACGTGAAGACCGTCGATCGCGGCGAGGATGCGATTCGGGCTTTAGGATTCCGCCAGTTTCGAGTGCGGTTTCATGGCGACGTGGTGCGGATCGAGATCGCGCCTGAAGAACTGGATCGCGCGATGACCGCCGACATGGCGCGCCGGTTCACGGCGATCTTCAAGCCGCTGGGATTCCACTACGTCACGCTGGATCTGGAAGGATACCGGCAAGGGTCGCTGAACGCGGTGCTGTAGGGTTCGGGTTGCCATAGCGGGATTGACCGCATGCTTCGCATGGCGACGGCCGAAATGATACGAGGCCGTATGCCGGGACGAGCCGCCATGCGCAGCATGCGGACGGAAGCGCACTGGTCCT
>Ga0209517_10010664_pt1 | contig 10165 bp, 8 predicted proteins | sample PeaSoiMetSII2010_FD_187695 | JGI IMG/M metagenome (GOLD analysis project Ga0209517, IMG submission 187695) | Peat soil microbial communities from Weissenstadt, Germany - SII-2010 (SPAdes) (version 2) | ecosystem: Environmental > Terrestrial > Soil > Wetlands > Peat | place: Germany: Weissenstadt... | reverse complement strand
TTGCGTCACCAGCATGACGGAGTTCATGCCGCTCTTGAACAGGCTGGCCATGGCTGTCATGACGAGCAGCCCCAGCGCCATGGCAACCATGAGTTCCATCAGCGAGAAGCCCTGTTCCGCGTTTTGTCTTTGCGTTCTCATGTTTTCCATTCCTGGCCTCTAGCGGAATTTTGAAATCAACGTGTCCACGGTGTAGACCCGTGGAACCGTAGACGTACCGCTGGTGTAAGTGACGGTCACGTTGACCTGCCTGACATTGGGGTTGATGGAGCCGTCCGAGTTGAGGATCGGGGAGATCGTAATCTGGCGAGTGAAGTTAGCCAGGCTCATGCCCACGTCATCGGCCGTGCCCAGAATGCCGTCAGGACCGGGCAGTACCACACATTCCGGTCCAGCCGGGCACGGTCCAGAGGCAGGGTAGTTGAGATCGTCGGCCGTGTTCATCAGTCCATCCGGACCGGGGTTCTGAAGTTGGGTTGGGCCATCGGTGAAAATTCCGCCGCTTGAGATATTAGCGATTTGCGCAAAGCTGATCTGTTGCGTGTTGCGCGCGGTGTAGACGCTCTCCAGGGCCTGCAGCGTCTTTTCCCGGGCGATGAGGTTGAGCTGTGCATTCTGGGTCGAACCGACGGCCGTGGCAAAAGTCGCGACCAGCGTCAGAATGCCGATGCCCATGATCGCGATCGAGATCATGACTTCAATCAGCGAAAAGCCGAGCTGCGCCGAAGAATGAGGTTTGCGTTTGATCCTTGTTGCGTCAATCATTGTTGCACCCACTTGTTGACTGCGGACTGGAGGTAGACCCGCCAGCCCCGGATTCTTCCCGTCGTGCCCCACACGGTGAGGGCGCGCGACCGGTAATAGTCGTTGGTCCGCGTGATATACACGATGCCGCTGTTGTAGTTGCCCAAGGTGTCCTGCGAGGAACCGTCGGGCATGAAGATCACGTAATTCTGGCTGCCCAGGCCCAGGTTTTGGTCGAAATCAATGGGGACCACGCCAGTGCCGAATCCATCAGGAGCCGCGGCCGGAAATCCGGGCTGAACCGCGAACTGGATGTCGGGCGGCAGCGTGTACGAGGCCACGAACACCGGCGGCGGCGACACCAGGGGGGGAGCGGAGTACAGCCAGCTCTGCACGGTGATGGTGCCAGGAGCGGTGAAGGTGACGATGTACCGATTGCTGGTGGAGACGGCCAGGTTTCTGGAATTCCGCAGAACCGACAAGGTGGTGTCGTAGGCTTGATCGATGTGAGTTTCTTGCAGCATCGGCATCAGCGACATGACACTGATGCCCGCCACCGTCATGCCGATGGCAATCACGATCATCATTTCCAGCAGCGAGAACCCGCGAATTTTTCTTGATGTCATAAGTATCTTTCGAGGGAGGAAGAGCGGTCTCTAGAAAAGCGCTCGCACTCCCGTTAGCCTCGCCAACACGGAGCAGGATCGCCACTTCCCGCGCACAACAGAGCGGGGCGCGCGTTCCTTACATCGCGTCATTGGTCATCGTAGGAACAGATCGCGGCCGCGTCAAAGCACGACAGGTCAATGTCCCGGTGTTGGCCTTTGGAGAGGACACTGGTTACCGATGTCACTGATTGAGAACGCATTAGTTAAGGGCAATTAACCCGCGCCCCGCCCTTCGGAGCGTGACCCTGGTAACTTGTCGCAGGAACGGGTGGAAACCTAGGATGGAGTGCAGGTATGACTCTATCTGCCCTGCTAGTGTGCGTTGAAGAGGCTCCGGCCGAGGTATTGCGCCGCGTCCTGGAAGAACTCAGCATTCGGGTCGAGCCCTGTCCGGACTTTGTGCGTGCCGCCATTCGGCTGGCCCAAGAACGTTTCGATGTGGTGATTCTCGACGGGGATTCCAACCGGGAAGTGATTTCTCTGTTGCGCGAAACCCGCCTATCCCGGCTCAACGATGCCACGCTGGCCGTCGCGGTGGTGGCTGGGCAGGAACACATCCGCGAACTGTTCTCGCTGGGCATCAATTTCGTACTCTACAAGCCGGTGGCGTATGACCGGGCGGTGAGCAGCCTGCGTGCTGCGCGCGCGGTCATGCGCAAAGAAAAACGCAAGAACGCCCGCGCTGCCGTGCACGCGCACGCCACCATCGATTACGCCAACGTCCAGCAGGACCGGGCCACGCTGATCGATCTGGCACAAGAGGGCATGCAGGTGCAGTTCGGGAGAACGCTTCCGCCCACCACCAAGGTTTATTTTCAGTTCAAGCTGCCCGGCCAGTCGGCCAGCATCCGGCTGTCGGGTCAGATGATCTGGCAGGACTGGAACGGCCGCGCCGGCGTGCAGTTCGTGGACGTACCTACGTCTTCCCGCCGTCTGCTGACGGAGTTTCTCGGCACTAATTTGCCCAGCGCAGACAAGCGGGCCGAGCTTCCCGGCGTGACGGTGGAAATGGAAGAACCTCGGCAACTGGCAACGTTATCCGTAGCCGAGCAAACGCATGGCAGCCGCAGGAACCGAGGCGCCGCGCTGGCCGAGGCTGGGGAATCTGCGTCGGCAGTTTCCGATCCGGACCACCGGCGGGAAATCCGCTACGCCTGCCGCCTGGGCGCCGAGGTCTACCGCACCGGGGTTGCCGTACCGCATCACTGCTGCCTGACCGACCTGAGTTTCGGCGGATGCTACCTGGAAGTTCCGGCGCGCTTTCCCGAGGGTTCGACCGTCGAGATCGTGGTGCGAACCTACGACATGAAATTGCACCTGCGAGGCAAGGTGCAGGCTTCTCATCCCGGCTTCGGGATCGGCGTGGCGTTTGAGTTGACCAGCCGCGAAGAACGGGACAACGTGAAGCAGTTGACCGACTTCGTGGCGTCGACCACCGAGCCCGACAACTAGACGAGCGCGTATTCCGCGCGCTCCGATTTACTTCACCGCGGCTTCTCCGGCTACGGCCTGCTTGAAATAATCCAGCGAGAGGCGCAGGCCGGTCTCCAGATCGATCTTCGGTTCCCAGCCCAGCAAGCGATGCGCTTTAGTGATATCGGGGCGGCGCTGCTTGGGATCATCCTGGGGCAGCGGTTCGTAGCGAATCTGGCTCTTCGACCCCGTCACTTTCAACACCATCTGGGCGCATTCGAGCATGGTGAATTCAGTGGGATTGCCAATGTTCACGGGCAGATGTTCGTCGGATTTCGCGAGCCGGAGAAACCCGTCGATCTCGTCGCTCACGTAGCAGAAGCTGCGAGTCTGCTGGCCGTCGCCGTAGACGGTCAGTTCTTCGCCGCACAGAGCCTGCTTCATGAAATTCGGCACCACGCGGCCGTCGTTGATCTGCATGCGTGGCCCATAGGTGTTGAAGATGCGGACGATGCGCGTGTCCACCTGGTGATAGCGGTGGTAGGCCATGGTCACGGCCTCGGTGAAGCGCTTGGCCTCATCGTAAACGGAACGCGGGCCGATCGGATTGACGTGGCCCCAGTAGGTTTCGGTCTGCGGATGCTCGAGCGGATCGCCGTAACACTCGGAAGTGGACGAGACCAGATATTTCGCGCCGTACTTGCGGGCCAGATCGAGGGCGTGAAACGTGCCGAGCGAGCCGACCTTCAGCGTGGGAATGCCGTGAATCATGTAATCGACGGGACTGGCGGGGCTGGCGAAGTGAAAGACGTAGTCGACGCGGCCGGGGTCAAACGGTTCGCAAATATCCTTTTCTATGAATTCAAAGCGCGAATCGTTCTTCAGGTGTCCAAGCTTCAGGTGCGCGAGGTTGGCGAGCCGGCCGGTGAGCAGGTTGTCGACGGCGACCACGTTCCAGCCTTCGCCGAGCAGTGCGTCGCAGAGATGGGATCCCAGAAATCCGGCGCCACCGGTGACGACCGCGCGTTTCGCTGTCATGCTTTGTGGCCGTTCTTTAGCGTGTTCTTTGAAACGGCCGCGGGAACGCCCTCCGGATGAGCGGCGGCGCGGCCCACACTGTAGTAGGTGAAGCCTTGAGCCGCCATCACCTCGGGATCATACAGATTCCGGCCGTCAATCACGATGGGATACTTGAGTTCCTGGCGCAGACGGCTGAGATCGAGGTTGGCGAATTCCTCCCATTCGGTGAGGATCAGCAAGGCGTCGGCGCCGTGGGCCGCTTCGTAAGCGGAGTTGGCGAAAGTGATGCCGGAAGGCATGATCTGCTGGGTGCGCTCCATGGCCGCAGGATCGTAAGCCGTAATTTTGCTGCCTTCCTGCAGCAGCGACTTCACCAGAAACAGCGCGGGCGATTCGCGGATGTCGTCGGTACCGCCCTTGAAAGCCAGGCCGAGCACGCCAAGATTCTTGCCGCGCAGGGTCCAGAGCGCGCTGTGCACTTTGCGCAGAAAGCGCTGGCGCTGGTCTTCGTTGATGCGCATGACCTCATCGAGCAGCCGGAAATCGTAGCCGCTCTCGCGAGCCACGGCCCGGAAGGCCATCACATCCTTGGGGAAGCAGGAGCCGCCGTAGCCGATGCCGGGGTTCAGGAACCGGGACCCGATGCGCGAATCGGTTCCGACCCCGTGGGCCACTTCATTCACATCGGCTCCTACGGCCTCGCAGACCGAAGCCACCGCATTGATGAACGAAATCTTCATGGCCAGAAAAGCGTTGGAGGCGTGCTTGATCAGTTCGGCGCTCTTGGCGCTGGTCACGATGACCGGAGGCGGAATCAGAGCGCGGTCGGGTTGGGGAATGCCATCGCTGCGCCGGTAGTAGCCGCCGCCGGTTAGCGGCGCGTAGACCTCGCGCAAAACTTCGGCGGAGCGGACATGGTCGGAGCCGATCACGATGCGATCGGGAAACATGAAGTCGGTGACGCCGGAGCCCTCGCGCAGAAATTCCGGGTTGGAGACGACATCGAACAACTCCGGGTCGGTGCCATTCTGCAGAATGATGCGGCGCACCCAGTCGCTGGTGTAGACCGGAACCGTGCTTTTCTCGACCACGACCTTGTAGCTGTCGATGCCTCCGGAGATTTCGCGGGCCACCGATTCCAGGTACGACATGTCGGCTTCTCCGCTCTCGGTGGGCGGCGTCCCGACGGCGATGAATATTACGGAACTGAGGCGCGCCGCTTCCGTGAGGTTCTCGGAGAAAGTCAGGCGCTGGCCGCGATGGCGGCTGAGCAGCTCGGGCAGAAATTTCTCGTGAATGGGTACTTCGCCGTTGCGCAGAGCCGCCAGCTTCTCTTGATCGTTGTCCACCAGGATGACGTCGTGTCCGAGATCGGCAAAACACGCGCCCGCTACCAACCCAACGTATCCCGAACCCACGACCGCAATCCGCATCGGCTTAATCCTCGAGACGATTCAACAAATAGTACTGGGTGACGCGCACTGGGTTGAATTTTACTGGCCCGCTCTGATTTTACAAACTCTCGGGCATGGTTCGCGTTCTAGGGAGGAAAAACTTGCAAAGACGCGCGCCTGATCGCCAAAACGGGAATCGTGCGCGTGCTGGCTGCGAGATTGTGATTGCGCGTTTTTCGCCACGCGCGAGGGCTCTCTGGTCGACCGCTGATTTGCCTTTGAGGTTGACATCCTCGGGGATTCGCGCAAAACTCCGCTTAATGACAGACAGCCACTGACTGGTCCCTCTATGTCTCAAAACCCCATGCTGCAGCCGGATTCGTACGGTACGCCATCCTCATGGGATGAGAAACCGGATGAGAAACCGCGTGAGAAATCAGATGCGAAATCCGGAGCAGAGAAATCGTTCGCCCCAGTGGGCGAGGTGGTTTCCGCGGGAGATCCACGCGACGTAGCGGAAGTGGCCCGTGCGCTGGCAGCCCACGGCGGCGGAGAGGCGTCGTTCGAACTGGCCCTGGATTTGGTTTTGCACGAAGTGGTCGAGCAAGCGCGTGTGGCCACGGGCGCGACCGGAGCAGCCATTGCCCTAGCGCGGGCGGGCGAGATGGTGTGTCGCGCCACCAGCGGACCGGATGCTCCGGACCTGGGGGTTCGGCTGGAGACTACTTCGGGGCTTTCGGGAGCGTGCCTGCAGACGGGAACCATTCAACTCTGTGGCGACACCGAGAGCGACCCGCGAGTGGATGCCGAGGCCTGCCGCCGCCTGGGAGTGAGATCGATTCTGGTGCTGCCGCTGGGCGAGGGGCCAGAGCCGTTCGGAATCCTCGAGGTTTTTTCATCGCTGCTCGATGCGTTCGGTGATCAGGATGTGAGCTCGCTAAGAAACTTGGCGCGGCGCGTAGTGGCCAACAACGTCGCGAACAGCCTCGAGAACAGCCTCCCGAGTAACGTGGCGAACAATGTGGAAGTTGAGCCGGGCGCTCCCGTTTTTTCCAGCGTCGAGGAAGAGTCACACGCTCCCGAGATTGTGCCTGCGTTTGTGTCTGAGATTGTTCCTGAGATTGAGCAGAAGGTTCCGCGGGATCAGGAACCGATTGAGGAAATCGCCGACGCGCCGCCTGCGGATGAAGCATTCCGGAGAGGGCATGATCTTTGGACGGCGATCCTGGGCGTTCTGGTGATTCTGACGGCAATCGTGCTAGGGCTTGCGTTGGGATGGCGAGGAGCGATTGTCCGGGGTTTCAACGGAGGAGCATCGAACGGAGGATCGCAGGCGCTCACCAACGCTTCGCCGACTGAGAAAGCGGATCGCGAGGTTGATACCGGAGCCGAACCGGCCGCGCCGGCCGGCGATTTGGCGGCGAAAAGTGATGCGCAGCCGCAACCGGGAGGCTCGAAGGCCGCGACCTCCGTCGAGCCCCCCAGTGGCGGCCTTGTAGTGACTCAAAATGGCAAAGTGATTTACCGCTTCGCGCCTGGACAGCCAACGCCCGGGAATGCCCGCACTACCGGGTCAAACGCGATCGGGTCACACGCGACTGGGAACGCCCAGCAACGGGACGGAGCGGACGGAGTTTCCGCAACGCGACTGATCCATCGCGTGGAGCCGCAGTATCCGGAGGGAGCGCGAACCCAGCATATTCAGGGCTTGGTGACGTTGGATGTTCAAATCGGAGGCGAGGGAGCCGTCCACAACATAGCCGTGGTCCAAGGAAACCCGTTACTGGCCGAGGCGGCCGTTCAGGCGGTGAGGCAGTGGAGGTACCAGCCGTATTCCGTAGACGGGCGGCCTGTTGAGATGCAGACGCGAATCACAATTCGGTTCACCCTTCCCCCTACCTGAGGATTTTGCTAGATCTACTAGATCTATAAGGTGGAAGCAAAATCGACCGACGTTTCTTCCTTATTGAAAACAAGCCATTTAGCTCAACATTATTAATTTTCGGTTACTACCACCTTCTGGCCATTGCAGATGCCGCAGAACTGGACTAGACTGACGCTGGCTGATATAAGATGTGTGCGCCGAGTTAGGCGATGGTTAGTGTTCGATACCCCACGAAACAAGCCCCACGACGGGTTCTCCAGATTCAGACGGACCCAGAGCTTAGCGTTCATGTGACCATGGTTAGCACCAGGAATTTGTGACTGAGAGGGCGAAGCCGCGAAAGTAGAGAAGTTCGCCAAAGCGAAGAAATAGAAACTTTGTTGTGAAGCGGACGTAAGTCCGCTACTCCCCCCAGCACTAGAACCTCCTCCCCCCAGGTTCAGGAAGAAATCCGCACGGATTTCGTCAGGATTCCCTATGCATGCAAATCGCAGACTGTATACGAACGGGGTCAAACTGTTTGACCTGTTTTTGATGACGATTGCGTTCGCTTTGTCGACGTTGCCTCAGTACCACCGGGTGGGGAGCTTCAGCTTGGCCGAATTCTTCGAGATGCGGGTGAAGCTCGGCAACGTTCTGTGGTTCGCGTTTTTTCTGCTGATCTGGCATCTCCTTTTCAACTCGTTCGGGTTCTATGTCTCGAGACGGTTTGCCGTGAGCCGATTTGAAGAAATCTGGGACATCATTAAAGCCACCGCTGTGGGTGCGTTGGTGGTTGCCGTGTCCGGCTTTACGTTTCATCTCTCTTTAGTGAACCGTACCTTCGTGATTCTATTCTGGGCGGTCGCGACCGTGTCGCTGGTGCTGAGCCGCGTGGTGATTCGAGCCGGTCTGGGCTATGCACGACGGCATGGCCGGAATACGCGGAACATGTTGGTGATTGGAACCAACGCGCGCGCGGTGCAACTGGTGCAACGGATCCAACACAAGCCAGAGTGGGGCTATCGTGTCCTGGGATTCGCCGACGAAGAGTGGAAGGGGATGGAGGAATTCCGGAAGCAAGGACATTCCCTGGTCTCCGACCTAGACGCCTTGCCCACTTATGTGCGCCGCAATGTGGTGGATGAAGTACTGCTGGCGTTGCCCATCCGCTCCTACCACGGCTTCGCGTCGGAAGTCGCGTCGGCGTGCGAACAGCAGGGCATTATCGTCCGGTTTCTGCCCAATATTTTCGATCTGAAAGAGGCGCGGCAGCGAGCCGAGGAATTTGATGGCGACCCGCTCATCAGCCATGAAACCACGATCACCGATTTCTGGGGATTGATGGCCAAGCGGGCGATCGACATCGTGGTCTCGTCGATCGCCATCATCGTTCTTTCTCCCGTCCTCGTATTGACCGCCCTACTGGTGAAGCTGACTTCGCCGGGGCCAGTTCTGTTCGTGCAGAAGCGGCTGGGGCTGAACAAGAGGATGTTCAACATCTACAAGTTCCGCACCATGGTAGTCGATGCTGAGGCGCGCCTGAAGGATCTCGAACACCAGAACGAAGCCGATGGGGCAGTGTTCAAGATCAAGAAGGACCCGCGCATCACGCCCATCGGCAGGTTCCTGCGCAAAACCAGCATCGACGAACTTCCGCAGCTGTTCAATGTGCTGAAGGGCGAAATGAGCCTGGTCGGTCCGCGGCCGTTGCAGGTGCGCGATTATGAACTGTTCGAAGTCCATTGCCAGGACTGGCAACGCAAGCGCTTCAGCGTCCGCCCGGGAATCACTTGTCTCTGGCAGATTATGGGACGGAGTTCCACGACCTTCGAGAGGTGGATGGAACTGGATTTGCAATATATCCGGACCTGGTCGGTATGGCTTGACCTGGAGATTCTGGCAAAGACACTGCCTGCCGTGCTGCGGGGCTCTGGGGCTGCATAAGCTTAAGCTGTAGAAGTTAATCCGGGCAGGCTTTTTCAAATCCCACTGCGACTCGGGTCCGAACCTGGACTCAAGGTCGCAGTGGGATTTGTTTTTCAGGGAGCCTATCTTTGCACTGGCGTGAGCTTCGTCAGCACGGTGGGCCCGCGGCGGGCGTGGTACACTCGTTCCACTAAAACCGGATGGTCAGCCCGGTCTTGGGTTTCGGTTCTGGGCTGCTCCGGTTCTGCTTTTGAGGATATTATGAAACCAGCCATCGAGACGCCGAGCGGCGTCTCTGTCGATCCCTATCAGAAGACGGTTTGCTGCCTGCGTTGTGAACAGAAGCTGCAACGCTACCAACTGATGCGCGCCAGCCTGGCCCCGGGCGTCTCCGGCCATGCCATTCTCTCCTGCCCGCGATGCGGACACGTGGAATTTGTTGCGGATTCGAGTCCGCTGCTGCAGAGCCTGGAATTGATCGCGTTCGACACCGGAGACGGCGACTAGGCGAGATCATAGTTCCCCTGCCGGAACCTGACTGCCGCTTCCGGTCTCCGCTCTCTGTTCTTCCAGCCTGTTCTCCAGCTTAAAGATTCTGCCGCTTTACACTCTGCACGTGACTGACTTATGCGTCTGCTTCTGATTGGCGGAAATGGCTTCATTGGGCGGTTCGTTGCGGCTGCACTGCAGCGCCAAGGGCACACCGTTGCTGTATTCCATCGCGGCACGACGGCCGTACCCGCTGGCGTCGACGAGATTCGGGGTGACCACAACCAACTATATGCCAGCGCTCAGGAACTGCAACGCTTCGCTCCAGATGTAGTGATCGACTTGGTCCTCAGTTCGGTTTTGCAGGCGGACGAACTGATGAAAGTCTTCCGGGGCTCGACCCGGCGCGTGGTCATGCTGAGCAGCATGGACGTCTACCGTGCGGTCGGCTTTTCGCAGGGCACGGAAAGCGGTCCGCTGCAGGAGGGCCCCTTTACCGAAGAGTCGGAACTGCGGCGCACTCTGCATCTCTACTCGCCAGACGTCTTGCAGGCCATGCGCAAGATTTTCCCGTGGGTCACGGACGACTACGACAAGATTCCGGCGGAGCGCATCGTAATGAACGACCCGGACCTTCCCGGCAC
>Ga0209517_10010663_pt1 | contig 10165 bp, 9 predicted proteins | sample PeaSoiMetSII2010_FD_187695 | JGI IMG/M metagenome (GOLD analysis project Ga0209517, IMG submission 187695) | Peat soil microbial communities from Weissenstadt, Germany - SII-2010 (SPAdes) (version 2) | ecosystem: Environmental > Terrestrial > Soil > Wetlands > Peat | place: Germany: Weissenstadt... | reverse complement strand
AATCCGGCGTGCCTCCGGGTGGGCCAAGCGACGACACGCTTCACCGCCTCTCTGGTTTTTTTTCATCCTGGGGGCAAGCAAAGCTTTGCGGCACCGACTGTTTGCACATGCCTGCCGAAAGCACACGGACGAGCCGGAACCTATCCACCTGAGAGAGGACGAGCATTTTCACAGCGGCCCCGCTCAGCCCAGGGAATTCACCATCATCGTGAACGGTCAAAAGAAAGTGGTCAGCAAGAGGACCGTGACCTTCGACGAAATCGTCAAGCTGGCCTTCCCAAAACCGCCGGAGGGCGCGAACATTTTGTACACCGTCTCTTACGAGGACGGTCCGCCAGCCAATCCGCAAGGTTCGCTGAAGGAGGGCGAGACCGTCAAGGTGAAGAATTGGATGATCTTCAATGTCACAGCAACCGATAAGTCGTAGCGCCGACCTGAGAAGGCTGCGTGACGAAGGTTACGACCTGGAGATTCGCTCCGGCTGCTTGCTGGTGAAGGATGTTCCCTACGTGAATTCGCGCAAGGAGGTCAAACGCGGGATTCTGGTAATCAAGCTTGTCCTTGCTGACGACCAGACGGGCCGGCCCGATACGCACGTCGCCTATTTCTCAGGGGAACATCCCTGCAACGAGGATGGTGCCGAAATCGAAAAAATAAAGGGCGGAAGCCACGAGCACTCACTCGCCGAGGGCGTCGTCGTCAGTCACTCGTTTTCAGCCAAGCCCAAGCCGACCGATTCTTATCCGGACTACTATGCCCAGGTAACGACCTATATCGCCATCCTTTGCGGCCCCGCGCGCAGGCTCAATCCCGATGTCACCGCCAAGACATTCCCGCTGATCGAACCGGACAAGGAAAGCGACGAGCCGTTCAACTACACCGACACCGCTTCCAGCAGGGCCGAAATCGTTGCGGTCACGAAAAAGCTGGCGCTTAGGAAGATTGCCATACTGGGCTTGGGCGGCACGGGTTCCTACGTGTTGGACCTCGTCGCAAAAACACCCGTCAAGGAGATTCATCTATATGACCGGGATACTTTCTATCAGCACAATGCGCTTCGGTCGCCCGGCGCGCCCGCCGGCACGGATCTCAGCACGAAGCAGCCCAAGGTCACTTATTTCAAAAACTTGTATTCGAAGATGCACCGCGGCATTGTTGATCACCCAGTCAATCTCGATGCCGCGAACGTGGAGGAACTGCGCAGTATGAACTTCGTGTTCATCTGCCTGGACAAGGCCAGCCCTAAGAAACTGATTGTCGAGAAGCTGGAAGAGTTTAATATCCCGTTCACCGACGTGGGCATGGGCATCCAGTTAAATGACAACGCTCTCGGCGGCATTGTGAGAGTCACGACGAGCACCGCACAGATGCGCGATCATTTCCGAAGCAGGGTGTCTTTCGAGGATGCACCAGGCGACGATGACTATAACCGTAACATCCAGATCGCCGATCTCAACGCGCTGAATGCCGCTCTCGCTGTCATCAAATGGAAAAAGCTTTTCGGCTTTTACCGCGATCTCAAGTCCGAGCACCACAGTCAGTTCAGTATCGACACCAACCTGCTCCTCAACGAGGATCGGCCGCAATGAAGTCGAACATCGTCCTCAAGCATCAATTTGTCGAGTTCATTCCGGATCAGCTGGAGCAGGGGACGATTTACGTTTCGATACGCTTCGCGACGGCCTCGCATCTGTGTTGCTGCGGCTGCGGAAATAGGGTTGTAACGCCAATCCAGCCGACAGACTGGAAGCTTATTTTTGATGGCAAGACGGTTTCGCTGGACCCCTCGATCGGGAACTGGAGTTTTCCCTGCCAGTCCCACTACTGGATAAGAAACGATTCTGTTAAATGGGCTCCAAAGTGGTCTCGGGAACAGATTGAGCGCGGCCGGGTTCGTGATGAGTTTGCAAAGCAAACCTACTTTGGTGCCGCCGCACCTCCGACCGAAGACAGCGCGGACAGTCCGGTAACCACCAAACCAAAGCGGAGTTGGTGGCAAGCGGCCAGAGAGTGGTGGACCTAGCAGTTTCCGCATGATGGGCGTTGCCCTCGCGCATCATCCCCGCAAATTCCGCCGGGCCACCCCGGACGCCCCTTGGCGTGATGCCAAGCACGTGATAATCCGGTTTATCCCATTACGCCAGTTTCGCGACGGACGGTGCTATGATAATCGTTGGCAATTGACGATGCGGCACAATCTTCCTCCGACGCCTGCGTTCCGCGACTCCCCTGCGACTGATGCAGCCCAAGAAATTGCGCTTCGAGTAATAGCAGAGTTCCCCGGATGGCAGTTCTATCAACTCGGCACCGCTGTCTTAATCGGTGGTCATCTCGCCATAACAGCCAAACATGTACTGGAAGATCCGATTCGTCGCTTCGGATGTACGCAGACTGCAAAGCGCCTCGAAGTAACTGGGTACTCAATTCGGTTACTTCAAGTTCTTCCTGGTCCAATCTATAGAATGTGGAACGTCTCCCGTGCATGGATTACGCCAACCGATATTGCGGTATTGCACATCGGACTTGATCGTACCTCTGAAGACAAACCCGACGTAGCGTGGAGAAGCCCTCTTCTTCGGTTGATACCTCCGCCAACCGGTGAAAAGGTCCTGGCGTTCGGCTATCGAGAGTCTAAAATCGAGGTTTCCGAAAAACCGGATGGAGGGCATCACATTGAACTCAGTGACAAACCGACAACATCTATTGGGGAGGTGGGGCAGATTTTTCCCGAACGCCGTGATTCTTCGATGCTGACGTTCCCTTGCTTTGAAGTTTGTGCACGGTTTGCCCCAGGAATGAGCGGAGGAATGGTTATTGATGAAAATGGTGCCCTTTGCGGGTTGGTCTGCGCCGGATACAATTTCGCCGACCCCGATGCGCTGCCTCTGAGCTACGCGGCAACGCTATGGCCGATGCTGACGACAGTCATTTCGATAGATCGAGGAGAAGATTATCCTCGCGGGGTCGAATATCCCATGATTGACCTAGCCTTGGACAAACTCATTAATGTGGTTGGGCTCGAACAGCTTGATCCGACCTTTTTCCCCGGCAGAAATCTCTCGGGACGTAGTGAGATCAGTAGAAATATGAAGCTGTAGCAAAAAAAAGCGGAAGTGCCCCGAAACGCTCAGTTGCCCCAAGAAATTGTATCCAGTGAAACACCCAAGGACTTCAAGAGCCCAGGGTTCATTCTCTCAAGGCCCCGACGGAATTCCCGCGCGAACCATGTCCACTTGGCTAGCTCATTTAATTTTCCACTGCTTTCAAGCTCTCTAAGATTCTTTGCGACGATCTCGACAACATCAGTGAACCACGCTCTCACGTTCGCTCCGTAATCCTGTCCGGGCATGGCTGCTCCCAGAACGAGCGGTTTGTAATAGTCGAATTGGTACAAACCATCTTCTCCCTTCATCAGGTCCATTTGTTTCTCAATCCACGCCGGCCGCCTTGTAATGTACGACGACAAGACGACTCGGGGGTAAACGGATGTGCGAGACTCAATCTTAAAAGCTTCGACCATCGCGTCCCCGAAAACCACGCCCCGCGAGTGGTAAAGGTTGCCAATGGTTGCGCCACCACGAATCAGGAATCCAATCCTTAGCGCTGCGGCCGCTATGCTTGTGAGGAGCCGATTGAATTGCATCATAATGACGAACCCGGCGACATGCTCGTTTGAGTTCATTTCTTTAAAGACCGGTTCCAACGGGAAACTTATTACGATGTGATCCGAAAAAGTGCTGATTGCCGGCTTGATCTGACTCTTTTTACCGCTCTCCTCAACCGTGGACTGCAGATCGAACTCACCGCGGAGCGCCGAGAGCGATAGCAGGAGGTTTAGAAGTCTGAGTCTGGTGGTGTCGTCTGTACTGGTGCTAACTTCGCTGAATCCAAGAAAATCGATAAAGGCGGTGAACTGCTCTTCATATTTCGGTTCCATGTTCATCTGCTTACTCAAAAGCGATGCGTCGCTCAATCTCACTCAGTGTTGCCAAATCCTTTCGTCGATCATACAGCTTTGTTGTCCGCGGGTCCGAATGATTTGCCATGTCCTGGGCGGCTTCGAGCGCCCCGCCGTTATGCAGAAATACCGTAATTCCCGTCCCGCGAAACGTATGGTTGCAGAAGGCATCCGACAATCCCGCCGCTCGGCAGCGGGCCTTTACCATGCGCAACATGTCGCGCCGGGTGATGGCCTCGCCGGTCATATTATGCGCCTTGTCGAGCGTCGGGAACAGGGGCGCTTCCGCTTCATCGATGGCCGTGGCCGCCAGATAAGCGTCCAAGAACTCTTCCGCCTCGCGGTGCAGCCAGACCAGCTTTTCCTTGTTGCCTTTTTCGAGGAGGCGCAGCCGAGCGCGCTTGCCCTCCAGCCGGTAGTCGCCGCGCTTTAAGCCCGCGACCGCGCTCACGCGCGCGAACGTATAGGCCATGATCGCGATGGCGGCCCGGTCGCGCAGGCCCTTGATGTCCGGCACCTCCTTATGCCCCCCGCCGTGCTTCTTCGGCACTTTAATCTTCCGGCCGATCGGGATGGAATCGAGCAGCACTCGCATCTGCTCGGCTTCCATAATCGGCGTAATGCCAATCTGCCGGCTGAATTTCGGCCCCTTGACGAACATCGCCGGGTTCTCGGGGACGACCTGCTTGATGACGAGCCAGTTGAACAGCCCGCGCAGCGCCGCCAGGTGCTGCTTGATGGAAGGCGCCGTCAGCGGCTTGGCTTCGATATAGGCCGAGACATGCAGCGGCCGGATCGAGGCCAGCCGCAGATCGTGTTCCTCACACCAGCGGCAGAACTGGCCAATGGCCTGTACATAGGCCATCCGGGTGTTTTTGTTGCGGATCGTGGCGGCGAAGAATTCGAGGAAATGCTCGCTGGCTTTGTCGCCGGCGGCGGCGATGATCGCCGGCACCCGGAATTCCGATGAAGGCACGGCGGGGATAATCTCGACGCCGGGTTCGGTCACAAGATGCGTTTTCGACGGATGGCCATAGACCGGAGCGACCATACCGGAACCTGGCCGAACGGTCAACCGGATTACGACCCATAACCTCTTTTATGGGTCGTAATCCATCGCAGCCAAAATCCTTTCCATTTGTTAACAATTAGAGGCATTATCAGCGCATGATTGATTTGATCCTGAGTCTTGCCGTATCGGTGTACCGCAACAAAGGCTTCTAAAGGCCAAACCGCAGATTTAACGAGGTTTAAGATTCATGCCAAACGATGCTTCAACCAACAGAGAATTCGCGGAGTACCTGGCGAACGCGTTCAAGGAAGTTGATTGGCCGATCCCTCCATATTTGAGACTGGGGTTCCTCAGTCCGCTGGCAAAAGCCATAAAGGATGCTCCGCAGAATGCGAAGCTGGCGATTATGCGTGAAAAGCTCGCGGGCGCCTACACGGCAGACTACCTCGCGGCAATGTATCTCGACCGCTACAGCAGAATCTCTTATGTGAAGGACTTTGCCCGCCAGATTGACGAGTCGATCCGCACCTACTTTTGCGGCTATACATTCAATGCCGTGACCGGCCTGCTTCCCGTGGTCGAAGGCATCATCCGGAAGATGGCGGCCGGCCAGAACCGCGATATTGGGCAAGGAACAAAGAAGCTAAACGATGAGCTGCAGGCCCTGGTTGATCGGGAATTGCAGTCTCCTGCTTGCTGCGCCGAACGGCTGGTTCTGCTTGAGGCGTTCCGCGACTTTGTGCGCGACCGGCTTCTGCAGAACACGGACTGCTATGTCGGCCTCAACGAGTTCAACCGGCACGGAATACTGCATGGAATTTTTGAGGATTTCGGGCAGGCCATCAACTTCCTTCGTTTGATCACGTTGCTTGATTTGCTCTGTTTCTCCATTGGCCTCATCGGAGGCGGTGTGTCGATGTTTGCCGCCGTGCCGACACCCGCGTCCTCAAAGCTCGCCGCTGTTTACGCAACCCTGTGTTCGTTTCACAGCAGCGTCACCGCATGAAGGGCCAGAGTGCAGGGCCGACGACGGAACCCTGCGACTCGCTGCCGATAACAGAATTTATCGGACAGAACAACCCAAAAGAAAAGGATCCAATCAGGGACGGCAACCGATGTTCCAAAGACATCAACGGGCAACAGGCTGAATGGTATTCATCCGAAAAGAACAATGATGCCTGTATTTCTCAGCGACACACCATCAGGCGCCCCGTTGCCGGACTGCACCTTTGCCTGACCGAGCTCACACAGGCGCGAAAACACCATCGCATAGGTATGACCTCTCTGCTCACCTGAGAGCCGTCCGTAGCGGATGGGTGCCCTCACAGTAACCGCCGAAGGTGTCTTCAACCGCGCGCCCGCCAAAGTAACGCCGCACACAGTCGGCCCACAGGTATCTGTAAAGATCAGTATTTATGCGGCGCCTGAAGGGGTGTCATTGATCGGGGAAATCAGCAACCGGAGCAAGACTCGCCGCTGTTTGCGGTGGCTTCGCATCCGTCTTTGGACCTGCGAGTAAGGCTTGCACCCTTTCCGCGGCTGCATCCTGCATGTGCGGCAGCACGTGAGAATAGACGTCGAGAGTGAAGGCGACACTTGCATGCCCAAGTTGCTCGCTTATGATCTTCGGCGACACCCCTGCGGCCAATGCCAATGTGGCGGCCCCGTGGCGCAAGTCGTGAAGGCGGATGTTCGGCAATTCAGCTTCCTTCAGCAGCGGCTTGAAGTATCGTCGCGCGAACTTTGATTCTCGAATCGGCCTGCCACGCTTCGCAACAAATACAAACGTTTGGGCGGGACCACTTACGGCTTGCGGGTCAGCGCCCTGTCTGTACTTGACGAGCAAGGCGATCACCCAAGCCTGCAGCTTGATCACGCGACGGCTCCGCGATCGCTTGGTGTCGGCAAACTGCCAGCCACCCTTCCTCCACTCCAGAGTCCGCGACACGCTGACCGTACCCCGAGCCAAATCGATATCCGCCCAGGTGAGTGCGAGGTATTCGCCGGGTCGCATTCCCGTCGTCATGGCCAGTGCGAAAAGCGCCTCGTAGGGGTGCCCCACTATCGCAGCCATGAAGTTTCTGGCCTGCTCTACGCTCAGGACTCCAACGGTACGTCGAGTGTGCCTCGGCAGATCCACCAGCTCCGCAGAGTTTGCCAACAGGAGCTTCCAGCGGACTGCCTGTTTGAGCGCTGACCTCAATACTGCATGGGTATAGCGGATCGATCGCGCCGACAGCCCCCGATCCAACAGCTCACGATACAGCCTCTGAACATCGAACGCCTGGACGGAAACGAGTGGTTTCATTCCCAGTTGCGGTCGAACGTATCGACGGAGCAAGCCCTGGTAATCCTGAAAGCTCTTGGCTCGCAGCCTGGGTTTGGCGCACACTTCGAGCCAGCGGTCGAGATACTGGTTAAGAGTTTGCTTGGAAGAATCGAGGTTTCGTCCCAAGTCGCGCTCGCTGAGCATCCGGTTGAGGTGTGCTTGCGCATCACGTAACCCGCCGTGGATGGTTTTGTTCAGGTACTTCCGTTTCTTGGTCTCGGCGTCGCGTCCCACATACACCCGCACCACCCAGGTGCGCGGGGCGCGTCCGATGATCTGGCCAATCTTGCGGGCCATGAGTACACCTCCGGCCACGAGCGGCACACATTTGGCACACGCTGAAGTCTAAGTTATTCATTTATTGAGAGTTAATGAAGAGATGGCTGATCGATGGTCAGTGACAACCTCTCCTTCTGATTTCCGTACAACCACACGTCCATCACCGACTGACAGGATCCTATCCGCCAGCTCCCACACGAGCGGTGTATGGCAGATGAAGATGACTTGGTGAAATGCTCCCAGGTCCATTGCACGGCGCAGCATGTGCACGTACTCCTTGGCATTGGCGGCATCCAGAGCTCCCACGGTTTCATCCCGAAACAGAGTTTCGTAACGAATGCCGTCACCCTGCCGCATGTTGTAGATGGCGATGCCCAAGTTAACAGCTTCATTGACCAGAACGAACTGGCCACCGGAGAGTTCGTCCACGAGGCAAGTGCGGTCCAGATTCTTGTTGCGGACCTCGACATCAAAATCGTCTACCATCCCCCGACCGTCCGCCCTCGGGCGCTGCGTCCGGAAGCGGATTTCAAATCTGTTGTCGAAGCACCCTTCAAGCAGAGAGTTAACCAAGGTCGAGACCTGTGGTCCGGCCGACTGGATTTCGCAGAGTTGGATCTCATCCGGGCCGAAGACCCTGGCGAGATAGTCGTAGTCTTCCTGCTCAGTCCTGGCTGCCCCGAGTGCGGCCTCGACCTGGAGCAAGCGAGTCCGCGCTGCCTCCAGTTGGTCCTGACGCTGTTTGATCTGGGCCTGGCGCGCAATGAGGCCGTCCCGTTCGCGGCGACAGGAGATGATCAGCCGGTCGGCGTTTTCAGTTTCTCGTCGTGAAGCCAGCATCTTGCCGTCGAGATCAGCGAATTCCGAGAGCGCGGATTCCCTCCTTGCCAACTCCTCGGTAACTTCCGCGCGGCCCTCAGCAAGGCGCTCCAAAGCCTTGAGCCGTTCGTCCCGGAGCGCCTCCACGGCCCGCAATTCTTCGTACCGCTGCCGCTCCTGATCAACATTCCTGCGTTCCCGCTCGCAGCCTTCAGCCGTTCGCGTGAGGTCGAACGACGGAGTGGCAATCTGCACCAGTGCGCTACGCTGGGCCTCGACTTCGAGTGAAAGGGTCGCGACCTCTCCTTCCAATCCTGGGATCTTCTGGCCGGCTTCGACGGCGCGTCGAATCTTCGGGCAAGAGGCGTACACCCCCTCGCCCCGACAGGGCACTACCGCCAGTTCCTCCCGCTCCACACGTGCGCGCTCAAGCTCGGCCAGATTCGCTCTAAGTTCAGCGTCCACAGATTGGACTGTGCGTTCAGTATCACGATTGGATGTCTCCAGGCCCTGTATCTCCCGGATCTGCCGATGCAGTTCCTCGATACGAGTAGCAAGTGTCGCGCCTCGTTGCGTCAGATCGGCGAGGTTCTTCTTCCCCGTCAGAAGGTTTTCATCCTTCCCTATCTGGCGTTTGGTTTCTGTGATCTCAGCATCGGTTTTGCGCAGGCGCTGTTTCAGAGTCTCAACCTCAGCCAGGAGCGGCTTCCGACTGGCCTCCGCTGCCTGAAGTTCCAGCAGCCGTTGCTGTGCGACACGCTTCTCGGTTTCCAAGGTCTCAAGACGGGATGCCACCTCGCCAAGCCGAGCTTCGACCTCCGCGGGTTCTTCAACCCTGGCCTCCAGCAGCTCCTTCAGGCTTCTCGCCTGCCCTTCCAGGCCAAGCGTGGTCCTGGCCACTTCCTCGCCATTCTCTTTGGCTGCAGCCACAATCAATCTCAGGCGGTCTAGCCCAAGCAACTCTCGGATGAACAGCTCTTTCCGCTCGCTCCGATCCAGCGAGAGGAAGTTACCCGTGCGCTTCTGGCTGGAGAAGATGCTGCTGAGGAAGAAGTCGGCTGTGCCAGCGCATTTGCGGACAAGTTCCTCAAAGGGCTCCTTCTTGCCGTTGGTCAACGGTTTCCCCTCTCCGTTGAAGAGATAGCTCTCCATCTGGCGAGACTTGGGGTCGATCTTGAGGAGCGACCGGTAGCGGGCGCCGTTGACACTGAACGTGAGGTCGATCTCGGGCTGGGGATGGGTGGCGAAGTCATAAAGCGACCGCTTCTGGCCGGGCAGTTGGCGAAACAGGGCGGCGAAGACCGATCCGATCAGGGTGGACTTGCCGGCGCCGTTCTCGCCCACCAGGGCGATCAGCCCCTCGCCCAGACTATCGAAGTCGACGCAGACTTCATTTGGAAATGCCTCAGTAATTCCCCGGAGACGCAGGGATAGCGGCCTCATAAGATGTCCTCCCAGGGGTAGTCAACGACAGGGTAAATGCAAATAGAAGATCCAGGTATTCAGCTTTCGTGACTGGAAAGTGCTGCCTTCTCGACTTCCGCCAGTTTGGTAAGCAACCGCTCCTGACGGTCCACTGGCGGGGCACCTTTCAATGCCCAGTAGGCACAAAGCTTCTCCTCGGCTGAGCGGGCGGCTGCAACTTAAATTCGGCGTGAATTTCTGTCACATTGACTGAAAATGCCCGAAAACTTAGGGTTTGCTCTCAAAATCATGCAGCAGTCAGGTCATTTTTACTAAAGTACCTTCAGCCGTTAAGTGGTTTCAG
>Ga0209517_10010660_pt1 | contig 10168 bp, 16 predicted proteins | sample PeaSoiMetSII2010_FD_187695 | JGI IMG/M metagenome (GOLD analysis project Ga0209517, IMG submission 187695) | Peat soil microbial communities from Weissenstadt, Germany - SII-2010 (SPAdes) (version 2) | ecosystem: Environmental > Terrestrial > Soil > Wetlands > Peat | place: Germany... | reverse complement strand
GCGCTCAACATTCAGAAACCGGCGGCATTCATGGACCTGTTTCGCGCCGAGTACAGCGGTTTTCAGACGTGTGTCTAGAGGAGGATTTGACGTGAACCCAGTCCGCTCAGGGCCGGCAGCGTCACCAAACTTCCAACAGCGAAGGCACGACCGGTTCACCGTGGAGACGCCTGGCCTTCTGCGAATTCAGGAGACTCGCGGCGGTATTTATGCGATCACGGTGCTCGACGTATCGAAAGCGGGTCTTCGGGTCAATTGCCCAATAGCGGTTCCGTCCGACGCGCGGGTTGAATTAAAAGTCCAGGGATCGACGATCCTCGGCACCGTCAGGTATGCCCGCAGCGTCGGGTATGAGTTTCATGTCGGAATCGAAGCAGAACTACTGCAAACCAAGATCGGCACGGCCCGAGGCGAGGAACTAGACCTGATTTCATTGTTTCCCGCCGACGCCGTTAGACTGCGAAGGCCGTAACGCGCCCCGCCGCCGAGACCGGCGTGGTATAAGCTTTAGCGAAGGAGTGTAGCCTATATGGAAACTCCTGGAAACGGAGGACTGGCACGAATTTCAATCGGCAGGTGTGCTTGAGTCTGATTATTGTCGGACTGCTGATCTTTGCGTATGGCCTCTATCTTGTCTTCGATAGAGCGGAGAAGTTTTAAAATTGACCGAAGAAACGCCTCACGACTCGGTGGCATTTGGGGATTGTACTCCAGCACGCCTACGCAGTGGCGGTGCTTTGATGACCTGTGATGTCCGGTTTTCTTTCGTCCTCTACCTCCGCGTTTTGATCTGACATCACCCACCTCCTGACTAGTCAGGTTACCACCGCCATTCCTTGCCGGTGATGCTATCGCATCGCCAGCATCCTGCCAGCCCAGGCGGGTCGCTAAACAGCTCCCCGCCTTTGCAGCCCAACGCCGTTGGCGATGTTCTGCACGGCAAAGGCCGCCCGCGTCTCAGGATGCGCAGCGCCCGGCGAAACGCAAGCGGGCATGAAAGACTCGGCGGCAGTTGGAGGGCCATACCCCACCTTTTCATCCACCTGTTACGAACCTTTGGGGGCAATCGAGCGTCTTATACAGTAGCGAGCCGTTCCAAGGAGGTCGCAATGGGTGAACTTTCCAAATTCGACAAGCTACGCATGAAAACGGAACGAGAGCTGGTTCAACTCATCCATCACGAACTGGACCTCGGCGTGCGTGAAGCGCGTCAGGCTCTCAGCGCCGACAATTGGGCTTCTGCTGAAGGTCATTACTTCACAGCGCAACGAGCATACGCAGATGTGTCGCGCCTTACACCGCTCATTGGAGAAACCTCGGACGATCAACAGGGTCAACTGGAGCCGCTAGTCCAGCGTCTCCGGGAGATGCTCGACGGGCTGTCGCGGACGCCCACGACAGAAAACATTGTTCCTCGGTCGGAGCAGGCATTGAAATCTCAAAAAGAATCGCACGCTGTTTGTTGCTGATGCTGTTCGACCCTTCTTAGACCCGCCAGATCCCGGACGCTTAGCATGCAATACACTGGTGATTAGGTTCGCTTCATGACGCGCCGTCGAAATGTTCTCATCTGGGCGGGCCCTGTTACTCCGTGACACCCAACGGGGCCTCACCTTTATGGCTGTCGGCATGCTATCGTTGCTTGCGCTTGGTATCCGCAACTCGTGGGCCATCGCCATCGAAATCGTCTCCACCCGTCCTGGCCGACATCAGCGTCGGCGTGACGGCGGGTTTGTCAAAGACATAATTCCGCTAAAGGCACTCCTGATGTTGATAATCGCAAGCATTTACTGTGTGGGCGGGATCGGCCTATCGCTTCGATAAGTGTTGCGACCTTTCATCGTAGGGGCCGGTCGCCACGAGACTTACGCATTGAGTCGCCAGGCATCTCGATGCGATGGGCGTTATGAACCAGCCGGTCGAGGATGCCATCGGCTAGCGGCGGGATCGCCAATGGGGCCGCCGCGTTTGTCTTCAACCGCCGGCCGTGCTGTCATCGCAATCGTGCTGATTCCCGGCGAACTTCGAAACTGCCCTACGAAATGGAAGTTGATTAGAATGAGAGAACGCGGCAAGCGCACTGGAAATGTTGTGCATTTCCCCTTGACAACCACATCCCGTCGGCTCAGACTGATAGTGCTTGAGCAATTCTGCAGCACCTCGGATCATCTGACCTAAGTCAGGTAGCCTGAGATTTCTTGTTGTTCTTAGCCAAGCCACAATCCAGGAGGTTGACATGTTTGCTCGTAATGTCTTTATTCAACTGAAGCCCAACAGCTCTGTCGCGTTCAACAAGCAGATCGAGAACGCGACAATTCCAATGCTTCGAAAACACGCAGGCTTCCAAGGCGAGTTCACGTTCCTCGCTCTAGGCGGGACGCAAGCTGTGGCGCTTAGCTTGTGGGAGACGAAGGAGAACGCCGACGCCTACGCCAAGACCGGCTATCCAGAAATTCTGAAAGACCTGAATAGGTTCATCGAAGGCACTCCGACAGTTCAGACTTACGAAGTTGTTAATTCCACGTTCCACAAGATCGCCGCAACAGTAGGGGTCTGAAGCTAAAGCTCATCTGCTCACAGCAGCGGGCGGACTCCGCCCGCTCGCCCGCATCCTGTTCTGCTCGGCAACGGGCCGCACTTGCGGGATTAGTTTGCTCGGATGCACTACCCTTGGATTTCGGCAATGTTAAACTTGCCGACCTCTTCACCGCTTTCATCCGTGACAACTAGCCACAACGGCTGTTTTCGCTCCTGCGAAGATAGCGGGTTCGTTCTTGCCTTTCAAATGAACATGAATGATCTTCGACATTGGCCTCCTGTGCATTGACGAAACCGGCGCAGAGTATATCATTTTAAAGTCAGGATAATCCCGGACCAACTTCGCTATCGTTTCATGTGTGGCTCCACCGGCGGGCGTAGCCAACCATAGCCAGTGCCATCGACGAGACATTTCTCTCGAACCAGGATTCCACGGGCGAACGATCTGCCAGTGCGGGAAGAACCGCAACGCGATGTCAGGGCAGGGCCCGAAAGACTCGCGGACGTGCCTGGAAGTCTCTACCGGCACGCCACAGGGCGAACAGGTGCGGATTTTCGCAGAGGACGAAGACAATTATCTGGACGGCAAGTTAATCCCTACTTCGCCCACCGTCCTTCGTCGGCAAACGTGATTTCTGGTTCCCTTCACCGCTTCGGCGAGCGTTTGCTGCCGCTTTTCTTCGGTGTCTGAGCTTGGCGCAGTACCTCGCCAGCGAGACTTCGAGTCACCTTATTTCTGGCGTGCATTGCCTTACCCGCTTCACTCTTGACCCTTGTCGATTCTTTTGCCATATCTCTTTCCTTCCTGAAACATAAACGTCTAAGACTGTTTCCGAGTCTATCACATCCAACGTTACGCATCGAACGCTACCCCCACACACTTGGCCCCGCCATGAGCCAGAAAGGAAGTGGGGCACGCTGGCCCTCATCATACGCCGGAACCAAGTCTAGCGCTACATCTACGTGTCTGAGCGAAATCCCCGGAACACCCAAGAGACGACACCAAACAGGAAAAGGTAGACGATGATCATAGGTACTAAAGCAAGGCCAAATGAATAGCCCAATACCGCAAGAAAATCATGAAGGAGCGATTGAATGAGTTGATTGCGTAGGCAGGTTCCATCTCGGTAGGGTGGGGGATCTCGTGAAGAGTGGTGTGGGATACTCAAACTGCCGTGAAACTTGGACATTTCAAGCGGCGACTGCGCGAGAAAGAGCGCGAACTTCTGCTGGAGACCAAGCGCTTCGAAGAGGACGCACGGGTTGCGGGCGAACCCGAGGTCAGAGATCCGACTGACGACGCCACCGTGTCCGAGGGCACATCTGAGGCCCTGGAAGAAGAGACCCTGGCATCGCAGACTCTCACGCAGGTGCGAGATGCTTTGCAGCGTATCGAGGACGGCACGTATGGCAAGTGCACCGCGTGCGGACGCCAGATTGAACCGGCTTCGCCTGGAAGCAGTGCCCTGGGCCGCCTATTGCCTGGAGGACCAGGAGAAGCAGGACAAAGCGGCGCCGTGCAGCAAGGCGGCTCGACGCTTTGATCCGGGGAAGGTGTCAGCCGATGGTGCGCGGATTTGAGAGCCTTCTGAAGACCACCGCGTAGAAGGTGTCGCCGTCCTGCATCTGGTTCCGGCCCGATTTTTCCGTTGCCGAGGGGATGATGTTGAACAGCGATTCGACCACCGCTTCGGGAAGGACGTGATCCAGCTGCGGTGGTTGGCCGGGCGTCCACCTACCGCTCGCCACAACCCGCCAGTTGTCTTGCTGGACCGGTGTGGACTGGATCGTTACTTTGTACATCGTGTTGATGATTATAGCCCCCGCCGACATTTCGGCCTGACTCACTGGGCTGCTCCAGCATCGTGCTAAACGTTGATTACAGGGCATGGTGCACGACGGATAATGTCATACGCGTTCTCGCCCAACCGGCCAAAATCGTCAACCCTACCCCGGCCGATCACGACTACGTCCGCCTGATGCTGCTGCGCTTCCTCACAAAATCGAGTCCCGATTTTGCCGATCACCACCGAGGTCGGTGCTTTCACGCCGATGCTTCTCTGAAGACTCTCCACACTCCCGAGCGCCTCCCATTGCATCCGCTCCCGTTTCCACTTGGTGAGACGCACCGCTAATTCGTCCGGCGCGGCTATGACATGAACAAATCGCAGGCTCGCTCCGACCTGTCCGGCAAACTGCGTAGCCCACTCCATCACGGGCGAGCTATCGGGAGTCCGTTCTACACCACAAACGACTCTTCGCAGCGTGAGGTCTTTGGCCAGCACAGTCAGGTCGTTATGGACATTGGTCCACACTGGACACTGGGCGTCATGTACGACCTTGGCGGTTACCGAGCCGAGTAATAGAGGACGAAGTGGTCCGCAGCCGTGGGTTGGCATCATAATCAGATCCACGCCCTGTGTATCGGCAAACCTTGCGATCACCTCGGCTGGTTCGCCCAACTCGACTACTCGCGCGACCGGCAGGTCGGAAAACTCCTTCCGAAAGACGCCGTCCAGGCGGGGCTCCAAGTCCTCCATCATTTGCGCTGCATCAATCAGGGCGGATTCGCCAAGAACGACGCACAACAGGACTAGCTGGGCTTTAAAGCGACTGGCCATGGCATGGACGAACGGAGCCGTTGCATGGGTTTGCTCGGAGAAGTCGATCGGAAACAGAATGCGTTTGATCTGTAGCACGTGCAGAAACTTTTAGACAGGCGACGTTCCACCGCTCTTGTATTGGAATCAACGGCATCCAACGACTGTCGCTCTGGTATGTGCGCGATAACCCACCTTGGAGGAGAAGTCATCGTGCGAAAACGCGCAACCGGGCCGATGCCGGGGTACTGGTTCGCCGCTTTGTCGGGCTAGGGATCGGAGCACTCCAGCGGTCACAGCTCTTAAGGCGTGGGCTACCGAGTGCTTGCGCGACCTCACCCACTGGGCCGCGTGGAGCCAAACAGGAAAGGCCCGATCCAGTTGGCACCCCGTTACTGGAAGCGCTGGGCATCCGGTGAGCCTACTGGACCTATAGTCCATGAACCTCTTGCCGGGGCTTTTGCGGGGTCTGAATCCCGGGCTATTGCGGGTCCGAATCCCGCCGCTTCCGCCAAGCCGATTTTAGCTGGAATCGCAGTGCTTCTGAAAATATTTTTGAGGACTCATTCAGTCTCGCGCGACTACAATAAAATAGTGACAATCCTGCTGATTGCCGGATTGGGCTTGCTGGTCGTCGTGGGAGCATTCCTACTCCTTACGCATGCGAAAAAGTAATCGGTCGCAGTCCTGGACCGCTAGGCCCAGCCGCAGACGCCGCGAGGGCTTACATCGAAATCATTTCAAGTGCACAATCGGGCTACGATTGAAAACCGTTCACAACCGACAAAACTGTCGCCCCTAGCACTTACAAGAGAGCGGGATTTTCCCGCATCGGTGTGTGAGGACGGCGCGAAGACACTAGGTGCGCCCGTCCCTGAGAATGAGTAGTGACCGCGATATTCGACAGAACACCCTAAAACCAAGAAACTGGCGACTTCTATACCGCGAATGTTGATTGGGAGCGTCTACCCTCCGACCCGCTTCAAATTCTTTTTGGATAGACTACAGTTGGGTGTCACTTGCGGCGGGGAACACCCATTGCTTGAAAACTCCCCGCCGCACTCTAAGCCACGCGCGCCCTGTTCCGCAACGGTCGCGGCTTTGTCGCGAATTTCAGTGGTCATGTGAATCATCCTTTTCTGCGCGGGCTTCGGCATGATGATCGATCACTCGGGTTGAGAGAAAACGCAAGTCGATTCTTTAAGGATTATAGGAAGGACTGCATCAGGCCAAAAGGCAAATCGGCGGACTGGAGCCTTTTTAAAGGGCGCGACAAAACGGTGCTGTTCTCAACTTGCCTGCGCCTGGTAGCGCCGGGGTTGGTTATTTTGACGCACCGGCTTTGGGCAGCGTGTTGATGTCGGGATAGCCCCGGATCTCTCGGCGGAGCGCCACACAGCGCCTTCGAGTCGACTCCAGTTTGCGGCCAATCTGTTCCCGCTCAATTCCTTCAGGTGCGGCTCGAAACTGCTCTTCACAGAGATCACGTTCGCGAAGAGTCACGGAGTATTCTCGGAGAAGCCCGTAGAACCTTTCGCGCATAATAGGCATACGAGCAATTTGGATGCCGGTAGAGTGCTATTTGCAAACGCTTTTTCTGAGTCCACGAAGCGTCCTCGCCAACGATGATGTCGTGGAACCTAAGCAGTCATGGCGCAGATGAGTGGGTATCCCACGCAGGTAGCCCTGTGGGGGTGTGGCGCGCGCCGTCTTGTCGCTCGGCAACCAGGGAGCCGGCGTCAAGTGCGTTGCGCCAAGCTCACCTCACCGTCGAATCATAGTTCAGGCGAAACGCGGAAGAGGATCGCTGATCAAATTCGAATGACCACTCCGGCCATGGTCATCGGCACCGTTTGCAAGGAGCGCCTCCATCTATCAGAGGAATATAGAAAAGCCGCGGAAGAATATTTTGCAGCCGCCATGCGCGAGCTCGAGCACTACAGAGGCGTCCTGTCGACTGCTGATTACGAACAACTTCGCAAGGGGGTTGACCAAGCCAAACACTTTGCGGATCGGGCACGGCGTGTGCTTCTGCGCCACATCGCCGAGCATTGCTGCTGATCGTCGAGTCCGTTGACTCAAGTTCATTAGAGCGCTCGGCCCGGACGTCGTTGCATGGGTTGGAAAACGAGCCTCCTAACCCCCGATTGGTCCACCGTCATCATCTGGATCGCGTGAAACGTTCTCCTTCGACGGCGCATCTCTCCGGTTGATCTTGGCGATACAGTTAACGCAATAGGGTACGTCGGCCCTTTTAGCTCCGCATCGGGAGCAAGCTCTAACGTCCGACTCCAACGTTAGGAATCCTTCCCTACCTAGAAGGAAATGGAGGCCGGCCATCGGCCAGGCGACGAACACATGATTCCGGGCGTTAGAAGCTATAGAACAAATGACGTCTGGGTTCAATGGGGATGGCGTAGTACTGCGGCCAAGTTTGGTGAGTTTACACAAGAGCGCGCGTTAGAATAGTTTTTCTCCAGAGAAAAAATGATGTCAAAGTGTGTTGTATGCGGAGCTGAGACAATCCTGCTCGTGAATGACGTGCCCATTTGCACAAGATGCGATCAAGTGCGGGACCTTGAAAACCTGAAAAGGGAAGGCCAGGAACTGGATCCGCCCCACATTCGGGGCAAGACATCGTCGGCCGGCTGACGGCAATGGTCTCTTCGTGCGCACTCTCAGCGCAAGACTTTCTCAGCATAAGGTGACTCGCGAATCGTGCCGGAGCGATCATCCGCGGTGTAGTTGCGACGCCAGTCGCAGCGGAATCTCATAGAGTTCCTGAACACGGAACTAGAGCTTGCGCAGACCTTCCTATCGTTCGTCAAGGATCATCGCGACCGGCGCGACACGACGGGTTACGCAAGATCGCTCAACAACGCGAAGATCGCCCTTGAAACTGTTTGACGCTTTGAGGGCCGGATCAGCGATCAGAAAGCACGCAGCAAAATCCACAAGCTGGCCGATGAATCAGAAGCGCTAATATCGGCCCTGTGATTTCGTCCGGGGAGATGCGCTGTGGCGCGTGATTCGGCGTGGTCGGACCTCAGCGCCTTTCGCTGCGGAGGGCTATTTTGGCTTTTCAGCCCTATACCAGAGATACGCGACCGCCCCGACCGCGATCATGACAAGTGCGGATGCGGCCACATCGTTAACATGAAGCCATGAGCCCGCGTACGATCCCAGAATGCCTGCCCCCACCGCAAAGACGAGTGCGATCAGCGGGCGTCCTGAAAAACCTCGCGGCTCCGGGCGTAGAGAAGTCATCATGCGGGTGCGTTGCCTGTAGAAATTGTACTGCTCTTGTAGGCGGCACGTCTGCGTAGATGCGATGCCTGTTACCCTGATGGCGGTGTTGGTGCTTTTGCGAAGAGGTGGGATCTGATGGCTGAAGTGCGTCTTGACGCTGGCGAGAGTCTGGAGAGCGCGCTCAAGCGCTTCAAGCGTAAGGTTCTGAATGAGGACATCATCAAGGAGATCAAACGGCACGCCTTCTACTTGAAGCCAGGCCAGAAGAAGCGCGTCAAGTCGGCGATGGCGCGAAAGCGCGATCGCAAGAAGCGCAGCCGGGAACGCGATTCAGAACCGGCACGATCCTGAGGTTCGTTTCGTTCCGCTGGTTGAGCCGCCTATGAGCCATACGAGGGGTCTACTCAAAGGAGCGAAGTTCAACGGTAGGCATTCGACGGTCATCCCCAGCGCCGTCCCGGCTGTCGAGGCCGCGAGAGACTGCCCGCACGTGAGTAAAATCGCGTTGGGCGTCATTACGCCGACCCGGTCAGCGCAGGAACATTTGAAGTTCACTCCCGGCACGGGCGGCCTGAAGATGCAGGTTCGCGGCACGCACGCCGTTCAGGTCTTCTGGTTGTACACCACTCGCCCGGATGAGGTGACCGCGGAAATCACCAGGAAGTGGGACGAGCGAGGGTAGACTGCCGCGCGGCAGATGAAAGCGTTGCTGCGGTTGGGTTCTTGACCGGCATGTCGCTATGGGGCCGTCCCGGACGCATAGATGCATTGGGCTGATGCGCCCTCACCTCACCTCCGGGAAATGCAGTTCGGCCGCGTGGCGGTCGGTCCGATGACACGTTACTATTCCAGAAAGTGCATCTGTCGTCACAAGGCGAGCTGTTGAATGTATGCCAGGAAAGAGTTTTGGCGTACTGCCTTGACGTTTCTCGCGCAAAGGCCAATCCATTGAGCCCAGGAGAGATGTGAACGACTGGTCGTCTGCGCCTTATATTCACGGTCGTGCATCCCTGGCGAAACGCTTTGCTTATCGATTTTCTCTTGACAGTTCCATCGGACGGGTCTAACCTGGGGCGGCAAGGCTGGGAACCGTCGCCTGGAAGCATCTTGAAGAAATAGAGGTAAATCATGCAACAGGTAAAGACGAGTTCAGTGGAGCCGCAATCGCGGGTTACTCTACCCGAAGTTTCATGGGAGGATCTCAATGAGGCCGGCGCGTATGTTGAACGCGGCTCCGGCGATTTGTATCGCGTCCCCAAAGAAGCTTTGATTCCGGGAGCGTCCCCGATTATCCACAAAGAAAGTCTGGGAGCTTCGCGTTTGGTTCAGATTAGCAGGAATCCTCTCGTAACGACATTAGAAGCACGACTTCGTTGCGCTCAGCACAACATCGAGCCGAACTTCTAATAATTCAAACCCTTTAGTGATGGCGAACGGTTCCTGGTCTTGCTCCGGACGGTCGAGTGATATTTCTTGCCGGTGGGGGCGACACAGACGGAGACATTCTTCTTCTGGTCAGTTTGCCCTGCGGCGCGGATTGCCCGGACGCTGTTAACCGGCTAGCCGCTTCCGGGCCCACTGCACTAGCGGCCTAGCCCACTATGGCGGGGAGTTACTGCTCCCCGTCCGACAGTCAAGGAAAGGAGTTCATCTTATGACCGAACAGGACCATGTAAAACTGGCCAAAGAGGCGGTAGCCGCCATCAATGCTCACGATATCGACAGTTACCTGAAACACATCGACAAGACTTTCGCGGGAGAATCCGAAGCGCTCGGCCCTC
>Ga0209517_10010656_pt1 | contig 10171 bp, 7 predicted proteins | sample PeaSoiMetSII2010_FD_187695 | JGI IMG/M metagenome (GOLD analysis project Ga0209517, IMG submission 187695) | Peat soil microbial communities from Weissenstadt, Germany - SII-2010 (SPAdes) (version 2) | ecosystem: Environmental > Terrestrial > Soil > Wetlands > Peat | place: Germany: Weissenstadt... | reverse complement strand
GCCAATCAAGTCGAACTCGGGTGCACGCCAAGGACGACCAGCAGCGAGATTGCGGTTGCCTTGTGGTCGCCCCGACCTTCCGGATCGCTGCCCCCAACCGATGACCTGTCAGAGACCGCATTCGCAGTGCAAAACTCCGCCGGCAGCGGCCGGCATCAGGCCGCACCGTTGCACAATAAACATGTATTTGATATGCATGTGTTGGCTGCGCCGCGTCGGCATCGCCAAAACGGGCCGTGAACGGGGCGGATCGAGGATCCAGGAGCCGAGAAAACCGCTACCATCGACCCGACGTTCGGGTTCATCCGGGGAATCCTGGGTTTCCTTGGCCCTCCGTTACCGCTGGGAGTGATTCAGTAATGGATTCATTTCGGATCAACAAGATTCTCGGCCTGGTGCTGGGAACCTTACTGTTTCTGCAAACGATACATATCGTCGACGCGATGTTCATCCCGGGCAAGGCAGCGAAACCGAGCTCCGAAGCCGCCGTCAAGGAGGAGCAGCCGGCGGCCGCTGGCGCGCAGTCGCTCGACAGTCTGCTTGCCAGCGCCTCCGCCGAACGCGGCGCGCAGATCGCCAAGCAGTGTCAGATTTGCCACAACGTCGAGGAAGGCCAAGGCCCCAAGATCGGGCCCGGCCTCTACGGCGTCGTCGATCGACCGGTCGCTTCGGAACCGGGCTTTAACTACACCGCCGCCTTGAAGGCCAAGGGCGGCAAATGGACCTTCGCCGCGCTCAACAAATGGCTGACCGATCCGCGCGCCGACGTTCGCGGCACGTCCATGACCTTCGCCGGCCTGCCGCGCGAGAAGCAGCGCGCCGACGTGATCGCCTATCTCGATACGCTCTCGAAGAACCCAGTGCCGCTGCCGAAGGTTGCCGGAACAGGCCAAGGCCAATAGCTCTCCGGACGGCAGCCGATGAGCAACAGCAAGGACGGTTCACAGAATATGTCACGGCGCATGGCGCTCACGAGCACCGCGCTCGCGTTTGTCGTCGCCGCCGGTACGGCGGTTACGCGCGCCAGCGCGCAGCAAAAGATTACGCAGGCCGCCGCGAAGTATCAGGACTAGCCGAAGGAGAAGCAAAGTTGTGCCGTCTGCGTCCACTTCGAGCCGCCGAATGCATGCAAATTCGTGCAAGGGACGATCAGCCCGAGCGGCTGGTGCATGCTGTTTGCGCCTAAGACCTAATCGCTTTCCGCATGACGGCGGTCGGGAATCCCAGTCTAGAACGGCTGCCCGCCTAACGTCATCGGCCCGCCGGGACAACCTGCCCCTATGATCGATCGGGCGAACTCCCCCGTGAATTACCGCGCCTATTTCGCCGACGCGCTCGACCGGCTGCATTCGGAGCGGCGCTATCGCGTGTTCGCCGACCTGGAACGCATCGCCGGGCGCTTTCCGCACGCCACCTGGCATTCGCCGGCGGGGCCGAAGAACGTCGTGATCTGGTGCTCGAACGACTACCTCGGCATGGGCCAGCATCCGAAAGTCATCGACGCCATGGTGGAGACCGCGACCCGGATGGGCACCGGCGCCGGCGGCACCCGCAACATCGCCGGCAACAATCATCCGCTGGTCGAGCTAGAGCGCGAGCTTGCCGATTTGCACCGCAAGGAAGCCGCACTGGTCTTTACCTCCGGTTATATTTCCAACGAGACCGGCATCTCGACGCTGGCGCGGCTGATGCCGAACTGCCTCGTTCTGTCGGACGCCTGGAATCACAATTCGATGATCGAGGGCGTGCGCCAGGCGCACTGCGAGAAGCAGATTTTCCGCCACAACGACATGGCGCATCTGCAAGAGTTGCTCGCGGCGGCCGCTCCGACGCGGCCGAAGCTCATCGTTTTCGAGAGCCTCTATTCGATGGACGGCGACGTCGCGCACGTGAATGCCATCAGCGATCTCGCCGAGCAGTACGGCGCCATGACCTATGTGGACGAGGTGCACGCGGTCGGCATGTACGGGCCGCGCGGCGGCGGCATCGCCGAGCGCGACGGCGCTATGGGGCGCGTCGACGTGATCGAAGGCACGCTCGCCAAGGCGTTCGGCTGCCTCGGCGGCTATATCGCCGCCTCATCCGCGCTGATCGACGCCGTGCGTTCCTACGCGCCCGGCTTCATCTTCACCACGGCGCTGCCGCCGTCGGTCTGCGCTGCGGCGACCGCCGCTATCCGGCACCTGAAATCGTCAAGCTGGGAGCGCGAACGACATCAGGATCGCGCCGCGCGCACCAAGGCCGTGCTCTCCGCCGCGCGGCTGCCGGTGATGTTGAGCCCGACCCACATCGTTCCGGTCTTCGTCGGCGATCCCGAGTGCTGCAAACAGGCGAGCGATCTGCTCCTCGCCGACCACGGCGTCTACATCCAGCCGATCAACTACCCGACGGTGCCCAAGGGCACCGAACGGCTGCGCATCACGCCGAGTCCTTATCACGACGACGCGCTCATTGACACGCTCGCCGAAGCGCTGGTCGATGTGTGGCGGCGGCTGCGCCTACCGCTCAAGCCGAGCACGCTGGTGGCGGAGTGACCGCGTTCACCCCCACACCTCGTCGGCTATCTCCACCACCAATTGGATGCCGTGGTCGAGCTGGTAGCGCTCCATGCCGTCGAGCATTCCATAAAATCGAAATGCCAGCAGGAGCTACGGAATTCGCCTCAAAATCACCGTGCAGAGGTACTTGGTCCAGTGAAAGCGATTAAGGCCATCAAAACTTCTCCTCAGCGCTACGGGCCTAATCCTCTTGCGCGCCCTCCAGGTCTTTTACTTTGAGGCCGTGCTCGATGAAAAAGCGGTATTGCGCAAAATTCTCCTCATAGAAAGCTTTGTCCTCCACCGGCCCGACAATCTCAAAGGCGTAGTTATAAAACTCGCCGGATGGCGACTTGTCTTTAAGCGAGGCCATTTCCAAGATCGCGCCAAAAGACGGGGCGCGCAGGACCTTCAATTGACCGATCAACTTGGCTGCCACCTTGGCGGCCGTCCGCTGCAATATCACCACCGCAGGTGGCAAATTTTGCCGATCCGGAAATGAACATACGATCGAATACATGCGCGTAGCAGCAGGCGGCGAATTGGGATCGCTCGGATTATAGCTGCCCCGCTTATTAAGACCCGATGCTGCCACCGTGCGGGCAGTCCGCCACTTCACTTCGTGGCCGCCCTTGAGCTTAACCGTAAACTCGGAATCGGCGGGCGTCCAATGCTTGCCGTCGTCGGCTCGAGCAAGAATGCCGCCGCCCGCCTCCCGCGGACGCCACAGAATAAAGCGCCAGTTGATGTAAATTGGGCAAATGCGAACAGTCGATCCGATACGTTCATCGATCAGGCTGTGCCAAAACTCGCCCTGCTTGGCGTTGTTGAATTCAGTAAGCTCGGGCGACGATGCCTGAAGCAGTTTCAGTCGCGGCACTTCTACGTCGCCAAGGCTGCCCGCATGGTCCTGCAGGAACGCGGGCAACTGCGTCTTAGCCATGATGCTCTCCTGGGCCGTGGAGACGAATTGACTCCGGTGCATGATTGAGGATTCCACGCTGGGATTCAATGTGATTGATGGATTGCCGACTGATTCGGAGGGTCGGCATGTCCACGACAATGACGGAACTGGATTGGCAGGCGGCGGTTGCCGTGTTCCAGCGCGTCGCTGCCGCGACGCGGCGCCAAGGGCGTAACGATCGGCTGTTTCTGGAAGCGCTGCATCATCACCTCGCGAGCGCTGCCGAAGCGCTTCGGCAAATGGAACGGCGTGTGGAAGCGGTTCGAGCGGTTGAGCAAGGCAGCCGTCTTCGAGATATTCTTCGACCGTCTGGCCTCGTTCAGTTCATCGGCACATCTGGTGCAGATGTTCGATTCCACCGTGGTTCGCGCGCCCATATCTCGCCCATCTTCCACAGTGCGATTTACTAATAAGTAGCTGAGCGGGAATTGCAATCTGCGCCGCGCACCAGCTTGTCGGTGCACTCACGCACGCCGAGAATATACAGGAGCTGCGGGCCTCGAGCTCAGCCATGGTCTCGGCGCTGATCATGCCTCGGTCGGCGTTTGCTTAGTCAGAAATATTGCTCCTCATTGGCGCGCCAATTCAGGCGGCGTGATCCTTGATGATCGTTGTTGATAAGATCCGAGTTATAATAAGATGCGAAAAAAATACGTATTTGTCCTTGAAGTTTCCCAATCATTCGTCTAGCGTTTATTTACCGCCGCCGATCATGTGGATCAGAGAACGACGGATAAGGGATCATGAGAGGGAAGCGTCTGTAGTCCAGCATTAACTGCCGCCTCCCGCGATCATGTGGATCTGAGGACGAGGGAACATGAGCGAGAAGCCCCTTGCGTCATGGCGATTACTGTCAATTGTTGCACTAGCGACGATTGCTGCCATATGGGCCGCGCTGCCGGCCGTGGTGAACGCTGCCGGAACCGATGCGGAGTCGGGCAAACAATTATTCCAGGAAAAAACTTGCGCCGTCTGTCACACCGTGGGCAAGGGCCCTCTCGTTGGCCCCGACCTGCAGGGCGTCACCGCGAGGCGTCCGCGCGAATGGCTGGAGCAATGGATCGAAGCACCAGATGCAATGCTCGCCAAGAAAGACCCGTATGCCATCAGCTTGCTGCACCAGTTCCACGACGTAGAGATGCCCAACGTGGGGCTCAGCAAGTCCGACGTCAACGCCATCCTCGCTTATCTGGAAACTGCCGCGTCGGGTGCAGCGGCGCAGCCCTCTGCGTCGGCAGCCGAGGCCACGGGCGCGCCCGCCGTCCAGGGTGACCCTAAGATCGGCAAAGACCTGTTCACTGGCGTAGTGCGCTTTCAAAACGGCGGGCCGCCGTGCATGGCCTGTCATAGCACCGGCGGCATCGGAGCCCTGGGCGGCGGGGCGCTTGGGCCCGATTTGACCACACTGCTTGCGCGCTTCGGCGGAGCGGCCGCGGTCGACGCCTTCGTCGCCGGCACGCCCACGCCCACCATGAAAGCCGTATGGTCGAAGCACCCGCTGACTACCCAAGAGCGCGCGAGCGTGGTCGCCTTTCTCGCCCAGGCGGGGCTGAGCGAACGCCCAGCGCAAGCGATATGGCAACTCGCGGGTCTGACTGTGCTGGGCGCTGTGATCCTGTTTGCGGTCGCGGGCTTCAGATGGCGGAACCGGCTTAAATTCGGGGTACGGCGTCCGATGATGGCGAGACCCACCACCGGGCATACGGGTCCGTACCACGGCGGTTGGTTTAATGGTCCGTACCACGACGGCTGGAAGGCCAGATTTAATGTGAGCGACAAAGACAGGCCTCGCGGCCCCGCGAACGCACCTAGGAAAGACGCTGATAGGAGGCGCTGATGAGCTGGATACTCGACCTAGTGAATCCGCAGGAGCGCAAGTGGGAAGAGTTCTACCGCAACCGCTGGTCGCACGACAACGTCATACGCAGCACGCATGGCGTCAACTGCACCGGCGGCTGCTCCTGGGCGATCTACGTGAAGGACGGGATTATCACCTGGGAGATGCAGCAGACCGACTACCCGTTGCTCGAGCGCAGTTTGCCACCCTATGAGCCGCGTGGCTGCCAGCGCGGCATCTCCGCCTCCTGGTATGTCTACAGCCCGATCAGGGTGAAATATCCATATGTACGCGGCCCGCTGCTCGACCTGTGGAACGAAGCGAAAAGCCAGCATGCCAATCCGGTGGAGGCCTGGGGTGCGCTGATCTCGGACCCACAAAAGCGTTCGCGCATCCAGAAGGCGCGCGGCAAAGGCGGTTTCCGCCGCGCCAAGTGGGACGACGTGGTGGAGTTGATCGCCGCTGCCCAGCTATACACGGCGCGTAAGTATGGACCGGACCGGGTGATGGGTTTCTCGCCGATCCCGGCGATGTCGTTTTTCTCCTATGCGGCGGGTTCGCGCTATCTGCAGCTCTTCGGCGGCGTGAACATGAGCTTCTACGACTGGTACGCCGACCTGCCAACCTCGTTCCCGGAAGTTTGGGGCGACCAGACCGACGTGTGCGAAAGCGCGGATTGGTACAACAGCAAGTTCGTCGTCTCGATGGCGGCGAACCTGAACATGACCCGCACCCCGGACGTGCACTTCATCGCGGAGGCGCGCACCGAGGGCACCAAGTTCGTGGTCCTCTCGCCGGACTTCAGCCAAATCGCCAAGTACTGCGACGAGTGGATCCCGATCCAGGCGGGACAGGACGCCGCGCTATGGATGGCGGTCAATCACGTCATCCTCAAGGAGTTCTACGTCGACCGCCAAGTCCCTTATTTCGTCGATTACCTCAAGCGTTACACCGATCAACCGTTCCTCGTGGAACTGGTCCGCGAGCGGGCCAGTACTGAGAAGGGTTATCGCGCGGGGCAGCTGCTGCGCGCCAAGCGCCTGGCGCGCTACCAAGGCGTCGACAACGGCGACTGGAAGATGCTGGTACTCGACGCCAAAAGCGGCGAGCCGCGGATGCCCAAGGGTCAGGTCGGCTTTCGCTGGGGTGCCGAGAAAGGCAAGTGGAACCTCTCCCAGGAGGACGGCCTGGACAACAGCCCCATCGATGCAGTGCTGAGCTTCATCGATAAATCTGATGCTGTGGTCCAGGTGGAGTTCGACGATTTCGCCGAGGGAGCGCCGGACGGTGCAACGCCCATCGTCGTGCGCGGCGTGCCGGTGCGGCGCATTGCCACCGACGAAGGCGAGGTAGTGGTAACCACCGCTTTCGACCTGCTGATGGCCCAGTGCGGCGTCGGCCGCGGCCTCGAGGGCGCCTACCCGTCGAGCTACGACGACGCGGACGCGATGTTCACGCCGGCGTGGCAGGAGCGCCACACCGGCATCGGCCGCGATACGGCGATAAGGCTTGCGCGCGAGTTTGCCACCAACGCGGAGCTCACTAACGGCAAGTCCATGGTCATCGTGGGGGCCAGCGCCAACCACTGGTACTACAACAATCTCATCTACCGCTCGGCCATCACCGCGCTGATCCTGTGCGGCTGCTGTGGAGTAAACGGCGGCGGGATGAACCATTACGTCGGCCAGGAAAAGCTTGCCCCCCTTGGACCCTGGGGCACGATCGCCTTCGCCCGCGACTGGACCAAGCCGCCGCGGCTCGTGCAGTCGCCGACCTGGCATTACGGCAATAGCTGTCAGTGGCGCTACGAGAGGGAGTTCACCGAGTACGGCCTGACGAGCCCAAAGCCGCGCTGGGCCAAGGGCCATGCTATCGACCTCGAGGCAAAGGCGATGCGCTTGGGCTGGATGCCTACGGCCCCGCACTTCAACCGCAATCCGCTCGACATCGTGGCCGAGGCCGAGCGCGCCGGCGCGAAGACCGAAAGCGAGATCATTGGGCGCGTCGTCGAGCAGCTCAAGAACAAGAAGCTGAGCTTTGCGATAGAGGATCCCGATGCCGAGGAGAACTGGCCGCGGTTGTGGTTCATCTGGCGCGGCAACGCCATCCAGTCGAGCGCCAAGGGGGCCGAGTTCTTCTTGCGCCATTACCTCGGGACGCACGACAACGCCATCGCCGACGAGCGCGCCAAGGGCAAGACGCGTACGGTGAAGTACCGTGAAACGGCGCCGCGCGGAAAGTTTGACCTGGTGGTTGACATCAATTTCCGCATGGATACCTCGGCGCTCTACTCCGACATCGTGCTGCCGTCGGCCTTCTGGTACGAGAAGAACGACCTCAACTCGACCGACCTACACTCGTTCATACATAACCTCGGGGCTGCGGTGCCGCCGGTGTGGGAATCCAAAACGGACTGGGAGATTTTCAAGCTGCTCGCGAAAAAGGTGAGCGAACTGTCACCGCTCGCCTTTCCCAAGCCGGTGCGCGACCTGGTCGCCACGCCGCTCATGCACGACACGCCTGACGAACTGGCGCAGCCGGAGGTCCGCGACTGGGCCGAGGGCGAGTGCGAGCCAGTGCCGGGCAAGACCATGCCGCATCTGCGAGTGGTCGAGCGCGACTTCGCGAACCTGTACAACAAATTCATCTCGTTCGGGCCGATGGCGCGCGAAGACGGCCTCGCCGCTAACGGCGTGGTGTGGCCGATCAAGAAGCAGTACGACCAAATGCTCGAGAATCCCGTTATGCCGATGCCCGACCCGAGGCACATGCGTTGCGTCGAGTGGGGCGGCAAACGTTATCCGAGCCTCGAGGACGTGCTGGACGCGTGCAACACGCTGCTGCTGACCGCGCCCGAGACGAACGGCGAGGTTTGCTGGGAGGCCTTCCATCATGAAGAGGAGCGCGTCGGCCTCCCGCTTGTCGACATCGCCGAACCCACGCGCGCCGTCACAATGAACTTCGGCGACATCACGCGCCAGCCGAAGCGCCTGCTCACCAGCCCGTGCTGGAGCGGCATGACGAACGACGGCCGCGCCTACTCCGCCTGGTGCATGCAAGTCGAGCGGCTGGTGCCCTGGCGCACGCTCACCGGCCGCCAAACGCTGTACATCGACCACCCCTGGTACCTCGACTTCGGCGAGCACATAACGACCTACAAGCCCAAGCTCGAGCCGCGCAAGACCGGGGACATCGTGAAAAGCCGGGTCGACGACCGCTCCCTTGTGTTGAACTACATTACGCCGCACGGCAAATGGAACATCCACTCCACCTACAAGGACAACCACCGCATGTTGATGCTGTCGCGCGGCATGGATCCGGTGTGGATCAACGACAGAGACGCCGCGAAGGTAGGCATCGAGGATAACGACTGGGTCGAGGTCTACAATGACAACGGCGTGGTAGTGACCCGCGCCAATGTGAGCCGCCGGATCCAGCCGGGCACTTGCATGTACTATCACGCGGTCGAGCGCACGGTGTACATCCCGAAATCGCAGGAGCGCGGGAAGCGTGCCGGCGGACACAACAGCCTGACGCGCACCCGCATCAACCCAGTGTTTCTGGCGGGCGGCTACGCTCAATTCACCTACGGCTTCAACTACTGGGGCCCCACCGGGATCTTTACGCGCGATACCCATGTCGTCGTGCGCAAAATGGAGAAGCTGGAATGGTAGGTAGTCCCCCGACGCATGAGCATGAGCATGAGCATGAACTCGCGCCGGCGCAATTCGGCGCGCCGGCGCGAGTCAGCGTCGGAAAGTACGTGACCATCAACTACACGCTGCGCACCAACGGCACGATCCGTCACATCCGTTCGGCGGTCTGGGGCGACGAGCCGCTGGCGTATCGGCACGGCAGCGGGCGGCTGCTGCCCGGCCTCGAACGAGCCCTCGAGGGCAAGGTGGAGGGCGAGCGCTTCGTGGTGACCCTGCCGCCCGAAGATGCTTACGGCGAGCGCAACAAGGCGTTGCAGCAGCGGGTGCCCGTCGAGACGTTTGGTGGCGTGGACCAAATTGAACCGGGGATGGTTTTTCTCGCGCATAGCGAGGACGACCGCCGCGTGGAGAACGTGATGGTCACCGAGGTCGACGAAGATAACGGCTTCGTGGTGGTCGATACCAATCACCCACTCGCCGGGATGGTGCTTGAGTTCGAGGTCTGCGTGGTATCCGTACGCGATACCCCGGCGACAGCGGGATGCGGGTCATCCGATCCAGTCCTGGCCGGCATGGGCGACGGGCTTGCGGTGGCTGCCGCACGAGCAACGCTTGCGTCGCGCGCGCGCAAGTCGGGGAACGGCGAAGCGCCGGAACCGCCCGCGCATAGTACAGCCGGCGGGAACGGCAAGGCATAGGAACCAAGGCATAGGCACAAAGCCATAGGAACGAAGGAGAACTACACATGGAAATCCGATCTCAAGTTTCGATGGTCTTTCACCTGGATAAATGCATCGGCTGCCACACCTGCACCATCGCGTGCAAGAACATCTGGACCGACCGCAAGGGCACCGAGTACATGTACTGGAACAACGTGGAGACCAAGCCGGGCACGGGATACCCGACGCGTTGGGAGGATCAGAACAAATACCGCGGCGGCTGGGTCGTCGACGGGAAGAAGCAGAAGAACTTGCGGCTGCGCCTGCAGGGCAAATGGGGAACGCTAACCAACATCTTCTATAACCCCTATCTGCCCACGCTCGACGACTATTTCGAACCCTGGACCTACGACTACCAGAACCTTTTCAACGCACCTGAAGGCGACGACCAGCCCACCGCGCGCGCCATCTCGATGGTTACTGGCAAGTACATGGACACCATCGAGGCGGGGCCAACT
>Ga0209517_10010655_pt1 | contig 10173 bp, 9 predicted proteins | sample PeaSoiMetSII2010_FD_187695 | JGI IMG/M metagenome (GOLD analysis project Ga0209517, IMG submission 187695) | Peat soil microbial communities from Weissenstadt, Germany - SII-2010 (SPAdes) (version 2) | ecosystem: Environmental > Terrestrial > Soil > Wetlands > Peat | place: Germany: Weissenstadt... | reverse complement strand
TCACGGTGGTATTTGAAAGCGTTCGCGGCGGCACGGAACACCAACCCGAATCCAGCCACGCCGTTTCGTCCGCCGTGGACAGCAACGGAGCGGCCACAGCTGGCACGAGCCTGCCTGTTAGCGCAAAGCCGCGCAGCGAGAAGAAGGAACGGCCTGACCGAAGAGCTGAGCTCCGCCACGGGACCAATTACCCCACGCTGCTCAGAGCCGAAAGTGCCGGCGTTGCGGTAATCCGGGTGCTGGATGTGTCTCCATCGGGCTTGCGTTTATCGGTGCCCTTCCGCCTGCTTCCGCGAACTGAAGTGGAGATTCGCATCGAGGGGACGTCCGTGGTTGGCGTCGTTCGGAACTGCACTCGTATTACGCCAAACGAGTTCCATGTGGGCATCCAGATTCCTTGGGAGGCCTCGGCAGACGAGCAAGAACGTATGAATCACCTTCACCTGTTGCGCATCGAACTGACCTAAGCGGGTTCTCACCGCACTCCCTAAAATGGCCATGATATAGTTATCGCGCGGACCATTCACGCGGAGGCACCACCACCATGGCAAAATCCCAGACACCCCCACTTGCGCGCCGAGGTTTCCTCAAAGGAGCCGCGGCCGGCGCGGCTGCTGGAGCCGCTGCCCTAGTCGCTCCAGTTTCCGCCGAACCACAGGACACTACGCAGCGGACTGTCGCGGTACCGCCCACCGCCGCGCAGCGAGCCGCCGAGAACGCCACTCCCGCGGTCGCCATCGAAAACATCCAGATCGTGGAGCGCCCCGGCGCCGATTACATGGTGGACGTCTTCAAATCCCTTGGCTTCGAATACCTTTTCGCCACGCCAGGCTCCAGTTTCCGCGGCATTCATGAATCCGTGATCAACCACGGCGGCAACCACGACCCCGAGTTCATCACCTTCATGCACGAAGAGTGCTCGGTGGCGGCCGCCAACGGCTACGCCAAGATTGAGGGCAAGCCCGCGCTGGTTTGCGCGCACGGAACCGTCGGCATCCAGCACGCCGCCATGGCGATCTATAACGCTTACTGCGATCAGGCGCCGGCCTTCATCATCGCGGGGAATATCGCCGATGCCGCGGAACGGCGCGGTCGCGTGGAATGGCTGCACGCGGCTCAAGATGTCGCCGCCACCGTTCGCGATTACACCAAGTGGGATGACAACCCAGGCTCTCTGACTCACTTCGGCGAATCGGCCGTGCGCGGTTATCAAGTGGCGATGACGGCGCCCACGATGCCGGTGCTTCTGGCCGCCGACGGAGTTCTGCAGGAAGGAGAAGCGCCCAAGGAATTCGACTGGCGCATACCTAAGCTCCCAAAAATCTCCCAACCCGCCGGCGATTCGGCGGCGGTGGCCGAGCTCGCGCAGATGCTCGTGGCGGCGGAAAATCCGGTGATCGTCACCAGCCGGTCCGCGCGCACGCCAGCGGGGCTGAAACTGCTGGTCGAACTCGCTGAATTGACCGGCGCGGGAGTAATCGATCAACAGCGCCGCATGAACTTTCCGACGCGCCATCCGCTCAATCAGACCCAGCGTTCGCGCGCCACCGTCGCCAATGCCGACCTGATCCTGGGCCTGGAAGTCTACGATTTCTTCGGCGTCGTCCACACGCTCGGCGGCCAGGTGAACGTCGTTCCGCGATCCATCATCAAGCCCGGAACAAAGCTGGTCAGCATCAGCTCTTCCGATCTTTTCTACAAGAGCAACTATCAGAACTTCCAGCGCTTCGAGGACGTCGATATTTCCATTCCCGCTGATGCCGAAGCCACGCTGCCGGCGCTGATCGAAGCCGTGAAACGCCTGCTCACCGACGATCGCAAGCAAGCTATTCAGACGCGCGCCGCCAAACTTGCTCAAGCCAATCGCCAAGCGCTCGAGCAAACCCGGACAGCGGCTTCTTACGCCTGGGACGCCAGCCCCGTCTCCACGGCGCGTTTGTCCGCCGAGCTGTGGGCGCAGATCAAGGACCAAGATTGGTCGCTCGTGTCGGATCCGTTCTGGGTGAGCAATTGGCCGTTACGCTTGTGGGATTTCACCAAACACTATCAGTTCATCGGGGGCGCAGGCGGCGAAGGCGTCGGTTATCTTGCTCCCGCGGCGCTCGGTGCGGCCATCGCCAACAAGAAGCACGGGCGTCTCAGCGTTTCCATTCAATCTGACGGCGACCTGATGATGGCCAACGGAGTCTTGTGGACCGCGGCGCATCATCGCATCCCGTTGCTCACGGTGATGCACAACAATCGCGCGTATCATCAGGAGATCATGCAATTGCAGCGCGTGGCCAACCAGCATAATCGCGGCGTAGACATCGACAAGTGCAGGATTGGAACCGAGATCGCGAATCCCAATATTGACTACACGATGCTCGCGAAAAGCATGGGCGTTCAAGCCGAGGGGCCCATTTCCGATCCGAGGGATCTGAGCGCGGCAATTCAACGGGGTATCCGGGTTGTCAAGGGCGGCGATCCCTACCTCATCGACGTCATCACGCAACCGAGGTAGATAGAGGCCTTATGATTCGGTACTTCATCATCGTCATCCTGATCGCAAGCTCGTCGCTCGTCGCGCAATCACCCGGCAATGTGGAAAACGGCAAGCGCCAATTCGTGAAACTCGGCTGCTACACCTGCCACGGGTATCAAGGCCAAGGCGGCGGCGCTGGGGCGAAGCTCGCGCCACATCCGATTTCCGTCACCAATTTGATCGCTTATGTCCGTCGCCCGGCCGGCAGTATGCCGCCCTTCACCAAGAAGGTAGTTTCCGATGAGGTTCTTACCGATGTTCAGGCCTACCTGGCGAGCATTCCCGCGCCACCTCCAGCCAAGGACATTCCGCTGCTGAACCAGTAGATTGTAAGTATTGTCAATCTGCCCGATGAAAGGAATATTATGCGTTTGATTTACGGTTTTTGGCTCGCCACATTGTTATGCCTGCTCACAGCGCCCGCGGTGAACGCGCAGGGGGACGCTTCTCGCGCCGTCGCTGGCGGTGGTATTTCCGTCCCGCAATGGACCGGCAAGATCGACTCCAACGAGGAGCGAGCCGGCCGAAACTTGAACGACGCGAAATTGGCGAAAGATGGCGACACATTTCGTGTGACCACCGGGCCTGCCGTAGCGTATTGGAATCCTGCCAACAAGGCGACTGGCGACTACGTGGTGAAGGCGACGTTTACCGAGCCAAAGTACATGAACCTGAACAGCCATCCACATCCGTACGGCATTTTCATTGGCGGCAACGGCATGGGATCCGCCAGTCAAAGTTATCTGTACTGCGCGGCCTACGGCGATGGACGATTCATCGTGCGCGGCTTCGGTCCCGGCGCGTTCCAGATGAACGGTTTTCAGGGAGGAGCCAACGCCGCGGTGCACCAGGCGGCGGGAGTTGGACAACCTGTGACGCAGGAGATCGCTCTCTCCGTGAAAGGCGATCGCGTGGAGTGTTCAATCAACGGAACTATCGTTGCGGGTTACGACAAGTCTGCGCTGGTCACGGAGGGCAAGCTAAAGTCAACTGACGGCATCTATGGCCTTCGCTTCGCTCACAACACGGAAGTCACCGTTATGGGATTCTCGAAGAACTAGCGATGCCCTCGCCGGACCGGGAGCATTAGGTTAGCCGTGGGCGAACGTGAAGGCAAAGGATCAGAGTCCACTGGCGGTATCCAGAAACTTCACCGCTGCCGCGGCGGATCTGGTGACCAATTAGTGGTAAAGACGCACTTTTGGCTTGCTGCGAGCGCCAGCGACGCGAGCCGCGAATATCAGCCCCAGGAGCAGCAGGATTTCAGCGAAGCTGCTCGGTTCAGGAACTGCACTAACGCCGGCCGGTTCGACTCTCGTTTGCGATGAGGAGTTTGTGAGAGTCGTCGAGCCGTCCAGGTTCACGTTGACCGTCAGCGCGAAGCCGTTCAAGCCGTCGTTGGTCAGAGCCGGTGCCGTGCCGGCGGCGTCTGAGAACATGCTAAAGGCAAATGAGCTGCCAGATTTTGACGTGCCATCCGGTGAACTCAGCGCCGGCCCGAAGAAACTCATGTCGAACGACAGGGCGTTGCCGAACGTGAATCCTTCGAAATAGTCGTTAAGGGCGGTGCCGTTATCGAAAGTTAGCGTTCCCGGCAGAAGGCCGCTCACATCGCCTGTGGTCGGGGGCGAGCCAGCCAATACGCCGTCGGAAGAGAAGTTCAGAATCTGGAGCGATGCGGATTGCGTTGCAAGCGGGCCGGGATTGAAGTTGAAATCGAGCGAACCGGCTGTCCCGTTCAGGCTGCTCGTATCGACGGTGACGGTCTCATCCACTTGATTCGCGGACGCCGCCGCAATAAAGCAAAACAAAGCAACGACAAAAATCAATCTAAGACGCATATCAAATTAAACTCCCGGAGTATACAACTGGCGTAAAGTGGATCGACCCATTTGATGGATCGCCGAACCGGACAGCAATATTCGCCGACTGGCCCGGTGCGAGGCTCCCCGACGGCACGACCGTGATATATGAGTTCCCCGCCGTAGTTCCAGTGGCGTTCAAAAGGGTCACACCCGCCGTCAGATTTGTCAAAACAATCTCAATCGGCCCCGCGATACTTTGCCCACTTGTGTTCTTCACCGTCAGGGTTCCGTTAAAGGTACGCGTCAAATGGCTGTACACTAAGCCGGTGCTAGTCACGCTCACCAAGCCGGACACATTTATTGGGCCGACGCTCGGCGCATCCGTGACGGTAATGGACTCGGCGACATTGATCACCGCTATTGCCTGGGCCAGCAACAAGGGAGTATCGGTAACCTTGATGGACTCATTCACCAGGATCACCGCTGCCGGCAGGATCACGACTTGCGCGAGCCCGGTGGAAGCGCTCGGGGCAAAGTTCGCGTCGCCCGAATACGACGCAGTGATCGTGTGACTCCCAGCACCCAGCGCCGAGGTGCTGAAGCTAGCTACTCCGGCATTCACCGTCCCGGTTCCGATTGCCGCTGCACCGTCCTTAAAAGTCACTGTTCCTGTCGGACTGCCCGCTCCGGGGCTCACCGCCGCAACTGTCGCTGTGAACTTCACTGTTTGGCCGAGGGCCGAGGGGTTAAGAGATGCCAGGAGAGTTGTGGTTGTGGCCGCCTGGTCGACAACTTGCGTCAAGATAGTCGACGTACTCGCCGAGAAATTGGAGTCGCCGCCATATGAGACCGTGATGTTATGGCTTCCAGTACTAAGACCGCCGGCGTCAAAAATGGCGGTACCGTTTAACAAAGCCTCGGTTCTGAGTGTTGCCGCTCCATCCAAGAAGGTCACCATGCCGGTTGGAGTATTCGAGTTTGCGCTGCCTGGAGTCACCGTGGCAGTGAAAGTTACTTGCTCGCCGAAGACGGAAGGATTAGCCGATGATTGCACTGCCGCAACAGACTCGGCGCCCGCCGCGATTTTCACTACATACGCATCCCGGAAACCGGTGTAAGTAGTTTGCGCGGCGCCCGGCGTAACGGGAAAAATGGGCGAGATGGTCGCGCCGGTGGCATATGCATTTCCCGACGCGTCCACGGCGATCGCGAATCCCTGTCCGTATCCAAGGAAAGTGGAATAGATCAACGCCGAACCCTCGGGGTTGATCTTAGTCACGAAGGGCACCACTTCGTTTAGCTGCGTAATAAACGGTTGCAACGAATTCACCGGCGGAAAATTTCCTGACAGGCTATAGCCTGTCACATAAGCGGCGCCGGTGGAATCCACGGCGATCCCTTCACCCAGGTCGCCATGACCATTGACGGATTCGCCTCCACCCAGATAGGTGGAGTAGACCAGCGCCGAGCCCGCCGAATTTAGCTTCGAAACGAAAACGCCCTGATTGATTATGTTGATGCTGACTGCGCCGCCCAGGGCCGCCTGGATTGGGTTCACTGTGGGAAAGTCGGTGGACTCAGTATATCCGGTCACATAGGCGCTGCCGGACGAATCCACGGCAATTGCTAATCCTTGATCGGTCCCGCTGCCGCCCAGGTAGGTGCTGTAAACCAGAGTTGAAGTATTGGGATTCAACTTTGCGATGAAGGCGTTTGAGACGCCTCCGAAGGTTGGTTGCAACGCATTTACGACGGGAAAGTTCGAGGAAGTTGTGAATCCTGTGACGTAGACGTTGCCTGCTGGATCCACGGCGATCCCAGTGCCTTCATCAAAGAGTTTTCCGCCCAAATAAGTGGAGAAAACCAACGAGCTGCCGTCGGCGGCAAAGGTAGTGACGAAAGCATCGCCGATGATCCCAAAGGTGTAGTCGCCCGTGGGTTGCGGCGCACCGATAGTGACAGGGAAATTCTTGGAGTTAACCACGCCCGTTACCGAGGCGCGGCCAGAGGAATCCACGGCGATCGCTTGTCCCCAATCCGTTAAGCTGCCGCCCAGATAGGTGGAATACTCGAGCGCGGAGCCGCTCGCGTTCAGCTTCGTAACGAACGCCGCTGTGTTGAAGCCGGTGCTTGGTTTGCCGCGCTGGAACGCGCCGGTGGTGGTCGGGAAATCGGCTGAGTCGGTTTGCCCCGTCACATATGCGTTGCCTGACGAATCTACAGCGATGCCGGCGGCAGTGTCTTGGAGGCTCCCTCCCAGGTACGTGGAATACTCGAAACCGGAGCCATCCGGTTTGAATTTCGTGATGACGACATCCGACACGCCGCCGCCGTTCGACAGCTGCTCGGGATTGGCGGTGGGGAAGTCGGTCGAATTTGTGGAGCTGGTGACGTAAGCACTGCCGGCGGAGTCCACGGCGATTCCGGCAAAGGCGCCAGTGTCGCTCCCGGAGCCGCCCAGGAACGAAGAGTAGACCAACACCGGATCGATGACCAGGGGCTTGGAGTGGTCATAAGAGCCAACTTCAAACATCACCTGGCCGTCGCCTGCGACGGCGTACCGGGCGTCGATCGATTGTCGGCCGTTTTGGGTCCGCTGGTATGCCACCGGCTTTCGCAAACGCACCGCTCCTCCGAGGATATGCAAAACCAAGTCGCCGCTCCGATCGAGCTGGATCTGGCTGGCGCCTGATATGCCGAGCCGCGCCACGCCTGGGTCCGCGCCCGGCGCCACGATCAAGTCGTATTCGAGCTGCTGCTGATTGCCGTAGTAAAGCAGATCCAGGCCGGGATAAATGTTCCGATATTCGACCTTGCCGTAGGTGGGAACATTGGTGCGCCATTTCTTCGGATCGTTTCCGATGAAATAGTTTACGGTTCCACTCAGCTTCTCGACGCCGGTGGCTTTGGCGCTGGAATTCGCTCCTAGAAGCCGCATGTGAAGCACACTGTTCTTGAGCGCGAAGACTGCTTCCGCCGAAGTCAGGAAAAGAGCGTACCCGCGGCCCCGCGACAGAAATGTCACTTGACCGCCGCTTTGTCCCTCATTCGGTTCGAAGCGCAACGGGAGCTTGCCATAGGCCTTGGCGGCGAGTGTTCGTGCGGCGACGCCAGACCGCTCCGCGCTGGCGTGATTTGGGAGCCAGCCCAACATGCCAGCCAGGGCTAAGAGAACTACGGCCAGGTGCTTTGTCCGAACCTTTTGATTCCTCATTGTGAGGCCCCAGGGGTGTCTCGGAGCGGCGCTCTACGAGAAGCTCAACACCACGGTGACCTGGACGAGCTGCCCAGGGACTACGGTGACGTACATGTTCGGCATGAAACCGAATGAAGTGAACAGCGTTGTGATGTATCCAGCCTGAGTAGCGGTACAGGCGGTCGCGTTCACGCCCATCGCGCATACGTCCATCATCGTTTCTACTACAGCAATGGTTGCGCTTCCCGAGACTGTAACGCTGCCAGCCAGCACGATTTTGCCACGATTGGGTCCAGAGGTGGGCGCGCTAACTGTCAGGTTGTAGCTGTCGCCCGAAATGGTTTCGTTGGGCTCAAGCACGTAGCACGTGGTGGTTGAATTGCACGGGCCAGGGGCCGAAAGGCCGCCTAACACGACCATCCACAGTCCGGTAACACTTGTACGAGAGAGGGAACCGACGAGGGCGGCAGCTCCGCTGGGCTGAAGCGAGTTTTCAAAGTCACGATGACTCGCCAGCGCGCCGTCGGGATTGCGCACATCGATAGTCCAATGGCCATGCACCTTAATGCCTTCACCCGACCCTCGCGATGGATTGGCTTCGAGCACTGCGACATCGGTCTGGCAGGCGGACGCCGCAGTGCCGGGATCGGGAACGATCCGCGGCTGAACTACCACGCGTTGGACGGCTTCTTTGACCACCGCGCTCGAAGGCAAGTCCAGAGTCGTGGACTGGCCAGCCCGCAGCGACACGTGAGAGCTCGGGCCGACCGGTTTGCCCGCACTGTCCAAGAACCCGAGTTGAGCTGAGCAGGAATCCGGTGGACGCGCGGTAACATTGAGCCGCACGGTCTCGCCAACGGTTACACCAACCGGTTCAAGCTGACCCCACAGTGTCGTGGCGGCGAGCAATGCGCTAGCTATGGGAAGGATCTTCAACATTCTGGTTCTCCCTACGTGGAATGAACTGTACGGATTGAAAGTGAGGGCGGATGGCAAACTATGCCACGCTCCGGCAAGATATTTCTCACGGCACCACCTACGGCAAACTGATGGTGTATCCGGTAATCGTGCAAGTGAAGCTTCCAGCCGCGTGGTTGATGATTGAATTGGAACAAGATATCGAGCCCCCAGGGTCAGCGTATTGCGTTAGCGCTTGAGTGACCGCAAAAGTACCGTCCGGCTCCGCAACCAAGGGAACATACGTGTCGACGCCCACTCCACCCCCCACTGAACTGAGAATCAGCGATCCTGGTGTGCCGCCGGAGAAACTCATGCTGACAGTTTGAATCACGACCTCCGTGTTTGGCGGGACCACTGGCATGAAGCAGGTAACGCTAACGAAGGCGGTACAGCTCTGTTGGTACGGGTGCCGTCCGGGAGCGTCTGCGTCCTGGTTGGGCACGGGATTGGATCGGGTATTCGTCACCTCCACCAGGACGGCGGCGACGGCATGGGCGGCCCGCGGAAAAGCTAACGTGAGCACGCCGGCTGCGAGAGCCACCGCTCCGAAAGAAAGTATGGACTTGGGCAATTTGGTCATAATCCGGATCTCGTGCTAGTTCAAGGTCAAGTAGCCGTGCATCCTCACGTCGACAGGGCACGCAGACGAACTTCCGGCGACGTGCGGAGTGGACCCTTCCGGGAAAACAGTTCCGGAGCGATATTCGAAGTGGCTGGTGTTCGGACCAGACACGGACCATGCCATATTTGGAGTCTCAATGCCGATGACGATCTCGATCGGCCCAGAGCAGGTCGGCTGGATATCGACGTCAGTGATCACTAGAGCCTGATTGGCCGGAACAGAGTAAGCCGGCGGGGTGCCGATTACGGTCACGATGCCGCCCGATACCGAAGCAAAAGATGAGAAGGTGGGGCCGGAGGTGTTGCCTTCGAGATTGACCAACTGCGCGGCTTGGCTGGGGGTGCTCTGCGTGATGACCGGGTTCGCCGCTGTATTCACCACCTGCACCAGGACGGCGGCGGCGGCATGGACGGCTCTTGGAGCGGCTAACGTGAGCACGCCGGCGGTGAGAGCCACGAGTCCGACAGAAAGAACTGACTTGGATAATCTGGTCATAGTGAATTTGGATCTCCTTGTTTGTTGGTAGATGTGATTTTACTTTTCCCCGCCCTCACACGCCGTGCGAGCGCCCAGTTCGCGGTGTCGGTGTTGCAGTCGTTGACGTCGCCGCATTGGCCGGAGACACCGCCCACGGTTAAGGTTCCAGCCGGAGGACATCCCGGAGTGTAGTTGGAAAGGATGTCCGAATCGCCGTTAAGAAAGAGTGCCGTGGGTCCGGTTCCAGAGAAGAGACCGACGAAGGGGTCGAATCCGCCGGAAATGAGGGAGGTGTCCTCAGGTGTGAGAAAAACCCCCGTTTCAGACACAGTGCCTGCCCATAGTGCGGTCGCGGCAAGCAATGCACCAACGATGGCAAGGGCTTTCATACGGATTAAGAGTGAGCGTGGATGGCAAACTATGCCACCCTCAAGGAAGTATTTTTCGAGGCGACTACTTACCTGCGGCCAGGCGTAATGGGAAACGGGCGACCGGGATGAACGCGCCGTCCGGCTGCGCGCCCGATACCGTCAAGGTGTATGTGCCGGGATGGAGCGCGCCGGAAGGGATCGCCACGCTGATCGAATCC
>Ga0209517_10010653_pt1 | contig 10175 bp, 9 predicted proteins | sample PeaSoiMetSII2010_FD_187695 | JGI IMG/M metagenome (GOLD analysis project Ga0209517, IMG submission 187695) | Peat soil microbial communities from Weissenstadt, Germany - SII-2010 (SPAdes) (version 2) | ecosystem: Environmental > Terrestrial > Soil > Wetlands > Peat | place: Germany: Weissenstadt... | reverse complement strand
CGGGCACGAACCAGCCAGGCTTCTCGGCGAGCGCCCATCGCAGCAAGCCCTCCACGGCGACCTCGCCCAACGGATTGCCCTCAGCGCGCGTCGCAGCCTCGCGCTTGTCGTCGGGGACCCAGCCGCGCTCCACCAGCACCACCGCGCCGTCCTCGAGGCGCAGCGGCGTCAGGACGAGGTAGCCCGCGGCACCGCTCCGCCGCTCGATGGCGTGCACGGGGATCTCATGGTCATGGAGAAACACGCCCTTCACCTGGACCCGGCGGAAATCGAGCGGCCGCGCGGCGTCCGGCGTGCGCGGCAACTCCGCCGGCGGCGCCGAGACCGCGGCGGCGCGTTCCGCGATTAGCGCGTCCTTCCAGTGCAGGCGCTCGATCTGCCAGGTGCCGAGCCCGATCAGCACCGCGAAGCCCGCGAGCGCCCACAGGGTCAGCGTGAGAAGACGGCGCCGCCCCATCGACCGCCTCAGCGCGGCTGCCCGCCGTCCAGCAGGTGATGCCGATACTGCATGGCGATCATCCAGGCCTTGAGGCTGCGCTGGAGGAGGATCGTGCCGGCCAGCGCGATCGGCGGCCACAGGATGATGTGGACCCAGAAGGGCGGCGCGGCTTTCACCTCCACCAGCAGGGCCGCCGCCACGATGAGGATCCCGAGGATCAGGATCACGAAGGCGGCGGGACCGTCGCCGACGTCTTCCGCGTGGAGATCGAGGCCGCACACGGTGCAGCTCGGCGCGACGGTCAGCAGGCCCTGAAGGACTTTCCCCTTGCCGCAGCGGGGGCAGCGGCAGGTGAGCGCCGCGGCCAGTACGGAAACCGCCGGCGCCTCGCCGGTCACGGGGCCGGTCGCAGCCTCACCCCGCGACTTCCGCGCCGGCGCCGCCCCACCAGTAGACGCAGATGAACAGGAACAGCCAGACCACGTCGACGAAGTGCCAATACCAGGCCGCCGCCTCGAAGCCGAAGTGATGATCCGGCGTGAAGTGTCCCTTGATCGCGCGCCCGAGGTTCACCGCCAGGAACGTGGTGCCGATCATCACGTGGAAGCCGTGGAAGCCGGTCGCCATGAAGAAGGTCGAGGGATAGATGCCGTCTTTGAAGGCGAAGGCGGCGTGGCTGTACTCGTAAGCCTGCAGCGAGGTGAAGCAGACCCCGAGGAAGACCGTCGCCGCGAGCCCCTTGATCAGGCCCTGCCGGTCGTTCTCGAGCAGGCAGTGGTGCGCCCACGTCACCGTGGTGCCCGAGAGCAGCAGGATCAGCGTATTGAGGAACGGCACCTCGAAAGGATCGAAGGGATGCACACCCTTGGGCGGCCAGACGCCGCCGGTCGCCTCGGTCGGGAACAGCGAGGCGTTGAAGAAGGCCCAGAAGAAGGCCGCGAAGAACATCACCTCCGACGCGATGAAGAGCGCCATCCCGTAGCGCAGCCCGATCTGCACCACCGGCGTGTGATAGCCGCCGTGGACCGCCTCCTTGATGACGTCGCGCCACCACACCGCCATGATCGCAAGCAGGCCGAGGATACCGACGGCCATCACCCAGGGCCCGGGAATGCCGAACAAGGTCGCGCTGTGCATGTAGAGCACGGTGCCGCCGAACATGGTGCCCGCGAAGAGCGCGCCGATGAGCGGCCAGGGGCTCGGATCCACCAGATGGTAGGGGTGCTTGTGTCCGGCGTGGCTGTCGCTCATGGGATTCTCTCGCGAGGAACGGGGTTCATTGTGGATTGACGGGCGGACGCGACGACGCCGCGGCGACCGACGGCCGCGCGACGGCATTATTCTCGGACGCCGGCGTGTCCTGGTCTTTTGCCCGGAACATCGAATAGGACAGCGTGATGGTATCGACGTCGCGCGTGTTGGGATCGCTGGCGATGTCGGGATCGACGAAGAAGGTGACCGTCAGGTCCTTGCTCTCGCCGGAATCAAGGTGCTGGCGCGTGAAGCAGAAGCACTGGATCTTATCGAAATAGAGCCCAACTTTGCCCGGCGTCACGTTGTAGGTGGCGGTGCCCGTGACCCCCTTGCGCGATTTGTTGACGGCGCGGTAGGCGACCGTGCGCTCCTCGCCGGGATGCACTTGCACCGAGTTGACGAGCGGGCGGAACTCCCAACCGAGGTCCGGGGCGATGTTCGCATCGAAGCGCACGGTGACCAGCCGGTTCTCCAGCTCGCGCGCCGGCCCCTCCGCCGCGCGCTGAGTCGTGCCGTTGTAGCCGGTGACCGCGCAGAACAGCCGATAGAGCGGCACGGACGCGATATCGAGGCCGACCATGATCCCGACCACGCCCAGGAGGGCCAGGACAGTGATGCGGTTTCGCCGCCGGCGGTCAGACGCCATCAGAACGCCCCCAGCTTGACCAGCGTGATGACATAGACCAGCGCCACGAAGCCCCCGAGCAGCGCCAGGATCGCCCAGTTCCTCGCCCGCTGCCGCTTGAGCCGCTCATCCACGGTGAGACCGATCATCTCACGCGACGCCGGGCAAAGCCTGGGGCGCGCGGTCGATCAGCAGGAGCGCGAACAACAGGAAGAGATAAAGGATCGAGAAGCCGAACATCTGCTTGGCGCTGCGGTGCGTCGGATCGAGCCAGACCTTGACCGCAAGCCCCGTGAAGACCGCGCTCAAGGCGAGCGCCGCCCCGGCATAGACCGCGCCGGCGACGCCCAGGACGTAGGGAGCGAGCGCGCAGGGCCAGAGCACGAGCGTGTAGAGCAGCATCTGCCGCTTGGTGGCGCGCGGACCCGCCACCACCGGCAGCATCGGCACGCCCGCCTTGGCATAGTCGCCGGCGCGATAGAGCGCCAGCGCCCAGAAGTGCGGCGGCGTCCAGAAGAAGATCAGCGCGAAGAGCGCGAGCGCCGCGGGCGCGACGTCCCCCGTTGCCGCGGCCCAGCCGACGATCGGCGGCAAGGCGCCGGCGGCGCCGCCGATCACGATGTTCTGCGGCGTGCGGCGCTTGAGCCACATGGTGTAGACGAAGACGTAGAAGGCGATGGTCGCCGCCAGCAGCGCCGCCGCGATCAGATTGATCGCCAGCCCCATCAGCACGACGGAGGTGGCTGCCAGGAAGCAGCCGAACCCGAGCGCATCGCCGGGCGCCATGCGGCCCGCGGGCAGCGGCCGGTTGGCCGTGCGGCTCATGAGCGCGTCGATATCGCGGTCGTACCACATGTTGATGGCGCCGGAGGCACCGGCGCCCACGGCGATGCACAGCACCGAGACCGCCGCCAGCACGGGGTGGAGATGGCCGGGCGCCAAGTGGAGCCCCACGAAGCCCGTGAACACCACCAGCGACATGACCCGCGGCTTCAGCAGCGCCGCATAATCGCCGACGCGCGCGCCCTCGGCGAAATCGCTGGCGCGGTTGAACGAGAGATCGGTCACGTCCGCTCAGGTCCTCGGCATCGGCGCTCGGCTCAGTGTCCGCCGCCGGGCCCGATCACCGGCAGCTCGTCGTAGCTGTGGAAGGGCGGCGGCGAGGAGACCGTCCATTCGAGCGTGGTGGCGCCGGGACCCCAGGGATTGGCGCCGATGCGTTTCCCCGCCAGCAGCGTCTGCAGCACGATGAAGACGAACAGCAACGTCGCCGCGCCGGAGATGTAGCTTCCGATCGAGGCCACGTAATTCCACCCGGCGTAGGCGTCGGGATAATCGCTGATCCGCCGCGGCATGCCCGCGAGGCCCAGGAAGTGCATCGGGAAGAACGTCAGGTTGACGCCGATGAAGGTCAGCCAGAAATGCCACTTCCCCAGCGTCTCGTTGTACTGGCGGCCGCTCATCTTGCCGATCCAGTAATAGAAGCCGGCGAACAGCGAGAACACCGCGCCCAGCGACAGCACGTAGTGAAAGTGCGCCACGACGTAATAGGTGTTGTGGAGCGCGAAATCGACGCCGGCATTCGACAGCACCACGCCGGTGACGCCGCCCACGGTGAACAGGAACAGGAAGCCGATCGCCCACAGCATCGGCGTCTTGAACTCGATGGAGCCGCCCCACATGGTGGCGATCCACGAGAAGATCTTGATGCCCGTGGGCACCGCGATCACCATCGTCGCGAACGTGAAGTAGGCGCGCGTATCGACGGATATGCCGGTGGTGTACATGTGGTGCGCCCACACCACGAAGCCGATCACGCCGATCGCCACCATGGCGTAGGCCATGCCGATGTAGCCGAAGATCGGCTTCTTCGAGAAGGTCGAGATGATCTGGCTGATCATGCCGAAGCCGGGCAGGATCATGATGTAGACCTCGGGATGACCGAAGAACCAGAACAGGTGGAGGAACAGCAGGGGATCGCCGCCGCCGGCGGGATCGAAGAAGGTGGTGCCGAAATTGCGGTCGGTGAGCAGCATGGTGATGGCGCCGCCGAGCACCGGCAGCGACAGCAGCAGCAGGAACGCCGTCACCAGGATCGACCACACGAAGAGCGGCATCCGGTGCATGGTCATGCCGGGGGCGCGCATGTTGAAGATCGTGGTGATGAAGTTGATGGCGCCCAGGATCGACGAGGCGCCCGCCAGATGCAGCGAGAAGATCGCCATGTCCACGGAGGGTCCGGGATGGCATGCCCCGAAGGGAGTTCCATCGTGCATGCAGGTCGTCGATAGCGGCACGTAGACCGTCCAGCCGACGCCGGCGCCCTCGCCCACCAGGGTCGAGCCCATCAGCAGCAGGAACGACGGCACCAGAAGCCAAAAGCTGATGTTGTTGAGGCGCGGGAACGCCATGTCGGGCGCGCCGATCATCAGCGGCACGAACCAGTTGCCGAAGCCGCCGATCATCGCGGGCATCACCATGAAGAACACCATGATGAGGCCGTGCGCGGTGATCATCACGTTGAAGAGCTGGTGGTTGCCCTGCAGCAGGTGATCGCCGGGCGTCATCAGCTCGTAGCGCATCAGCAGCGAGATCGTGCCGCCGATCAACCCCGCGCAGATCGCGAACAGGATATAGAGCGTGCCGATATCCTTGTGGTTCGTGGAGAAGAACCACCGGGTGAAGAAGCCGGGATAGTGGCTTTCGTGGCCGTGATCGTCGACGTGGGCGCTCGCTGGTCCCTGAGCCATGGTCTGATCCTCGTGCTCCCTGCTACTTCACGACGTCCGAGGCCGGCGCGTTGGCGGCCACTCGGGCGGGGTCCTTTTCCGTCTCGTCCGCGTCGGCGGTCTCGAGCGGCGCATAGCACGCCGCTCTCGCCTGATCGTTGGCGGCCGCCTTGGCGCAAGCGCTCCAGGTCACGAACTTGTCGCTCGAAACCGCCTTCACCTCGATCGGCATGAAGGAATGATTGACGCCGCAGATCTGGTTGCACTGGCCGTAGAACGTGCCCTCGCGGTCGATCTTGACCCAGCTCTCGTTGGTGCGGCCGATCACGGCGTATTCCTGCACGCCGAAGGACGGCACGAACCAGCTGTGGATCACGTCGACACCGCCGACCAGGATGCGGATCGTGGTATTGACCGGCAACACCACCGGAAAATCGACATCGAGCAGGCGATTCTTGTGGAGCTTCGCCGCGTCTTCCTCGGGAATCATGTTGCTATCGAAAGAGACGCCGCCCTGGTCGGGATACTCGTAGCTCCAGTACCACTGGTGCCCCGTCACCTTGAGGGTCATGTCCGCGTGCTCGGCCTTGTCCATGAAGTAGAGCAGCGGGAAGGAGTAGATCATAATCAGGACCAAGATCAGCACCGGCACCAAGGTCCAGGCGATCTCCAGCGCCGTGTTGTGCGAGATCTTGGACGGTACCGGGTTGCGCTTGGCGTTGTAGCGGATCATCACCCAGAGCAGGAGCCCCAGGACGAACAGCGAGATCACCGTGATGATCGGCAGCAGGATGTCGTTGTGCAGGAAGTCGATGCGCTCGCGCACCGCCGAGGCCGCGGGTTGGAAACCCAGCTGCCAGTCATGGGCTTCCTCCGCGCGAGCCGCGCTCGCTCCGAGCACCAACGAGGCGAGCACGCCCCCAATCCCCCGCCTTGCGGTCGCGCGCGCTGCCAATCCCATGCTTCCTCGAGCCTCTCGCCTCTGAATATGACCGCCGCGCCCTCGGGCGCGATTGCCCGGACCGCGTACACTCTCCGCCGGAGGGACGCCACGCACATCCCGAACTGCGAATACTGCGCGGCGTTGGATGCGGTCGGACCCTACACCAAAGCCGCGGCCCCTCACAACACCGCGCGCCCCCACCGGCCGCGCCTCTCAATAGCGTTCTGCGCGCGTGGACGCGACCCATTCGGTTGCGACCTTATGCCGCATAAAGGGCTGACGGGCCGCGAAAAATCGGCCGCCGGTGCCGCGCGGCCACCTCGCCGCGCTCCGCAGTCGCGGTTGGGCGCATCAGCCGCTACCATAGCGGGCGCTTCCATCAGCGCGCCATCAACTCATCGCCGGTGAGGGAAACCATGAGAGCCGCGTCAGCCGATCGGTGCCGTGCTGCAGCCTTGTGCGCAACCGGCGCACTCGCGTTCTTCTCGCTCGACTGGACGGCGAGCGCACAGACGCCCGCACCAACGGTTACGGCACCGATAACGGCGCAGTCCGCCTCGAACTTTTCCTACGAGATCAAGGATGGGCAGCAGACCATCACCATTACCAATGTCACGTTCCAGGCGATCGATCCCTATCTGCCCGGACACAAGGACACGCAGCGCCTGGTGTTGCGCACCGCGACGCGAACCACGGAAGTCATCGACGACATCGGCATCCAGGGCAACGTCACCGTCGAGGCTTGGCCGCTCGGCAGCGATCTCGGCCAGAAGCCGATCTACGGCATCACGGTGGGAGCCGCCGGCGCCAAGGTGATGAACCAATCCATCCTGGTGTTCGACCGCGGCCTCGAGGAGGTGCAGTGGTGGTCGGTCTACGACATCGAGAAGGGCCAGCACCTCTTCGACACCTACGTACCCCCGGTGGAATTCACGATATCCCGCGAATTCGACACGCCGCGCTTCGCCGGCTTCGAGACGCCGCCCGACGATGCCGCCGACAAGCGCCTGACGGAGCCCCATGTGGTGGGCGTGCTTACCTATGCCTCCGCCGAGCGCGTCATTCGCGAGGCCTTGCTGACCTGCGACGACCCCAAGCGCGCCGAGAACTTCCGCTCTTACGCCGACGCGACCCGGGAGCTCGCGCTGATCGAGGGCCCGGTGCCGCCGGCCAAGGGCAAGGCGCAGCCCGAACCCACCCGCACGGTCAAGATCACCTTTAGCCAGTCCTATCCATCCCCACCCAATCCGGTCACGGCACTGATTCCGATCGGCAAGGACGATCTCGACCTCGCCAACGCCAAGCTGCCGGCGTGCCTCCACGCCGCGGCCTGGAAGCGCTGAGGCGGGGGCCCATATCTGGTCTGCGGGCCTGGCGGCGTGATAGCGTCGCGCGCCCGCTTTCCCAGAGCGTCCAGGGAGCTGCAGCCATGACCGACCTCGCCCGCATCGATTCGCTGTTCTTCGACCGAACCGGCATGGACCCCGCCCGCGTCGAGCGGCTGGTGGGCGATGCGCTCCACGGCATGGACGACGGCGAGCTCTATCTCGAGTACAGCCAATCCGAGAGCGTGGCCCTCGACGACGGCCGCATCAAGAGCGCGAGCTTCGATACCAGCCAGGGCTTCGGGCTGCGTGCTATCTCCGGCGAGACCGCGGGCTATGCCCATGCCTCGGAACTCTCGGAGGACGCGATCAAGCGCGCGGGCGAGACCGTCCGCGCGGTCAAGAGCGGCACCGGCGGCGTGTTCGCGGCGGCTCCGCCCGGTACCAACAGGAGCCTCTACACCGAGGCGAACCCGCTGGGCTTGGTGGAGTTCACCGCCAAGACCACGCTGCTGCAGGAGATCGACGCCTATGCCCGCGCCAAGGACCCGCGGGTCAAGCAGGTGATGGCCTCGCTCGGCGGCAGCTGGCAGGCGGTCTCGATCCTCCGTCCCGACGGCAGCCGCGTCGGCGACATCCGCCCGCTGGTGCGCCTCAACGTCGCCGTGGTGGTCGGCGAGGGCACCCGCATGGAGCAGGGCAGCGCCGGCGCCGGCGGCCGGCTCGAATACCAGCGCTTCATCGATCCCGCGAACTGGAGGGCGCAGGTGGACGAAGCGCTGCGCCAGGCGCTGGTCAATCTCGGCGCCGTGCCGGCGCCCGCGGGCGAGATGATGGTCGTGCTGGGGCCGGGCTGGCCCGGGGTCATGCTGCACGAGGCGGTGGGCCACGGCCTCGAGGGCGATTTCAATCGCAAGAAGACCTCCGCCTTCGCGGGGCTCATCGGCCAGCGCGTCGCGTCTCCCGGCGTCACCGTGATCGACGACGGCACCATCCCAGACCGGCGCGGCTCGCTCACGGTCGACGACGAGGGCACGCCGTCCCAACGCAACGTGCTGATCGAGGACGGCATCCTCAAGGGCTACATGCAGGACCGGATGAACGCCCGGCTCATGGGGCTCAAGCCCACGGGCAACGGCCGGCGCCAGAGCTACGGCCACGCGCCGATGCCGCGCATGACCAACACCTACATGCTCGCCGGCGACAAGGATCCGCAGGAGATCATCCGCTCGGTGAAGAAGGGGCTCTATGCCGTCTACTTCGGCGGCGGGCAGGTCGACATCACCTCCGGCAAGTTCGTGTTCTCCGCGGCCGAGGCGTACCTGATCGAGGACGGCAAGGTCGGGCCGGCGGTCAAGGGGGCGACGCTGATCGGCAACGGCCCGCAGGCGCTGACCAAGGTCAGCATGATCGGCAACGACATGAGGCTCGACAACGGCATCGGGACCTGCGGCAAGGACGGGCAGAGCGTGCCCGTGGGCGTGGGGCAACCGACGCTGCGCATGGATCAACTGACCGTCGGCGGCACGGCGGCGTGACATCGGCGGGACGGAGCTGGTGGCGCCGCGGCGCGCTCGCGGCGGCGGTTTTGATCGCGTGCGGGGCCACGGCGGCCGCATGCGAGGATTTCGGCAAGGCGCCGAGCTCGCGCTGGCGCGTGACCCGCGTCGACGGCCGCGCCTGGCTCCGGACGCCCTGCGGCGCGCGGTTCTTCTCGCTGGGCGTCAACGTGATGCATCCCGGCGCGATCGACCCGAGCCTGATCCGCTGGCCCGATAGCAGCGATCCCGTCGATCCCAGGATGCAGCGGTGGATCGTCGACGCTACCGGCCGCGTGCGCCAATGGGGCTTCAATACCGCGGGCGCCTGGTCGCTGACGCCCGATCTCCTGAAGATGCCGGAGGTGGTGAACCTCGAGCTCGGGCGAAACTCTAGCTTCCACTGGCTCGACCCCTTTCATCCCAACATGGGCTGGTTCATGGCGCGCAAGGCGCGGCAGCTGGTGGCGCCCTACCGCAACAGCCCCTATCGCATCGGCTACTTCAGCGACAACGAGGTGGGCTGGTGGGGCGGCGCGCTCTTCAACTATTACGCCCACGAGCCCGCGCTCAACTACACGAAGCAGCACTGGGTCGCCATGCTGCGCGGGTATTATTCCGGCGACTGGCGGCGCTTCATCAAGGATTTCGTTCCGCCGGCCAACGTCCACTCCTGGCGCGATCTGCTGAAGGCGCGCGATATCACGCAGCTTCGGGTGGGCGGCCACGGCATCGCGGCGGTGCGGCGGTGGACCTACGAGATTGCCGAGCTCTACTACCGGATGGTCCGCGACTCCCTGCGCGCGGCCGATCCGGGCGCACTCTTCCTCGGCGACCGGTTGCCGATCTACTACGACCCCGTGGCGGTCAAGGCCGAGGCGCCCTACGTCGACGCGATCTCCACCAACTACAACGCCGACAGCCCCGAGGGCTGGATCGCGCCCTATTATTTCGCGGGGCTCGACCGGCTCTCCCGGGGCAAGCCCGTGATGGTCTCCGAGTGGTTCTACGCCGCGCGCGAGAACCGCACCGGCAATCGGAACAACGGCCACCTCATGACGGTCGCGACCCAGGCCGAGCGCGCGGCCGGCGCCGCGGCGGCGACGCTCAACTATGCAGGGATCAAGGACCTCCTGGGCCTGGACTGGTTCCAGTACTACGACGACCCCAACGGCGGCCGCGCCGACGGCGAGGACTACGACTTCGGCCTGGTCGATGCTCAGGACCGGCCCTACGAGGAGCTGACCGCCGCGCTCGCCGACGCGAACCGGCAGCTGCCGCGGATCCACGCGACCGGGGCGCCGGCGGTGGCGTCGTCCGCG
>Ga0209517_10010649_pt1 | contig 10177 bp, 3 predicted proteins | sample PeaSoiMetSII2010_FD_187695 | JGI IMG/M metagenome (GOLD analysis project Ga0209517, IMG submission 187695) | Peat soil microbial communities from Weissenstadt, Germany - SII-2010 (SPAdes) (version 2) | ecosystem: Environmental > Terrestrial > Soil > Wetlands > Peat | place: Germany: Weissenstadt... | reverse complement strand
GAGCAACACCATCGGTGGAGAGTACCGGGTCGGCATAGCACAGGCCGCCCTGAGCGTTTTGGGTATCGCGCCAGAAGAAGTGGTTAGACTTCTCGTAGGTCCCGGCGCGATAGTCCCAGCGCAAGCCGATGTTCATGCTTAGCTTCGGGGTCAGCTTCCAGTCGTCTTCCGCGTAGGGAGCAAAGTAGTTGTATTGGTGGACTTGCGGGTTGCCGGCCTGGGTTTTGGGGCTGAGCGGGCCGGGCACGAATCCGCCCCAGCCCGAGTAATACCCGAGCATCATGTCGGCCATGCCGTTGCCGGTGCCGCAGAATCCTGAGGGAGTGGTGCAACTGGACGCGGAGTTGGTGGCCGAGATTGCCTCGCTGTTGGTATTGATGCTGTTCGAGCCAAAGCTCCAATCGCCGTAGAAGTCATCATCCAGGTTGCGGTTGATGTACCAGGTGCGATAGTCGACGCCAAAGCCGAGGGTGTGCTTGCCGTGCACCGAGGTAAACGAATCGGCGAATTCCCACTCGGGAATATACGAACCGCTGTAGGAGTTCACCGGTCCGCCGCCGCTGTTATAGCCCGATACGCCCACGTTTGGCCACGTTTGCTGAAGGGGCCCGAAGGTGGTGAAAGTATTGGCCTCATTCAGTGTCGAGATCGCCGTAGTTGACGGGGCAGCAGAGCCTTCCGGCGCGTTGGCGGAGAGATAGCCAAAGCGGAAGTTGTTCACGTTCTTCTGGCCGAGGTTGATGGTGTGCGACACCTCCCAGGACTTGCCCTGCTCGAAATACTGCTCCAGGCCGAGAACCGCCGAGCCGGAGTTGTAATTCGCGGAGTTGACGTAGTTGGAGTAGGTGAAGCGGCCAAAGACCGAGCCCAGCTTGCCGAGAGTCTGGTCCCCGCGGTAGGTCTGCTGGTTCATGTGCAGCGGGCCGGGGATGTTCTGGATGAAGTTGGTGATGCCCTCAGCCTGGCCTGCAACTGTCGGAGCGCCCCAATACCCGTTGTTCACGGCGAGCTGGCCGATGCGGGAGGTGAACCTGGCTGGATCCATCTTATTCAGGGTGCCGCCGTAGTCAAAAGCCACCCCGGTCGTAGGATCCACCGGCATGCAGTTGCCGCCGTAGGAAAGCAGCGCGGTGCAGGTGGCTGTTCCATAGGCCGGTAGTGGACCGCCGGGCAATGGCGTGGCGCCAGCGGGTGTAGTAATGGGCGAATACGACTCGTTCGAGAAATCGCCCGTCAGGACTGCCGGGTTGGGAACAGTTTCCTGCAACTGGGAGCCATTGTTCATGCGCCAGCCTTCGTAGTTGGCCATCCAGAACGACCGGTTGCGGCCGTCATACAGCTTGGGAAGCCAGACCGGACCGTTGGCAACGAAGCCGAACTGGTTCAGGTGCAGAACCGGGTTCGAGGTGGGCGTGGAGGTGATGAAGGTGTTGGCCGTAGCAAACGGCTTGGCGTCGAACGCGTTGTTGCGGTCGGACTCGAAGAACGTGCCGTGCAGCTTGTTGGTGCCGCCCTTGCTGACCACGTTGACCTGGCTGGCGGAGAATCCATACTCGGCCGGATAGATGCCGCTCTGGACCTTGACCTCCTGGATTGCGTCCTGCGACAGAATCACAGCGGGGGTTTCCATGGCCTGATCGGTGTTGACCAAGCCGTCCAACGTGAAGTTGTTGCCCTCGGGACGGCCGCCGTTGATGCTGATGGCGTTGCCTTCGCCCTGGCGCATTGTGCCTTGCTCGCCGCCGATGGTGACCGCGCCGGCGCCCAGGAACAGCAACTGAACAAAGTTGCGGCCGTTCAGCGGTAGCTCTTCAACTTGCTTCTGGCTTACCAGTTGCGAGAGCGCCGCGCTGTCGGTGTCCAGTTCGACGGCCTGCGCTGTCACTTCCAGGGTTTCGGTCACCGCGCCCGGCTTCAACGCCAGGTCGATGCGGACTTTCTGGTCGACTGCCAATACGAATCCGGTCGTGACCGACCTTTGAAAGCCCTTGATCTCTGCCGATACCGAATAGGTTCCAGGTTGCAGGGACGGAGCGTAGTAGTCGCCCGCCGAGTTACTCTCCGTGCGGAAGGCAACGTTGGTTGCCGTATTGGTTACCGTAACTTTGACGTTGGGGATGATGGCCCCCGAGCTGTCGGTAACCGTCCCCAGGATTGTGCCGGTTGCGCCTGCCTGTCCTAATAGCCTGCCGGCAAAAACAAGCAGAACGACCAGGACTAGGGAAAATCGAAAGGATCGCATCTCATAGCCTCCATACAACGGTTTGCTGTTTTTGATCACGTGGGTTGGGCTGCAGTCTCTTTTGAAACGACTGGGGGACAGGTTTTGCCCCGCAGAATCCGGACCTGCCTTCAATGGAACGGGAGATTAGAAAACTTGAGAGACGATTGTCAAGAAAAAAATAAGTTCCTGATTGAAATTCTCTTGCCGGGCGCTCTGCCTGCCGTTTTCCGGAGCCTCAGTCGGCTTAATCGGTTCCTTTGTCGGCTTTTCCGGCGCATTTTCCGGCCCTCGGCCGCTTGCCGGAGCCGCCGGCTCTTTTCCCGGGAGCTCCAGGGGAAGCTCTTGCCTGGGGCTTTCAGAGCATTTTTGCAGACCGAAGCCTGGGCCTTGAAGTCAACGCGGCCAACAGATTGCGGTCCCAGGCCAGGGGTCTTCGCCGCTGGGGCCGACCGAGGGGTAACCTTGAAGGAATTCAACGGGACTCGCTCTTTCAGAAGAATGCCGTATCCCGCGCGCAGCCGGGATCGGTGACGGTCCGCTCCGGTGCCCATTCGGAGTGCGGCAATGACCATGCCGATGGATGCGTCCGTTCTGCTCGATCACTGCCCTGCAAGCCAAGGCCAGGCCTCATGAGCGAGGCAAAACTTCGATTGGAATATTTTTTCTCTTCCGAAAGTTGCGGCTTTCGTGCTAATGTTCTTTCCGCCCGGAATGAGGTCTGTCTGCACGCCTTGAGCGAAGCGCGTCGATCTCTTGAAATCCAACCCAAGGCAAAGCACAAAGCAATGATAATAAAGGAGAAACGATGAAGCTCCTGGGAATGAAGTTGATCACGGCAAGCATGGCGATGATCCTGGGTTTTGGCGCTGCCCAGGCGCAGAACCAGCCCGACCCGCTCCAAAATGACCAGCTAAGGAGTGGGTTTGACAATCCGCCCCAGGGCGCGCGCCCGCGTGTGTGGTGGCACTGGATGAACGGCAACATCTCCAAGGAAGGCATCAAGCTGGACCTGGAGTGGATGCACCGCGCCGGCCTGGGAGGGTTCCAGAACTTCGACGCCGCCTTGCAGACGCCGCTGGTGGTGGACCATCGGCTGGTCTACATGACGCCGGAGTGGAAGGACGCCTTCAAATACGCGACCACCCTGGCCGACGAGTTGGGCCTGGAAGAGGCGATCGCCGGTTCGCCGGGCTGGAGCGAGTCGGGCGGTCCCTGGGTGCCGGCTTCCCAGGGCATGAAGAAGTATGTATGGAGCGAAACCGATGTCCAGGGCGGCCAGCCCTTTACCGGCACGCTGGCTCATCCGCCGGGGAACACCGGGGCGTTTCAGAACATCGGCATCCACGACCAGCCGCCTCCCGCGGGCTCTCAGCCGATTCCGGAGTTCTATGCCGATTCGGTCGTCGTTGCCTACCGCCGGCCGGCCAGCGACGTATCCGTTGAATCGCAGCACGCGAAAACGACCGCGAACGGCGGCTCGCCGGATTTTGCCATGCTTTCGGACGGCGATTTGGAAAAGACCACCAAGATTCCGATTCCGGCGGCGGTAGGACAGAGCGCATGGATCCAATACGAGTTTCCCGCGCCGCAAGCCATCCGTTCCATCACGTTCGTGACCAAGGACCCGGACATGATCGCCTCACTGGTAGGCGGAATGGGCGCCCCGGATAAAACGCTGGAAGCCAGCGACGACGGGCAGAACTTCCGGCTCGTGGCCAAGCTCTCGGGCGGAGACGCACCCCAGCACACGCTGTCCTTCCCCGCTGCGACCGCCAAGTATTTCCGCGTCTCGTTCAAGCGGACGCCTCCTCCTCCGATCCCCGAGTGGGCCCAGGGCCTCGATCCCGCCTCGTTCGGCATCAAGCTACCCCCTCCTCCCACCGACTATGAGATCGGCGAATTGGTGCTGCACCCTGGAGCGCGCGTGAACCGGTTCGAAGACAAGGCAGCCTTTACCACCGAGGGAGACCTTTATTCGCTGGCCACACCGCCGGTTGCCGCCGCGGACGCGGTTCCACTGTCCGACATTGTCGACCTGACCGCGAAGATGCAACCGGATGGAACGCTCGACTGGACGCCGCCGCCGGGCGACTGGGTCGTGCTGCGCTTCGGGTACTCGCTGCTGGGAATCACCAACCATCCGGCGACCGCCGAGGCAACCGGCCTCGAGGTCGACAAGCTGGACCGCCGCTTTGTGAAGAAGTACTTCGACACTTACCTGGACAGTTATAAGGACACGGTGGGTGCGGACTTCATGGGCAAGCGCGGCATTCGCTACATCATCAACGACAGCTGGGAGGCCGGCGCGCAAAACTGGACCGACTACATGGTCGAGAAGTTCAAGGAGCGGCGCGGCTACGATCCGGTGCCGTGGATGCCGGTTCTCGTCGGGCAGGTGGTGGAAAGCGCCGAAGCCAGCGATAAATTCCTCTGGGACTTCCGCAAGACCATTGCCGACCTGGTCGCCGACGAGCACTACGGCCAGCTTGAGGCAACGCTGCACGAGCGGAGCATGGGCCACTACGGCGAATCGCACGAGTCCGGACGCGCCCTGATCGCCGATGGCATGGAAGTGAAGAAGTTCAACGAAGTGCCCATGAGCGCGATGTGGACACAGGTGCCGGGTCTGAACAAGGAGCAGTTCGGCTACAACGCAGACGATCGCGAGTCGGCGTCTGTGTCGCACATTTATGGACAGAACCTGGCCGCGGCGGAATCGATGACTGCGGCAGCGGCGCCCTGGGCCTGGTCGCCGGCAACCTTGAAGCCCACGGCCGACCAGGAGTTCCTCAACGGCATCAACCGCTTTGTGATTCACGAGTCGGCCCACCAGCCGCTTGTGGACAAGGCGCCGGGAATGACGCTTGGACCCTTCGGACAGTGGTTCAACCGCAACGAGACCTGGGCCGAAGAAGCGGGCACCTGGATCGACTACCTGGCGCGCACCAGCTTCCTGCTGCAGCAGGGACATTTCGGCGCGGACCTGATCTACTACTACGGCGAGGATTCGAACCTGACCGCAATCTTTGCGGAGAAATCGCCCGATATACCGGCAGGCTACGGCTTCGACTATGTCAACGCCGACGCTCTCATCCACGAACTGAGCGTAGCCGAAGGACGCATCACCACTGCCAGCGGAATGAACTATCGCGTGCTGGGCCTCGATCCGTATAGCCAGCACATGTCCCTGCCGGTGCTGCGCGCCATTCACAAACTGGTGGTTGATGGCGCCGTGGTTGCCGGACCGAAACCGACCGACGATCCCAGCCTGTCCGACGATCAGGTGGAGTTCAAGCTGTTGAATGACGATCTGTTTGGCGACGGCACAGGGGTGCATCACGTAGGCAAAGGCACCGTGTACGCCGGGCAGAATCTTGGCGACGTCTTCACCGCCTTGCATGTCGCGCCCGACTTCGACTACACCAAGCCGGAGAGCGACGCGCGTTTGCTGTTCGTTCATCGCAAACTGCGCGACGGCGATGTCTACTTCGTGGATAATCGCAACGACCGCAACGAGACCGTGGACGCAACCTTCCGTGTGACCGGCAAGGCGCCCGAGCTATGGCATGCCGACACCGGCCAGACCGAACCCGCTTCTTTCAAGATTGCGGACGGACGCACTACTGTGCCCCTTAAGCTGGAGCCCTGGGGCACCGTGTTCGTGGTCTTCCGCAAGGTAACCGACCAGACTGCCTTCACAGCGCCAACCAAAACGGAGACCGAGGTCGCGACCGTGAGTGGTCCGTGGAAGGTCAGCTTCCAGCCCAAGCGCGGCGCGCCGGACTCCATCACCCTGAAGACGCTTGCGTCGTGGACCGAGAACCCGGACAAGGGAGTGAAGTACTTCTCCGGCGCCGGCACTTACACCAAAACCATTCAAGCCAAGGCGGGCTGGTTCAAGAACGGCGCGCATGTGTGGATCGACCTGGGCGATGTAAAGAACCTCGCCGAGGTCACGGTCAACGGCAAGTCGCTGGGGGTTGTCTGGCACACGCCTTATCGCGTGGACGCAACCGCCGCCCTGCATGCCGGCGCCAACGACGTATCCATCAAGGTGGTCAATGCGTGGGTCAACCGGCTGATCGGGGACGAGCAGCCCGGCATCACGGAGAAGATCACCTTCGCCGACGTGAAGCCGTACAAAGCAACTTCGCCGCTGCTGCCTTCAGGCCTGATCGGACCTGTACATCTTGTTTCCGTAGCAGAGAAGTAGGCCAAGGGTCGAACTAGTTTTCAGCAGAATGAGCGCAAAAGCCAGATCGCAATCAATCGCGATCTGGCTTTTGTTTTATTGCCTGGAGCGGTTCCCGCCCGCATCTTTACCGCAGCCCCAGGTAATTCCCGTAGCCGACAATCATGGTGGATCCCACCAGCGTCAGCAGCGTGAGGAATACCAGCGCCCTGGTCCGCGCGCTTACCCCGCGCCACTCCTTCAGCGCAATGCCCCACAGCGTGCTGAAGATAATGATGCTGGCCATGTGCAGCGTCCAACTGGAGAATTTGTAGCGGCCCATCTGCGTTTCGCCCATGGTGTAGAAGAAGAACTGCATGTACCAGGTTGCGCCTGCGACTGCGGAGAACAGGTAATTCCATCCCAGCGAAGGCTTGCCCGCCTCCACATGCATCTCCAGCGCCATTTCGGTCGAGGCCGCATCGACCGGGTTCTCAAGCGGCGGATGTTCGCTCGTGCCCTGAGCGCCTCCGCCCGCGGGAATGCGCAGGTACTCGCCGTAGCTGCGGTTGCGCAGGTTGAGCACCATGCACCAAACGAAGTTGGTGGTAAACCCGCCGGCCAGCACCACTACCAGCACGGGCAGTCCCTGCCACATGGTGCTGGTTCCATGCACCAGCGTGAGCGCTTTGATGGGGTTGCCAGCATCCAGGCCAAAAGCAAAGCAGGAGCTCATGACGCCGCAGAAGGTAGCCACGCCCAGGCCCAGCTTCAGGTTGAACTCGCGAATGCTGGCCAGCTTCTGCTCGTGCGAGAGTTCGCGCTCCTTTGAGATTCCGGCCGCTCCGGCAAAAAGAATACCCAGCACGCAGATGCCCACGCCTACCAGGATCACAACGCCCGAGCGCTCATGGAGCAGGTGGGCAAACTGCCCGTGAAAGATGGGTGGAACCAGCGTGCCGAAGACAGCCGTATAGCCCAGCGCCACCGCCATGCCCAGAGACAAGCCCAGGTAGCGCATGGTCAAACCGAATGTCAGTCCGCCTAGCCCCCACAGCACGCCGAAGAAGTAGGCCCAGAAGATGGACGACGCTGGCGCGCCGTCGAGCACCGGCAGCAGATCGTGGGTCAGCAATCCCGCCATCACCCACGGCATGACGATCCAACTGACAACTCCGCCGGCCAGCCAATAGGTCTCCCACGACCAGCCGCGCACTTGCCGGTACGGCACGTAAAAGCTGGCCGAAGCCAGCCCGCCCAGCCAATGCAGAAATACGCCCAGCAACGGATTTGCGCCCAAGTGAATTCTCTCCCTGATTTACGGATTCTTTTTGAGTCCTGTGCTGATTAAGGCTCGCACGCAAATCTATCAGAAAAGGGACTGCGCACGCTTTGATTGCCGCGATCGAGTCCAGTTGAAGAGCTTAGAAACGGATTCTGGTTCACTCGCCATACGCCCGGGGATCGGCCCCTTTTGCCTTGACACTCGAGTGCGCAGGAAACTACTTTCGATGTGAGTTTGATTCTTCGCCGGCACAACTGACCATCGACGATCAATCAGGTTCTGCGTGGCCATCTCCAACGCCCATGGCGCGCGAAGGAGTCTCCCATCGAACGCCGTGAAGCTCTCAAACTCGTGGCATGCAGCGCAGGTTCGCTGGCATTGGAACCATCGCTCGCGGCATCGCCACAGCCCGCTCCTATCCCCGCTCCAATCCCCTCTCCGATCATTGACGCGCACATCCATCTGTTCGATCCAACGCGCCCCGGCGGTGTTCCGTGGCCGACCCCCGACGACGCTGCACTCTACAAGCCCGCCTTGCCCGAACGCTACGTGAGTCTCGCGGCGCCGTTCGGAGTCGTCGGCGCCATCGCCGTCGAAGCAAGTCCGCTGGCAAGCGACAATCAATGGCTGCTCAAAGTAGCTGCCGATCATCCTGTGATTGTCGGTGTGATCGGGGATCTCGTTCCTGCTACCGAGTCCTATCTGGCTGACCTGGAGCGCCTGCACGCCGACGCTCTGTTCCTGGGGTTTCGCTACGGCAATCTCTGGAATCGCGACCTCTCCGTCGACCTCGATAAGCCGGGTTTCATCGATGGATTGAAAGTCCTGGCCCAGGCCGGCCTGGTGTTTGAAAGCGCGAATCCCGATCCGGTGTTGATTCGCGCCATCCTCACCGTGGCGGAGCGCGTTCCCGACCTGACCGTCGTGATCGATCATCTTCCCCACGCTGTGGTTCCCAAAGGCGAGACCGCACAGCAAGAGTACTGGTCCAATCTGAACCGGCTGGCCAAGCGTCCGCGCGTCTTTGTCAAGCTCTCCGAGATTCCCGTTCTCGCCAATGGCTCACTGGTGAAAGACGTTGGCTATTACAAGAACTCCTTGGATGCGATCTGGGGCCTGTTCGGTGAAGATCGCATCTTCTTCGGCAGCGACTGGCCGAACAGCGATCACGTGGCGCCCTTTCAGGAGACGCTGTCCCTGGTCCGCGCTTATATCGCGCAGAAGAGTCCGGCGGCCGCGGAGAAGTTCTTCTGGAAGAATTCGATTGCAGCCTATCGATGGCATCGAAGGACGCCGAACCAGCCGGCGCTTTGAAGCGACGACACACTGCGGATGCGACATCTCTTGGAGATTCCAGTTTGCCTTCCAAAACTTTAGAAGACGCGCAGGACCGGGCAGTAGCGAAGGCGCGCCGCCGCCTGATTCCGTTTCTGTTGCTGATGTACGTAATCTCCTTTCTCGATCGGGCCAACATCGGTTTTGCCAAGCAGGCAATGCAGGCATCCGTCGGCATCTCGGAACATGCATTTGCCATGGCTGCGGGCCTCTTTTTCATCAGCTACGCGGCCTTCGAGCTGCCCAGCAACCTGATCCTTCATCGAGTCGGAGCGAAAGTATGGATGGCGCGGATCATGGTCACCTGGGGCGCCGCATCGATGGCCACCATGTTTGTTACCGGCAGCACATCGTTCTACATTCTTCGGCTCTTGCTCGGAGCGGCTGAGGCCGGTTTCTTCCCCGGAGTGATTCTCTATTTAACCTATTGGTTTCCCAGAAAAGTCAGGGGCGAAATCCTCGGTCTCATCTATTTCGGCGCGCCCCTGGCATTCATCTTTGGCGGCCCCATATCAGGCCTCCTCCTTGAGATGCACCCGCATTTCGGACTCCGGAATTGGCAGTGGATGTTTCTGGTGGAGGGCTTCGCGGCAGTCGCTGTCGGTGTTTGGAGCTACTGGTACCTGGACAGCAGGCCCTCCGACGCAGACTGGCTTCCCCGCGAAGAAAAGCAGGCTCTGGCCAGCCTGTTGGCGCGTGAGCAGGTTGAGCAGCGCGCCCATAGTCCGGCGCACATACTGTCCCTGTTCGGCGACCTGCGCGTGCTGGAGTTTGTGCTCATTTATGCGCTCATTCAGGTCAGTGTCTATGGTGCGGTCTTCTATCTGCCCAGCGAAGTATCGGCCATCCTGCACAGGCCGGCGGGCATCGCAGTTGGTGTCGTCTCCGCAATTCCCTGGGTCTGCGCCCTCGTGGCGGCATTCTGCGTGCCGTGGCTGGCGGATAACCTCAGAATGCATCGCCAACTGGCGAGCATCACTCTGTTGATCTCCGGATGCGCAAGCCTCGCCTTGCCCATGGTTCGACCGTACATGGGACTGGTTGCGTTATCGATTGCCATATCCGGCCTGATCGCCGCGCAGCCGCTCTTCTGGACGCTCCCAACGAGTTATCTGGCCGGCAGGACAGCGGCAGGCGGACTGGCTATCATCAATGCTCTCGG
>Ga0209517_10010645_pt1 | contig 10178 bp, 6 predicted proteins | sample PeaSoiMetSII2010_FD_187695 | JGI IMG/M metagenome (GOLD analysis project Ga0209517, IMG submission 187695) | Peat soil microbial communities from Weissenstadt, Germany - SII-2010 (SPAdes) (version 2) | ecosystem: Environmental > Terrestrial > Soil > Wetlands > Peat | place: Germany: Weissenstadt... | reverse complement strand
GAACTTCCCCTTCCGCGAGTCGATGAATCTGCAGTTCCGCGCGGAGTTCTTCAACCTGTTCAATCACCCGCAGTTTTACATGGGAGGACTGGGCAACAGCGGACAGCAGGACATCAACACGCCCTCCAGCTTCGGGGTGATCAATAACACGGTCAACAACCCGCGCCTAGTGCAATTCGCGCTCAGGCTCGCTTTCTAGAGCGTGAGGGCGATATGTCTTCTGGGGCAGACGGGCTCGGCCCGCTCTGCCCTTTGTTTTGCGGATGCGATTTGGATCTGATTTGAAGTTTGACCCGCACATGGACAAGAGATAAAGCCTTGCCGATTACGAAATCTCTAGCGTTGATCGCTCTGTGCCTGACGGCTGCCCTCTGCTCCGCCCAGCCCCGCCGCAAAATCATCATCAACGAAGACTGCTCCGGGCCCGGCGGCAGCAACATGCAGACGCTGATGCTCATGATTCAGTCTCCGCAGGTGGAAGTGCTCGGCATCACCGTGGTGAGCGGAGACCAGTGGCGCGACGAAGAAGTGGCTCATACCTTGCGCCTGCTCGAACTCATGGGCCGCACCGACATTCCTGTCGTGCCCGGCGCGGCATTTCCGTTAGTCCGCACGCGTGAGGAGTCGCAACTCTGGCAGCAGCGTTTTGGCAAGGTCGCGTACGCCGGCGCCTGGGATGAGCGCTGGTGGCACGAAGCGGCGGTTGTGCCTCCACTGCCGGAAGGTCAGCCCACAACAAAACCTGCCAACGAGGATGCGGCGCATTTTCTGATCCGCATGGTGCATCGATATCCAAACGAAGTGACGATCTACGAGGGCGGGCCGATGACCAACCTTGCGCTGGCCATTTCCCTCGATCCGCAGTTCCCGCAACTGGCGCAGGAACTCGTCTTTATGGGGGGCAGCCTGAGTCCGCAAACTGACAATCCCGAATTCCTGAACAATCCCCGGCACGAGTTCAATTTCTGGTTCGATCCGGAGGCGGCGGAGATCGTGCTGCGCGCTCCGTGGAAGAAAATCGTCTGCACGCCGGTCGACATTTCCATCAAGACTCACATGACGGCCGCGCTGGTGAAGCAGATCGAGGCCAGTGGAAGGCCGCTGGCCCGCTACATCGCGCGTTTCGCCCTGCTCACGCCGGGCGCCGACATCATGTGGGACGAACTGGCCGCTGCCGCGTGGATCGATCCGGCTCTCATCACGAAGAGGGAGACGCGCTACATGAGCGTAGATCTAGATCGCGGCGCTGGATACGGCAACACGCTCGCCTGGGTCACCAATGACACTTTGCGGCCCGAGGCGCAGGCGGTTGAAATTCAAGTCGATCTCAACACTGAAAAGTTCTATCGCATGTTCGCCGGCTTGATGTCTGGGCCCACGCCCACGCCCGCCCACTGATCTGCCACCTCGCGCTGGCACCGAAGTTGCGAACAGCATACAATGGTGGTCACGATTCTCCCTATATGTCTCCCATTCCAGACGACCTCTCCACAGTAAAAGACGACATGGTTGCCTTCGTTGAAGGCCACGGCATGCGCCGCTTCCACGGCTACGTGGATTATGACGAGGTGCAATGCGTGATGTGGGAGACGGGCGGCAATCCCGATGGCTGGAAAGATTTCGTTGAACTGGCCAAGGCGGCGGGCGCGCCTTTCCTGACCATGCACTCTTGGACGCTGGAACTCTCCGAACTGGATGAAATGGTGCAACGCCTCACCAACTCCGAGTTTACTGACAGCGACGATGTGGAAGATGCTCGCTGGCTCCGCGCTCACGTCGGCCGAGTGGGATTTCTGCAATTGGGTTGGGCCTATCAGGGATCGATGTTTCTCTGTGAAGTTAGCACCGAGTGGTACGACCGCTACCAGCATCTGCTCGAAGTGTCCGACGAATTCGGCGGCCTTACCATGGACGAGCCGGATCAGGACGAAGAAAACTAGTCCTGCACGCCCGTAGTAAACTCCTTGTCATCCTGAGCGAAGCGAAGGACCTGTGCAATCTGCGTGAAGTGCAGGGATCCTTCGCGCAGAAAACGCGCTCAGGATGACAGCGCTCATTGTTCAAAGTAACCATGCGGTGGATTCACAAGGCAACTGATCCGAACCTGGTTGCGCCCCTGATTGCGGGACTGCGCACCGATCCCGCGCTTCGCGGCATCGCCAATACAGCGCACATCCTCGCGCCACTGCTGGTGCACCGCGGCATCAGCGATGCGGAATCCGCCAACACTTTTCTCAAGCCGTCGCTCTCTCATCTCCACGCCCCGGACCGCATGACCGGCCTCCGCGCCGCGGTCGAGCGCATCGCCGCCGCCCTCGAACGCAAGGAGCCCATTCTCATCTACGGCGACTATGACGTCGACGGCACCATGGCGGTCATCATTCTGAAGACTGCGATCGAACTGTGCGGTGGCGCCGCCGACTTTCACGTGCCGCATCGCATTCGCGAAGGCTATGACATGCGCGATGATGTGATCGAGCGCGCCGCCGAGTCGGGGATTCGACTCATCATCAGCGTCGATATGGGCATCCGCGCCTTCGCGCCCGCCGAAACCGCACGGCGGCTCGGCGTCGATCTGATTGTTACCGACCATCACCTGCCCGGTCCCGATGGCGTTCCCAACGCGCTTGCGGTCGTCAATCCCAATCAGAAGGGTTGCGAGTATCCCTGCAAACAGCTGTGCGGCGCGGGCGTGGCCTTCAAAGTCGCACAGGGCTTGATGGAACGATGCCTCGATCCGAGCGTTCAGAGGAAACTGCTGATGTCGTTCATGAAGATCGTCGCCATTGCGACCATCGCCGATGCCGTGCCGTTAACCGGAGAGAATCGAGTCTTCGCCGCGTTGGGGTTGGACGCGCTGCGCAAGGCGGTCAATCCCGGGCTGAAGGCGTTGCTCGAAGTCGCGCAGATATCTGCCCAGCGGCCGCCAACGTCTGGGGAAGTTGGCTTTCGCATCGCACCCCGCATCAACGCCGCCGGCCGCATGGACGTGGCTCGCGATGTGATCGAACTCTTCAGTGTGAAAGACCCGGTACGCGCCCGCGAACTTGCCGCCAAACTTGACCATCTCAACTCCGACCGCCAGGAAGAAGAGAAGAGAATCCTGCGCGCGGTGGACCAGCGCTTCGCCGGCGATCCCGCGCTGTGCGACGCCTACTGCATTGTCATCGACGGAGAAGGCTGGCATCGCGGCGTCATCGGCATCACGGCGACGCGGGTCGTCGAGCGCTACAACCGCCCGGCAGTCGTGATCTCGCGCGATGGCGACCTGGCCTTTGGTTCCGGGCGCTCCATTCGCGCCTTCCATCTCCTCGACGCGATCGAGTCGTGCAGCAATCTTTTTTCGCGCTACGGCGGCCACTCTCACGCCTGCGGATTCGCCATGCCCGCCGCCAACGTCGCGGAGCTGCGTGCCAGGCTCGATGCCTTCGCCCGCGCCCGCCTCACTCCGGCGGATTTCGATCCCATCCTCGATCTGGATGGGGAACTGGACCTAACCGAAATCACGCCCGAGTTGTTTCATGCGCTCCAACTGCTCGAACCGTATGGCATGGGAAATCCTGAGCCTGTATTCGCCGCACACGCCGTGCAGTTAGCCGCGCCCCCGCGGATTCTGAAAGACAAGCACGTCAAGCTGAAGCTGAAGTCGGGCCGTGTGGGCGCGGGCGACTCGCCCGCGCAGGCCGGTGAAACCGAACTCTCCGCTGCCGCCATCCTGGCGACTCCCCGCTGCCACCCCGACGGCGCGGCGATCCGGCGCGAGGAAAGAGGCGCAGCGGTTGCCGAAGGCTATGCCAGCAGCGCGCTGAGAACAGAGAACCGGGAACTGAAAAGCGGATTTGCGAGCAAGGTCACGTTCGATGCCCTGGGCTGGCACATGGCCGAGCGTCTGCAACAGGCGCCGCTCCTCGCCGGCGACACACTCGACGTCGCCTTCACCATCGGCCACAACGATCATCCCGAATATGGCGGCCTCGAACTCTCCCTCCGCGACTTCAAGATACCCACTACGTGAGAGCGCGCCTCACCACAAGTGATAGTGCCCGTCGCGCCGCGTCATTTCCACGCTGACTCCAAACAGAGCGGCCAACCGGTCGACCTGCAGGATTTCTTCCTTGGGCCCATCGGCCACGACTCGACCACGGTCCATCAGCACGACGCGCCCAATCTCCGGGACGATGTCTGCTAGTTCGTGCGTCACCAGGATAATCGCCGTGCCCGAATTCGCAAGCGCCCGCATGGTTTGCCGCAGGCTTTGCTGGGCTGAGAGATCGAGCGAATTGCAAGGTTCATCGAAGAGCAACGCGTCCGGCTTGTGCACCAGCGCCCGCGCGATCAGCACACGCCGCGCCTCGCCCGACGACATCTCGCAAACCGGACGGTCTGCCAGATGGTCTATCTTCAGCTCGGCTAGCGCTGCATCGGCAAGTTTGATCTTCTCGACGTCGACGGTGTGATTCGGCCACACGGCCGTGCTGCTGAAGAAGGCCGACAGAACGACATCCCGTCCGCTGGCGTCCCCGGTGCACGAGAGCATCAGGTCATTCGATACGATGCCCATGTGCTCGCGTAGTTTGAATACGTCCCAGTTCTCGCGGCCGAGCAGCTTCATCCAGGAGTCGTCCCGCGCCACCGGATAGCACTCGCGTGTAATGGTCTTGATCAGCGTCGACTTACCGCAGCCGTTCGGCCCCAGAATCGCCACGTGCTCATCGGCCCCAATACGCAGGCTGAAGTCGTCGAGCGCAATCTTCTGCCCGCGCATCACCCGCAGGTTATGAAAGTCGAGCAGCGGCGGTCTTAATTCCTTCTTCATTGCATCTAAGTGTAGATGACGTTTCAGGGCTCAGAACTGAGAACTGAGAACCGAGAACTGGTTTTAGCATTACACTGAACCCAGATGCCGCTCCAAGTCTATCGTCTGCGCCGTCTGCTGGCCGCGACCGCCGTCGGGCTCACGCTGGTCGTGGCGGGAATGTATTTCTATGCGCGCTGGCGGGCGACCGACGTGTTGAAACGCATTCCGGGGAAGATCGGGATTGAAATCAGCCGGACGGCCAGCGGATTTCAGCTTTCCAAATCCGACGGTAAACGCACGCTCTTTACCGTCCAGGCCAGCAACGTTAAAGAGTTCAAACTCAACGGCAACGCCGAGTTGCGCAACGTCAGCATCGTGCTCTACGGCCGTGATTCTTCGCGTTTCGATCAGATCTACGGCGACGATTTTGCCTACAACCAGAAAACCGGCGACGTGGTCGCCAGGGGCGACGTGCAGATTGATCTGGTGGCCAACCCCACGGGCATCGCCAGCCCCGATCAATCCACACCGAAAGAATTGAAGAATCCAATCCACCTGAAGACGCGCGATCTGGTTTTCAACAAAGACAGCGGAAACGCCCTCACCGAGGCCCGCGTCGAATTTCGCATGCCGCAAGCCACCGGCTGGGCCGTTGGCGTGAAGTACGCGGGCAAGAGCAACACGCTGACCTTGTCGTCGCAAATTCATGTGGTGACGAACGGCCCGGACGCGGCCGTCATCGAGGCCGGCCACGGCATCATCACCAATGATCCTCATGAAGTTGTACTCGATCATCCGCATGTCACCCGGCCCGGCGGAACGTTCCAGGCGGATCGTGCGGTCTTGTATCTCGGAAACGAGAATGAGGTTGAGAGGATTCTGGCGACGGGAAACGTTACCAGCGACACACGTGCAGACAGCGCGAAACGATCCGATTCCGCGAGCACTCCAAATTCCACAGCCGCAAATCCCGCCATTGAAAAGCAGCCGTCAGAAATGCACACCACGGCCGACGCGGCAGAGTTCCTGCTCGAAGGCAAGCAGAACTTGCTTCGCACCGCGACCATGACCGGCAACGTGCACATGGAGCAAAGCGGACCGCAGCCCATGCAGGGTGACGCCGGGCGCGTGATCATGAGCTTCGCCGGTCAGAACCAGCTGCAGAAAGTACGCGCGGTCGATGGGGCGCGGCTGATCCAAAAATCTGCGATCCAGAAATCGCCGAGCGGACACAAGCCGGCGGGCAAGGGCGCTGCATCGGGCCCGCAGGATTTCGAAATCACCGCGCCCATCATCGACTTCGCAGTGGCGCAAGGACACATTCTGGAGCATGCCGTAACTTCCGGCGCCGCTCAGATCACGATCACTCAGCCGCAGGCCGCTCCCGCCGCGGCACAAAACTCCGCCGCCCAGGCAACGTCCACGCAACGCACGGTGGTGACCGCGGGCAAGTTCGATGCGCAATTCGACTACGCTGATGGGCGCGACCACATCACCAACGTTCACGGCGCGCCCAATGCCCGCATCGTCAACTCGGCTCCCGGCCAGCCTGACCGCGTCAGCACCAGCGACTCGGTCGATGCTACTTTTCTGCCCCAGGGCGGCATCGATTTCATCACGCAACTCGGCAACGTTGCCTACACCGACGGGCTGCAGCCCGACAAGCGTATGCAGGCCTGGGCCAACACCGCGCGCTACACGCCTAGCGATCAGGTGCTCGTGCTGACCGGCAATCCGCGCATCAATAACGGAGGCATGGCGACCACCGCCAACACCGTCCGCATGAACCGCGCCACCGGCGATGCGCTGGCCCAGGGCGACGTCAAGAGCACCTACAGCGATCTGAAGGAGCAGCCCGACGGCGCCCTGCTGGCCTCTTCTTCGCCAATTCACGTTACCGCGCAAAGCATGACTTCCCACAAGAATCCCGGGACGGCCCTCTACTCGGGAAACGCGCGCCTCTGGCAGGACGCGAACATCATCGAAGCGCCCACCATCCAGTTTGATCGCGATCGGCGATTCGTGACCGCCCTGGGTACAGCGGCTCAGCCGGTGCAGACGATTCTGGTCCAAAAGGAGAAAGCTCAAACCGAGAAAGCGCCAGCGGGAAGGCCCCAAGGTCCAGCCCCTACCTCCGGCTCTGGAATAGATGAAAAATCGCCGGCTAAGGCCAGTCCGCTGGGCGGATCCAGTCCCATCTCTATCACCGCAGCGGAGCTGACCTACGCCGACTCCGAACGCAAAGCCCACTATGAAGGTGGGGTCAGCGCCAAGGGAGCCGACTTCACCGCAACCGCCAAGACCGCCGACGCCTACCTCTTACCCCACCGCCAAACCTCGGATAAACAGGCATTTGCCGGTCCCGGCCAGCTCGACCACATGGTTGCCCAAGGCGACGTAATCGTCCAGCAACCCAGCCGCCACGCCGACGGGCAAAACCTGGTCTACACCGCCGCCGACGACAAGTTCGTCCTTACCGGCGGACCGCCCAGCATTTTTGATGCCGAACAAGGCAAGATTACCGGGGTTTCGTTGACTTTCTTCAGGGGCGATGATAGGGTGCTCGTAGAAGGCAAGGTAAGTACTCCTGTGGTAACTCAAACGCGAGTGGCGCGGTAAATGGCCCGCTAATGGCACGATAAATGCGTACCCTGGCCACCGAAGAAATTGGCAAATCGTATCGTGGCCGGCGCGTTGTGAACGGTGTCAGCCTGACCGTCGAGCAGGGCGAAGTGGTTGGATTATTAGGCCCTAACGGCGCAGGCAAGACTACCACCTTTTACGCGATCGTTGGCCTGATCCCTCCCGATACTGGCCGCGTGCTGTATGACGGTCAGGACATCACTGACGTTCCCATGTACCTTCGGGCCCGCCAGTATGGCATCAGTTATCTCCCGCAAGAAGCTTCAGTTTTTCGCAAACTGACGGTAGAAGAGAACATCCTCGCGGTATTGGAGGCGCAGCCGATGTCGTGGCACGAGCGCCGCGAGAAGATGGAAAAGTTTATTGACGAACTGGGACTGGAGCACATCCGCCAGAACCGCGGATACGCCCTGTCCGGTGGGGAGCGGCGACGCGTGGAAATTGCCCGCTGCCTGTGCATCAATCCCACATTTATTTTGCTGGACGAACCGTTTTCCGGGATCGACCCGATCGCCGTGCTCGACTTGCAGAAAATTATCAGCAGCCTGCGAGCCAGCGGCATCGGAGTACTGATCACCGATCACAACGTGCGCGAAACCCTTTCGGTGACCGACCGGGCCTACATCATTGACGACGGCAGAATTTTCCGTCAGGGCCAGCCCAGTCAGTTAGCCGGCGATCCGGAAGTGCGCCGCGTCTATTTAGGCGAGAGTTTCTCGTTGGTGTGAGATGTTAAAAGCATAAACCACGAAGGACACGAAGTGACACTAAGGATTTCCTTCGTGAACCTTAGTGGCCTTAGTGGTTGAGGGGTTTGCATTTTAGGGGATTGACCCGAACTCATGGTCATGCTGCAGCACAGACTCAGCGTAAAGCTTTCGCAGCGCCAGATCCTCACTCCTGGCCTGGTGCAGATGGTCTCTGTCCTTGCGCTCAACAAGCTTGAGCTAAAAGACATGATCACCGCTGAGATGGTCGAGAACCCGGTCCTCGAAGAACTGGAAGATTCCGTTCCCTTGCTCGACGAAGTCGGCAAAAAAGAAGAAGACCGCGAACGCGCCGCTGCCGCCTCCAACGAAGAAAATCCCATCACCGCCGCCGAAAAGAAAGATCCGTTCGAGGAGATTGATTTCGGTTCGTTCTTCCAGGATTATCTCGATCCCGGCTACCGCACCCACAGCGAGATGGAGGATATCGAGCGTCCGTCGTTTGAGAACTTCCTTTCCAAACCGACGAATCTCACCGACCATCTTGCCTGGCAGTTGGGCGCGCTCAGCCTGCGCCGCGAAGTCCGCGAAGCCGCCGACCTGATCATCGGCAACCTGAACGAAGACGGATACCTGATCGCCAGCGACGACGAGTTGCTCGGCGTCGCTCCGCCTGCGCCCCCCGAGGCCGACGCCGAGACGGCGAAGAATATCGTGAACGAGGCGCAGGCCCTCGGCCTGGCCGAGGTCGAGCCCGGCACCGAGGTGGAAGAAGCTTCCGCCCTCGGAGGGGTCGTAGATCCAGCCGCGGTCGAGGCCGCAGTTGAGAACGAAGGTGCGAACGAAGTTGAGAGCGTAAGTGACAGCGCAGTCGAGAGCGAACCTGACGCCGATCTCAACGCTGACCATGCGGAGCCTGCGTATCGCGAAATAGCCCAGGTCGTGCCCGCCTCTGAGCCAACTGCGGAGCCACGCGCGGAAGCATCCTTCTCTTCGCGCTCCGGAGACTCCGCCGCCGCGGTTGCTCCCGCACCTGAGCCCGTGCCTCACGCCGCGCCGATCTACCAGCCAAACATCACCTCCGCCGATCTGCAGGAAGCTCTGGAAGTCGTGCGTCAGCTGGACCCTCCTGGCGTGGCCTGCCGCGATTTGCGTTCTTGTCTCATGTGTCAGCTCCTTTATCACCAGGCCCAGCTCGCATTGCATAAGAACGGCAACGGTACGGAGCAAGTGCTGAAGGACGCGATGGCCGTCGTCGACCAGCACCTGCGCGGCCTGCAGAACAAGCAGCACAAAGAAATTGCCAAAGCGATCGGCCGCCCCATCGAGGCCGTCCAAGCCGCGCTCGACTACATTCGCACCCTCGATCCGCGCCCCGGCCTGCGCTACAACAAAGTCCAGCCCCGCCTCATCGAGCCTGACGTCGCGTTCGTCAAACATGGCGATGAGTGGCTGGTCATCATGAACGACGAAGACCTGCCCCAGCTTCGCCTGAATCCCGCGTACAAGAAACTCGTCACCCGCGACGGCACCAACGAAAAAAGTACTCGCGATTACGTCAAAGAGCGCTACAAGAGCGCCATCCAGCTCATCAAGAACATCGAGCAGCGCAAGCAGACCATCACCAAGGTCTGCTATTGCATCGTTGCCCGCCAGCAGGATTTTCTGGAACGCGGCATCGATCAACTCAAGCCCATGATGATCAAGGAGGTGGCCGAAGAAATCGGCGTGCATCCTTCCACGGTAAGCCGGGCTGTGGCCAATAAATACGCGCACACACCACAAGGCGTATTCGAGTTGCGATACTTCTTCAGCGAGAGCGTGCAGGGCCCCGAGGGCGGCGGCACTTCGCTGCTCATCCTCAAACGCCGCGTCAAAAAACTCATCGAGGAAGAAGATCCCAGCCGCCCGTTGACCGACGAGCAGATCACCCGCATCCTGCAATCGCAGGGCATCCAGGTGACCCGCCGCACGGTGGCCAAATACCGCGAAGACATGCGCATCCCCAGCACGCACCAGCGCCGGGTCAA
>Ga0209517_10010643_pt1 | contig 10178 bp, 7 predicted proteins | sample PeaSoiMetSII2010_FD_187695 | JGI IMG/M metagenome (GOLD analysis project Ga0209517, IMG submission 187695) | Peat soil microbial communities from Weissenstadt, Germany - SII-2010 (SPAdes) (version 2) | ecosystem: Environmental > Terrestrial > Soil > Wetlands > Peat | place: Germany: Weissenstadt... | reverse complement strand
ATACCGAAAGTGATTGTGTCGACGATGCCAGGTAATTTCTCAGCATGGGGAATGTTGATGACGGATCTAAGGCAGGATTACGCCCAAACATACCTAGCGGACCTTGAAGACTTGAACATGGAAAAAATCACTGAATTCTACGAGAAGATCGAACGAGATGCACTCAAATCGCTCAATGAACAGGAGATACCACCAGAGCGAGTTAAATTCGTACGAGGACTGGACGTTAAATACATGGGCCAAGGGCATTCAATTACGATCGTGATCCCTGACAGAAAATTAATTCCCGAGGACAAAATACGCCTAGCCAAAGATTTCGACGAAGCACATCTCGCACGCTATCTTCACAATGCTCCTGAAATGCGCAAAGAAACCGTTTCCCTCAGAGTAGAAGCAATCGGTTTGATGAACAAAGCCAAACTTCCAAAAATCCAAACGGGAAACAGAGATCCTCCTGCAACAGCAAAGAAACCGTCTCGCGAAATCTACATCAATGGCAAATTCATATCATGCACCGTATACGAAAGATCAAAACTACTTGCAACTAACGTAATTCATGGACCTTCAGTGATTGAAGAAGTAGCATCGACCACAATGCTGCTGGACGGTCAATCCTTGCAGGTTGATGAATACGGACATCTCGTGATAACCGAATTGGAGTAAACAAAATTGTCAACTGACCCGATAACGTTGGAAGTCGTCAGAAATTATCTGCAACGAGTCTCCGAGGAAATGGAAGTAACCGTAATTCGAACTGCTCACAGCATCGCAATTTACGATTCGAAAGATTTTGTTTGCGGAGTTCTCGACTCCGAGCCCAGCCTCCTATCTGCAAGCCTTGGAACCCCTATCTTCCCGAACGCTCTGCCTAACGCCGTAAGAACAACATATGAAATAATAGGCAAAGAACACCTCGATCCTGAAGATGTTATCATTTGCAATGACCCGTATCATGGTGGCGGCACGCATGGAAATGACATGGTTGCACTATACCCAGTATTCCTGGACGGAAAACTGATCGCCTTCACAGGCTTCAAAGGCCACGTTCTAGACATCGGAGGTAGTAAGCCATCTGGATACTATAACAACACAACTGAGATTTACCAGGAACTCTTCCGAATCCCCCCCGTCAAGCTGTACCGAAAGGGAGAACTAAACGAAGAAGTCGTCAGACTAATCCTGATCAACAATCGCCTTCCCGACGAATTAATGGGAGATTTCAGAGCAATGGTCGCCGCTCTGAAAACTGGTGGAAAGAGAATCCGTGATCTAGTGAGTAAATATTCATACGCGAAATTCGTTGAGTACACACAAGAGCTACTGAACCAATCCGAAAAATTCGCCCGCAACAAAATCAGCCGCCTTCCTGAGGGAAGATATGAGGGCGAGTATTTCTTGGACGGCGACGGTGACGACAATCAGCCAATAAGTAGACGACTCAAAGTCAACATGAAGGTACTGATTAAAGATGGCGAGTTAACCATTGATCTATCTGACTCAAGTCCTCAAAGCCCCGGCCCAATGAATAGCGCAAAGGCAAATTCTATCTCATTCGCGAAATTCGCCTATAAATCACTGGTTGACCCGTTCTCCCCAGTCAACGACGGCACCTTCAGGCCCCTCAAAGTCATCCTAAAGAACGGCACAATCTTCGATCCTATCTCACCCGCACCAGTTGCCTTATGGATTGAGACAGCCCAAGGATTGATTGACCTACTCTTCAAAGTTCTCTCCACTGCCGCACCTGAAAAAGTGCGAGGATCAACGTTCGGATCAGACGTAGTAAACTTCATCTACGGAACTGACCCGCGAAACAAACGCTTCTACGTCATAGTTGACACGCTACAAGGCGGATGGGGTGGTAACCCTGACTCAGACGGAGCAACACTATACGCCACTTCTGAAGGAAACTCGACGTACCCCATGACAGAAATGCTCGAAGCCAATTATCCGTTACTCGTCCACAGATGGGAACTCATCCAAGATTCGTGCGGCGCAGGAAAATTCAGAGGAGGATTAGGAGTTAGACGTGACTACGAAATGCTCTCCTCAGCACATATCACCGCCTGTTACGATCGGCACGTATACTCGCCCCCGTGGGGAGTACTTGGTGGTGGAGACGCATCCACAAACTACTTGGTTATTAACACGAAACGTGGAACGAGCGAAGAACACACGAAGATAACCGACTATCCACTAGACCGCGGCGACGTAATATCATTCAGGACGGGAGGAGGTGGGGGGTATGGTAATCCACTGGAACGAAATCCGGATGATGTATTACGAGATGTACTCCTTGGATACATATCTGCAGCCAAGGCTCGCCATGACTACGGGTTAGCCATCGACAAAAACGGCACGATCGTCCAAGAGGAGACTAGGCAACTAAGAGAAAACATGAGGAAAAACCGATCTTGAGAAAGTTTCCATCTCAATTCGAACAGCCGTGAACTCGCTGAATAGTTCCAGTCGATCGTCTCCTTCTTCGATGCTAGTCAACTGAGTTGGGAACTCCTCTGGCGGTTACATGAGATATGGTCTAACGATCACTCCGACTTTTTTTGGGCCTTTGCGAAGGCTTTTGCAGTAAACTTCTCAGCATTTACCACGTATCGTTCATGGGATCCGCTGCATATTGAGTCAAATTCGTCGTTAGCTTCCACATGGAAGACTAGCCGCCTGCCGTCCACTTCGGTTAGTTTTACATTTACACAGATTTCTAATCCGGGAGGCGTAGCTGCGCAGTGACTTACGTTAATGTGCGTGCCCACTGTCTGCTCGGTAGGCCATTCGATGTGCGGGTTCACCGCTTCGATGCAAGCCCATTCTAAGAGCCCGACCAAGAAGCCAGTTGCGAATACTTTCGGCATTAATTGCAATTCGGGAGCCTCTGGATAAATGGCCGGCACCGTCTTTGCATTAGACACTCTGAATCGAAGTTGGTGTTCAATGCCAGGTTTGAGAGAAGATTTCATCTTATGCCCGTCACAGCAGGCGTTTGTGTTGAGATTATTAGATGTTAGCAAAGCAACATTCTAGGGCAAGAAGCCTACGAGAACCGCGACCGGTTTTCGGTAGGTCGATTGTAAAGGAAATTGATGTCATGATTTCGCATGAAATAGAGTGTTAAAGGATATTTAGGTTGGATAAGATTGGGACAACAATCTCTTCTACATTATAGAATTTAATTCTCCTCTTTAGGTATTCATAGTTGATAGAGTTTTTCTTCATGTCGATAATATCCTGCAAATCGAATTTTCCTTGATCCGAACCTCTGCCCAATGCAGCCTTCAGGATGATGTTGTCTTCCAGTGGAACGACGGGAACTTCAAGCTCGTATAGGCGCCTGTACCGCAAATTCTTTTGCATTTCTTCGTCCATGAAAAATCTCATAATTTTGCTTTTAGTTTTGATGCCTACTTCGAAAACTAGATCTATGGAATCGACCTTCGTCTGCATGTTGCTGATTGAGAGTCCAAGGACGGATTCAACTTTTCTCATGTCGTCCTTCTTCACTAAGATGTCAATATCCGTAATCCTTCGTGTAGAGCCGTAGGCATGAGCGGCTGCACCAGCGAAAATTGCCCAGGTAATACGGGCCTTTTCAAATTCGGCTTTCAGTCGAAAGAATTGATTCACTAACGCAACCATATTGGCGGAGTCACGATATCCCAATTTGAGAACCAGCTCTCTCACATTGACGTTATCGCGTCAGTTAATCCACGTCGTTGTTTCGATCAGTCGTAGATGTTTACAGAAACGTAGAAGATTTGAGAAAATAGCGTTATTTACGTGTACCGTTCGGATTCACATTCGGAAAGTAATCGGCACCTTAATCCTAACTCTCGTGATACCCGCAACCGGGATTCGAGATGAGCGAGCAGGCGCACAGTACAACGATGCAGCTATATCGATGTCCACGCTGCAAACAGGAATGCTATTACTTATGTGATTATTGCGGCGGTTGCGCGAACTGCTGTGAGAGAGGCAGGTATATCGGTTAGAAGCCGTTCAATCGAAATCAAGTGACGTTGACGTATGGTTACGAAAGGGAGCTTCTAGGGAGGATCACGTTGTCAAGGAAACCGTGGATCGGTCCGAAATGGGTTTCGAGTCCATTTAATTTCAAATCGAGCGTCCTGAAACAGTTTAATTTTCCGAAGAAACTGCAACTCTATGACGTAACGTGTAGAGATGGCGAGCAAAGGCCGGGTGTTGTTTTCAGAAAAGAAGACAAAATTGCGATCGCAAAGAAATTGGATGAGGTTGGTATTCAAAGGATCGAAGCAGGCATGCCTGCTGTCTCAGAAGACGATTTCAACGCAGTGAGGGAGATAGCGCATTCTGGATTAAATGCGGATGTTGTCGCGTTCTCTAGAGCCCGTAAAGAGGACATTGACTTAGCGTTGAAATGTGATGTGTGGGGCGTACTCATTGAGACTCCATCGAGCGATGAACTCATCACAAAAGGATTCGGCTGGACTAGAGAGAAGATGTTCAAGATGGCAACCGAAGCCACCGCCTACGCAAAAGATCATGGCCTTCACACGACTTATTTCGCAGTTGATTCAACTCGAGCTAATCCGGCATTCCTGAAGAAGATGTACACTAGCGTGGTAAAGGAGTCGCGTGTAGACAGCATAGTTGTTGTCGATACGTTTGGAGTAGCTTCACCACAAGGGATGGGCGAGATCGTTCGTTCGGTCAAGCGCTGGGTGCGTGTGCCTCTGGAGGTTCATTGCCACAATGACTTCAGCTTCGGAACTGCGAATGCGATCGCCGGATTGGCTGCCGGAGCATCGGTTGCACATACTAACGTGAATGGAATTGGAGAGAGAGCAGGCGGAGCTTCGACGGAAGAAGTTGCTGTCGCACTCAGAATCTTGTACGGCAAGGATTTAGGATTCAAGTACGAAAAACTCTGCGAACTCTCAAGACTTGTCCAAGAAGCAAGCGGATTACCCGTATCCCCACAAAAACCGGTTGTTGGAGAGACAGCTTTCGGCTACGAGGCAGGCATCGCAGTAATGTTCTGTCACAACCTCAAGAAAGCAAACGCGCTGCAGTACGGCCTAAGTTATATGCCTGAATTCGTCGGGAACAAATTCTACGTGGCAATAGGCAAGAAAAGTGGCGCCCACAGCATCCGCTGGCGACTTGAAGATTTAGCGATAGAAGCATCTGACGAACAGGTTGACAAGATCCTTGCGGAAGTGAAACAAGAAGCTATCCAAAAGAAGCGTGGATTGACGGACGAAGAATTCTTCACGATAGTTAAAAAATTCGGTTTGGGCTAGTCGAGAGACTCAGATTATCTGAATCTTTCCGGCGATTTCTGCTTGGTGAACAAGAGCATTCGCCGCGATAACCGCTCGTTCCGCTGTTTCATATACAGGGATTCCTAACGTTTCTATTCTCTTTATCATCATTCGCGTGTATGGACCTCCAGCTGCACAGCAGATGATCGGTTTATGATTCTTTTTGAGTTGCTGCAGAACGTCGACTATGCGTTCGTCGAGCGGGGTATCTTGGAACACGAAGAAGGACATCAGCACGTGTACCGCGGAATCATCGGCCAGTATTTGTAACGCTGCTTCATAATCATTTGAGGTTGCACTTCCTGTTAGGTCTACTGTCGTATCGCTGATGAAGCAATACGATGGTAGTGCCTTGGTAAGTTTTGAAATAGAAGTTTGGGAGAGTGATGCAATCTTTAGTCGGTATTGGTCGATTTTATCTGCTGCCATCACACATGGTCCAGCGCCATTTGTCACCATCACGAGATTCCGTCCCTCGGGTAGTGGTTGCATCGAAAGAGCCTTCACTGCATCGAAGAGCTGATCGACAGTTGCAGTCACTATCATCCCTGCTTGTTCGAAGGCTGCTTTCGCTACTGCATAGGAGCCCGCAAGACAGCCGGTATGGGATTTAGCGGCTTTTGAGCCTAGCTGGGTCTTTCCGGACTTCAAGATTACAATAGGTTTCCGCTCGGTTACGCTTCTAGCGGCTTCGAATAGTTTCCTTCCGTTCTCTAATCCTTCGACGTAGATCCCAATGATCGACGTCTCTTTGTCCTGCGCGAAGAAGCGGACTAGGTCGCCCTCGTCAACGTCGCATCGGTTACCGTAGCTTACGAATTTACTTATTCCAATGCTTTCTTCGGCAGCCCATTCCAGAATGGTTGTTCCGAAAGTGCCACTTTGAGTGATGAAGGCTGTAGCCCCCGGCTTAGGTCTAAGCATTCTCTCGTGGGATTGAAAGAACGTGTCAAGTTTGCTTAGTCCATTGAGAACTCCGATACAGTTCGGACCGATGATTCGGATGCCATATCGCCTAGCAGTTGCAATTGCATCTCTCTCGAGTGTTTCAATTCCGGTTTCCTTGAAGCCTCCGGATACTATTATGACGGCCCTTACCCCTTTCCGCCCGCATTCGTCCAAAATCGACGGAACAAGTATAGGCGGTAATGTCAGGACTGCCAAATCGACCTTGTCTTGAACATCGAGGACGCTTCGGTATGCCTTCAGGCCCAGAATCGATTCTTGAGACGGATTTATTGGGTATATTTTGCGGTCGTTTTGGATGACGCTTCTAAGTACTTCATATCCGATCTTGGCGGGGGTTGCGGAAGCTCCTATGACCGCAACCGAGTCCGGATTGAAGAATTTAGTCAGTGATTCCGGAGGATAAACTGATTTCACGTTTGTGCTTTGAACGGTTTCTGAGAGTATTATTCTCGCGTCTACGACGATTGCACCCTTCTCTCCGGCTATTACTGGATTGAAGTCGATCTCAACTATTCCGCTGTTCTCTGTGATGAGGCGTGAGGTGGCTAGTAAAATTCGAGTTAGCGCGTTCTTGTCGACAGCAATCGAGCCTCTATATCCAGACAACAGCTCATGGACTTGTATCTCTTCCAACATTCGCCTTGCCTCGTTATCCGTTACAGGCGCTAGCTTGAAAGTTACGTCGTGAAATGCTTCGACGAACACTCCACCTGCGCCGAACATCAGCGTCTTTCCAAACTGAGGGTCGTCTGTGGCACCGATAATGACCTCGATTCCCGGTGGCTGCAGAGCCTCGAGAAGAACACCGTTGATTTTAGCGTGAGAGTCAAAACCGTTTACTCGTTTCAAGATCGTCGAGAACGCTGTTCTCGCTTCTTGCGGTGACCTGATGTTGAGTATGACGCCACCGGCGTCAGTCTTGTGAATAATCTGGGGCGACACGACCTTAGCGGCAAGAGGAAAACCAAGCCTTACCGAAGCTGCCTCTGCATCTTCCTCACTGCTGACTATTTCATAAGCTGGGGTCGGTATGGAATACTCGTTGCACAAGGATTTTGCTTCGGGTTCAGTCAAGCTCATTCTATGCTCTCTTAACGCAGAACTGATGATCTCACTGGTCGTGTTTAACACCTAATGTATGGATACTATCGTTCACCAACTGTTCTTTGAACCTTGGTTTGAATTCCGCAATTGAAAAATACCACTCACCGGCGAGCGTCAAGTACGCCTAGGTTATCGGGACGAATTAGAATGTAGTAACTACCATAACAATTTCTACTGCGCCTATCTTCAACCTTGGGTTGGCAATTGTAAAACGCATATAACTTAATTCTAGTGATCCCAATTGGTGGGATGAGATGGTCGACTTGAGGACAAACGGATTGAAGCTTCTCAATGATAAGGTTGCAATTGTTACTGGCGCTAATGTTGGAATAGGGAAAGGAATCGCGCAAGCCTTCGCAAGTGAGGGCGCAAAAGTAGTCCTTGCGGCTCGTAACGTGCAAAGATTGAACGCCGTCGCTGATGAACTGCGATCTCAGGGAGGAATCGCGCTCAGCGTTCCAACTGACGTCAGTCATGAGCCTGAGGTCATTGCTTTGTTCGAGACAACCATGAGAGAATTCGGTCGCTTGGATATTCTGGTGAATAACGCCGGAGTATCACTTCCGGCAACCCTCGAGCAGACCTCTCTTGAGATTTGGCAGAGAACTCTCGATGTCAATCTGACCGGTCCTTTCCTTTGCACACGAGAGGCGATGAAGATTATGAAACCTCAGGGCGGAGGGCGAATCATAAACATTGGAAGCATAAGTGCTCAAATGCCTCGGGCTAATTTTGCGGCATATGGTTGTTCCAAAGCAGGACTGTTATCGCTCACGAAAACCACGGCATTAGACGGAAGAAATTATGGAATCGTGGCAGGGTGCATACATCCAGGTAACACGAATACCTCGCAGATGACGGATACTCCCGGAGAGCCCGCAATGGAGGTTGATGACGTTGTTAAAGTAGTGATGGCTATGGCCACTCTTCCTCTCAACGTGAACATGTTTGAGACAATTGTATTACCTGTAGCTCAACTCTACTTGGGACGTGGTTAGGAAGTGGAACTGAACCGATTAGCTGGGCAAGCCAGTCACCAAGTGAACTCCTTAATCCCGGGGGGGCAAAACGATTTTTTCCGGAAGTTTCCATAGTCCTCCACGTGTAACCTGTTTTTCATTGCAAGTGGACATAGCTTGGAATTTGATGTGAGCGCTCTATGTTCAAACTCTCTACCTGGAAAGCTGCCAGGGCACTATTGAGAATCAATCATAAAGTTAACACGTGACGCTAGGCGTGCCACGGTCCATGGAACGATTGAAACGTCCTGAAGAGCCTCGGGACAAGACCCTTGATGAAGATGGATATGTTCGGCTTGTGCAGATGACTGGTAGAGGTTCTTACGTTGTGTCGATACCCAAAAGCTGGATAGAGACCACTGGCCTCAAGAAAGGGGGCCGCGTTGAATTTAGCAGACAACAAAATGAAGGATTATTATTAACCCCTTTCGATGAACACGAGTCGACTGGTGAGATATCACATTGCCAAATTTCTCTGGAGTCAGATGTAGCCCCGGAGACTGCAATCCGTAAAATAATTTCCTTATACCTTAGAGGTTTTTCAACGATAGAAGTAATCTCCAAATCGGGGACGTTGTCTGCAGCTGTCCGCAATGAAATACGCCAAGTTGCCCGGCAGAAACTTATAGGGACTGAGATGATAACCGAATCATCCAGGAGCATAACCCTTCAGGTCCTGCTAGATTATCCTCAACTTCTTGCACCAGACGCTCTACGTAGAATGAGTTCAATTATGATCTCTATGGTGCGCGACGCTGTTCAAGCCTTGATTGCCAATGACAAAGAACTTGCACTCCAACTAATCCGTACGGATGACGAAATCGATCGATTCAGTCTATACATTATACGACAACTTAAGTGGGGCATCCGGCATCCTCCCCTAGAGAAGATCGGTATTCGATCACCGCCCGAATGTTTAGCTTACCGGGTAATTACCGCGAATCTCGAACGATCTGCAGATCACGCATCTCGGGTAGCCAAGAACACGCTCATATTTCACCGTCCTCTGGATCAGGTACTTGCAAGAGACATCAACGCACTAGCTCTGTTCTCCTCAAATATGATGGAAACCGCACTCCGAGCACTGAATATGAGCGATTACGATACAGCGGAGAGCACATTCCTTGAAAGTGAGAATTTGGCTGTCCTAGCAGCGAGACTCATTGATAGATCATCGAAGAAGAAAATGTCCGCTCAGGAATTGTCAGCGCTTACGCTCATCTCAGAAAGCCTCCGAAGAATCGGTGAAGGCGCCGCTGCCATAGCAGAAATTGTCCTCGATCTAACGGCCGAAAAGTCAATACAACCACCAGTACGGATTCAGTAATTAGTTAATCCTACATGCGTTCAATGGCTCGGTCTTCGAGGTAACTTCGTCGAACTAGCCTGCTTTATTCACGTATGAAAAGATTCAAAATGCGCGATTATTATTACTGTTCAGGGATTGATGTTGGGTTACATATACGATCCTTATAGAAGAGCGTATTCGAGACCAATTCAGCGTCCGCCACTTTTCTGTCGATATTGCTGCGCACCGTTGGATTACAGTTTTAGGTTCTGCTACCGGTGCGGAATGCCAATCGGACACCCATAATTCATCACTTGAATCTCTGCTGCCCAAACTATATTATTCCTACAGCCACCGTTTTCACGAAAATGCACTGAAGCTTGATGCGAAGCCTACTGTTGATTGGAAGCGTTATCAATAGTGTCGGGATGCGTAAGTCCACATACGTTGAGCTGAGTCACGCCTCATGTTTCCAACTTT
>Ga0209517_10010642_pt1 | contig 10180 bp, 5 predicted proteins | sample PeaSoiMetSII2010_FD_187695 | JGI IMG/M metagenome (GOLD analysis project Ga0209517, IMG submission 187695) | Peat soil microbial communities from Weissenstadt, Germany - SII-2010 (SPAdes) (version 2) | ecosystem: Environmental > Terrestrial > Soil > Wetlands > Peat | place: Germany: Weissenstadt... | reverse complement strand
CCGGCGCGCTAAGTAAGGCTTGCCAGTACACGCTCACGCTCTGGAAAAAGCTCACTCGCTTCTTGGAGTATCCCGAATTAGAGCTAAGTACTAACCTGGCGGAGAACTCCATGCGTCCGATAGCTCTTGGTCGAAAGAATTGGTTGCACATCGGCAGCCCACAAGCGGGACCGAAGGTTGCGGCGATTCTCTCGGTCGTGGAAAGCTGCCGCCGGTTGAAAATCTCCGTCCGCGACTATCTGGCAGCGATCCTTCCCGGCTTCGCCGATCTTCCGATCAAGCGTCTCCCCTCGCTTACTCCTTCTACTTGTGCGAGCCCCGATCCCAAAGATTACACATTTCTGGGTTGCCAAGTTGAGGATTGTTGATTCATTCTCTCCGCACATCACCGCGCAACTAACGAAGGGAACGCTTGCGAGGCCAGCCTCACTGTGCCACAACGGAAAGCTCCTTAGACCATACGTGAACTGGCGAATAGGGGTATCATCTCATCTTGCTTTGTCTCGGGCTTTACCTGATCGAATCTCGTGGGGTGATTCGATGCGATTGTGGCCGATATCGGTATTGCTTCTCGCGACTCTTCTCATCACTACCTCCTCCGCAAGTAAGCTGAGTGCTCAAACAACCACCTCTGGCGGGTTGATCGGCGTCGTAACCGATCCGAGCCATGCGCTTGTGCCCGATGCCGATGTCGAGATCAAAGACAACACCAAAGGCACACGCCAATCAACGAAAACCGATCGAGAGGGGCTGTACCGCTTCTTCTTCCTAGCTCCCGCGAGATACATGTTGGTCGTTTCGCATGACAATTTTCGAACTGAAAACCGCGTGGTTAGCGTTCCTCTCGGCCCACCGGTCTCAGTGAACATCACACTGCAGATCGCGAAAGCCATGACTCGCGTGGAGGTGAAGGACGAAGCACCCTTGATTCATGGGGAGAACGGTGACGCTTCCACGACGATGACGGCGCGGCAAGTCTCCGAGGTTCCGAATCCTGGCAACGATCTCACTTACATCGCGCAAACCGCACCCGGCGCGATTATGAATACCGAGCCGGGCGGCGTCGGAAATGTTTCGATACTGGGGATGCCTGGAACCTCCAATCAGTTCACTCTCAATGGGATGAATAACAACTTCAATTTTCTCAATACAAACAATTCAGGCGCACTCGGAATGATGCTGGGCCAGAATGAAGTGCAAGAGGCGAGCGTCGTCAACAACGGATACTCCGCCCAGTTTGGCGGAGCGGCCGGATCGAAGATCAGCTACATAACAAAATCTGGGGGCAACGCTTTTCATGGGAATGCAGCATGGTACTGGAACGGGCGGGTGCTGAACGCAAATGACTGGATCGACAATGCGGAAGGAAATCCGCGTCCCTTCGATATTGCGAATCAGTGGGCCGGATCGATTGGCGGTCCCATTTTGAAGGACAAATTGTTCTTCTTTTTCGACACGGAAGGGATGCACCTGGTGCTGCCGCAACCGACCTATGTGACGTTGCCCAGCGCAGCGTTTGAATCGGCGACCATGTCGAACATTGACTCGATCTTCACACAGACGCCGGCGTCGCACAACTTCTACCAGCAGATTTTCAGCCTTTATAACAACGCTCCAGGTGCGAGCAAGGCGCTGCCGGGCAACTTTGTAGATCCCCTGGGCTGCAACGGTTGGACGAATCCGAACGATCCAAATGATCCCAATGGGCTTGGCGTCGGCATGCCCTGCGCCGTCCACTTTTTCGAGAATCTGTACCATCCTGCCAGCGAATCCATCGTGTCGGGCCGGGTGGATTGGAACCTTGGGGCGCAAGACCGGCTATTCGTGCTCGGACAGTACGATCACGGGCGAGTCGCCGCCTCGATCGATCCGATTAATTCCGCTTTTGACGCATTCGTTCAGGTTCCCTGGTCGCAGGGACAAGTTGAAGAAACACATACGATACACAGCACCGCCGCAAACCAATTGCTACTTGCAGGGACCTTTATTGACATGCGTCAGAATGTTGAGGACCCTGCCAAGACGGAAGCCACTTTTGCAACGGTGTTGAGTTGGTGTTATGCCGGATGCCTGTTCACGAATTTGGGAGGGCTCGACTGGGCGAGCGCTCAGCTCGCCGCAATAAAAGGTAACACCTACCAGATTTCCGATGACTTGATGAAGACCGAGGGCAGGCACAAATTTGGGACGGGAATCGGTTTCCTGAGAAGATCGTTGTCGGGAGGTGGCTACAATTTCAGCGGGACTGGCCAATTGTTGCCGCAGACTCTCAACGCATTCTTCTACGGCGGCACGGCACCCTCAAATCCCGTACAGGATTTTACGACGCTGATTCAAACCTTTCCGATCGTCACATGGAACCGGCTCAACTACTACAGCCTGGGACTGTACGTGCAGGATGAATGGCATCTGCGCTCCAATTTCTCCCTGACCATCGCGTTGCGGGGAGACCATCAGTCGAATCCGGTATGCACGGCGGATTGTTTTCCACGGATGGCGGATGATTTTTACAAAATCGATCACGATGTAAACGTGCCCTACAACCAGGTGATCCAGGCGCATGAGAAGCAAGCATTCGCGCATACGGATCGCATCGCTTGGTCCCCGCGGCTGAGTTTTGCGTGGCAACCGTTGGGCGTTTCGCAGAGCCTGGTGTTGCGGGGCGGAATTGGCATTTTCTACGATCCAGTGCCAGGGCTCGTTTCGGCGGCACAAAGCACCAATTTTCCGCTCGTGAATTTGTACACGATCACGGGATACAACCTTGCGCCGGCCGACCCGAATAGTCTTTCAAACGTCGCGAGTGCTTCCAATGCGGCACTGATCAGCGGATTTGCAGCGGGGGACACTCTTGGGGAGCTTCAGAAAATCGATCCAACCTTCAGCCCGCCGGCGTTTTACAACGCGCCCCACACCCTGCACACTCCACAATTTCAAAAATGGAGTCTGCAAGCACAGCAAAATTTTAGAAGTTCAGTGTCGTTGACAATCGGATACTTCGGGAACCATGGCAGCCACGAATTCATCCAGGATAGCAGTGCAAATGCGCATAATTTCGGTTCCTATCCGTCCGCACCGTGCGGCAGTCCGCCAGTGGCTCCCTGCTACGACAGGCGCTTCGGCCAGGTACAACAATTCGCGAGTAGCGCGATTTCCAATTACAACGGGATGGTTGTGTCGTTTGAAAAAAGAATGACCCAGTGGGGCAGTGGCGTGCTTCAGGTGAACTACACGTACGGACACGCGCTGGATGAGGTATCCAATGGCGGCCTCGCGCAATTTAATTTCGGGAGTAATCTGTCCCCCCAGGATGGCCGGAATCTGCGGGGAAGCTACGGGGCGGCAGATTACGACGCGCGCCACTCCGTGAACGGGAGTTACGTTTGGGAAGTTCCGTTCAAGCAAGTAATCCGCCGTCGTGGTCCGGAGGCGATAGTAAAGGGTTGGCAGGTTTCGGGGACCGTCATTGCCCGCACTGGGTTCCCGTACACGGTGATCGATTATGGGGAGACCGGCAACCTGGTGGTCGACAATGTTTTCAACCCAGTTTATGCCGTGCCTGTGGGCGCAATCGGACCGCAAGCATCATGCGGCGAGGGCGCAGTCATACCGGCAGCTCCGCATCCATGCCTTCCCGCGCAGGCGCTTCCGGACAGCTCACCCAGTCCCGGGGCTCTATTTGTGCAGACGGGTTGCGAGACCGGATTCAATACCGGCAATCTGGGTGCATCTGGTGTGTGCAACGGTCCACTGGTTACCTTCGCCCAGGGACGCAACCGGTTTCGCGGGCCTGGCTACGTCACAACCGACTTGGCGATCATGAAGAACACACCTCTGCCCCACTGGGAAAATGGCGTGTTCGGCGTGGGCTTCCAGTTTTTCAATCTCTTCAACCATCCCAACTTTGGGTTTCCCGATAACTCCATTTCCGATACGACCTTTGGCCGCATATTCTACCAAACGCGGCCGCCCACCACTGTGCTTGGCTCGGGGGCGAACACGAATGTCTCAGCTCGGATGATTCAGGTGAAAGCGCAATTGCGTTTCTAGCTCTGGAACGGTGAACAGGCCAAAGGGCAATTCAGAAGTTCTCCATCATCCACAGATTGCGGCTCAAATCAGAACCCATGATTGCGATATGGCGACCATCGGGAGATTCGACGCCCCAAGGATAAAAGCCGCCGTTGTTGTGCCATAGGACGGTTGCCTTACCGTCGAAGTCAAAGAGCACAAGGTCTGCCCCGCCTTTCACGCCATTGGTGACCAGAATCCCCTTGCCATTGGTTGCCCAAAAAATCACGTACTTGCTATTCCAACCCGCGGTCGGGATCACGCAGTCCGACCCGTCGCGCAATGTGCGGACCCGAATGGGATCGGTAGGGCTGGCGATGAAGGCGAGGCGTGTGCCGTCGGGCGAAAGACCCATGCTCCAACTGCCCGTATTGGGGTTCAGGTCAAACCGCGTAAGTTCCTTACCCAGCCCTTTGAGGGGATCGAGTGCTGTGACGATCGCGTGTTCGCGATCCGCTGTCCTTTCTACGAGGACGCACATACTCGCCGATTGCCTGCCACAAGAGGGCCATCCCTCTTCAATCTTGCCCTCATAAGCCGGAGGTAGAATTGGTTCTGGTGTTCCTCCATCTATTGGGACACGCATGAACTGAAATCCCTTCGTTGTCCCGGCTGGACGCGTCGCGTATAGGAGCCATTTTCCGTCCGGGGTTGTCGTGGCGCTATAGAAATCCAGGCCTGATCCCTCGACGATCAGGGTTGGTGTATTTTCATCCCACTTTTGCCTGAAAATTCCTTGCGGCCCGTTGCGCCTGGAAAAGAAAATGATTTCCTTACTGTCTGCCGTCCAGGCCATGGGCGTGTTCTCGCTTACATCCAACGTAAAACGGCGCGACTTCAGGATCTTTTTCCCACTGGCGTCCAAATCGCCTAAGTACGTCGTCGTCTGACCCGAATTCTTCATAAATACGAGCTGCCGCCCATCTCTGGTCACGCTGGTTGGGTCCATGCAGAATCCAGTCCAATTCGTCAATCGATCTCGTTCCCCGACGATTTTTCCAGTTTGAGGATCCGTTTTCGCCGACCAGAAGTTGCACGTGCCGTCCGTGGAATCAGGTTCGTTGACGGCCAATAACAAACGACCGTCCGGCAAGTGTGAAATTCCCGGCGTACTGATCAACTGTTCAGTAGTAAGAACGCTTACCGGAGGACCGCCGTTCAGATCACGACTCAAATATGTAGCCCTGGAAGGATCGCCACTTATGTAGTAGATCCTCTTGGAGTCAGGAGGGCAAGAGAACGGGCCGATGGCGCTGTCTTTGTCTGTTTCAAATACCTTGCGCGCCTGCGCCCCGTCAGGTCCCATTAGCCACATTTCGCGGGTACCAAACATGCCTTGGTTTGCTCCGAAAGAGACCGAACCGTCCGAAGTAACGCACCATGCGATGGCGTGCTCGCGAACCTTAATGGGGCGGCTGTCCAGTGCTGAGAAGGCCCAAATGCTTGCGTCGAACGCACTCAGTTCGCCAAGTTGCTTTCCTGCCGGGAAGAGATTGACGAGGAAAGTGTGGCTGTCAGGGAACCAGGCGGGGTTGTTGTTGTCCCAATCAACGGTCTGCAAATTTTGTTTCGCAGGTAAAGCAAGATCACGGACGTGGCCATTGTCGAGATCCTTGATGTGCATGCCGGCAAGGTCGGTGTATGCCAAGTATTTGCCATCGGGCGAAATCGAGCCGTTCAGTACCAGGTTCTCGGGGGAATTCGTGGTGAGCGGACGCAGCTTGAATTCGAGACGATTCGTGGGCTGGTGTTTCGTGACCAAGAAAATAACCGCGGCTACGGAGACTGAAACGAGTGCAGCAGCCGCTCCTAACCATCGGCTGGCGCGAGGTTTCGGCTGAAGACTTCGAATCAGGCTACTCAGGTCAGCCACGAGTGCTGCAATGGATTGGTACCGCGTTTCGCGATCTTTCTCCAGCGCGGTCTGGATAATTTTTTCCAGTTCGGCCGGGATGTTGGAATTCACCTTGCGGGGCGAAACGGGATCGCGTTTAAGAATGACATCGCGAAGGACCGTGCCGGTATCACCCTGGAAGGCGCGCCGCCCGGTAGCCATCTCATACAGGACAAGACCAAAGGAAAATACATCAGTGCGCGCATCCAGCTTTTCGCCACGGGCTTGCTCCGGCGACATGTAGGCTGCCGTGCCCATCGCCACACCGGTGCGACTGAGGAGCGGATCAGGAGTCGCCTGCGCAGACGAATCGTGACCGGTTTGCTCCCTGTCCGTGAGGTCACGCGCAGCCGGATCAGGTTCGTCGTCGGACAAGCCGCCACTAGCAAGCTTGGCCAGGCCGAAATCGAGAATCTTGGCCTGGCCTTGGTCGGTGATGAAGATATTCGCCGGCTTGATGTCGCGATGAATGATGCCGTGACGATGAGCGGCCTGCAGTCCCTCAGCGATTTGCAGAGCGAGATCAAGAACCGTGGATGTTTCCAGCGGCGGCTTAGGGTGATCCTTCTCCGAAAGCAGCTCGCGGAGCGTTTGCCCCTGCAATAACTGCATCACCAGGAACGGCTGGCCCTCATGTTCGCCGAATTCGTAGATGGGGCAAATGTTGGGATGTTCTAGTGCAGAAGCCGAGCGCGCCTCTCGTTCGAACCGGCCGAGCGCCGCAGGGTCTTTGGCGGAATCCTCCGGCAGGAATTTCAGCGCGACCTGGCGGCCAAGCTTGATATCCTCCGCCCGATAGACCAGGCCCATGCCGCCACCCCCAAGACCGTCCAAGATGCGGTAGTGCGAGACGGTCTCACCGACCAGCGGAAAGGTCATGGCATCAAGGCCACCGTAGACCGCCGCCTGCATACGGTTGCCAGCGCTTTCCTCACTGGCAAGCAGCACTTCTACTTGCCGCCGTAACTCCGAATCACCATCGCACGCCTCCTCTAATAGTCGCGTACGCTGCTCCGCTTCGCAGTCCGCTACACGGTAAAATAATTCTTCGATTTCCGCCCAGCGTTCAGGAGTCAAACTGCACCTGCCGTACTACATCTGGCTGTTGAGCCAGGCCTCGGCCAATCGTAGATCGCGGCGCACGGTGGCACTGGATACTTCCAGCGCCTGCGCTATCTCGTCTAGCGATAGTCCCCCGAAATAGCGAAGCTCCACAGCTTTGTACTTTCTCGGGTCGAATTTCTCAAGAGCTGTCAGGCCCACGTCGAGGGCCAGCAGGTCCTCGCAACGTTCCTGCTGAAAACTAACTGCCTCTTCCAGCGGAACTCTGACGCCAGCGCGCTTCCCAGCGTGCCGCCGGCGAGCGTGGTCCACGAGAATCTGGCGCATCAACCGCGCGGCAACTCCGTAAAAATGCGAGCGGTTTTCCCAGTTGGGGCTGGTTTGATCCACCAACCGCAAGTACGCCTCGTGAACCACGGCCGTGGGTTGCAGGGAGTGGCTCATCCGCTCTTTCCTTAAATAAGCAGCTGCCAATTGCCGAAGTTCCCGATAGACGAGCGGCATGAGTTCGTCGAGAGCTTTTTGATCGCCCTTCGCCCATTCGGCGAGCAGCAACGTCACCGCGTGTGTGTCAGGCATACCTCTCACGTTGAAAATACAGGACTTCCACAATTGGCGAGATTATATACCGCCGTCGAAGGGCAGGGCCCCTAGCTTCCGGCAGTTACGAAGCTAATCAGCAATGTAAGGTTTTGGTTCAGTTTTGCGCAGGTGTAAGTAGGACGGATGGTGGGGGATTCAGTCCCATGTCAGCCTTGTGTTTCAGTGCCATTCATGTCCGAGCCGCGCATTGCGCCGCCCCGGAAGAATGACCAACTCCACTTCGTCAAAGGGATGACAGAAACCGAAGGAGACACACAATGAAAACGCTTTCCCGATTTTGTCGCTATGTGATGATGACCGTCACGCTTGCGGTCCCGATAGTCCTTGCTGCGCAAGTCGCTCTACAACCAGGAAGCACACAACACCACCACTACAAGGTCATCGACATTGGCACGCTCGGCGGCCCTAACAGCATCGTAAACGAGGTCTTCTATGAAATCGATGGTGGTACAGCTGGCGCCCGCATGATCAGCGACCAGGGCATCGTCGCCGGCCAAGGGGATACCTCCACCGCAGATCCACTTTGCTATTTCGACGATTGCTTCTATCCCAATACCTTCCAATGGCAAAACGGCACGCTCACAGACTTGGGAGCACTTCCCGGGGCCCGGTATAGCTCTCCCAATTGGATCAGCGGCAACGGGCTGATCACGGGAATTTCCGAAACTGGGCAGAACGACCCGTTTCTTGGATCGCCAAACGCTCATGCCGTGCTGTGGCGGGACGGCCCGATCACGGACGTCGGAACTTTGCAGGGCGGCTACGAGAGCTTCGCTTGGGGCATCAACAACCATGAACAGGTGGTCGGGTTTTCAACGAACGGCACGCCTGACCCCTACTCTTACTACTACGCGCAGATTCTCGGGTTTAACGGCGGAACCCAGTCACGTGCATTTTTGTGGGACGAGCAAAACGGTATGCAGGACCTCGGGACTCTCGGTGGTCCCGACGCCTGGGCCGCGTTTGTGAATGAGCGGGGCCAGGTTGCCGGAATTTCCTACACCAGCGCCACTCCGAACCCGGACAACGGGGCCACCTGCGCGGCGAATGTTCCGCCTCAAGACCCGTTCGTTTGGGAGAAGAGCACAGGCATCGTCGACATCGGCTCGTTCGGCGGCACCTGCGGAGCGCCCCAAGCCATGAACAACCGCGGCCAGGTTGTGGGAGGGTCGTACCTGGCTGGGAACGCCGTCGTCCAAGCCTTTGAATGGGACAAACGTGGACATCCCCGCATGAAGGATCTCGGCACACTGGGCGGAGACAACTCCGTGGCTCTGTGGGTCGATGACAGCGGAGATGTGGTGGGATACGCCGACATTCCCAATCCCTCAGGTTGCAGCGGTGCGGGCTGCGTGCACCATGCAGTGCTCTGGAGAAACGGCGCGGCAACGGACCTTGGCAGCATCGGTACCGATCCGTGCAGCCGTGCAATATCGATCAATGCCGGTGGGCAGATCGTTGGCTTTACCGTCGCCGTGTGTGGCACTGTTCCCAGTCGCGGCTTTCTCTGGGAGAACGGCGGTCCCGCGATTGACTTGAACACGCTGGTAAACACCGATATGGCGCTGCTCTACCCCCTCTACATCAACGAGCGCGGCGAGATCGCCGGCAACGGCGTGCTCACGAACGGCGACACGCATCCGTTCCTGCTCATCCCATGCGATGAGAATCACCAAGGCGTCCAGGGCTGCGACTACAGCATGGTAGACGAGAGTGCAGCACCATTCGTCCGGCCTAGGCTGCGCCCAGCCTCAGGGGATATGCCCCTTCCGGTGCGATCCCACCGCAACAATCGGCTTCGCTTCCCCACATTCGGCCATGGAAACTAACGGAGAAAACAACAACGACCGGAGGTGTGCCTTGAAATCCAGACTCTTAAACTGCTTCGCCGTAGTCACGCTTTCGATCGGCTTGATGGCACCGGCTCAACTTGCCGCGCAGGATGCAGGAGTGGGCAAACAAGAGCACCATCATTACAAGCTCATTGACATGGGCACCTTCGGCGGGCCGTCAAGTTATTTCAACTCGCTCAATCTGACCGATGCGTTCAACTTCCCGACCGTGTTTTACAACATTGCCCAGGTTCGAAACGCAAAGGGGACATTTGTGGGGTTTGCGGACACGGCTACGCCCGATCCTTATCCCTCATTTTGCTACGTGCCCGACTGCTATGTGACTCACGCGTTTCAATTCAAGGACGGCATAAAGACTGATCTTGGGGCGCTTCCGGGCGGCGCTAGCAGTGCTCCATTCTGGATCAACTCCCCTGGCTGGATTACAGGAAATTCTGAAAACGGAGAAACAGATCCCGTGATCCCCGGTTTGCCGGAAGTCCGGGCCGTGCTGTGGAAAGACGGGCATATTCGCGACCTCGGGACGCTTGGTGGAAGCACGAGTTTTTCTCAGGCTATGAACGACCGTGGACAGATTACGGGTCTCGCATTAAACGACGTACCTGATCCATTCTCCTACTACTATCAGTTCCTTTATTGTCTGCCGTTCCAGATCTGCCCTCCGAATGCAACCGAGACACGCGCTTTCTTGTGGGAT
>Ga0209517_10010640_pt1 | contig 10183 bp, 10 predicted proteins | sample PeaSoiMetSII2010_FD_187695 | JGI IMG/M metagenome (GOLD analysis project Ga0209517, IMG submission 187695) | Peat soil microbial communities from Weissenstadt, Germany - SII-2010 (SPAdes) (version 2) | ecosystem: Environmental > Terrestrial > Soil > Wetlands > Peat | place: Germany... | reverse complement strand
GCCAGCCGCGCAACCGGCGCAAACGCAGATAAAAATCGGCGACCGAGTGCGGACGGTCTCCGGAGGTGCCCTGATGACCGTCCGTGCCATCCAAGGCGGCAACGCAACCTGTGAGTGGCAAGGCGAGAACGGCGCGCTTCGCACCGCTGCGTGACGAAAACCCGTAAAACTTGAGCGGAATCGGAGGAGCTGGAGGAGGGCCCGACGGCTTGGGCGGCTCGCCTTTGTCGGACACGCCTCCTGGCCCTCCCTTCGTCGCGCCCGGCGGCAGAGGACCAACATGGATTTTCGCGACGTCGGGGATTGGGGGCGGCGGAGCTTTGCCCCAGTCGAACACGCTGCCTCGGGGGCCGGGCTCGAGTGGAACCTCCATCAGCTTGGCCAACAGATCGAGCCGCAGGGTCGGATCGATCTTGCTGACGTCGACCCCTTCTTTCGGTTTCAGAGACGGCTTGAAATCCTCGACCGACCGGATTGCTGAGCGGTTGGCGACTCTTTGCGGGACCGCAGGCGAAGAGTTGGGCACGGAACGGACCGGGGCTTGAACCGGCGCGACGTTTAAGGGCGACGTCGAGTGCGCCTCGGGAGCGGACGGCTCGCGAGTCCAAAAATACACGAGTACCGCGACCAAAAGCAATCCACCGAGGAAGGTTACTCTTTTTTTGTCCGCGCCGAGTTTCTGGGGGAGCAGGTTCATTGTCCCCCCGGCTGCGACGCGTCTTCGCGAACAAACGCATTGACTTTTAGGCTGACCGTCAGGATGTCGCCGGTTTGTTGCGGCGCCGCGGTCAGCGATTCGATCATCAGAAATTTCTTCGACCGGTCGATCTCATGCACTAAATGCATTACGTCCGGATAGGTGCCCTCGTAGGCGGCGACGATGCTCTCCACGCTAAGCGTATCGGAGCCTTCAATGGGCAGCATCGAAAAGGTGGTATCGCGAGCTTTGAGTTTGGTCTGGCTGGCGGCTTGTTGAAGTTCGCCGAGCAATGTAGAAGACGAAATCCGGTTCGCCAGAAAGTACTGGCTCAGGAATTGGTCGCCTTCGGTGCGTCCTTTATCGACCGCGGCCGCATGCTGGCGCGTAGTTTCGAGCACGGCCTGCTTGGCGCGAAGCTGTGCGCCCAGAGTCACGCGCTGGCGGTCCAGATCCTCGGCGGATCCACCCGGAGGAAACAGAACCAGTCCGGCGGCCACGATGTTGGCGAGCAGCAGAATGCCCAGCACCAGGCGCACCACGAATTGCGGGTCTCGCACACGTGAATTCTTAAAGCTTCTGAGCATAATTCACCGTGACGCGATATTGATACAAAGGCTGATTTTGCGAGGGCGGAATCGAGCTGTGTAACTCCGTGGGTCCAAACAACGGAGATTCTTCCAGCTGCTTAAAGAAACCGATCACCGCACCCGGCTCCTTGGTGCCGACCACCATGTCGAGCATCACTTCATTGCGCGAATTGATCTGCGGGAGGCGTACTGAAATCAGTTTCACGTTGTAGGGCAGAACGCTTTCAAGATCCGCAAAAATCTGGGTCCAGCTAACGGACTTGCGAACCAGCAGTTCGTTCAGCAGCATGCTGCGTTCCAGGACGACGGCATTGGCCGGCTCGTGCAGGAAGGCGTCCAGCTTGGCTTGGTCGGCCGAGAGGCTGCGGAGCTGGCTGTTCAAGCGGTCTACGGCGATTCGCGATTCTTTGGCGCGCCCCCGTTCGGAGACGATCAAAAATATCAGGACGCAGAGCAATCCCGCGAGCAGCACAGCGCAGGCGCCGGAGGCGACCAGAATGGGCCGGTCCCGGCGGAACGGTTCGGTCGAAAGATTGACAGGGATGCGCATTCAGTTCTCTACCCGAGGATTAACCGCTCCCTATGGTCGCGGCTCGGGGTCGACCGCCTAACGAGCCGCGACCACAGGGAGCGGTCGGTACAGCAGATTTTCAGGTCGTTCGATCCCCGTCCCATTTTAATTCTCCACCAGCTCCAGGTATCCGAGCAGGCCGGCGTTGAACGGACCAGGAGCGCCGAAGCGGCTGCGGAGCGGTTCCACTTCGCATCGGAAGCTCGCCACGGTTTCGGGCGGGAGACCACAAAGAATCAGCTTGCTGACCGGAGCATTCAACTCGTCTTCAACATAGGCGAAGGTGGGATGCAGAACACCCAGGATCTCGTCTTCGCCCCCTTCATCAAGCGATACGCAGCGGAAAAGTTTGACGGTCGCCTCCGAGATCACAGCGACAGTCAGCGCCCGCCCGGAAAGTTTTACGACCACCGCGTTCCCGTGCCCGCGATACAGGTTCAAAGCAGCCAGAGCCGACGTCGTGACAACGCCGGGATGATAACCGGCGCTGCGAAACAGCGCTTCATAACGAGCCATAACCTCCATCGCGACCGTCACCGCCAGCACTTCGATTTTCTTCTTGTTGGTTCCAGGCTGAACAAAGTAGCTGACGGCCGCGGAATCGATATCGAAAGGGATGGTCTTCTTGACGCGAAAACGGACCAGGGATAGCTGCTCCTCAGGCCCTGACGGGAACGAATCGAAATCGAGAATCGAGACGCGGGCCGCGTAGTCCGGGAGAATTACCGCGGCGGGCCGGCGCCGCTTCGATCCGGCTGCTGGTGACAGACGTTCCACCATGGAAAGCACGGCGTCGGCGCGAAGCAGGTTATCTTCCACCGGGGACACGGTTAAAGTCCCGGGCTCGAACGGCTGAAAGCCGGTTTGGGTGCCTTGCGCGAATGCGATCCCGGCTTCAGAAAGCTCGAACAGATGGCTCGGAGGAGGATCCTGCACCAAGCTCGAGATTTGTTTCAAGAACGACATCAGCCTTCGATAAACGTGACTTTATTGATCTCTTTGAGCGTGGTGACTCCGGTGCGCGCCTTCTCGAGAGCCGATTCGCGTAAAAACGTCATGCCTTCCTCGCGCGCGGCGCGGCGAATCTCGGAGGCGGGCCGCTTGCTGAGAATCAGCTCGCGAATCTGCTCGCTCAAATCCAGCAGCTCGTGAATCGCACTGCGGCCGCGGAATCCCGTGCCGCCGCACTCAAAACATCCGGCGCCTTCATAGAATGTGACGCTGCGCCAGGTCTCCGGGTTTAGCCCGCTTTCGACCAGATATTCGTCTGGGGTGTCCACGGCTTTCTTGCAGTGCGGACAGACCACGCGGACCAGGCGCTGGGCCAGAATACAGTTGAGCGCCGACACGAAGTTGTACGGCTCGACACCCATGTTCAGGAATCGGCCCAGCACGTCGAGCACGTTGTTCGCGTGGACGGTTGTGAATACCAGGTGGCCAGTGAGCGCGGCGTTGATCGCGATCTGCGCGGTTTCCTGGTCTCGAATTTCGCCGACCATGATTTTATCGGGATCGTGGCGAAGGATGGACCGAAGACCACGCGCGAAGGTCAGGCCTTTTTTCTCGTTGACGGGGATCTGCGTGATCCCTTTGATCTGATACTCGACGGGATCTTCGATGGTGATGATTTTGTCTTCGTCGTTCTTAATCTCGCTGAGACCGGCATACAGCGTGGTGGTTTTGCCGGAGCCGGTGGGACCCGTGACCAGAACCATCCCGTAGGGTTCCTTGATGTAGCGGCGGAATTTGACCAGATCGGCGTCGGCGAAACCCACTACATCCAGCGAGAGTTTTGAAAACTTCTCGCTCATGGATTCTTTGTCCAGCACGCGCAGCACGGCGTCCTCACCGTGAATCGTCGGCATGATGGAGACGCGGAAATCGATCAGGCGGCCTTTGTAACGCACGCGGAAGCGACCGTCCTGAGGGACGCGGCGCTCGGCGATATCGAGCTCGCTCATGACCTTGATGCGGGAAATGATAGTTGAATGCCAGTCCTTCGAAATCGGCGGCATGGCGTAGTGCAAGACGCCGTCGATACGGTACTTGATGGCCACTTCCTGGTCGCGCGTCTCGATGTGAATATCGCTCGCGCGGCGTTCGAGCGCGTTGAAGATGGTAGTGTCGACCAGCTTGATCACCGGCGCGATGTCGGAATCGGCCGCGCTCAGCTTGTCGATGGAAAGGGTCTCGTCGGAGTTTTCTTCCTCGCCCACAACGTCGAGCGTGAAGCCCTCGGTTACTTCTTCGAGGACGCGCTGGGATTGCTCGGTTTTCTTGAGGAGATCGGAGATCTGCGAAAGCGTGGCGACCTTGACGCGCAGCTTCTTGCCGAGCAGGACGGCCAGCTCGTCGATCAGGCCGAGGTTGCGCGGATCGGCGAGGGCAATTTCAAGCGAACCGTTATGGGCCTGAATCGGCACGAAATTGTACCGGAACATCAGGTCGACCGGGATGGAATGGAACAGATCGTGGTCGATGCGGGTTTCGCGAAGGTCGACGAACTCGTGATAGTAGCGCTCGGCCACGGCGCGGGCGCGCGCGGCTTCCTGGGTGGGGTCTATGAATCGATCGACAGTGGCCATGGGTTGCCCGGAGACACTCCGGTCCTCAGAGACTTAGACGCGCCAGGGCCCGGCCGCGTGCAAGACAAAGGTCGGCCACCGATAAACGCCGCTTCACACAGATAAGTTCTTGGTTTTCAGGTGCGAATCGAATCGGCCAGGGAGAAGATGGGTAAGTATAATGAAATCAATACAAAAGCCACAAAAATTCCCATGAAAATCATGATCGCGGGCTCGATCAGGCTCAAGGCGGCAGTGGTGCGGGTGGCGACGTCGTCTTCATAAAACTCGGCGACGCTCCCGAGCATGGCGGGGAGAGCGCCGGTCGATTCGCCGACTTCGATCATGTCGATCGATAGGCCGGGAAAGACTTTAGTCAGACGCAGCGACGACGACAGGGACTGGCCTTCCCGAACCAGCTTGGCGGCTTGCAGCAGGACTTTCTTCAACACCTGGGTGCCGAGGGAATCGGCAGCGGTGTCAAGAGCCTGCATCAATGGGATTCCGCCGATGAGCAAGGTTCCGAGAACGCGAGAAAACTGGGCTACCTGGTATTTCAGCCAGACCTCGCCGGCGATCGGGATTTTCAGAAGGAAACGATCGATCCGCTCACCGCCGGATTCGGTTCGCGCCCAATAACGGAACGCGAAAATAGCCAGAACCAGAGTCACGAACCCGATCAGGATGTAGTTGCGGGCGGTAGTACCTACCGCAATCAGGATTTGAGTCGGCGCGGGGAGCTGGGCCTGCATGCTGGTATAGAGCTCGGCGAAATTGGGGACCACGTAAGTGACCAGAAATACAATCAAAGCGATCACCAGCGTCACTAGGACGGCCGGATACAGCAGCGAGACCATCAGCTTTTTTCGAACCGATAGTGACAATTTCTGATACGTGATGAAACGCTCGATAACCTCACCGAGGGAGCCGCTGCGCTCGCCGGCGAGTACGGTCGTGACGTAAATCGGCGGAAAGACTCCTTGCCGGGCGAAAGCGTCTGACAGCAAGGCCCCGTTGCGGACTTCTTCGCGCACGCCTTTGATATAAGCGGAAAGTTTGGGGTCGGTAAGGCGCTCGGCGAGCAGATCGAGGGCTTTCAGAATCGGCAGACCGGCTCGAATCAGCGTGACGAACTGCTGATTGAAAATCAGGAATTTCTCGACGTTCAGTTTCTTACGGCGTGGTTTGACCGCGGCGGCTAGAACGTTGATTTCAGACCGCGGCTTGACCGAATAGACCAGGAAGCCCTGCTGGGTATAGCGGTCGCGAACCTCGCGCTCGGAACCGGCTTCGGCGGTCTGCTGGTGGATTTCACCACGCGCGTCCGCGTATTTCAGCATCCATTCGGCCATCGCTTATATTGACGCACAGGAATCGGGTCGCGTGCAGGGTATCTTGTATAGATGAGGCAAGTTCGCGTCGCCGTGGCGATGCTGATGGCGGCGCTGTTGTTGCTCGCCGACGGGCCGGGGTTTCGCAGCCGGCGGTCGTTCGACGAGCATTACGCCAAGCATAGCCACGAGTTTGGGAGTATTTCGCAGGCCGAGTATCTTAGGCTGGCCCAAGGACTGCGGGATGCTCCCGTGGGTGGTCCGATTCTCGAAGCCTTGAAGCCGGGAGGGGTCATCACGCGATTCGATCGTCGAACTGGTGCGTTCGGGGCTTACAATACAGACCGGACCATCCGGACGTTCTTTATTCCGGTGGATGGAGAGCGGTATTTCCGCAGACAGGCTACACGACCCAATGACTGACGCAGACCTTCAGAATTATTTGCGTGATAACGGGTATCCCGAGTATGTCGTAAAGGAAGGACGCCGCGGCCTGCTACGCCGCTGGCACCAGTTCGTTGACCAGACCGAACAAAAGTACAAGTTTGGACTGGAGGAGTATCGCAACGATCTGGACGTGCGGGCGATCCTGGCACTCGCGGGCGAGGACGACGAGGTGCGGGCGCTCGACAAGCGATTGAAGGCGCAGCTCAAAGACACCAAGATTCGCGTATGGGAGAGCGCCGCAGGGAATCCGTTCTGGGATTTCGGCTATCCGAAAAATGCGGGACCGGATCTGCTCGAGGACTTGCGGGGTGAGGGGTTACTGCCTTAACCAGGCGCTGCTGATTGGGTGCGAGAGATTCGAGTAGACTATCTTTGATGCGAATTCTCGCGGGTTTCGCTATTCTCGCGCCGCTGGTTCTGGCGCAACCACAAGTCAATCCGAACGATCAGGTCCTGAAGGCGCTGGACGACATCGAATGGCGCATGAAGCTGAGCGACATCGCGGACGTCGATAAGATCGCCTATGCCAGCCTGCCGCTGGCTCATAACCCGAATCCGACCGCTCCCGGCGCGGGCAATCCGCTGATCATCCGCGCGTACACTTTCATTCCGAAAAAGCTGGATCGCTCAAAGAAACAACCTCTGCTGGTGCTGGCGCATCAGGGGATTCACGGCAATGTTTCGTCCTCGGAATTGGGGCACATCATGCGGGAGCTGATGGACCAGGGTTACACCGTGATCGCGCCGGATTATCGCGGCAGCAGCGGCTACGGCCAGGGTTTTTATCAGGACATCGACTATGGCGGGCGCGAAGTGGACGATGTGTTCGAAGCGCGCAAGTGGATGCTGGACACGTATAGCTTTTTGGATTCGAAGCGCGTGGGAATGATCGGTTGGAGCCACGGCGGCTTCATCACGCTGATGAACATCCTGCAGCACCCGGATGCATATGCAGTCGCGTATGCCGGAGTGCCAGTGAGCGATCTGGTGCTGCGCCTCGGTTATCAGACCGATCAGTATCGCGCGCTGTATTCGGCGCAGTATCACATCGGCAAGACGGTTCGCGACGACATCAAAGAATACGAGCGGCGCTCTCCGATCACCTACGTTTCGAAGCTCCAGACGCCGCTGCTGATTCATACCAATACCAACGATGAAGATGTGAATGTTCTGGAGGTGGAGCGGCTGATCACGGCGCTAAAGGCCGAGGGCAAGCAGTTTGAATACAAGATTTACGAGAATGCTCCGGGCGGGCACATGTTCAACCGGCTGGATACTGAACTTGCCCGGCAGTCGAGGCAGGAGATTTATAAATTCCTGGCGAAGTATTTATTGAAATGAAGCTGATTCTCGCATTAGCGCTATTGACGCCGCTGATCGGGCAGACCCCTCAGCCAGGTGGTCGCGGAGGCCGCGGCGGAGCTGCGCCGCAGGCAGCGGCAGCGTCGGCTGAGCCTTCCGCCGCGCCAGCACCTGCGACACCCGCAGCACAGCAGGGTCCCGGGAATGATGAGGTTCTGAAGGGCATCGACGACCTGGAGTGGCGGCTGAAGATCAGCGACATCGCGGATTTCGACAAGGTCGCCTATACCAGCCTGCCTCCGCGCCGCAATCCGAATCCCACCGGGCCGGGCGCGGGGAATCCGCTGATCGTCTACGCGTACACGTTCATTCCGAAGAAGTTGGACCGGACCAAGAAACAGCCCCTGCTGGTGATGATTCACGGCGGCGTGCATTCGAATTTCACATCCGACTCGGCGCATATTGTGCGCGAGCTGCTGGAGCAGGGATACACCATCGTTTCTACGGATTATCGCGGCTCGACCGGATATGGGCGCGGGTTCTATCAGCAGATCGATTACGGCGGTCGCGAGGTGGACGACGTGTACGTCGGCATGCAGTGGATGCTGGAACGGTATGGCTTTTTGGATTCGAAGCGCGTGGGAATTATCGGCTGGAGTCACGGCGGGCTGATCACGCTGATGAATATTTTTCAGCATCCGGAAGCGTTCGCTGTCGCTTACGCGGGCGTGCCGGTGAGCGACCTGGTGCTGAGGCTCGGCTATCAGACCGATGCATATCGCGCGGAGTATTCGGCTCCGTATCACATCGGAAAGACGGTTCGGGAAGATATCAAAGAATACGAGCGCCGGTCGCCGATTACTTACGTTTCGAAGCTCCAGACGCCGCTGCTGATTCACACCAACGACGAAGACGTGAACGTGCTGGAAGTGGAGCGGCTGATCACTGCGCTGAAGGCGGAGGGGAAGAAGTTCGAGTACAAGATCTATCAGGACGCGCCCGGCGGCCATCAGTTCAACCGGCTGGACACGAAGCTGGCCCGTGAATCGCGGCAGGAAGTGTATCAGTTCCTGGCGAAGTACTTGAAGCCCGGGGCATGATCAAGGATTCCGCGGCGTTGAATCGCAGCCAGGCGCGTTCGATGACGATCTCTGAAGGCGGGATCGTCGCCACCAGCCAGACACTGGCGTCACAGGCAGGAGCGCAGGTGCTGGCGCGAGGTGGATCGGCAATCGACGCGGCGATCGCGGCCAATCTGGTACTGGGTGTCGTCGAGCCTATGATGTGCGGCATCGGCGGCGATCTGTTTGCGATTTATCGCGATGCTAAAACCGGCGCTTTGACGGGGATCAACGCGAGCGGCTATGCTCCGAAAGCGCTGACGCTGGAATCTTTGAATTTCGCGATTCCGCCGTCGGGCATTCATAGCGTGACGGTTCCCGGCGCAGTGGACGGATGGTCGAAAATGCACACGAGGTTCGGGAAGCTCGCATGGGCGGACCTGTTTGCGCCGGCGATCTATTATGCAGAACGTGGGTTTCCGGTCACCGAAATCATTCAATACGACTGGGAGCACGAGAACGCAAAGCTAACCGAGGGTTTGTTCTGGCGAAACGGGCGAGCCCCCGCAGTCGGGGAGATTTTTCGCAATCCGGAGCTGGCGCGAGCGTATCGGATTTTGGCTGAACAGGGTCCGCGCGCGCTGTATGAGGGCGAAGTCGCGGCGGCGATGCTGAAGACGTCGGCGGCGCTCGGCGGTAAGATGGCGGCTGAAGATCTGCGCGAATTTTCGTCTGAATGGGTCGAGCCGCTGTCGATTGAATATCGCGGCTGGAGCGTCTATCAGCTTCCGCCCAATGGGCAAGGGATCGGTACGCTGGAGATGCTCAACATCATGGAACATTTTTCGCTGCCGGACATGGATCCGTTGAGTGCGGATGCGATTCACTTGAAGATTGAAGCCCAGAAGATCGCGTTCGCGGATCAGCGGCGATATGTAGCCGATCCGCGATTCAGCGATGTTCCCGTTGATAAGATGCTTGCGAAGTCGTATGCGAAAGAGCGCGCGGCGTCGATTGGGCATACGATTTATCTTGCCGCGGTCGATCGGGAGGGAAACACAGTTTCCTGGATCGAAAGCATTTCGGATTTGTGGGGATCGGGTGTGATTGTCGACGGCTTCGGCTTTCATCTGCATAATCGAGGAAGCGCGTTCTCGAACGACCCGGCGCATCCGAATGCGCTGGAGCCTCGCAAGCGGCCGTATCACACGATTATTCCGGGATATTTACAGCGTGGCGATCGGCACATCGCGTTTGGCATCATGCGCGGGATGAATCAGGCGCAGGCGCAGGCGCAGTTCGTGTCTAACCTAGTGGATCATGGCATGAATATTCAGGCTGCGCTGGAAGCGCCGCGATTCACTAAGATGACGCTGGGCGGAAATGATGTTCGGATCGAAGGGCGCGTTTCGAAAGCGGCGATCGAGGAGTTGAGGGCTCGCGGCCATGAAGTGGAAGTGCTGGGCGATTATTCGGGGATGGTCGGCGGCGGGCAGGCGGTGATGCGCGATTCGAAGGCTCGGGTGAATTATGGCGCATCGTCGCCGCGCAAGGATGGCGCTGCGATTCCCGAGCCGGAGCCATACTGGAGGTGAACCATATGTATTTCCAACAGTTCTA
>Ga0209517_10010638_pt1 | contig 10183 bp, 8 predicted proteins | sample PeaSoiMetSII2010_FD_187695 | JGI IMG/M metagenome (GOLD analysis project Ga0209517, IMG submission 187695) | Peat soil microbial communities from Weissenstadt, Germany - SII-2010 (SPAdes) (version 2) | ecosystem: Environmental > Terrestrial > Soil > Wetlands > Peat | place: Germany: Weissenstadt... | reverse complement strand
CAACTGCAGAGATCCTTCGCTGCTATGAAAATGGCGGAAGCTTTTGTTGAAAATACAGGAGTTACCTCCAAAGAGCCATTTTCATGCACAGTGGTGAGCCGAAGGATCATGAAGTCTGCGCTCAGGATGACAATTCCAATGGTTTTCCCCAAGCAAATTGCTCGTCCAACCACCCCTGACCCGTCCTTAAGAAGGAGGAGGATTACGGGGCTAGCTTAACAACCCGCCGCGCGAAAGTTCTCGCGCACCGTGGCCTTGCCGGCCTTCCGATCCTGGTATTGCTGTTCGATCCACGCGTAGGTCTTTGCCAGTCCCTTGAGGAAGGGAGTGGCAGGCTCCCAATTCAGGATCTGTTTGATCATGGTGTTGTCGCTGTTCCGGCCGCCGACCCCCTTGGGCGCGTTCAAATCGTACTTGCGCTGCAGCTTGATCCCGCCGATCTCTTCCGCGATGCTGACCAGATCGTTGATCGCAATGAGTTCGCTCGAACCGAGGTTAATGGGAGTCGCGATGAGGTCATCGCAGTGCATAATCTTGTCGATCCCCAGCGTGCAGTCGTCGATATACATGAAGCTGCGGGTCTGATTTCCGTCGCCCCAGACCACAATTTCCATGTTGCCCGTGTCCTTAGCTTCAATCACCTTGCGGCAAATAGCTGCGGGAGCCTTTTCCCGCCCGCCATCCCAGGTGCCGTCAGGACCGTAAACGTTGTGGAAACGGGCCATAAAGGTCTTCAAACCACGCTCCGCCCAATATTCCTGGCAGAACATCTCGGACATGAGTTTTTCCCAGCCGTAGCCCCGCTCTGCCATGGCTGGGTAGGCGTCAGACTCTTTGAGCGCCCGCGAATGAGGGTCCTTCTGCAAGTCGGTGTTGTAAGCGCAGGCTGAGGAGGAGAAGAAATATCTCTCCACGCCCGCCCGGTAAGCCGCTTCAAGGAAGTTGGTATTGATCAGGATGCTGCGTAGGCACTCGATTCTAAACCGCTCGATGAAGCCCATGCCCCCCATGTCCGCGGCCAGATTGTAAACCTCGACTGCGCCCTCGCACGCCCTGACGCAATTCTCTTTCTCGCTCAAGTCCATGCAGAGGCTTTCAACGCCCGGCACTCTCTGGTACCAGTCGGGCAGCGGTTTCTTATCGATGGCGCGGATTCTAGTAAACCCGCGGTCATGAAAGTATCGCGTAAGCGCTCCTGCGATGAAGCCGCCCGCCCCACCGATGACGATCAAATCGTCTTTCTTGGCAGTCTGTTGCGCACTCATGGCTTCTCCTTTTCCACCGATGGTCGCAAAATCCAACGGTATTCCGAACGGCCCTGGCTTTGCAAGAGGATTTGACGACGTTGGAGAATCTGCCCTCTCCCCAGGGGAGAGGGTGTCCGACGGCGGCGTATACTTCAGCCGCCGTCGGACGGGTGAGGGGTTTCGTCCGCCACTTGGCCAACCGGTCGGGCTGAATCGGTCGACAGGCTCAAGCCTGCTCCCGTCCCTGTGGTCGTGTCTTTTACGGCGGAACTCGCGCGCGGTCTTCGGAAGGGGATCACCAAGATCGAGCAAGGGACCCCTCACCCGTCACGCTCCGGCTGATGAAAACGCCGGCAGCGTGACACCCTCTCCCCAGGGAGAGGGCCACGATTTTAATTCTATCTCGGCCCCCCAAGGGCTAAGCTTGTACGCGATTCGCCAAGAGCCACGCCACTCAGTGCGCGGTTCCCGCGGCCACAGCCGCGGGGAGGCGTGCTGCCTTCCACAATTCGAGATAGGGTTTGAGGTCGTTGGTGAGGCCGCGGAACTGCTCGAGGGTAAGGGATTGCGCGCCATCGCTGAAAGCCTTTTCGGGGGAAGGATGCACTTCAACCATCAGGCCGTCTGCGCCGACGGCCACCGCGGCGCGCGCCACGGCCGGTACCAGGCTGCGCTTGCCCGTGGCGTGGCTGGGATCGAGAATCACCGGCAAGTGAGTGAGTTCGTGGAGCAGGGGCACGGCGGCGATATCGCAGGTGTTACGCGTGGCGGTCTCGAAGGTCCGTATGCCCCGCTCGCAAAGAATCACGTTGGGGTTTCCATGAGCGGTAATGTACTCAGCGGACATGAGGAGTTCCATGATGGTAGAACTCATACCACGCTTCAGAAGGACCGGCCGGGTACATTTGCCCAGCGCTTTGAGCAGGGCGAAATTCTGCATGTTGCGAGCGCCCACCTGCATGATGTTGGCGTGCTCAGCCACCACACCTACGTCCTGCTCGCTCATCACTTCGGTGACGATCGCGAGACCTGTTTCTTTGCGCACCTTGCCTAACAGTCTCAAGCCCTCGAGCTCCAGCCCTTGGAAGTCGTAAGGCGAGGTGCGAGGCTTGAAGGCGCCGCCGCGAAAAATCTTGCCGCCGCTCGCCGCCACCGCCAGGGCCGTTTCCATGATCTGCGCTTCGCTTTCCACCGAGCAGGGCCCGGCCATAAGGGCGAAGTTGCTTCCGCCCACGTCGACGCCATTTACCGGGATAATGGTGCGCTCCTTCTTGAACTCCCTGCTCACGAACTTGTAGGGCGCCGAGATGCGGACAGCGCTCTCCACGCCAGGGGCAGCCTCCAGGGATTCGAGACAAGAGGTAACGTCTCCGACCCCCACCGCGCCGATCACCACCCGTTCCTCGCCCACGATCGAGTGAACTTTGTAGCCAAACTCCCGGATGCGCTCGCAAACGTGCTCGATCTCTTCCTTCGTGGCATGAGGTCTCATGGAAATAATCACCGTGCGCCTCCCTAAAAACAAAAAACCCACTCTTTCGAGTGGGTTGGCTGTTTTAAGATTTAATTCCATGCTCAGGCCAACGCCACTCTACTTGGGACTAAAGCCCCAAAAGCGGTAGCTAAACCAGTTGGCGTAAGCTCTGAACATCGAAACAAGTATAGCGCAGCCTGGAACCGGACGCAATGACTTTTTGGCGCGGGTGTCCAGGGTGGCACTGCAATTTGCGGTCTAGGCCTGTGGAGGCTGCGGCAGACTCCTGAACACTGTCATCCTGAGCCCGTTCGCTTCGCTCAGGGTAAACTCCGCGAAGGATCTGCAGTTCCGGTTCGTGGCGAACTAATACAGATTCTTCGCTTCGCTCAGAATGACAGTTTTCGAGAGAACCCGCCCCTAAGAGTTTCGAATTTCGATTTTCGAATTTCGGTTCTTTGCCCTTGACTTTCGACCCTTGACTCTGGACTATCAACTATTATGCGAACAACTCTTACCACTGTACTCTTCGTCCTTCTCTGCGGCTCGGCGCGTGCCGCAAAGACACTGCAAGTGTATTTCATCGATGTCGAGGGCGGGCAGTCCACGCTCTTCGTCTCGCCTTCGGGGGAATCGATGCTCGTGGATACGGGCTGGCCGGATGCGAAGGGCCGCGATGCGGAGCGAATCGTTTCCGCTGCGCGGCTCGCGGGCGTGAAACAGATTGACTACCTGGTCGTGACGCATTACCACATGGACCACGTGGGAGGCGTGCCGCAACTCGCGGCGCGTATTCCCATCCGCACCTTTGTAGATCACGGGCCGAGCGTGGAGCACGGCGCGGAAGCCGACCAGCTTGTGGCGGCCTACAAGAGCGTCAGTGACAAAGGCAAACACCTTCTGGCGAAACCCGGCGAGATGATTCCAATCCGGGGAATCAGTGTGCAAATCCTGACCGCAGCCGGGGAAGAGATCTCCAGTCCGCTGCCGGGAGCGGGGCAGCCCAACCCGCTCTGCGCCGGGGCGAAACGCAAGGAGCCCGACCCTTCGGAAAACGCCCGGTCCGTCGGGATGCTCATTACCTACGGCAAGTTTCGGATGGTCGACCTGGGGGACTTGACGTGGAATAAGGAACTCGGACTCGCTTGCCCGGACAACAAAATCGGCGCCATCGACGTGTATCTGAGCACCCACCATGGACTTGACGAATCCAGTGCGCCGCCGCTGGTGCACGCTTTGCATCCTCTCGTGGCCATCATGAACAACGGTGCGAGGAAGGGCGGATCAGTCGAGGCTTGGCAAACCATGCACAGTTCACCCGGACTCGAGGACCTCTGGCAACTGCATTACGCTCTCGAAGCAGGCAAGGCGAACAACGCCCCGGACGACTTCATCGCCAATCTGGAAGAACATTGCCAGGGGAATTGGATCAAGCTTTCCGCCGAACCGGACGGCCATTTCACCGTGACCAACGGCCGGAACAGGAAGACGAAAGCTTATCAGACCGTTAGTCAGTGAAGGCAACTGGGGCAACCTGGGCGGTTCGCCACGGGCGGCCGAACTCTGACGGGCCTTCGTGTAAAACCTACTTCAATCTCCCGAGGACACGATTGTATTCCTCGTGCGATCCTATCCAGACCCAGTAGAGGTCGCTTTCGAAGCGCCTGGCAATGGCTCGGTAGGAACGGCCTATGGCGACAGTCCACACTTTCCCTTTGGCCTTGAACTCGAGTGAGGGGTGGAAGGGATCATTTTGGAAGAGCCGATACTTTTCATCAGCTAGTTCCTGGATTTCCTTGGGGAGGTCGGTGTAGAGCTTCCTAAAGCTTGCCGTCAAGAAAGAGTGCAGATGGGCATGGATCACTTGACTTTGCGAACCTTTTCCCTGTGGGCGAGAAAGTCCTCCATCGGCAAGGTTTTTTCGGCATTGATTTCAGCATCCCACTTCTCGACCAACGCCATGCCGGAGCCACTTGCGGAGAAATCCTCCTCGATTTGTCTGTCCCACGCCTTGGCGTCCTGTTCATTGAGCCAGACTACGAGGGAGGACTTTTCCGATTCTGGAAGTTCGGTTATGGCCTGTTTAATGGCTTGCAGTGTCATATGAGAAGGCTACAATCTCTGGAACGAGAATGCAAGAGTCGCGAGAACGCGCCGGTCACATAACCAGCAGCGCCTGGCCTGGCTTCAAGCGATGGATTTGGCCGTCGATATGTATTTCGATGGGGTTCTTGCGCGAGGAGAGCAGGATTTGGTGGACTTTGAAAATATTATCGGCCAAAACGAGTTCGCCGGTCCCTCCAACTCCAGTGAAAATATCCCACTGGTGCGCTTTCAACTTGGGTACGGCCGTTGTCCTACCGGAGACCCCGCCCACTCCCGTAAAGAGATCCCACTGGCCCGTCTGCTTTTCCGAAGGGACGAGGGTGACGCTCGTTCCGACCAACTTATCGAACGCCTTCTGACGGTCGACGGGCGTGGCAGTGACTAACTCGTGGAAGTGAGGGAATAAAACCACCGCCTTGCCATTTCTATAGACGTGAATTCCCACGTGGTCACGGTCGATGCGCTGCGTGGTTGTGGCGATGAATTGGGCCTCGGGCCCGGCAAATGGTTCCGCCGGCGCGGTTGTCTGCGGTTGAGTCATCTCTTGGAGCGACGGTGGCCGGGGGATTTGCCCCGAGGCGAATTGGGGCAGCAAGAAACTGAAGGCGATCGCAAAGGCTGCGACAAGAAATAGAGGCAATCTTTTAGAAGCCATATGATCCCTCCGTCGTTTCAGTCCAGCTTTACCTCCCGGAATTCTCTCACCGGAATTGCCCCGAGTCAAACCGCGCGCTCGGTCGACCATGCCGGCGTGTCATTCCGAGCCCTTCGCTGTCATCCTGAGCGCAGACTTCATGATCCTTCGGCTCACCACTGTGCATGAAAATGGCTCTTTGGAGGTAACTCCTGTATTTTCAACAAAAGCTTCCGCCATTTTCATAGCAGCGAAGGATCTCGCTCGGGGCGCTCAGGGTAAACTCCACGGGGAATCTCGCTCTGCTTCGCACGGGTCGAGCAAGACTGGTCAGAGCAAGATTCCTCGCTGCGCTCTCCCGAAAGTCACGCCCGGACCCGTCATTCCCGCGAAAGCGGGAATCCACCTTTCTCCCGACTCACAATGGGTCCCCGCTTTCGCGAGGACGACACTGATTTTCATTCGCAGGGGTGGGCCACAGGCCCAACGTGACTTTCGGAGGAGGCCCCGGGACTGACGCTAGGGCGCAGTCTCAGGTTCTCTCTCCTTCAGATTCGCCGTCGCCTCCAGCCGCACCGTCACGATCTGGAACGGCCTAACGGAGAATTGGAATCCATGGGGAGAGACCGGCAGAGATCCTTGATTTCTCTCCAGCGCATCGCTCATCCATGCCGCTCTGACGTCGAGTAGTGGGGTTTCGACCCCCACCGTGCTTTCTTTGCCGGCCACTTCCAAAAACCGCAGAATCGTTCCCTTTCCGTCCTCGGCCGTCTTCCAGGTTTCAAGCACCACGCCGGGGTCGCGCATTTCGAGGAAACTCCCTTGGCCCGAACTGAGGGGCCTGGCGAAGTTGATGGCCTTATCTTGTGAAGTGATCTGATCTAGTTCGAGAGGCGACATCTCTTCCCGGCCTAGCCGGCTGAGATACGCAGGCGACAGGTTCTTGCCGCTGGTGAACACATACCGAAAGTTAAAATCTCCTCCCTGGCCCGCTGCGTAGTTAGTGAAATAGTAGTTGTTCATGATATAGGAGAAGATAGTGCCGGAGCGCGGGCTGAACTTGGCCGGCCACGTTCCCCGTACGATATCGCCCAGGCAGACCAGCGAGGCATCCACAGGCACCAGCGCCGCGGTCACGCCGTCCTCGTCCGCTGCCACCCAGTGCTGCACCGAAAACCATTCCTTACCGGCGCCGGGCAGTTGGTCGCGGCTGGGATCCACGGATCCGTTCTGAGTCTCGTAACTAAACTCTGGATGCCCCATGGCCAGCGGAAATGCAAAGTAGACCGCTTCTTTGGTATAAACTTCCGTCTTGTGCACGTGGTTGACGAATTCGATCTTCTTCTGACCGTTGAAGAGAATTATCTCCGTCTCGATGTGCGGTGTGCTCACGCCGGAACTTTCGAGATGTGCGACTGTCCCGAAAGGCTGTTCGGACACCGAAACCAGGCGGCCGCCTCCGGCCCCACGGATCGAGAGCTCCGGCACAGGCCATCCCGAACTGTATTCGACAAGCCGGTTGGGAGTCTGGTCTCCCCCCCTGACGTAAAGGTACTGATCGAAGCGGTAGGGGCTCGCGGCGTTCACCAGTTCCTTCTTCAGCTCCTTGTCCAATATGCTCTTGACGGCTCCGGTCTTGGCATCCAACACCACCCGGTAGTAGGCATTTTCGATCGTCCCTCGGCGGTCTACGGGGTCCGGCGGCGCATCTAGCGTGGTTTCCTTCAGAGCAATGGCCTTGTAACCGACCGATGGAACGTCCGGGGCGAGAAAACGGATGTGGTTGTACGATTGTCCGGTCGCAAGAATCTGGTAGGGAATGGTGCGGTGCGTCGCGAGGTCGACGAGTTCCCGCCCCTTGTCCAGGTCCATTTCAACCATGCCGGAGCGCGGCCAACTCAGGGGATTGAATACTAACAGTGTCCCCGCGGGGTCGTAGACAGAGTCCGCCAAGGCGGCCAGCCCCCGCTCGAGCACATAGTCCATTCCGCGCTTCGCGTCGCCGGCAAAACTTTCCTTAATCGCCAACTGGTCTCGAGCTTCCTGGCTCTTCGGATTCGATACGCTTCGGTCGGCTCCCCAGGTATGCTCGTCGTATAGGACCATGCTGTTCCACATCCGCTTCAAGGCCTCGGCCTCGGGCTGTCGAACGGGATTAACCAGGCTGCTGAGAGTGGAAAACTTCTCCGCCGCGAGGGCACGCTGCTCCGTCTCGCGTTCGATAGCCGCGGAACGCGCCGTCGAAGCGATGCCGTATTCCCAGTACGGGCCGCCGTCTCCACGAATTACCGGAATGGTATTTCCGAATTGCCGCGCGATCTGCTCCATCGCTTCCGCAAATCCCGAATACTGGATGTGGGGATAGGCGTAAATCTTGTTCCAATCAGCGGCAAGGCTCGCCTGGCCGGGAAGAAGGTCGGTGTTTTCCCATTGCGTGCCATAAACCAAAACCGCGTCGGCCTTGTAATCCGGGCGGGTATAGGCTTGCAGGAAAACCGGAATGGAGTCGCGCCCTGCCACGACCTCGCCCTGCATTCCGCCGAACAACACGGCAAGTTGAGAATAGACCCACGAGTACCACATCAAGATCCTGCCGCCGTCGGGGCCCTCCCACCAAAAGGGCGATCTCTCATTCAGGCGGCCGTAAAGCAGGATCGGCCCATTGTCATTGTCGCAGCCTGAAAAAAAATACTTCAGTCCGGCCGCGGATAGGATCGAGGCGTAGGACCAGGAGTAGGACGGCACATCCGTTATGTTTGCGTAGTTGGCGTCTCCGCCGCTTTTTTGGTTAAAGTCGAATGCGGGATAAAGAGAGCGGATAAGGGTCTCGAGGGCGGGAAAGCCGGTCAGCAGGCTCGCTTCGACCGTGGGCACAAAAATCTTCTTGTCTCTTACCATCTCGAAAAGCTGCTTCTGTTGTTCTTCGCTGCGTCCCGCGAGATACTGTCGCACGCTCCAATAACCATCCGGGCTGAAGCGAAAGTCCGGATGCGCGTGAATCAAATCCATCGCTTCATCAAGTTCACGGCTTTGAATTTCAGCCGCCTTTTCCTGGTAGTCAGAGTATCCCACGTCCACGTGCACGTGCGGGACGACCAGCAGATTCCAGCGCTTCGCCGGATTCACCATCACCTTGAAGCGCTGCGTGCGGCCGTTGATTTTAACCGTGACCACGCCTTTCGACGGCCTGCTGCATTCGGTAATCGCGAACTCGAGCATCTGCTCGCCGAACTCCCGTTTGGCCAGGTCCACGCTGTATTTGTTCGTGCCTACGAGCAGGCTCACCTCTCCTTGTCGTATTGCCAGGTCATGGCGCAGGTAAATATCCACCAGTTCCACCAGGTCTTTGCCTTGGCGCATATAAAAAACCGTGGGCACAACTTCCGAAGTGACTGCGGAGTGATGTCGCTGGGGGGAATTCTGGTCAAGCTCCAAGGCGTCGTAGGTGATTACGGAGTGGATTTCGACGTCGCTCGCGGAGGACGCGTCGATGGCCGTTAAAACGAGCCTGTTGGTTCCCTTCCGCAAAAACTGCGCAGGGAAATTGCATGTGATCGTATCGGCAGCGGCGATCGGGCTGACAACCATTTCCCGATCGCCTCCCGTGTAGCTCAGCATGGGGCGCTGGTAAAAAATACCCCTGTGCCCATTAATCTCTACTTGCAGCCGGGCAACGCGCGCCGTCTCCGACAAGAGCCCCACCTTGAGGGTGTACACGCCGCTGGGCTGTTTGGGTAGATTGAACTGAATGGTGTAGGGGCGGGGCCGGCTCCCCGGCCTTTCAACTTCTGCGCCTTCCTGATATGCAGGCCAATCGGTCTCCGGCCTGCTCTTTCCCACCACGTAAAGCAACTCATCGGAGGGGTACCGGGAGCCGAAAAGCGGCGGACCTTGTTTCCCGGCATTGAATTCGCTCGGAGACTGGTTGAAACTGCCGATTCGCCACACGACATTTGAAGGGCCGCGGGAATCGGCCCGGCTCGGAGATTTACGGCCTCGGCGCGACTCAACCCCTCCGGCACGCAGGCAAGCACAAATCATGACGGCCAGCACTACAAGCACCTGTAAAGCCTGTTCGTGCGGGTGTTTTCTCACTTCATCCCTCCTGACCTCTCTACCGGTTCGTGCGCTTTGCGACCGTACACGCGTTCGTAAGCTTGGCAGTAAGGGCAAAGGCCGCCTTCAATGCACTTGACGAACCAGAACGCCAGTCCGCTTTGATTCTTGCGCGCGCGGCTACACACGGGGCATTCAACACACTTCTGGGCCATGGCGCGGTCCTGTTCAGTAATGGTCTCCATAAGCTTCACCTGTATTCCTGTAGGGGAGTGCTTGTGGCTGCCTTCAGGCGCCGCAGGGCTCATCCCTACATCCTGAATTTGTATCTTCATCTAACGGCAGACCAGCATAATACCCCAGGAGTATCGAGCGAGCCAAGGCACTCGAAGATATTTCAAAACCGCCCCGCAGAGAAGAGGTCACTGAATGCCGCTCATGATCTCAGGAGGCTGCTCGTGGGATCAGCCCCGCAGGGGCTTAACATGAGTAGCCGGGGGCAGCGTCCCCGGACCCAATCCGTCGATAGGGAGGTCGAGGGCGGTAGGGCCCACGGCCTCGCGCCTCTACGCCGCACGCGGCCGGACCCGGGCGGTGTAGGGGTAGGGCTTGCCCTACCCTCGTCAGGACCAGCAGAAACGCGGGGACGGCAAGCCGCCCCCCTAC
>Ga0209517_10010637_pt1 | contig 10184 bp, 10 predicted proteins | sample PeaSoiMetSII2010_FD_187695 | JGI IMG/M metagenome (GOLD analysis project Ga0209517, IMG submission 187695) | Peat soil microbial communities from Weissenstadt, Germany - SII-2010 (SPAdes) (version 2) | ecosystem: Environmental > Terrestrial > Soil > Wetlands > Peat | place: Germany... | reverse complement strand
AAGCCGCTGACCCCGCCCGCTCGATCCAACCAGGATCGAGTATCGGTTCCTTTTGTCCCATCCTCCCGCGTTCAACCTCGCCCGCCCGTAACTGCTCCCGTCAGGGCGTCCATGGGCGGGTATTTCACGGCGCTGGTTTGGGTGCCGTTACCTATGGTTGTCGGTCTGCCTCCTTACGTCGGCAGCTACCCAGCGGCAATTGCGGTGCCGCTACCTGCCTCCCTTTTCTCACCGCTTGGTTTGTCCGCAGCCCCAAGCGTTTTCGGGGCTCTGCCTCGAAAAGCGCCTCGACCCCTAAGAGCCGGTCACGAGACAAAGGAACGGTGGCAGAGGGTTTTCCTGACAGGGCTTATTAAGGCTAAGGGGGCGCGTCATAGTATCGTTTACACGCTTCATGGTGGGGCTGTCAGTGGGGAGAGGGCAAGGCTCAAGGCGGTCATCAATGCTAAAGGCTAAAGGCTAAAGGCTAAAGTGGGGGAAGGGGAAGGGGGGCGTGGGGCAGGGCCAGAAGGCAGTTACGAATGAGTGAATTAGTGAGTCAGTGAGGGGTGTTCCGGAAGGGGTAGGGGTGAGGGGTGAAGGCCAATTTAGGGAGCTGGGGTCGGACCGATCCGACCGATCTGACCGATGGGTACTAGGCGCGGTGAGCGGCGCGTCGTTCGGAGGCGCAACGCCTTTCAGCTTTCAGGGTTGAGGATGTTTTTGGCAGTTGACCCAGGGTAGGATCGGCGCCCGTTCACCGCAGCCGATCCAACCCTGGACTGGAGGACGGAATCCCGATGGGATTCTAAGAAGGGATGGGAGATGAGTGGCGAGTTAGGATTAAGGGGCCGGTTCATAGTATCAATGCAAGGGCAGTTCCTGTCCTGGGAAATCCTGGCATTTCCTGATGATCCGCGCCAAGTGGCGGTCCCGGACAGGGCGGATCCAAGCGCATTTTCAGCCTTAAAAATGCCCAATTTTACGATTGAGTCAAGCTCAACACCGCAACTACCCATCCCAACACTCTGCCAATACCTTTGCTGACGTTTTTGCTGACAGTCGGGGCGGACTTTCCAGTGACCGAGCTCATTAACATGAATTCCGCTTGCCCAGTGTTTCCACGTTGACGTTCACCTTCAACCATCAAGGCGTAAAGCATGGAGATGGACATGGACCGGGTGGTCGGAATCTCCCGCCGTCATCAGCCTGTTCGCATAAAACACGTGAGACGCGAGTTCTCACTTCACGTCGAGGTTATTGGGATTCATGCCTCCAATTCCGCTGCGTCTTTTTCTCTGGAATTCCGCATTGGACAGCAGAAAGTAATGCTGTCAACGCATGACTGATCACACAGAACGCGAGTTGGCTGTATTCAGCGAGGCCCGCCGATTGACGATTTCACAACGCTCCGCGTTTCTCGACCGAGCTTGCGCGGGCGCCTTGGCGTTGCGCCGACGCGTCGAGGAATTGCTCAAAGCCAGCGATGAAGCCGGCAACTTCCTCGAACGCCTCGTGGCCGTTCCATCTGAAAGAACCGTTCCTGTCGCTCCCGCCGAGAAATCCGGTGACCGCATTGGCCGTTACAAATTGCTCCAGCAAATCGGCGAAGGCGGTTGCGGCGTGGTTTACATGGCCGAGCAGGAGGAGCCGGTTCGCCGCCGGGCAATCGAGGCTGTGTTGTCACTGGAACCATCATCCACAACAATGATCTCATGCGGTTCGCCAAGAGATTTCGCCCCCCCTGCGAATGGCGGAAACACATCGGCCAATCCAGGCTTCCTCATTGTGTGCTGGGACAATGAATGAAATCATGTTTCGCTGTTGAATTCTATTCCGCCCATAGACGCACGCCAATCAATCCCCAGTATCCGTAATAGATGACCACAGCGAGAAGGCCTCCGGTAACGGCGAGGGAGTGCCAGTAAACCACCCGATTCATGGCCGCCGTTCTCTCACGATAGAGAACACACAGACTCGCCACCGTTGCCAAAGTGAAAGCGATGCTCGAAAGCATAATGGTGATCGAAAGTGCCGATGGAGTGCCAAGCGGGGTAAGGTCGTCAACCTCATTGCGGGTGATCGCTCCGCGCAATCCGATGGCGAGCGCGACATCAAATACAATGAGAAAAGCCGCGCCGAGCAAAGGCATGACGCGCACCGAAAGTGGTCCGGGATTGCGCAGTTTTCCGAAGATCATTCTCACAACCCAAACGGGCGCGAAAAGGACAGAACTCAACACCAGGCTGCCGGCCAGGCCAATCCCGGCAGCTTGCGACCAGATTCGCAGGGCGGAAACTTTCTTGAAAGTGATCCCGTCGCATTGCGCCAGGACTTTTCCATCTTCGTCAGGCAACAACGCGAGGGTCGCTGCGGATTGATTCTCTTTCCGATAAAGTCGCGGCGAAACGGGCATCCATTTTTCGCGACCAAACCCGTAGGTGCTCGCCGAAAGGGCATCCGAGGTAAAGGTCAGCTTTTTTATTCCTGCCAGCCGATCGAAAGCATAAAGCCACTGCTCGCTCGGGCTGATGATTTGATAGTGGCCGCCGTAGTGGCGCTGTAATTCAGCCGGGACAGACACTGGCGGAGGCAACAGCGGCGGAGTCAGGTCGCGAACCAAATAAGTCCGAATCAGTTTGGTGATTCTCAACAGCGCATGGCCATTTCCGGAGTTGATCATCACAGCGTAGCCACGGCCGGCGTCGGGAAGGTAAGCCATTTCGCTCAACGCGCCCATGATTGCCCCGCCGTGTCCGCGAAAAGTAACGGCGCCCTCGGGCATCGCGTGATTATACAAGCCGTAGCCCGCGATGCTTCCCAGCCGTGCCGACGGCAGCGTTTCCGTCGTCTCCATGCGCGCGATGGACGCAGGTTGCAGAAGTTGCGCGCCATCCAGACTGCCTCGTTGGAGATAAAACCGCACATAATTGGCCATGTCTTTAGCCGAGGCATTGATGGCTCCGGTAGGACGGTAACAGATGTGCCAGTAGGGATACGTCGTGACGCCGTCCGCGTGGTAAAGTCCGGTCAACCGGCGCTCTACTTCCGGGGTAAGAAAGTAGCTGGCGGTGTCCATATGCAACGGACGGAAAAAATGTTCCTCTACATAATCTTCAAATCGTTGTCCGGAAACTTTCTCGACGACGGCCGCGAGGACCGCGGGGCCTGAACTGCAATAAGACATCCGGCTGCCAGGTCGCCAGCGGGAAACGCGTGAAGCCTCACCATAAGCCAGTGCTTCCTTCAACGTAACCGGCGTTGGATCATTGTGCGCCCATTCGCGCATGTGCAGGTCATCGAAACCCGCGGTGTGTTCCATCAAGTGGACCAAGCGCACGGGATCAGTCGCTTCCCATGGATTGGAAAAGGCGACGTCGGGCACCCATTGTTTAACCGTGTCCGTCAGCTTGAGTTTGCCTTCCTCTTGCAATTTAAGCGCTGCCAACGCCGCAAAGGATTTTGAAATCGAGCCAATGCGAAAAAGAGTTTCGGGAGTGACCGGTTTATTCGCGACGACATCTGCTTTCCCAAGGCCTACCATCCATTCAACCTTGTCTCGCGAGACGATGACAACCGCTGCGCCGGGCGTGCGCGTCTCATGCAAGACCGCTTCAATCGCGTTGCGTAAGTCCGCAATAGGTGTCGGCGTTTGCTCTCTTTGTTGCCCCGACGCCATGCACAGCGCAATCACCGAGGAAACCATCACTGCGGCAACGCGCTTGATCGAAACCAGATTCGTCAAAGACCCGATCATAGTTGGTCCCGGTTTTGAACTCATTCTTCAATAGAACAGTGGCATGAATTGCCCGATGGCGTAACTCGCAAAGATGGCCATGGCAATGTCGCCATCCCGCCTCAACCCGCCGCGAGAGGCGATTCTGCTGAGGGCTAACGCTGGCAGCAACAACAGCGTGCTGATTGCGAAGGTGCACATGAGAGTGGAAATCAGCCAACTAACAAGTGGGCCGGTGACTTCGATGTGATTCGCGTGAAGGTGAACGAAAACCGGTTTCGTCGCATAGGCAGTCCGAAGTGCCAGGCAACCAAGCGCCAATATTCCTGTAACCACAGGCAGACTCCATTTGGGCAGCCGCAGCCTGGTGAGACCGGCGAGAGCCAGCCAGATGAAAACAAATGGAACAAGCTGCTGGGGGATGCGACGCAACTGCGGGGTCATGCCGCCCCATGTATCCATCGTCAGGATGATGGTGATGAGTAGAACGGCGGGAACAATAAATCTGGATGAAGTTCAGGCAGGCGAAACATCAAGACCAACGCGCCCGCGATTCCCAGCACCAGCCCGGCGAATCGCCATCGCCACGCGGTCGGAGCAGCGGGCACTGGTTTGCCAACCGCAGCACACGCGGTTGTGACTGCCGCCCTCACGAGGACTGGATCGTAGGCTTCAAGGATATGGTCGGGCCAGGGAGAAATGACGACCTGCGCATTCGTTCGTGCTTGTAACCGGGCTGGTCGATAAAATTCCTCAAATAAACCTCCCAACAAGAGCAGCGGCGGCCCGTGCTCGCCCAACTCCACCGGGGCGCCAACCCCAATAAAAAGCTTGGGGCGAAATCCCGCTTCCCACACGCTCCATTCGCCAACGCCACCACCCCTCGAATGGCCGATGAAGACGTCCACCGCTCCCAGTGTCCGCTCAACCTCCTGAAAATTGAGCAGGATGTTGGTGAGGGACCAGAACTGCGGCGATTCTCCATATCCCGCCAGGTCCACGGAATAGCACTCAAAACCAGCGGCGGCTAGCGCCTCGCCGTAACGAAACAACATTTCTTTCGAGCAGCCGTTTCCATGAGCCAGGAGAGCAATCGGATGCGGGCCGGGCGTTGCGGGGAAAATTCGAAGCGCGGGTGTGTTTGTAGTCAACATGACCTTCTCAACGCAAACGCCCAGCTCAATACGATGTGAAAGCACAATGCCAACGACCAGGCAAACGGCGGCGGTGCCGGCGATGATCCAGTTCCTACTCATTTCCAATGCGTCCGGTTTGTCCGAGAAACTGCCGACTCCACAGGCTGTAGATAATAAACTTCGGCTCCTCGTTCAAAAAAGCACTGTCAGTTTACTGCACTTTTACTGCACTGACTCGTAAATCGCTGATTATCAATGGAGCGGGTGAAGGGAATCGAACCCTCGTATCAGGCTTGTTCGGCAACTGAGGCGAGGGTCGGTTTTCATCTCTCGCCCGAATGGCGAAATCTACGTAAGTCGTTGGAGGCGGGGGTCGGAATCGGTCGCCTCAAGCGCGTTTTCAGCCCTAAAAATGCCCAATTTTACGATTGAGTCAAGCTCAACACCGCAACTACCCATCCCAACACTCTGCCAACACCTTTGCTGACGTTTTTGCTGACGGTGCGAGTTGGACTCTACAACCGCGTGCAATGAAATCAGCTAAAGCGCACGCCGTAGACGTGCCGATTGCGCTTCTGTTTCATATCCTGCATCATGGGCGGGGCGCCACTGATGCGTAAAATAAAAACAAATGGAAAGAACTGATTCGCGTGTAACGATTCACATGGCAGCGAGCCTTGACGGTTTCATCGCTCGAAGGGATGGGCGCGTCGACTGGATGGAAACCTCAGACGAATTCGTTGGCGGGGATTCGATGGATCCGGGATTCGTTGAGGCGTTCCTCAAGGCGATCGATTGTTATGTGATGGGTTCGAGAACCTACGAAACCGCGCTGAGCTTTGAAGCCCAAGGCTTGGGCTGGCCGTATGGTGACAAGCCCGTTTTCGTCCTCACAAGTCGCAAGCTGCCGCGCAACCGGAATACTGTCGAGTTCCACTCTGGCGATCTTGCGCAGTTCGTAAATGGGCGTCTGCGGTCGGCGTTTCGCAGCATCTGGTTTGTTGGTGGCGGTGTGCTTTCGGGTGAATGCCTTCGTCTCGGTTTAGCCGACGAAGTTCGTTATTCAATCCTGCCAGTCTTGATCGGTGATGGAATCCCCTTTTTTGAAAAGCTGGGCAGGGATGTCGCCCTTCACCTGACGGAGGTGAAAGGATATAAGAGCGGCACGGTGGCGCTCCGTTACGAGGTGCGATATGAACTAAAAACGCCCAACCAACCGGCGGCAGGCAGCTTCGTGAAGGGGGCATCCCGAGAAAAGTGAAAGAGCCTCGCAAGAGGATTACGGCTCGCGTATCTGACCGCGTGCGAGACACGCTGGAACAGGCGGCGGAGCTTTTGGGCGCGACGGTCAATCAGTTCGTCGTGCAAACCGCCTATGTGGAAGCGCAGCGCGTGATTGAGCGTGAGTCGGTCATTCGTCTTTCGCAGAAAGACGCGCATAAGGTGCTTGCCCTGCTGGACAATCCGCCCAAACCAAACAAGCGTCTCAAGGACGCGGTAACGAACTCGAATTATTCCTGCCGGTAAAAACGATCCAAGAAGCGTTGACCTCGCACTAACCAACACTTTCCTTTCCGCTTCATCGGAAAGGCGCACGTCAGCGATAAGGCCAGCTCGAGCGGCAGAGGGAGTCCAGAGGCGCCGCGTCCGGGGCGCGGCAAGCAGCCCACCAGGCCTCCGGGCGGGCTTCAGACCGGTGCTCGGCCCGGCGCCAATCCACATAGACGTGGTAGGCGATGCCATGAATCCAGGACGACACGGAGGAGCGGCGGGCAAAAGTAGGGAGAGCCTGCCAGAGGCGGCCAAAGGTGCGCTGGGTGAGGTCGGCGGCATCGGCCTCGTTACCCGCGAGGCGGCGGAGGAAGGCGTAAATGCGCTCATAAAACAGTTTTGAACAGGAGGTAACGGAGGTAACGGAGATTTCCTTTCCGGTCTCTGTTATCTCTGTTTGCTCTTGTTGAATTCTGGTCTTCATGGGTTCGCTCCGGGGGCCGAGGCAAGGGGTCAAAGTTTTTAACCGCTGATTAACGCTGATGGGCGCTGATGGAGGCGGGGCCACCGCCGCAAATCAACGGGGGGGAGGGGAAATGGCAGGATCATGGCGTGGCAGGATCATGGAAAAAAACTCGGAAGTTCTTTAACCGCGGATCACGCTGATAACACGGATTGGGGAACCCCTGCGAAATCCTGGGATTTCCTGAACTGAATCGCATCCGATCGCAGGCCCCTGTCCCTCCGCGTCGGTCAAAGAATTTATTGATCGGTTGTCGCGCCCTCGTGGTTTACGGCTGTCCATCCGCGTGTCCCGGCCGACGGGCCTGAAATGGTGCTCTGGGCGCCGGGGCACGTAGCGGCCAACCGGAAAGTTTTCAGGGACGCGCAGAAACTCATCGTGCCCAAGACCGAATGAGGTTACCGTTGCCCGCCCCGGCCTGAGCGATTACGGGGCCTGACCTTGTCCCCGATCGCCACGTCAGATGAGACGTTCGAAGATGGGACAAATGTCGCGAGTGGGCGGGGCAATACCCATGCCGTTCCCGAGACCGACGCGCAAGGAGTGACGCGCACAGCTTGGCGGAGTTTGTGACGGTTCCGCTAGATGCGTTGCTGACGCCGGAGGAGGCCTGTGTAAATTGGCGCGCCATCACAGGCGCAAATTTTGTTTGAAGTGCGCGCTGCCAAATGATGCACTTTCCAAAGCCATGAAAGCCTTCATCTTTTTTCTGCTCCGAGTCTTGTTCCGCTTCCGTGCTTACGACGTGGACGTGCTGAAAACGCCCGGCCCGGTGCTTTTGATTCCGAATCACCTCTCCTGGATCGACTGGCTGTTTCTGTGGGTCTGCCTGGGTGAGGATTGGAAGTTCGTCACTTCGAGCATCTCGGCGCAGACGAGCTGGCTGCATCGGAAATTGATGATCAACCACCACACCTTGCCCATCGATACCAGCTCGCCTTACGCGGTGAAGCGCATGGCGGAGTTTCTCAAAGGCGGCGGGCGGCTCGTGCTCTTCGCAGAAGGCCGCTTATCGCGCACAGGCACCTTGATGAAGCTCTTCGATGGCACGGGATTTTTAATTTTTAAGACAAAGGCGAAAGTCATCACGGCCTACCTGCGCGGCGCCGGACGGCTGCCGTTTTCCCCCAATCCAGGCTGGAAACAGTTTTTCCCTAAAGTGACCGTGCATTTCAGCGCCACGCTTGCGCTGCCCGAGTTGGGGGACATCAGCACCGGCCGCGCGCGGGCGCGGCTGACTAGCTGGCTCCGTGACCAGATGGTGCGGCACCAGTTCGAGGTCGAGATGACGTTGGGCGCGCAGAATCTCCTCTCCGCGGTGGCGGAGAGCGCCCGCGAACACCCCGGCCATATCATCCTTGAAGACGCGACGCAGCAAACGCTGACCTATCGGCGGTTGATGGTAGGTGCGGACGTGCTGGCGCATGCCTTGCGTGGCACAGTTCTGGGCGGCGAGCGTGTTGGCCTGTTGATGCCCAATGTCAACGCCACGCCGGTGGTCATCCTCGCGCTATGGAGCTTGGGCAAGGTGCCCGCCGTGCTGAACTTCTCCACGGGCACACCCACCATGCTGTCGTGCGCGGAACTGGCCGGGCTGAAGCACATCGTCACCTCGCGCGCCTTTCTTGAGCGTGCCAGGCTCACGGTGGACGGCTTTGCCCAAGCGGGTCTCAGTCTGGTTTACCTCGAAGACTTGCGCGCCAGCATCACCGGCCCCCGGAAATTCCTCACGCTGATCCGGCACGTTCTCAATCCGCAATCCGCAATCCGCAGTTCGCCATCCGCCGGCGCCATTGCCGTGATTGTTTTCACAAGCGGCTCCGAAGGCGTGCCCAAGGGCGTCGAACTGACGCACAGAAACATCCTGGCCAACATCCGCCAGATGCTGGCCGTCACGGATTTCACCAACCGCGACCGCCTGTTCAACTGCTTGCCGCTCTTCCACAGCTTCGGTCTGACGGTGGGGACGTTCCTGCCGCTGGTGCGCGGGATCTATGTCTTCCTCTATCCTTCACCTTTGCATTACCGCACGGCGCCGGCCGCGGTCTACGAATGCGACTGTACGGTCTTTCTCAGCACGAACACCTTCCTGAACGGCTACGCCCGCAAGGCACATCCCTACGACTTCCGCAGCCTGAGGTATCTGTTTGCCGCTGCGGAAAAGTTGCAGGAAGCTACCGCGCTCGCCTGGTCGCAGCAATACGGCGTGCGCATCCTTGAAGGCTATGGCGCGACGGAATGCGCTCCGTGCCTGAGTGTGAACACGCCGCTGGAGCCACGTTGCGGCTCCGTGGGCCGTCTCCTGCCCGGCATGGAATACCGGCTGGAGCCTGTCGAAGGTGTGGCAGAGGGCGGGCGGCTCTTCGTGCGCGGGCCCAACGTGATGAAAGGCTACTTGAACGCGGAGGCGAACGCGAGATTCCAGGCTCTCGGCGGCTGGTATGATACCGGCGACATCGTGAGCGTGGATGCCGACGGCTTTCTGCAGGTCCGCGGGCGGATGAAACGCTTCGCCAAGGTGAGTGGCGAGATGGTGAGCCTCACGGCGGTGGAGGACGCACTGGGGGGAGCGTTTCCGCACTACGGCCTGCATTGCCAGATCGCCATTCTCACGCGTCCCGATGAGAACAAGGGCGAAGCGCTCATCGCCGTGAGCAACGAACCGAAGCTGACACTGGACGAAATACGCGACGCCATCAAAGCCAAGGGGTTGACGAATCTGAGCGTACCGCGCGAGATAAAACTGGTGAAGGAGATTCCACAGCTCGGCACCGGCAAGGTCAATCACCGCGAGCTTCAGGCGCTGATCGCCGACTCGAAATAAATGACCCGATCATGCGGCCCTGTGGGCGATGCCGCGCTCCGTTTTCAATGCGAGCACTAGCCAAAGTGCGCTCGCCACGATCAACGAGACCGGCAAAATCAGCACGGCCTGCTGCAAATTCCCACCCAATGAATCGGCGATCCGGCCGACGATCTCCGGTGACCACATGTCACCGAACAGGTGGATCGTAAAAATCGAAATGGCCATAGCGCTGGCGCGAAGATTCACGGGCGCAGTTTCCAGAATGAGCGTGTTAACCGGGCCGGTGGACAGGAACAGGAAGAACATCGCCCCCGCCAGAAACGACATTGACCAAAACGTTGAGCCGACAAGGAACGCGCCAAATGCGAACGGCACGGCGACCAGCACCGAGAGTCCCAGCGCCCAGGCGTAGCCGGCGCGGTTGCGCTTCTGCCATGCGGTCGCTGCGAATCCGCCGATCATCGTGCCCACGAGTCCGGCAACCACGAGCACCGCGCCGAAAAATTCGCCCGC
>Ga0209517_10010635_pt1 | contig 10186 bp, 6 predicted proteins | sample PeaSoiMetSII2010_FD_187695 | JGI IMG/M metagenome (GOLD analysis project Ga0209517, IMG submission 187695) | Peat soil microbial communities from Weissenstadt, Germany - SII-2010 (SPAdes) (version 2) | ecosystem: Environmental > Terrestrial > Soil > Wetlands > Peat | place: Germany: Weissenstadt... | reverse complement strand
GTGCTCGTACATCCGGTCGACCATCTGGTCGAAAAGCGCCTTGCGTTGTTTGGAGTCATCCAGCGCCGCGAGTTCCTTGCGGTAGCCGAGTTTCACCGCACCTTCGAGGCCCATCCCGCCGAACTCTCCGGTTGGCCACGAGACGGTGAAGAACGGCGCCTTGAAGCTCCCGCCCGCCATCGCCTGCGCGCCCAGCCCGTAACCCTTGCGCAGGATGATCGTGAAGAACGGCACCGTGATGCTGGCGCCGGTCACGAACATCCGCGCCGCGTGACGGACGAGGGCGGTCTTCTCCACCTCCGGCCCGACCATGATGCCGGGGGTGTCGCACAGGAACAGGATTGGAATGTCGAAGGCGTCGCAGAGCTGCATGAAGCGGGCGGCCTTGTCGGCGCCGTTGCTGTCGATCGCGCCAGCGAGATGGGCCGGGTTGTTGGCGATCACTCCGAGCGGCCGTCCTTCGACCCGGACCAGCGCCGTCACCATGCCGAGCCCGAAGTGCCGGCGCAGCTCGAGCACCGAGCCCGTATCGGCCAGAGTTTCGATTACGGCGCGCACATCATAAATGCGCAGGCGGTTCTCCGGGATGATCGCGCGCAGCAGCCGCTGGTCTGCGCAATCCCACCCGCTTATGGCGCCCTGGAAATAGGCGAGGTACTTCCGGGCGATGCGCACCGCCTCGCGCTCGTCGGCCGCTGCGATATCGACCACGCCGTTGGGCACCTGCACGTTCATCGGGCCGACCTCTTCGGGACGGAAGACGCCGAGTCCGCCGCCTTCGATCATCGCCGGGCCGCCCATCCCGATATTCGAGTTGGCGGTGGCGATCACCACGTCGCAGCATCCGAGCAGCGCCGCGTTGCCGGCGAAGCATCGGCCGGAGTTTATTCCGATCAGAGGCACCAGCCCGCTCAGCTTTCCCCAATAGTTGAAGGCCCAGCAATCCAGTCCGGCGACGCCGGTGCCGTCGGTGTCGCCCGGTCTGCCGCCGCCGCCTTCGGTAAAGAAGATCACCGGAATACGCGAGTTGCGCGCGATCTCGAACAGCCGGTCTTTCTTGCGATGGTTCTGCAAACCCTGCGTGCCGGCGAGCACGGTGTAGTCGTACGCCATCACGACGCAGCGCGTGCGCGACTCGTCGAAGAGCTCGCGATTGACGGTGCCGACCCCGGCGATCATCCCGTCGGCCGGCGTATTCCTGATCAAATCGTCTACCGTGCGGCGCCGGCGCTGCGCCGCGATAACCAGCGGTCCGTACTCGACGAAGCTGCCGGGGTCGCAAAGCTCGGCGACGTTCTCGCGCGCCGTGCGCTGAGCCGTCTTGCGGCGGCGGGCGACCGCCTCGGGCCGCGCCGCATCGAGGCCCATCGCATGCCGCTCCAGCGCCTCGGCCAAATCGGGTCGCACGCGATCGAGGTCGAGTTCCTGGGCCACGGCGACTTCTGCGGTCTCGGCCTCGCTCTCCTCTATATATGCGAGCGGATGGCCCTCGAACACGGCATCGCCTGGCACGACCGCGATCTTGCGGACGATGCCGCTGATTTCGGCGCGGATCACGTGCTCCATCTTCATCGCTTCCATCACGAAGAGCTGCATGCCGCGCCGTACGAGGTCGCCCTCATGCACATCGACCGACACGATCGTTCCCTGAATTGGCGCCGGGATTGCGATCGTGTTCTCGGGGCCTGCGGCTTCCGGATGCGACGCGACCACGGCGACAGCGGGCGCCTCTTGCGCAGAGGGAGCCGGAGCCGTGCTCTTGCCATGCGCGAGCACCGCCAGCGGATCGCTTGCGTCTATTTGTGCACCAGCAAGCTGCCTTCCGCCCGGGACGGTTTGGCGTGGCGGCGCGGCCTGATCGAAGAACAAGCGTCGATGAGCCGAATCGCCCGCCGGTTCGGCCAGTTCCGCGGCATGATCCTCGACGAAGCGGGTGTAGATGCGATTCGCAACGAACTCGGGATGCCGCAACAGGTTTTGCAGGAATCCGATATTGGTCGCGACGCCTTCGATCCTGAACTCGCACAGCGCGCGATAAGCCTTCGCGACCACATCCGCGAATTCCGCTGACGGCGAGTGCGCAATTAACTTGGCCAGCATCGAGTCGAAATTTGGACTGGCCGCATAGCCGGCGTAGGCGAACGAATCGACCCGCAGGCCCGCGCCGGACGGCGGCTCGAAGGCCGTGATCGTCCCGCCTGCCGGCTTGGTCGCGCCATCGGCGCCCATCGATTCCATATTGATCCGCACCTGCATCGCGAAGCCGCGCGGATGCGGCACCTCGGATTGCAACAGCCCGAGCTCGCGGAGCGATTTACCGCCGGCAAGCTGCAACTGGAGTTTCACCAGATCGACGCCGGTCACTTCCTCGGTCACCGTATGCTCGACCTGCAAGCGCGGGTTCGCCTCGATGAAAGCGAAGGCAGCGTCGCCCTCGCTTGATGCGTCGACTGGAAACTCACCAACGAGAAATTCAAACGTCCCGAGATTGTCGTAGCGGACTTCCTCGGCGAGCCGAATTGCCGCGTGGATGAGCCGATCGCGTAGCGCGGGGGCGAGGCCCGGGCTGGGTGCGACCTCGACCAGCTTTTGATTGCGCCGCTGGACAGTGCACTCGCGTTCCCAGAGATGGCTCACGCAGCCCGATCGATCTCCGATGATCTGCACCTCGAGGTGGCGTGCGCGCGGCATCAATTGCTCGACGTACACGTCGCCATTGCCAAAGGCCGCGCGTGCCTCGGACTGACATCGCTGGTATGCGCTGTCGAGATCGTCGAGCCGGCTTACCATTCGCATGCCGCGTCCGCCGCCGCCGGCAATCGCCTTGATCATGATCGCGCCGCCGGGGCCGAGCGCCGCCAGAAACTCGCGCGCCTGGTCGAGACTCGTTGGGCCGATGCTGCCCGCCATCACCGGCACTCCGCAACGCTCGGCGAGCGATCGGGCGCGCACCTTGTCGCCGAAAAGCTTTAGTAGCTCGGGGCGCGGGCCGACGAAGGTGATTCCGGCCTCGGCGCATCGCCGCGCGAATCCGGCGTTCTCGCTGAGGAAACCGTAGCCGGGATGGATCGCGTCGCATCCGGCCGCCTTCGCTGCGGCGACAATCTGTTCGGCGTCCAGATAGGCTGCGGCGCCGGCGCCACGCAGCGCGCGGGCCTGATCGGCCTTGCGCGTGTGGAGCGAGCGGGCGTCGTCCTCGGAAAAAACCGCCACCGTGCGGATACCCATCTCGGCGGCGGCGCGAATGATCCGAATCGCGATCTCACCGCGATTGGCGATCAGCAGGCTCTTCGCAATCATGAGACTACGACGTTTAGCTCAAGGCGTTCGCTCCTGAAAGCGTCAAATGGTAAGAACACCCTGGGCGCAAACCCACGCGGCAAGCTCGCGCGGAAGCAAGGAGGAACATCGGATGATCTCTCACTGGTCGAAACGATCGGCTTTCTTTGCGGCGTTGGCACTACTGTTGGCGTGGCCGGCGGGATTGCGCGCGCAGGACACCGGCTCTTCGATGCCGCAGGCGGCGCAGCAAGCGGCCTCGGCACTCACCGGTGATCAGCAGTCGGCGGCGAAGACTGCGTTGTGCTCGGCGCTGGCAAGTCATTTTCCGAATCCCGCCGCTGCGACTCCGTCCGCTCTGAGCGACCCGGGCGTGATGTCCGCCGCGGCTTCGACCTTCGCGGGCAGCACGAGCCTTCCGCTGCCCAGCGCGACTGGCATGCTGCAAGGGTATGTGGCGCAGCATGCCACAGACATCCTGGCATCGTGCGCGGTCAGTAACGCCACCAGCGGCCTGACGTCACAACTGCCGGGCAATATGCCTTCGATGCCGAAAATGCCCTGAGGTTACGCGACAGATCCGACGCTAAGCGCCGGCTTCGTCGTCCGGACTTGAGATCACCACCACGTAGCCGTCGGGGTCTCGGATCCACATCTCCTTGTGCCCGGGTCCCGGGTTGACATGCGGCTCCTCGACGACTTGGGCGCGTAATGAACGAGCACGCTCGACCGCCGCGTCGAAGTCGTCCACCTCGAACCAGAGCAATACGCCATGTCCAACTGGCGCCGCGTCCGCATCGACCAGATTAGGGTGAGCTTCCTCGTCCCAGGCGTGAAGCTGGAGGATGAGGTGACCATCACAAAGCATCCGATCGTAGCTATCGCGATGCTCGTGCTCCGGGAGTGCGCCGACTCCCAGCAACTGTTGGTACCAGCGGCTGCTTGCCCTCACGTCGCGTACGGCAATCAGAGGCTGAGACTGAATGTGTGCTCTTACCGGCATTGGCGTTACCTTGCCGCGCCTGCGGCGCGGCTAATCCGATCGTCACTCATAGTCCGGTACTGGCAGTTCGGACAGCCGCGAGTGGCAGAGCTCGCAACTGCTGATGCCACGGGCACGAGCGGCGGGATCCAGTTCTTCATCGATCCAGCGGCGGAAGGCCTGGTAGTTGCGCAGCACCTTGGCGGGCTCCGTACCGATACGGCCGAGATCATAGTGCGGAGAATCGATCTCGGCCGCGAACGGGCACGCGTGGAAGCGGCCTTTGGTGGTGAGAACCGGAAAGCATCGGAGGCAGTCCTTGCCCATTCCGTGATACTCGGCCTCGCGGTCGCGATCGAATTCCTGTCCCGTCCCCGCGCCGGCATGAAACAAGACCTTGTAGCCTTTGAAGATCCTGCCGGGATGAGCAGCGCTCCATGCTTCGAGCTTTGCTTTCGCGTGCGCCGGCAGCGGCTCGGCATCGCGCCCGTGGTAGATCGAGTAGTTGAGCACCGCCTCGGTGCGCGCATCGGTCTCGAGGATCTCGATTAGGCGTTCGGCCTTCACGCCGTTGGAGAACACGGTCACCAGTCCGGCGAAGCCGCGCGCACGCACGTAGCGAATCGCGTCGGTGACGGCGCTGGAATGCAGGGTTGGCTCGCCGCCGTAAAACTTGAGGTTGCCGTCCGCCGCGATCGTCTTTACCGCCTGCTCGAGCACTTCGTTTGAATACGGCCGATACCAGCCGTTCGGCGAGCCATTGATCGTGCACCAATTGCAAGTGCGATTGCAGAAGTTACCTTCGTACAAATGCAGTTCGCGAAGCTCGCGATCGGCGGCTGAGTAATGCTCGACCGGCTCGTGGAACAGGATCGGTCCGAGGTGGGGCTCGCGCGCAGAGTCATTCAGTCCCCAGTCGTAGACGTTGTAGAGCACCTCATAGCCGCCGATCGACTCGGGGGCGTGACCCAGATGTTGCGCGATGAACTGCAGGACCCCGCGCTGGTATTCGTGAGCAGTACCGGCGTTTCCGGCGAAATCTTCCGCGTACATCTTAAAGATGCGCGAGACATAAACCCGCCGCTTTTCGTGGTCGATGCGGCAATTCCACTCGCTCGCAAGGAATTGCTCGGTCGCCGCCCTCAACGTCTCCTTCAGTCCCGACGGTTCGAACGCGGAAGTCCGCATTGCAGGACATCCGTTGCTGCCGCAATTGATCGCGAAGTGAATGCGCGGTTCCGCAAAGCGTCCGCGCAGGATTTCATGTTCGATATCGTCGAGGCTGACCGCGCGCCCTCCGGCGATATGGCGGCGACGCCGAAAGAACGCGCCGTCACGCGTCTTCCATACCGAAGTGATCGGGTACTCAGCGACGATCGCGTTCAGAGTGAAAGCGTTGTAGGCATTCAGCCAATACGCAAGCTTATCTTCGTCGTTAGGGAACGCCGCGGGATCGGACTCGGGGCTGGCAGCCGAGAATTCGGCAACGATCTGATCGAGCAGCGCGCGATGCTCGACGAGACGCGGGTAGTCCACCTTGCCGTCGGCGGTGACAATCTGCGCCAGAAGGCGGCTCCAGTTGCCGTAGTGCATGGTTGTGAGCATCATTAGCGGTGCCAGGCATTGACGGTCAACACGACTTGCGTTCCCCGCTCTGCATCTGCGTATTCGCGAAACCAGCCCGCCCCGGCGCAAGCAAGACCCGGCTCATCCCGGCGGTTGGCGCAGCGGGCGCTGCAAATCTGGCGCGCGCCTTCTTCGACGACATCTGGGCGACCGTGCGCGAGGTCACCGACGCGTCGATTGTGCTCGCGGTCACGGAATCGGATCCCGCGCTCGATCCCGGACCGAACATCGAAGTGTGGATCCAGGGCGACGGCGACCTCGGCGATCGAATGGAACGGGCACTGCGCCGCGGGCTCGAACAGGCCGATGCCGCGATCGTGGTCGGAAGCGACCTGCCGGGCCTGCCGCGCCGGGTGTTCGAGCAGGCTCGCGAGGGGCTGCGCACTCACGATGCGGTGATCGGACCGGCCGATGATGGCGGCTTCTACCTGATAGGTCTCACTCGAATAGGTGTCACTCGATGCCCCGAGCGTCTGCTGGCCGGCCTGCCGTGGAGTCGAAGCGACACCTGCGAGCACACGCTCACGCGCCTGCGCTCGCATGGCCTTCGGATTCGGCAGCTCGAGCGCTGGTTCGACGTTGACACGCCGGCCGATCTCGAGCGTCTCAGGAAGTTGATTTCATCCGGCGCGGTCTCCGCTCCCGCCACTGCCGCGGCACTTCGAGGGGTACCGCGGCGCATCAGTGTGATCGTTCCGGTCTTGAACGAGCAGGCGCGCATCGCATCGCGGCTCGAAGAACTGAACGAGACCGGCGGCATCGACGAAGTGATCGTGGTCGACGGAGGCAGCACCGACCGCACGGCCGCGATTGCCCGGTCATGTAATGGCGTAACCGTGATCGAGTCCGAGCGCGGACGCGCGCGTCAAATGAACGCAGGCGCCCAAGTCGCGACCGGCAACGTGCTGCTGTTCCTCCATGCCGACGTTTCTCTGCCGAAGAATGCGGCGGCACTCATCAATCAAGCGCTCGATCGCCCGGAGGCGATCGCGGGCGCGTTCAAGACCTGGACGGTTTCCGACTCGCACCGCAGCCGGCTCGAGCCGCTGCTGCATCTGGCCGATCTGCGCTCGCGCTACACCTCGCTGCCATACGGCGACCAGGCAATCTTCGTGAATGCCGACTCGTTCAGGGCCGTAGGCGGCTATCCGAATCAACCGCTGATGGAAGACTTTGAGTTCAGCCGTCGCCTGAAGCGGCATGGCAAGATCGTCCGGGTCCCGGCCAGCGTCACGGTCTCGGGCCGCCGATTTCTACGCCGCCCGCTCTACTACGCCGCGCTGATGAATATCTTTCCGCTGCTGTACCGCATGGGCGTGCCAGCCCAGACCCTCGCGCGATTCTATCGAGACTCACGCTAGCTATGCGGCTAATCCGAATTGAGTGCGCGGCTGCCGAGCTTCGATGGGGTGCGGCGAGCCGATTTGGATTGTCGGCGGCGTAGTCCGATGGGTAGGAGAGGACGCGGCCGTACCGAGAACCTAAAGGATGTGGCAGGAGCCAACGCAGGGGGCGCGGCGCGTTTCGCCATTCAATCGCCGAGGGCCGAAACCTATTGTGAGCAGCTTCCGAGCCCAGTTTCGGTCGCTACGGAAACATCGTCCACGTTCGATATCTGAATCGTCTTGCCGTTGTCGGTAAGAACGAAGAACCACTGCTCGGTAAAGCCAGGCATGCAAGAGTTTTCGCCCCAGTTTATTGTCGCCGTGCCGGTCCCGTCCGAGTTGACCGTGTATGAAGATCCCGCCGCGAGCGCGATCGTGCACGGTGAGGAATCGGTGGTGCCTGAGGACGTACCAAGTCCTTCGGTCTCCTTGGTGCCCGACACAAGTGAACCGTTCCCATCGGCCATCAGCAGAACGATGGAACCCGCGAAATCACTCTTGTTTGTATTCAGGCTGCATATATACCGGCCGCTGAAGCTCGCCGTACTGAACCCCAGCGCAGCATGTGTTGGTGTAGGGCTTGGGACCGCGGTCGCGGTTGGCACCGCAGTCGGCTTTGAGGAGCGTGGCGTGGGTGTCGGCTTCCGCGTGGGTGTCGGCTTCCCCTTAGCTTTCGTTCCAATCGCCTGAGCAACAGCTTGACGGTTCGATGCCGACGAGACCGCAGGTAACTGAGCGTTGCAGATCAAAAGGCTCTGTTGGTTGTCGTCGGTGTCGTCTATGGCAGATACCAGCAAAGTCGTCTGATCGGCGGACAGGACAAACAGCCATTGTTCGACGAAACTTGAGTCCTGGAAGTAAAATGACTGCGGCGCACACGAGGCATCCCAATCCAAATTCGCCGAACCCGTACCGTCCTGATGCACTGAATAGGCAGCCTCGTTGAGCACGAGCGCGGCGGTACATCCAGACGGGCCACCCGCGGTTTTTGAACCCGAGAGGAAATTGCCGGTGCCGTTGGACTGCAGAAAATCTATCGCTCCGAATGCACCTCCCTCCAATGGACTGAGGGCCGTCGTTCGACAAACGAACGACCCCTGGAAGCTCGAGTCGCTGAACCCGACCGAGGGAGCCGGCGTTGCAGTCGGTGTAGGTGCTGGTGTCGGAGAAGGTGTGGCTGTTCTGCTCGGCGTGCGAGTGGCGAGCGCGAAGGCGGGTGCCGCGCCGGGCAGGTGCGACAGCAGGACTACCCCGATCAGAACCGGAAGCAGCCCGATGGCAACCCGGTAAAACCCTCCCTTGGCATGCCCACGCACCTTGGAGTCACCTCCACGTTCACAGCATGATTATGCCGAAATGTACAGACTGTCAAATGCTGGCGCGCGTGGATTGCTATCGCGATCTCGCCGCGATTGGCGATGAGCCGACTCTTCGCAATCATGAGACCTGACATTACCCCGTTGCGCCTGGCCAGCGCGGCTAATCCGAACAGATTATAGGGCAGGCCGCGTCATCTGCTGTATGATGTGCGCACCCCGAGCGGGAAATCGAGGGTTGCGATGGTATCGAAAGAATCGGTGCGCGAAGATACGCACGCGGTTGGAGCGGACACTCTGCGCGTGTTGAGCGGCGGGTCGGGACGGCCGCTGCTCGTGCTTCATGAAGAGCTCGGCTATCCGGGATGGCTCGGATGGAATCGCGCGCTGAGCGCGAAACGCACGCTGCTGATCCCGCTTCATCCGGGCTTCGGGCGCACTCCGCGCGCCGACTGGATCGTGAGCGTGCGCGATCTGGCCTGCTTTTACGGGCGCTTTCTCCGCGAGCAGCGGCTCGTGCCGATCGACGCGATCGGGTTCGGATTCGGCGGATGGATCGCCGCCGAGATGGCGGCGAACGACCCGTCCCTGTTCTCCCGGATGGTTCTGGTCGCGCCGGCCGGAATCCGGCCGCCCGAGGGCCAGATAACCGATATGTTCACCATCGCGGCGCTGAGCTATCTGCGCAAATCAGTCCTCGACGAGCATACCCCGGAGTTCCATTCGCTGTTCGACGGCGGGCGTTCGCCCGAACAGTACGAAGCCTTCGAGGACGCGCGTGCGGAGACCGCCCGCCTCGCGTGGCAACCATATATGTACAATCCGAGCCTGCCGCGTCTGCTCGAAGGCGCCGCCGGCGTGCGCACGATGATTGTGTGGGGACGCGAAGATCCGATCGTCCCGTTCTCGGCGGCGTCGATCTATCAGCGCGCGCTCCGGGACTCGAAGCTGGTCGCGTTCGATCGATGCGGTCATCGGCCGGAAATCGAAAGAGCCGATCAGTTCGTCCGCGAGCTGGAAAACTTTTTGTATAGTGGGCTCGCTTGACGAGTCGGAGGCGCCGGCGATGCATATAATGTGGTTCACGGAACGCGCGTATCATTACGATCCCGAAATCGAGCCGGAAAAGCATCGCAGGCTGGAAAACGAGATCATCCGGAACCGCAGCTTCTTCGGCACTCCCAACCGGCATTTCGAGCCCGCGCACGGATCGAAGCTCCTGAACCAGTACCTCGACGAAAAGATCTATTCTGAGGAGATCGGGTTCGACGGCCTGATGCTGAACGAGCATCACGCGACCCCGTTTTGTCTCGGCTCCGTGATGGACGTGGAGGCGGCGATTCTCGCGCGGGTCACCAGGCGCGCCAAAATCGTCCTGCTCGGCAATCCGGTGCCGACGGTCGGCAACCCGCTGCGTCTGGCCGAGGAGCTCGCGATGATCGATCTGATCTCCGGCGGCCGGCTGATTCCCGGATGGGTCCGCGGCGCCGGCAGCGAGCAGATCGCCAACAATACCAATCCCGCCTACAACCGGGAATATTTCGAGGAAGGCGTGGAGTTCATCGTCAAGGCGTGGACCACGCCGGGCCCGTTTCGCT
>Ga0209517_10010634_pt1 | contig 10186 bp, 9 predicted proteins | sample PeaSoiMetSII2010_FD_187695 | JGI IMG/M metagenome (GOLD analysis project Ga0209517, IMG submission 187695) | Peat soil microbial communities from Weissenstadt, Germany - SII-2010 (SPAdes) (version 2) | ecosystem: Environmental > Terrestrial > Soil > Wetlands > Peat | place: Germany: Weissenstadt... | reverse complement strand
GAGCCGCGAAATGCATGCCCTGCCGCGCAAGCGGCAGGTACTCCGGGATGCCGACGCCGTAGGTGTAGGCGGAAGGCAACACCGGGTGCACCGCCAGCGCGAGGTGCGCCAGGATCCCGCGCGGTCCAAGACCCCGTGCATGTACGGAAACACCTTGCGCGGGAACCGGGAGATCCCACGCGCGCCTGGGGTAGAGAGAGCCGCAGGCCGCATCGGGAAGTCAAACGACATACGCCGATGATGAACACGCGTGGGAAGTCGGACGGCCCTGTAGTACCAGGGAAGTCGCCGAACAAAGCCGAGGAACTGGCGGCGGAGGCGATGGAGGGAAGAGGGCTGGCCAAGGGAAACTCGCCTGAGCGCAACGCGCTCCGGACGCAGAGCCGGGGAGGCGCGCCAAGCGCGCTTGAGCGAGTACGTCAGGTAGCAAGAGTAGATAGGAAGCAGCGGTTCACCGCGCTCCTGCACCACATCTATGATGTCGAGCGACTGCGGGCAGCATACCTTGCCATTAGGAAAGGCGCGGCCGCAGGGGTTGACGGACAGACGTGGGAGCACTACGGTGAGGCCCTCGAGGCAAACCTCCAGGATCTCGCCCCTAGGCTCAAGCGAGGAGCGTACCGAGCGAGGCCTGTGCGTAGGGTCTACATCCCGAAGGTGGGTAAACCGGGTGAGCTTCGCCCTCTCGGCGTTCCCGCGCTGGAAGATAAGATCGTCCAGCGTGCCACTGGGGAGGTGTTGAACGCGATCTATGAGCAGGACTTTCTGGGATTCTCTTACGGATTCCGCCCGGGGCGTAGTCCGCACCAAGCGCTGGATGCGCTGGCGGTCGGGATCGGAACGAGGAAAGTGAACTGGGTGCTCGATGCCGACATCCGGCGGTTTTATGACACTCTCGACCATGGATGGCTGGTGAAGTTCATCGAGCATCGCGTAGCCGACCGGCGCGTTGTGCGATTGATCCAGAAATGGCTCAAGGCTGGCGTGCTGGAAGAGGGCAAGCGAGTACACAGTGAGGTGGGAACCGTTCAGGGTGGAAGTATCAGTCCACTGTTGTCGAACATCTATCTGCACTATGTACTCGACCTCTGGGTCCAGCGATGGAGACGGAAGCGAGGGAGCGGGGACGTGATCTTCGTTCGTTTTGCTGATGATTTCGTTGCGGGATTTGAACATCGTCACGAAGCAGAGCGGTTTCTGGCGGAACTGCGCGAACGATTCGCGAGGTTTGGGCTGGAGCTGCATGCCGACAAAACGCGAATCGTCGAGTTCGGCCGCTACGCGGAGCGAAACCGGCGAAACCGGGGCGACGGCAAACCGGGGACGTTTAACTTTCTGGGTTTCACGCATAGTTGCGGAAAAACCCGGAAGGGACGCTTCACGGTACTGCGACAAACGATGCGGCAGAGGTGGCAAGCCAAGCTGCGGGCCTTGAGAGAGGAATTGCGGCGACGCATGCACATGCCTATTTCGGAGCAGGGAGCATACTTGCGCTCGGTCCTGCTGGGCCACTTTCGATATTACGGAGTGCCCCTGAATGGTCCGGCGCTGGGTGCCTTTCGCAAAGCGGTGGGTTACCTGTGGCGAACGGTGTTGCGCCGTCGCGGTCAGAGTCACCTGCCCTGGCACCGCATGCAGCGTCTTATTGCGCGGTGGCTCCCGCCGGCTCATGTCTGTCATCCTTATCCTCTCCTGCGCTTCGGCGTCCTCACCCGAGGTGGGAGCCGGATGCGGTAATGCCGCCCGTCCGGATCTGTGGCGGGGGCTGTGAGCGATCATGGTCCCTACGCCGACGCCGTGCCGGGTGAGGCATAGCTGTTGAGCTTGCACAGCAGACCTTCGCGGTCATTCGCGGCCGACTCCGCCAGGTGAATGATGAACGACTGGATCTGGTCACGGGTGGCCTGCCGCAGATCCTTGGTGCCACAGAAGTCGGCAGCGAACTGCTTCACCAGCGAAGCGTCCAAGCGCTGCTGGCGGATCAACAGGCAGAACTGGTCACGGAGCTTGGGCTGGCCGTTACCGTTGGCAGGCTGGGGCGGAAGCTTCCGGACATTCGTCTCAGGCTGACTGCGAGCGGGCAGGGATCCGATCTCTTCTACTGAGCAGATCCCGATTCCGTAAGCCTTGCGCAGTGCCCGGTTGACCGCGCGGGTTTCGGCCACGCGCATCTCGTCACCGCGGACCAAGGCCGAGACATTGGACGGGTCGGCATCCCCGTACCCAACGAAACCCGTACACGTCTTTGATCTGTAGACGGTAGCCTTGAATGCCCAACGTTTAGCGGCTGAATCGCAAAACCGATCGACCGCTTGGACGCGAATACCTGAGCAGTGTCTTCGCTGAGCTAATCGCAGCAAGCCAGTATGAGTGATGTACCAGTGCCCGTCGAGGTAAAGCAGGTCTCCCAGAAGCAACGAAAACCCATATTCTTGTGTCATTTCCCTGAGCGCGCAGAGCGCGACTCGGGAGAGCCGGCCCCATCTGCTACGGGCTATACGGATGTTCATCTTTACGTCGTACGAAGGTTTCATCAAAGTGAACCTCCCCGGTCAATTGGCTGACGGTGCCGAATGGCATACAAACAGCCAGACGGTCATTCAGTAGCAGCATATGCAGATATAGCATATGCCATTAATGCATACCAGTCAAGAGGTATTTTCTATTCCGACCAAGTCCAAAGTCGATTCAGTGGCTATCGGTTCCCGGATAAGGAAATTGCGCGGGTCTATGTTTCAAGAAGAATTGGCTGCCTATCTGAACGTCAGCCAAGGACACCTGTCAAAAATTGAACGGGGAAAGATAGCTCCAAGTATAGAGATATTGATCTTGCTCTCTGACAAATTTCGTAAGAGCATCGACTGGATACTACGTGGGAATGCGGGCTGATGGGGGAACGGGGTATTCATTGCCGCCGGAGTGGTGTCAACGACATGCGCGCGCTGAAATGCAAAGTCTCGCGGTGCAGTTCTGAACGCGGGCATCGGCATTTGTGTGTCGCGGCCTCAAAGGCAACTTTGCCTACACCATAGGCTTGATATAGCGTATTCATCGCAGGAGGCCGACATGCGTTTCCTCCCCGTTGTTCTGTTGTGCGCGGTGCTCGCAGCCGCGCAGGCTCCGCCGGCGGCTGAGTCTTCAAAGAAGCAGGAGTCCGACGCTCCCGTCCGATTGACCGTACCTGCCGGAACCAGGGTTCCGCTGGTGCTCAAGCATGCCATCAGCACCAAGAGCGTGCGCCCGGGAGATCCCGTGTACCTGGAGACCAGCTTTCCGGTGGCGCAGAACAACCGCATTCTGATCCCCGCGGGGACGTACGTTCAGGGCGTGGTGGACAGCGTCAAGCGCCCGGGCCGGGTGAAAGGCCGCGCTGAACTGCTCCTGCATTTCACCACCCTGATCTACCCGAATGGCTACACGGTGACGTTCCCGGGAGCGGTTGAGGGCGTCCCCGGCGCCGATAATTCGAAGGTAAAAGACAAAGAAGGAACCATTCAGGCGGACAGCCAGAAAGGCAAGGATGCGACCACCATCGCACAGACTACCGGAACGGGAGCCGCAGTTGGGGCCCTGGCGGCCGGCGGGAAGGGTGCGGGCATCGGGGCCGGCGCAGGGGGCGCGGTGGGTCTGGCCACGGTTCTGCTCTCCCGCGGCCAGGACGTCCGCATGGAAGCAGGAAGCACGGTGGAGATGGAACTCCAGCGTGCGCTGATCCTGGAAGAAGCGCGTGTTACCACCACCAACCGCGGTCTCATCCCTGTCAGCCAGGGCCAGCGGTTGGAACACCCCATGAACCCGCCGCCCGGCACGCGCTGACGGCCGAAGCGCGGTCAGCGCGCGATCGTTGGAGCACCGCCAGTCCCTCGGCCTTTGGCTAGTTTCCCCTGGTTACGGTCGCAGGTGTAGAAAGCGTCCGCCTGCATCCCCGTTCCCCGGTTTAGCTTGCCAAATGCTTCCAGTATGTCTATGATTATCCTAGGGACAGCCTATGCCAACACTATACGTTGAAAACGTGCCCGAAGACTTGTATAGGGCCCTCCGGGAGCGGGCGCGGGAGCGCCACCGCTCGATTGCGGCTGAGGTGGTGTGCTTGCTGGGAGAAAGCGTTCCCACCGCCAGGGAACTTCGCGCCCGGCGGGGACTGCTTCGAAAACTGGAGCAGATACGGTCCAAGAAGCTGTCGTCCGGCAAGTCCTTTCCCTCCACGGAAGAGATGCAACGGCAGGATAGGGCGCGGTGAGCCTGACGGTGGTTGATGCCAGTGTTGCCGCCAAGTGGTTTCTTCCGGCGAGGGGCGAGACGCTGGTGGAGGAGGCTTTTCACCTGTTCCGCCAGTATGCAAAGGGAGAGGTCCAGCTTCTCGTGCCCGACCTCTTCTGGGCAGAGCTGGCGAACATCTTTTGGAAGGCCATACGTCAGGGGCGATGTGCGAAAGCCACTGCCGAGACGGCGCTCGCGTCTTTGCAAGAACGGAAGCTGCCCACGGTATCTTCGCTCAGCGTTCTGGATGTGGCGTTCGCCATTGCGACTGCTTTTGACCGGACGGTTTATGACGCTCTCTACGTGGCTCTCGCGCTGCATTCGAAGGCGCGGTTCGTTACGGCGGATGAGAGGTTGGCTAACGCCCTCGCGGCGCATTTGCCGGTGAAGTGGCTGGGAGCCATTTAAGAAACGAGGGGAAGCGTACAGAAAACCATAAACCTCCGCGGGCCGGTATTCCAAGCTCCGTGATTTACAGCATCCCGGCATGGCCTCGATATTGTCATGGGTGCCGTGTTACAGGCGGCATGTCTAATGCGGTTTGCTAAAATCGCTTCTGGGTGAGCGATGGCGATCCGTACCATCTTCAGCATAGCCGAGGACTGTGCCCGGGGCGAACGCCTGGGGTGGATGGAGTTTGTCCGCGATTTCGCCGGAATCGCTGGCAGCCTCCTGGCACACTACTTCCCGACTCTGATCCCCGATCTCGACGAGCACGTGGTCGCCGTCTTCCGGCGGGCGGGTGAACACCCCAACGCGCCAATACCGGGCCCCCACCGCAGCGAAGCAAAGCCGGCTTCGTTGGGGACCCCGGGCGCGCTGAGTACCCCGGGCCGCGGCGGCGCCTGGTTTGCCGGCCTGAGCTTCACCAATGAGCGCGAGTTCATGATGGCCTTCCGCGACCTGGTGTTTGCCTATGGACGCGAGCAATCGCGCGCCCCGGCGCCGCCCATCGCTCCCGACCAGTTGCGGGCCATCATGCAGGATCTCATGCTGCTGGAACGCGAGCTGTTGTGGTTGTTCATCAAAGGCTACGATGCCCGGCACATCGCCGCCATCATGATGAATGCCGCAGTCACTGCCGAAGCCGTGCAGCGGGTCGCCGGCGAACGGCTGCAGGCCGTCCTCCTCGGGCCTCCACCCCAACGAAGCAAAACCGGCTTCGTTGGGGACTCCGGGGCTGCGCCGGAGGCTCTTACCCTATCCGCTCCGGTGCTGATGCAAATGGCCGAGCAGTCGAAGACTGACTCGTGTGTGTCGCTCAAAACCTTCAACAATCTGGTCAACGGCCAGCTCAGCTGGCGGGAAAGGGAACTGGCGGAGGAGCACATGAGCAACTGCTTCTACTGCATCGATCGTTTCACGACCTTCCAGGAGATGGTGCGCCTACGCAAAGACAGGCCGCAACTATCTCCCCCGCAGGTGGAGGCCATTCTCGCCCAGCTCCCGTTTGCCGCCGGCAAACCTCGCGGGGTGCTCTCCCGCCTCTTCGCCGGCCGTTGACCCAGCTACTTCAGCAGGAAGATCGCGTTGACGTGCGCCGTGACCGTGATCTTATGCGCGGCAAATTCCGCCGTGGGTGCGGGAGTGGCAACCGCGCTCATGGCGGGAGCCGACATCATCGGCATCGGCGAGGGCATTCCTATCAGTTGCACGTCAACCGATGCGTAGGAAAGCTCGCCCAGGCTGCGCCCGCTGGCACGCGCCAGCGTCAGCGCTTCCTCGTGCGCCTTGTGGTAAGCGTCCTCGACCGCGCGCGCCTTCGCGAGGTCCAGGTTCTCCAGTGTGTAGTTCAACGTCTGGCTCTCGGTCACATCCAGATCCGACAACTGACCGACCACTGGCCCGACCTTGGCAAAATCCTTGAGCTTGAGCGAGAAGCTGGTGTTCACGCGATAGCCCACCAGCTTGCGCTTGGGATCGCGATAGTCGTAGACCGGCTGCAGCGCGAAAAAGCCGATTTCGGCGCTCTGGGGATCGATCTGGTTGGACTTGAGCAGTTGCCGCACCTGTTCCGCGGCTTCCGAGGCGCGCTGGTATGCTGCCTGGGCTTTGGATTCCTGAACCGAGATGTTGAACTGGAACACGGCGGTGTCGGGAGCGCTCTCGTACTTGCCGTCCGCTCCCACATAAAGACTGTTGGCGGGAGCGGCCACCGTGGGCCGGTCCTGCGCCAACACCAGACTGGCCGTGGCCAGCGCTACCGCCAGCACTGCGAAGCGCGCAATCTTCATGGCGTTCTCCTGCTGCGATCATAGAACGCCATCGCGCGCTTGTCTTGCAAGACGTCCCCGGAAAGCCCCGGCAGCGGGACTACGGGTGAACAATAGCCAGGGTCTGGGTGATCGAGATGGCGCTCTCCGCACCGCGCTTGGCGGCTTTCTTGCCGAAGCTGCCGGGCACGAAGATGATGTCCTCCGGCTGGAGGGCGACGTCGGCTTGTTTGGCCGAGAGCATGCGGTTCAGCTTGAGATGCATTTCCTCGCGTCCCGTGGCCGTGGTGCGGATCAGCCGTGCACCGTTCATGGCCGCGACCCCTGTGGGACCACCCACCAGGGCGATGGCCTGCATGACCGTCATTCTCTCGTAGTTGTCCATCACGAGCCCGGCCGGCCGCTGAACTTCCCCGACCACATACACCAGGCCGGCGCGGTTCACTAACAGCGTGTCCCCCGGGAGAATCTCGATGTTGTCCTTGGGTGATTTTGCCAGGTCGGCGGGGAGATCAACCTTCACCGGCTCCTCGGGACGGTCGCGGTGGGTGATGGTGACTGTCTTGCCGGCGCGCGGGGTGAGTCCGCCAGCAGCCGCCAGCACCTCCAGCATGCGCCGCGAGCCCATGATGGGGTAGATGCCCGGGCGACCGACCTCGCCGGTGACGATCGCGGACTGATTGACATAATCCTTCAGGGACAGTGCGACATGGGGATTCTTGACGAACTCACCTTCGCGCAAGCGGTTCTCGATGACGGTTTGGGCCTGGTCCAGCGTCAGGCCTGCCAGTTGTACGTATCCGATCAGCGGCAGGTAAACATCTCCCGCGTTGCCGACACGGATATCCTGCGCCAGTTCGGGTATGCCATAAACGCTGAAACTTAGTAGGTCGCTACCCGTGATCCGCACCGCCACGGCCGAGGCGTCGGGTGCTACCGGCGCGCCCGACTCGGGCGGAGCCGCGGTCTCCCTCGGTGCGCTATCGCCCAAGACCGCGGAAGTCCCGGCAGTACGGGCCTGCGGCACGGAGGAGCCGGCTACCTGTGCGGACGTCGGAGTGTTCTGCGCCGCCGCTCGTCCATCGATGGTGAAAACCAGGGAAACAATCAGAAGGGAAAAACAGAAGAATCTACCAAATGCCATCAGCCCGTCCTCAAGCTTGAACATTGCGGGCAGTGTAGCACAATGCGGTGTGCATTTCGGATGCCTCGCAAGGTTCGTTTTCCACCGCCGGCCGGCAAGCGCGGGCCGCACGCGGCGCGCAGTTTTGGAGAGGGGCGAAGGAGATTGCTATAATTGCCTGCTTGCATCACCGAAGCGGCGCGGGCTTGCCCATGCCGTTGCCGGGGCCAGAGGCGCCCCAAGCCTGCGGCTCAGGCGCGTGGCCAGGTAGCTCAGATGGTAGAGCGCAGCCCTGAAAAGGCTGGCGTCGGCGGTTCGATTCCGTCCCTGGCCACCATCATTTCACAGGACTTAACCCGAACCTGCCAACCCTGGCCGCGACTCATCGACGACTCATCGAAACCAGGGTCAGTCAAGCCGTGGCCGGGTTTACGTCTCCGAGCATTTGCCGAAGGAATGCACCCTGGGCGTCGATCTTGGCAGGGGTGATCGCCCGTGCATACACATCGAGTGTGGTCTTGATGTTCGAGTGGCGGAGCAATTCCTGCACCAGCTTCGGATCGTAGCTGTTGGCGATCAACGTAGAAGCCAGGGTGCGCCGGAAGGTGTGGAAGCCAACCTCGCCTTTGATGCCGGCCTTGATTGCCGCCGGTTTCAAGTGCTCGGAGACCAGCATGTTCGCCCGAGGTGGCTTCTTGCCTTTCAACTTGAACGAAGGGAATACGAGATCCGCGTCCTTGGCGTACGGCGTCTCGGCCTTCCAGGCTTCCAGCACTGCTGCCAAAACGGGATGCAGCGGCGCCGGGTTCTTCGAGGCCTTCGACTTCGGCGGTCCGAACTTCCCGTACACCCAGGCGCGACGTACGTGGATGCGCTGGTTCTCGCCATCCACGTCCATCCAGCGCAGCGCCAAAATCTCTGAGATGCGAAGGGCTGTAGCTGCCGCCGTGAGGACGAGCACACGATGCATGCCCTTCAACTCCTTGAGGATGGCGAAACACTGGCTGGGTGTGAGGATCACCGGTTCGTAATCGCTCACACAGCTCTGGCGGACATATCTGACCGGGTTGGATCCTTCTGCCCGTGGCAGCAGACCATAACGCATGCCGTGCGTGTACACCAGGCTCATCGTCTGACGGATCTTCGCCCGCGTCTGGTTCGACAACCCATGATCCTTGCCCAGTTGCTTGAGCCAGTTCTGGACGTCGATCGGCTCCATCGATGCGGCGATTTCGGTGGACCAGCGCGGCAGTATCCAGCGATTCAGATACCGGGTGTAGGTCGTGATCGTGCTGTGGGCCTTGGGGATTGCTGCCTCCGACTGGTCGGCCGGCAGTTCGTGGGTGATGTAGTGCTTGGCCAAGTCTCCAAACGTTATGGGCCTTGTCTTCAGCACCGAGTGGGAATTGAGGTTGAGGTTGCGCAGCTCCAGTTTTCCCCGGACTGAGGCCTCGGTCGGCAAGTCCTTCAGTGTGCCGATGACCATGCTGGTCATCTTGCGCTCCCCGCCCGAGTTGACCCGACTGAACCGGAGTTGCCATACTTTCCAGGACTTGCGCCGGACAACGCGCAAGCTTCCATTTTGATATCGTGCCATCAACCAGCTCGCTTCCTGCGGCACGAGTGACTCTCGCCGGACTCTACCCCACGCCGCATCCACGCGTCCAGTTCAGAAAGCAGAAATCGCCACGTTTTGCGGCACTTCTCTCCGTCGAGCGGATGCGCGGGAATCTGTCCGGCGCGCGACATCGCCAAGAGCGTTCGGGGGCTGATCTTGAGGAATGCCGCGGCCACCTTCGCATCCACGAATGGCTCGCGCCGTTCGGTTTCGATGGCTGGTGCTGGAGACGGCGTCGGGTGATCGAGCGCGGTTTCTGATTGGCTCATAGGGCTCTGCCCCGCTCCGTGGGCATCGGAGGTGCTGGGGCGAAGGAGCAGAACCCGGATCTAATCCGCTCTTTACATGCCTTCGAACTGGGCTGGTGCCTGTCCCTCGGCGCTGGGCTAAAGGGTGCCTTTCCCTCGGCTTTAAATCCATTGACTGCCCAGACTTAGCATTTTGATGCAAATGCTCTGGCCACCGTCACATTTTTCCGCAGCGCTGCCGGTAAGGGCAGATCTGGGGCGTCGTCGTCCAACGCGAGGTTCGGTCCGTGTCCGGCTGTACGACATCGCCACGGGGCGTTCGGAGGCTGATCTTGGGGAATGCCGCGGCCCGCCTTCGCATCCGCGAATGGCTCGCGGCGTTTTCTCCGGGTTGCCGGCGTTACTTTGGTAACGCTTTCGTCCGCAGGAATTTGTGACACGGGACGGACGGCCTGCATCAAATCGAATGACCGCAAACCTAAACCTTGCGTTCACGGCAAAAGCAGACTCTACAGGAGAGCTGCAAACGCCGAGGTAGAGTTGGGGAACGAAAGCGATTACGAAGAGATGATTAGCCGATTCCTTTCATCGCTAAGAGCTAAGGAATCTCTGAACAAGCACCGCTTTCAGTGCAGAGGCTGAGCGGCAGGCAAAGGTTCAGAGGAATTCCAATGACTCCAAGGGTTTTTTCTGATCCCTTGATTCCCTCGTCCAGCCGAAGGCG
>Ga0209517_10010632_pt1 | contig 10188 bp, 7 predicted proteins | sample PeaSoiMetSII2010_FD_187695 | JGI IMG/M metagenome (GOLD analysis project Ga0209517, IMG submission 187695) | Peat soil microbial communities from Weissenstadt, Germany - SII-2010 (SPAdes) (version 2) | ecosystem: Environmental > Terrestrial > Soil > Wetlands > Peat | place: Germany: Weissenstadt... | reverse complement strand
CGCTGGATTACTACACCCAATCCTTGCCGCTTTCCCGCGCTGTGCAGGATCCCCTGAGCGAAGCTTCCACCCTGGTGCACTTGATGGAATATTGGAAGAGTCTCCAGAACCCGAGCCTGGCCGTGCTGTTTGGCAAGCAGGCCATCGATCGCTTCCAGCAGGTGCGGCGAAACATCGGAGGGCTGGAAAAAGAAACGCAACAGAGCTTCCTGAAATCGAAGGAAACCTATTATCGCGAATTAGCCGAGGTGCTTATTTCCGGCGGACGCCTTCCGGAAGCGCAGCAGGTGCTGGATCTGCTGAAGGCCGAGGAGTATTCGGACTTCACGCAGCGCCGCGGAGACGCGGGTTCTGCGACCAACCCGGTTGTGCTCACGCCGGCGGAGGAGAAGTCGAATCAGGAATACGAGCAGATCACGGGCGAGATTACCGCCCTCGGCGAGGAATGGACGCAGCTTCACTCCAAGCGCTCCAGATCCGCAGACGAAGAACAACGCTACAACGAACTGTCCGACAAGCTGACTGCGGCGAACCAACGATTGCAAGCGTTTCTCAAAACTCTGTACGACAGCTTCGGCAAGGGCGAGCAAGCCAACGCCAAGGTGGAAGCCATCAATGAACAGACGGCCGGGCTGCAGACGCTGGTCGGAGAACTCGGTGCCGGGACGGCGGCCGTCTACACTCTGGTGCTGGAGGAGAAGTGTGTGCTGATGGTGATTACCCCGGCGACCCGGGTAGCTCGCGAAATACCGATCGGCAGGATCGCACTGCGCGGCAAGGTGTTTGCGTTTGCGCAGGCCTTGGCGGGATATGATCCGGAAGCGGACAGTCAGGCGAGGGCGCAAGATCTTTACAAGGCGCAAGATCTTTACAAGATTCTGATCGCACCGATCGAGAAGGATCTTCAGGGAGCACAGGCGAAGACGCTGGTCTGGTCGCTCGACGACGTGCTGCGCTACGTGCCGCTGGCGGCGCTCTACGATGGCAAACAGTACCTGGTGGAACGTTATCGAAACGTGGTGATTACCACCGCCAGCGTGGGCAACCTGAAGGATAAGCCGCAAGTGGACAGTTGGCGCGGCGTGGCCATGGGTGTCTCCAAGGACTACGATGGTCTGGGCGAGTTGAAAGCCGTACCTTATGAATTGGATTCCGTGGTACGCAGCGACCAGACGCCGGGCTCGCATGGGCCTGTCCCAGGAGTGATTCTGCTCGACGATTCCTTCACGGAAGCGGGCATGGAGACCGTGCTGGATCAGCATCCTTCGCTGGTTCATATCGCGAGCCACTATGTGTTCCACGTGGGCGATGACACAAAGTCCTATCTCCTGCTGGGCGGCAAGGATGCAGGTGGCGAGGGATTTCACCTGACCTTGGCGGACCTGCGCGATGATCAGAGGATAGATTTCAAAGGTATCGAATTGCTGACTCTGTCCGGCTGCCGGACAGCTGTGGGCTCAAACGACTCGGACGGCCGCGAGATTGACGGTCTCGGCATTACGGCGCAAAGGAAAGGCGCCAAGGCGGTGGTAGCGACGCTGTGGCCGGTCGCTGATGCAAGCACCGGGCTACTGATGGAAACATTCTACAGGATATGGGTCACGACTCCGGGAATCACAAAAGCTGAAGCTCTGCAGCGGGCGCAGTTGGCACTCCTGCACGGCACTGCTGTTTCCACCGAAAGGCTCGCGGGTTCGTCTCCAGGGGGGGCGGCCAGTGCATCGAGCCAGCGCCCGGCTTCGCAGTACGCGAATCCCTACTATTGGGCGCCTTTTATCCTCATCGGAAATTGGAAATAGCTGCCGAAAGGTATGCGAAACAGCGGGTCACCTTGACGCTCAATAGTGCAACCCGAACCCAAAGGGAAACAGTGGGGATTGCGAGTCGCGAGGTAGATCGCTTTTCTGTTTTTTCACCGCCTCCACGGAAGACGGTAATTCGAAGGGGAGATGCCCGCTGGGGGACACCTTGCCGGTAATCAGAGCGAGTAGCGGTTCGTCCGAGATGCCGAAATCGCCCAAGAGCGCAGTGGCGTGAGGGCTTATGTTGGTGAGGATCAGCGGCCTCTCAAGCGTGGTCAGGAACACGGTCGGAACCATCGGACTCACTCGCAGCAGTTCAGCGTAAGCTGCATCTTTCTCCGTAAATGTAAGTCTCCCCTCGTGCTGCCGTGATCCAAAGAAGAAGTTTGGATGCTCGCTCTCGTAGGGCGCTGGCGCTCGAATGATCGCCAGATCGGCCTGCGCGGGGTCCGTGACCACGATGAATCCAACGGCCTCCGCGGCCTTGGCAGCTACGCCATACAGATAGATCTTCTTACCCTTCGGAGCGAACGGCAGCAACTGCCTGCCGATTGAGACGACGGATTTGTTCTCCAGCAGAACAACAGCGCGAGCTTGCGCAGCTTGTCCCTCGGCGGCAAAGTCTTTGTTGCCAGCAATCACCGCAGCCTTGGTCTCATCCACATAGGGCTGTTCGAAGAGACCAAGCTCGAACTTCTGCAGAAGAATGCGGATCGCAGCCTCCCTTACTCGCGCTTCCGAGATCAATCCGTTATGAACATCTTCGACGATGACATTCGATTCTTCCGTTCCCCCGATCTGATCCACGCCTGCGTTGATCGCCTTGGCAAAGCGTTGCGCCTTCGACAGTTCTTCCACTCCCCACGGCATGCCGATCTCCGCCGGAGTTGGCTTGACGCCCGCGGCCGTTCCATTGCGGCAGGCCTCGGAGCAATCATCCGTAATCGCCCAGTCGCTTACGATGACGCCGCGAAATCCGTACTGCCCGCGCAGCAACTCACTCAGCAGTTGATGATTGAATGCGGCTCCCACTTGCTCCAGCGGTTTGCCATCGATAGCGACTTCTTGCAAGACCGAGTAGGTTGGCATCACGCTACCTACGTGCGCCGCGAAGGCACCGGTAAACGGAATGAGATGTTGCGGGAAGTTGTGTCCGGAAAAATCGGCGAAGCGACCGTAATAATTGTGACCATCCCAACCGTCCTTTGCCGCTCCGTATCCCACCCAATGTTTCACCACTGCGACGACACTACCGGAGTTCAAGCCATCTGCGCCATTTTGTATTCCGGCGACGTAAGCTTCGACCATGCGTTTCGCGATGTCGGCATCTTCACCAAAAGTTCCGTTGGCGCGCGCCCATCGCGGCTCGGTCGCCAGATCGGCCTGCGGCGCGAGCGATTCGCGAATGCCCACCGCTTCATATTCCTGGCGGACGACATCCCCGAAGCGACGAGTAAGCTCAGGGTTGTTCGCTGCCGCAAAGCCCAGCGGCTCCGGCCACATGGAGAATGCTCTGTCCTGCATCGCGGCTCCGAGCACTTGCTCAAAATGGTGCCGCGGATCCGAGGAGATCGTAACCGGAATCCCCCATCGCGAGGATTCAGCAATCGCCTGAACTTCGTTGTTCTGTTTGGCGAAGAACTCAGCGCTTTCATTCAGTCGTGTGATGAACGTGTTTACGTGATCTTCCTCAATGAACTGGCGGACCTTCACCAGGTCATACTCCTTGCCGACGCCGAGCGGCGCGAGCGGGCCTGAGCTCGGTAGCGTGCCGTGCACCATCAGTCCCGCCAACTCTTCGAGACTCATGCGCTGGACCAAGTCGGCAGCTCGGACGTTTGCAGGCAGTCGCCAGTCCTCGTACGGATCAAGCTTCCCGTTCTTGTTGAGATCCTTGAACGTCAGGCCATCCACGGTGAGCAAAGGCGCGGAACGATGACCGAGGATGGCTTGCTCTGGTGCGCCCCCCAGAGCAGCGGTTGAGCAAACGAGCAGCACTAAGGCGAAGAATCTTAAATGCATTGGCGAGAGCTCCTTCCTAACACAGGAAGGCCGGGGAAAGTATGCCAGATTCTGTGACACCTCGCGGCTGGCTTAGCAGGTGAGTCGGATCTACGCATTATTGGGGAATTACTTGGGTAATCGCCGCGGCGATCTTTCGCTCAACATTGCCGGCCACTAGACGTAGCCTGATAGGTGGAAGACCGCCATTTTTCTCGGCTATCCTTGGCCGAATTAACCAACCGCAGCGGCGTTCTCCGGGTACCCGCGCCCGGCTCGGCCGGTGCGGTCTGCTCTCCTCGCGCTCTACACGTCCTTTCTTTTCCCAGTACCAGAACCCAAAGACATCGGTGCACAGAGTCGTCTGCGATGGGAGCGATCATGAAGAAATGTTTTCTTCTGCCAGCTGTGCTTGGCTTCGTAGTCGCGCTGAGCGCAGCGCCGGCGGCAGCGCAGAATTGCAGCAACCCTCCGCGCGGATTCGGAGGCGCGTGGTGGCGTGCCTACGCGCAGTGGTGCTCTTCCTGCTGCGGCACTCCCAATGCTGCCACCCTGAGCTGCAGTCCGGGCACGAACTGGGGTTGCACAAGAAACACGACGCCCGACAACCCCGGTTTTGATGTCGAAGCCGAGCGGGAGCGGCAGGAAGCCGAGCGCCAGCGCCAGGAAGAGGAACTTCAGCGCCAGGAAGAAGAGCGCAAACGGCGCGAAGCCGAAGAGGCCAAACGCCGCCAGGAGGAATTCGAACGGAACAAGGAACAGGCCTTGCGCGACATGAAGGGCATTTCCGGCGAACTGGGCCTTAAAGGCCAGGACGCCAGCAGTACCTACGGGCTCAAGGGTGTCGGCGATGCAGCCGGTTACGGCCTCAAGGACGCCGTGGCAGACAGCAGAAAAACAGAATGCCAGTGGGGCGATCAGGGCCCGTCGGTGGTCGATCTGCGCTGCCTGGGCCTGGATCTGAACAAACCCATCGTGCTCGATTGGCACGTCGTGCGCGGGCAGCAGCGCGTGTTCCCGGCGCAGATTGATCCGGCTACCTTCCAGAACGCCAATTACAGCAAGGGATTTGAGGCGCTGATGCGGACGACATTCAGCGTCAAGGACGCCATGGACGCCGTCGCCTGTTTCAAAGCGGCCAAACTCGAGCGGCCCAATGACGCCCTGGTGCGTAACGCCTTGTATCTGGCTGAGGGCATTCTGCAAGGGCGGCAGCAAAAGGAAGAGGAAATCAAGCGGCAGGCGAAGCAGCAACTCTACCACGGCGTAGCCGCTCTGATGATGGGCGATGTACGCACGGCCAGCGAATCCCTCGAGCGCGCCCGCAAACTCGACTCTGCCAACGGCAACATCGGCGCCTGGTCCCGTCTGATGTGGGGACTCGACGCGCACTACAAAGAGGGCAACCCTGGCGCCAGCAGGTTGGTCGGCAACGCCCTGGTCTTCGAGTCGTTGGGGGCCAGCAAGAGTGAGATCCGCACCCTGCAGATCGCCGTCCACATGTTTCCCAAGGATGCTTACATTCAAGCGATGCTTTGGCGGGCGCAGCACCTGAATCCCGCCAATCCTGACTTTTCCAGCGTCGCGCCGGGTGCAGTTACACAGTACCCGCCCGGGACCACGCTAAAACCGGGGAATCCTGCCGCGTCGGGGACCACGCCCACGAACTAGGATGCAGTAACTAGAGGGACGAATCATGAAAGCCAGAACGGTTCTTCACGGTTTCATCGGGATTTTATTTCTCTTTGTAGTCATCTCCGCGGCGCAAACGGCAAAGCCCGCCGCCACTCCTCATCCGGCGGCCGCAGACGTGGCCGCGCGCAAACAACTGGCTGCCTATCTCGCTGACTTCAAGACTCATCCCGAAGACGCGGACCTGCGCGACAAGATCATCGATCTGGCCAAGACGCTGAAGCCGGCGCCAGCTGTTCCTCAGCTGGCGCGCACCGATTTCCTAAAAGCCTCGGTGCAACTGAAGTCCGCGGCGACCGCCGACGATTTCAAGGCGTCAGGCCAGCTGTTCGAGCAGGTCGCGCTTCAAGCTCCGTGGTATGCCGATGCTTATTTCAGCGCCGCTTCCGCCTACTTGAAGGCCAGCGACTACGACAGCGCCCGGCGAAACGTGGCTCTTTACCTAAAGGCCGCGCGCACCGAAACCGATACTGCCAAAGGCGCAGACCTGCAGCAGGAAATTGACCGCCAGCAGAACCTGCAGCGATTCCAGCAGGCGTTACAGGACTTCCAGAAGAACCCGAGCGACAGTACGCGCGAAGGAATCATCAAGACGTCCCTAACGATGACTTCTGCGCCCGCCGCCTCGCCGGATGCAGCCGAGCATGAAGGCGCAGCTGAGTTCGCCTTTAAGAATGCCAAGTCCACGGCCGACTACCTCAACTCTGCCAAGGAATACGAGAAGGCGCTCTTGATTGCGCCGTGGGTAGCGGCTGACTACTTCAACTGCGGTGTGGCGCATGAGAAGGCCGGTGAGTTTGATGACGCCATCCGTAACTTCAACTTCTATCTGCTGGCCGCTCCGGATGCGCAGGATGCCGGCGACGTGCGCAAGAGAATCGGGGCGCTGAAATACGCCAAGCAACAGGCCATTCAGCAGCAGCAGGCTGCCGACGCGCAGGCTAGGGCCGAGCAGGAACGCCGCGAGGCCCCAAAAGTCCTGATGCGCGGGCTTAAAGCGAGATATGACGGAGCGAGCTACAGCGTTCAGCAATGTAGTCACGCTTCGCAAAATGCCTGCTTCAGTGAGGGCGCGGGATTTCCCTGCGGCTGCACCGAGTCGGAAACTCACGGAAGCAACTGGTACGCCGACGAAGGCTCGTGCACGATTTCTTTTCCGGACGACGGCACCATACTTATCAACTGCGGTCTCAACGGCTTTCCTCCCAAGCCGTGGCTCAGAGGCACGCCACAAGGGGGCAACGTTGACGACATCGCCTGGACAGACACATTTCTGCGCCCTGGGGGCGCCACATGGCTTCACGCCTGGGCTGGGCTCGACGTGATCCAGTTCAGCACGGGCTCTCCGCCGGAGTCACGCCCGGTGAGTGATTCCCAGTACAGCTCGGCACAGCGTTACCGTTACCTCGTCCTGAAGAAGCGATGAGCTATCTGTTGGACCGCACTCCTTGTGGGTGGGATAGCACTCAGGCGCAAAATGGTCCGGCACCGAGATGAAAGCGCGCATGGGGCCTTTCTTCCGGGCGCATAGGAGCACGGCATGAAACTGAATTCATTTGCCCTACTTTCAGTCGCACTTCTTTGTGTGGCGATGTGCGTTCAGGCGCAATCCGCCGCACCCCAGCCAACGCTGCAGCAATACGTCGCCGATCTCCAACGCAACCCCGGTGATAATGCTCTGCGGGAAAAAATCATAAAGCTAGCGCAAGGGATGGATCCGGCGCCGGCAATCCCTGAAGCAGGTCGCGAGCATTACGTGATGGCGGCGACGTTCATTGAGTCGGCCAAAGACAAAAGCGCCTACGAGCGCGCCATCGAGCAGTACAAGGCCGCATTGCTCGAGGCCCCGTGGTGGGCAGATGCATACAAGAAGCTCGCTGTCGTCCAGAAGGCGGCGGCCCATTATGACGATGCCATCTCCAGCCTGAACTTTTATCTTCTGACGCAGCCGGCCGACGCACGCGATGCCCAAGACGAGATCTATAAGCTGAAAGCGCTGAAGATTTCTGGCGCGGAGGACGAAACCAAACGCCGCGCGGAAGAACAGGCGAAGAGTCAGCAGGATGCCCAGGAGGACTCGGCGCGCCGTTTAGTGGGCGAATGGTGCCCGGCACAACGAAATAACTACGACGTCTGCATTCCCTATCCTCCGATCGACGGCCGCATGCACCTGGTCATTTCCCGAAGCACCAGCGGATACGCGGTGCGAGCCATCGATCTCGCCGGACAAGGAGATGTGACCTGCACTTCCGTCTTCGTCAACGGAGACAACATTCATTACATCTACACCTTTGGCAACTCCATAATGGTCGACCTGACGGCGTCGAGCGACGACAGGCATCTGCATGGAACCGCACAGTATTACAGCAACGGGCAATGGGTGGCGGCTTGTACCGCCGCCAACCCGTGTATGCACTATGTCAGGGTCAGGTGAGAACTTATGCATTCAAAACCGCGTGGAAATGAATTCGCAATCATTTGGAAGTTAAGCATGATCGTCTGCGGACTACTGCGTGTGGTTCCCTTCCCGGCGGCGCAGGCGCAAACGTCAACTCCACAGCAAACGCCTCAGCAGTATGTCGCCGAACTGCAGGGCAATCCCAATGACGACGCCCTGCGCGAGAAGATTATCAAGCTGGCGCGGGAGATGAATCCTCCGCCAGCCGTTTCCGATGCTGCCCGGAAATATATGGATCGGGGCATCGCTGCCATGGAGGATGCCAAAGGCATCGACGATTTCAAAGCGGCCAGCGATGAGTTCACCAAGGCTACCAACCTCGCTCCCTGGCTGGGCGATGCCTATCGCAACCTGGCCATCGCGCAGGACAAAGCCGGCCAATACGACGCGGCATTGAAGAACCTGCGCCTCTATCTTTTGACCGCACCCGCGCTGCCGGATGAAGACTGGGCCAGGTCGCTCATGAACAAAGTCGAGTACCGGCGGGAGAAGGCGGCTAGGGAATCGAGTCCGGAGACGATCGCCGTCAAACAGCAGACGGAATACGAAGCCTGGCTCAAGAAGCTGGATGGTGCAAGGTTCGTCCGCCGAGTAACTACCGACCGCGATTCCGGAATGTGGTGGGCCGAAATCCATGGAGACACGATTGCGTATGGCATCTACATGACGTGGTCGAAGTTCTCTCCTGAGCAAGTCGGGAAGAACATACAGTGGGGCGCGGGCAGGATCGTTGGTAAGAACTTTCAGGGACTGCGCACGGGTGTGGATCAGTCGGCGTTTACGGGCAGGATCAGCGACGATGGCGACACTCTGTACCTGACAGATCGGGGATGGAACGCTCTCGTGGAGAACACCTATCGGCGCGAACGGTGAGTACAGGTATCGAGCATGTAGTCCATGAGTTCGAGCTGTTCGTCGGTCCAACGTTTCCCGTTAATTGATCCCCTGTCAGCCTCTTTCCATAAAGGGAGCTTTCTTACCCCTCTATAGAAATACTGAATAGCGGCCAGAATTCTCGGCCTGCGCGGAAGCCACGAGATGGCGACGGGTGGGACCGGGCAGTCCGCGCCGACTTGCGAGGGCGTTATCGGCGGAAGAGCAGCACGATTTCCTTTTGCCATTGCGTGCAAGTGACAGAAATTGTCAGTCAGACCTCTGGGAACTCTGCCCCGGACGCGATCAGAGTTCTAAAATCGTCCTCTAGCCTCCGCCATTCCTTTTCAACGGCTTGCATCGATTTCTATAAAACCAGCGAGGGTGCAAAAGGACACATTTTGGTGCCCTTTTTGCACCCCTTTCTCGCATCTTTTTAATCTCTTTGGGTCTTCTTCCAAGTTTCCTAATCTTCACACTCCTCGTGGCTCGGAGAATGGCCCTCCCTTGGTCTCGGATGCCCCTGCCTTTATATACCTTGACACGTATATGCTCTGTGGAGTATATTATGAGGATGGAATCTGTGTTCGAAATCATTGCGGAGCCGAACCGCCGCGCGATATTGAGCCTCCTGGTCTCGTCACAACAGTCGGTGGGAGAGATCGAGCGCCAGCTTCGTATGGCGCAGCCGACCGTGTCAAAGCACCTGCGAGTGCTGCGCGAGGCCGGTTTCGTGGAATCCACGGTGGACGCACAGCGCCGTCTCTACCGGCTGAAACCTGAACCATTTCGGGAGGTGGATGACTGGCTGGCTCAGTTCCGCCGGTTCTGGTCCGCTCACCTAGATGCTCTCGAACGTCACCTTGATCGCATGGATCAGGACCGCATGGATCAGTCGACACCAACGAAAAGGAAGGCAAGGAGTAGACGACGCGGCCCAAACCGCGAACGTGACAAAGGAGAAACGAAATGAAAATCAAAGTGACCAGCGTATATGTGGACGACCAGGACAAGGCCCTGCGCTTCTATACGGGGGTACTGGGCTTTGTCAAGAAGACCGATTTCAGTCAGGGCCCATTTCGCTGGCTGACCGTGGCCTCGCCCGAGGAGCCGGACGGCACTGAGCTGCAGCTGGCGCTGAACAACAACCCCGCAGCCAAGGCGTATCAGCAGGCGATGTTTCAACAGAACCAGCCCGCGGCCATGTTCTTCACCGACGACGTCAAGAGCGACTACGAGCGGATCAAGGCGCGTGGCGCCGAGTTTACGATGCCGCCCACTGACGTCACCGGCTCGACCATCGCAATGCTGAAGGACACCTGCGGCAACCTCATTCAGCTCACCCAGCTGATGCGCTGGTAG
>Ga0209517_10010631_pt1 | contig 10190 bp, 10 predicted proteins | sample PeaSoiMetSII2010_FD_187695 | JGI IMG/M metagenome (GOLD analysis project Ga0209517, IMG submission 187695) | Peat soil microbial communities from Weissenstadt, Germany - SII-2010 (SPAdes) (version 2) | ecosystem: Environmental > Terrestrial > Soil > Wetlands > Peat | place: Germany... | reverse complement strand
ATCAGGCTTTCACAGGTGCGCAACTCTTGCAACGCGGGGCACGCTGTCACTGGTCACGTATGGTGGCTTACCCCTCAACCGGAGAAGCAGGGAACAGACCATGCTTATCCGGTTGAGTGCCAAGACCGCTCGGTAGCCACTACAGGTAGTGGTGTCGTTTTCTCGGTGAAATCGTGAGAGGATAAATCATGCGATATCGAGTGAAGTGGGTGCAGATCGAAAGACACGAGGGCTTTATCGACGACGGCGATCAAGACGGCGATGCGTGGGAGGGTACCAAAAAGGAAGCTCAAACACTTGTGCGCGAGATGCGCGAACGAAAAGCCAACGACGGCACTGCGCCCGGCTATACCTATAAGATAGTGCCTGCGCTATGACAGTCCCTTATCGAGACCCGCCGCCCAAAACATGTGAGCATTGCGCGGGCAAAGGCGGGTGGCTTGAGTGGAGCGGTATGGGGAGCGATTGGGAGAAGTGTTCTGTCTGCGGTGGTACTGGACGAGAACCGAACACAAAGCAATCGGAACAGACTCAACGACCTCAGCGAGCAATATGCAAATACTAGCGACCACAATCCCTAGTAGGTACATATGGTCATTGTCACTCAACCGTATAAGCATGGATCAATCGCTCTATGTCGAGTGCGTTCGCAAGGAGATTTTCATGTACACCATCTACCCGTACACGATCTATCCGTACAATCCGCAGTACCCGCCTTTTTCGCCGTATCCGGCGCTTTACGGCCCAATTTACCAACCTACCCAGGTGACCTCCGGGTTCAGGTCTTCTTGACGTGAGGATCGGCGATCAGCGACGTGGAGCGGCTTCACGGTTGTTCTCGTCGCTGATCGTTTTATCGCTTTGGTAGGAGGATGATGAAGCCGTCGACCGACGTGAGCCCGGCGCGCGATGGGTGTGGGTCGTGCGCGATCGATTTGCCGAGACCGATGACGACGTGCGGGCGTCCGCGCGGCGACCACCCCGTGATGATGTAGTATCCGTCGGGGCAAGCGTGGTCGGGGTGCATGATGTCGGTCATGCAGTAGAGCGCCTCGAGTCCGATCGAAGCGAGCCACGCGTTGAGCTTCAACGGTTGCGGGATTTCAGGTTCGCGTTCGCGCGTGAAGTTCGGGACCCATTCGATGGGGATTTCGAGCAGCGAGGCGACGCACGCCGAGAGGCAGTTGCCGTGGTCGCCGAGCCGCGTCTGCGTGATGGGTATCATTCGCGGAATTTTTTCTTGCAATTCGGGCACGAGACCGATTCGGTGCCGCTAGAGCCGCAACCACCGATCTTGTCGAAACATCGTGAGCAGTCGCATGGCGTAATCGTGACTTTAGCTGTCTGGAAGCACGTACTGCAGACCCATTCGTGAGCGTCTTCTTCTCGGCACGTCTGATCGTCTCGGTAGGTCCACGAGTATGTGTGAAAGTCTTTCTTGTATTCCTTGATGTTGGGATCGTTTTTCCGGTTCTCCCATCGGGTTTTTCGTTTGCGATGTTCGCGTGGGGGAGGTCCCGCAGGAGGAGTTGAGCGCTTGCCGTGAGTTTTATTCGTCATGTTAGTCATCGAAGTAGTCGTCCATGCCGTCAACGAGCAGATCGTTCTCTTCGAGGTCGCCGCCGTCGGGTTGCTCCAGCGCCTCGAGTTCGGCGAGCTTGAGGGCCATCGCGTCGGGCGATCTCTCGCCGACCGCGCGCGTGTAGGGGGTCGAGGGAATCTTGGGATCCATGGCGCGTACGCTCAAAATACCGTAGGCCGCGCCGTTTGGGCGGACAACTTTGTCCTCGCGTTTCGGCATCGGGTTGAGCGAGAGGTCTGTGGGCCGCGGGATCCATCGACCGTAGCTGGGAGAACGCCTGTACGTGGGCTTGCTGGTGCTCGCTCCCGAGACGGAGATCTGGCTCTTCATCCCGCAGAATCGTTCGAGCTTGTCGTTCTCGATGTGGATCTGCTCCTTGCCTTCGGCGAACGCGTCGACCATGGCCTTCCACGCCTCGAACATGGCGGCCCTGCCGATGCCTCTGGCGCGAACCGTTTTCAGCTCTTCCTGGGTGGGGTTGAGCGGGAAGTAGATGCCGGGTCGAGCGAAGAACACTCCTTTGTTCACGACCTTCCTCTCCCACCCGCCGAGTGGTTTGTGCGCGAGGTCGCATCCGATTGCGCCGCACGCCGAACATTTCTCCTTCTTCTTCTGCGCGGCTTCGGTCTCGGCCGGGGAGCGTCTAGCGTTCATGGTGCCGGTGTCGTTAGGGGCCGGCGTCTGGAGGTCCTCGCGCGTGTAGATCCCGTCGGTGGCGATCGAGAGTAGGTTCGATAGATCCTCGTGGAGCGCCATCATGTCGAGGATTTGGGCGCGGCACCCGGACGTTATCATCCCGGCCCATATCCAGCTTTGGAACGGCGGTGTGCCGCCCACGCTTTGGGCCAATTTCCCGTAACAAGAATTACATCCGAGCTTGAGGGCGATGCCGGCCCCCTCCTTGCCGAGGCGGAGTCTGTTCATGTACCAGTTGGATATCTGTTTGAACGGCCTGCACTTGCAGGAGGAGTTCAGGACCCAAGCCTTCCCGAACTTCACGTAGGGGAAGAGCTTCTCCCCCGCGAGGTATTCGTCGCGCCACACCCACCCGCCGCCAGATCGATCCGGAAACGTGATGCACCCGTCGGTGTCGCGGTACGGAAAGGGAGCCCACGGCATTTTTTTACGGACAGTCCCCAGTCTGTACTGCACGAGGGCAGCCCTGGCTCTGAGCATGTCGTTGCGGCTTTTGGTCTTGGTCCAAGTCCCGTGTTCCAGGCACGGGAGGAAGCAGCATTGGTAAGGGTAGGCCGACGAGATGTCGAAGGAGTAGACGGGACCCTCGATCGGTCCGATCACGCTGTGCTCGAAGCGTCCCCCGAAGAAGGCGCTGCAGACTGCTTCCTTCATGGCCTCGGGAGGCTCCCTGCGCTTCTCCTTGATCCCCATGATGTCGAGCATGGCGCTCGCGGAGGAGCCCGCGCCGTAGAAGTTCTTCAGCTCGAGGCCGGCGTCGGCGTGGGCATCGACGAGCTTCCGGGCGAGTTGCCCGAGGTACATGCACTCGCTGAAGCAGTAGTCGCGGATCGCGGCGTCGTCGAGCTTGTCGAACTCGGAGCGTTTGTCCTTCATGATCTCGATCTCGCACACGGGGCACGTCTTCGAGAGGCATGGTTTGTTGTTGCTGCAGCCGTCGGCGGTGGCGACGCGCCAGTCCCTGAGGGCTGCCGTGAACTTACTCTGGTAGAATTTGAACGTGTCCCAGAGGATGCGCGACCTCCGTCCGCGCTTGCCCTTGCGGTTGATGTAGTCGACGGCGACGGAGAACTTCGTCCCCTGGAGGTTGAGATAGTAGATCCTGTCGGTCTTTGGATCGGTCCATTTCACCGGGAACGGCGAGGTGATCTTGCTGCCGGGCGGTCTCTGGCGCATCTCGGGTCTCACGAGCCTGTAGAGTGCGTCGTTGGGGACGTCGGCGAGCAATTTGGTCAGGTCGTAGTTGAACGAGAACGCGAAGCACTTCATGGACGGCGGCAGCTCGAGGAAGAAGTCGAGGCAGCGCGCCGTCGAGAGCCCGTTGGCGTCCTCGACGCTGTACCGGTTCTTCCCGAATTCGTCTGCTGCGCAGAGCATGACGTAGAGGTGTGGGTTGCGCCCTTTTCCTTCGCCGTCGACGCCGGCGAAGAGTTCGTCCGTCGTCTTTCCCCTGACAGCCTTTACCCTCTTCCTGGGTGGCAGGTCGGGCTTCTTTCCGGAGGATTCGGGACCCGTGACAGCTTTCTTGATCTCTTCCTGAAACGCCACGGCATCTGCCGCGCGCGCGATCGCCATTTGGGCAGGCGTTACAGCGACGGGCGGCTTTTTCTTTTTGGATCCGCCGTCGGCGCTCATGCAGCCGTGCCGAGCGAAGGCGGGCTGATGCCGAGTGAATAGATCTCCCTCGCGGTGAGGCCGGTGGCTGCGGCGATGCGCTCGTACTCGCCTTGGAAGGTTCCTCGCGCAAGGGCCTCGCGGATGAGTTGCTCGGCCCTCTGCCAATTGTGCCAGGCCACCTTGAACGTGCTGGGTTTGGCGCCGGCGAGCCGCAGGCCACGTTCGAAGATTTCTTGGGGTGGGAGCTTCAGCGTCGCGGCGATGACTTCCCATTCCATGTAGAAGGATTTGTTCCGGATGGCTTGGACGAGGAGCATGTCGGCCTTTCGCCAGGCGTCTTCCAAGATTTTTTCTTCCTCGCGGATCGGTAACTCCTCCACCATTGCGCGCGCCCGCGGGGAGAGGTTCTTGATGTACCTCTTGCGCACTTCAGGCGTGAGGTGGTTTTTCGCAAGCGACTCGATAATGAACGCGTCTCGTTCGGAGAGTTCTTTCGGAGCCTTCGGGGCAGCCTTCCTCTTCGTGGCCGCCTTGGGTTCCGCTGCTTTCTTCGCAGGCTTTTTGGCGGCCGTCGGTCGTTTGCGCGCGCGCTCGATCGCCGAGACTGCGCGTTCGAGCTTCGTCTTCGCGAGCGGCTTGCCGTCTTTGCGCGCGCGTCCGCGCTTGTCGATCTTGATGCCGCGTTTCGCGAGTGCGCGGATGTTTCCGCGAACGATCGAGGCTGTGTTCTTCTTTGTCGTGCGGCGCTTCTTCACCAGCGCCTCGCACGAGATGGCTGGCAAGAGTCAAGCCAAAAATGCTTGCAACGCACAGCGGAGCGGGTTACCTTCTTGGCGCGCATGGTTGGGATGCGTCGCCGACCAGACTTTGAAGGAAGCGCCGCCCAGGAGTCGAGACCTGGTGCGGCGTTCGGCGTTTAAGGACGCCAGTTCGTGGTCAGCAGTGCAACGACCTCCTCACGGGGCGAAGCGCTTGCGTGTCGACTCGCGTCACTCAAGCGTTTCAGCGCCGAGTTTCGGTTCTAACACCGCGCCTGTAGAGCTTGCTAGCGGAAACGAGAGCGCGTCGCTCGTGTGACGCAAGTGTGCGAGGCTGTTCGCGGATCGAGAGTGTAGATTACACTTATTTTTCTGTTGCGAAAAACGTGTTGACATCGGGCGATCATGACGTTTTAGGTGTTACCTGATCGGGGGTCGCGGAGGGTGCGGGAGAGGATGTCGGCGTCGACGAGGCTGCGACGGATTCCAGTAGGTGCTTGCACATCTGGGTGACCGGTGCGTGCGGTCGCCAGTACCAGCAGTCCTTGCATCTGAAGCTTTGATATTCCGAGAGCGTGCTCTCCTGGATCATCTCCAGCATGTCGTGACCGCCTGTCACTTCGCGGACGACGCGTAGGTCGTCTTCCCTTGCGAGCTTCTCGGTGCGCTCGCAGGTCTTGCACTTCGTCTCGGGTTGCGTGAGTCGCGCTTCTAGGGCCCTCTTCGCTTCGATCGCGACGATGACCGGATCGTTCTTGGCTGCGCGGAATTCTTCGTACACGTGTTTGGCGTGTGCGAGGGTGGATGCGAGCCCGGCGGCGACAGCCGTGATGTAGTTGTTCGCTTCGTTCTCGGTGTAGTGCTTGAGAAGCCTTTGGTCTTCGCTCTGAATGGGTGCAGGTGTGGACGCGTCGTTCCTGTATTTGCCGGCCAGCTCGTGCACTGCAGGACCGTGGACCCAAACATCGCCACGTTTGCTGACCCGCTGGAAGGGCAGCTCTTTATCCACGATGACGCGGACACGCATGGCCGCGACCGAGTGATAGCCGGGGATATGTCTCAGGAGTTGTTGCGCTTCTCGGAGCGGCATCATCTCGCGATCGTGCGGCTTTCTATGAAGTTTAAGAGGAGCGCGATTTTTCGAACCTTTGGGACGTCCTATCCTCTTGGTTTCTGCGGGATTCTGTGGCGAAGTCTCGGGCATGGATGATCGTCGTTTCTTTCTTGAAGCTACATTTTGTGTAGGCCTTGTCCAGCGGGAAAGCCTTTGTGATCTTTGTGTTAGCTTTGCGGCAGGAAAGGTCAAATTGACAATCGTCTCGTGGTGATGTGGATCGTGTTGGCGGATGCGAGATCGCGCTTTACGCTGCGTCCGTGAGGTGAACGGGGATGGCGGATTTCGAGTTCTGCGTCGAGACTAGGCGCGAGGTGACCGTCGCGATCGCCGATCGGTTGCGGTACGACAAGCCCGCGACGCCGACGGAGAAGAACGAGGAGGATCACCGCAAGATCGTGCGCATGTCGCTCCGGTTTCGCGAGCCCCACGGCCACGAGCACGACATCACCGAGTGGGACGAGCGCGACCTCTTCGGCAAGGGGGCCGGGATACCGACGATCGTGAGGGGCGTTGAGCTGGCCTCTTGTCGTGACGCTGCGTACCGCTTCGGCGGCGACTGCATCTACGTGCTCGCCTTTCACGCGAAGGACTACAACAATCGTTCGTCGTTCGTGTTCAAGCTCCCCGGCGGCCAAGAAGTGCAGCACATGGCGATGACCACCGGCCGCGGTGGCGGGATGCATGGCGGCGGGAGGGACGACGTCGGGATAGCCGAGCGGCTCATGCCGGAGATCTTGAAGTACGTCTCGGAGAAAGAGGATCGCATCGAGAAGAAAGCGGAGCTTGTGTTCAACACGCTCATCAAGCAAAACCAACAGCTCGCAAGCGTCGTGACGGAGTCCGCCGACCGCGAGTTGAATCTGTTGGAGATCGCGCGCAACGCGGACGACCATCAGTACGAGCGCGCGAAGAAGAGGGAGAGAGACGAGGAGGATGTTCGCACGAAGCGCGAGATGATGGACTTCCTCAAAGAGAAGGTAGCCCCTGAGCTGTTGCCTTACATAGCTCAGGCGGTCCAACGTTTCAGCAACGGTCCGAACGGCCGCGCGGATGCGCCTGATTTCCAGAAGTGGTACGAGGAGCAGGAGCAGCAGAAGAGGGTCGCGCAGGCCAGGCAGCAGAGGGGTGAAGGTTCGCGGAGGAATGGGCAGAACGGTTACGGTGGTGACGATGGAGCCGGGCGTGCAGCTCCGGATGGTGGCGAGAGGGACGAACGCAGTGGAGATGGCACGGGTGAGCAAGAGGGTCGCGGGCTCGAGCCCTCGATGTTCGAAAAACTCCAGCTACGCGTCGCGTTGGATACCTCGAGCTTCGTCGGGTTGCTCCGGACTCGGAACAAGTTCGAGGTCCTGAGGGAGGCGTTGACCGAGCAGCAGCGGGACCTGTTCGACGAGATCGCAAAGGCGAGCGCGTCCTTCGACATCGACGAGAAGGAGGAGGTCGAGAAGATCTCGGGTCTGGCGCTGATGTTCGGAGCAGCGGTCCAAGCCGATCCGTCGACCGGATTCAAGCTCCTAGGCGTGCTCGATGGGATGTGTAAGATCAGTCTCGTAGAGCTGTCGAACTTGCTCAAGATGTACCATGAGGCCACGCAGTCCCAGGGCTAGTGAGGGCGAGAGGTAGCGCGAGATGGATTACACCGGAACGAGACGCGAGGGCCGCGAGTCAGAGACGGGCTTCTACCAGGAAATCGGTGAGTGGCTCATCGCGAAGGTGCACCCCGTCGTGGGCAACGGGTACGGCGGTTACCACGAGCCGTCGCGCTCGGACGTCGTGAAGAATTGGCGGCTCGGCGGGTACCGGCTCGCGGCACACCTGCTCCCGATGCGTCGCAAGCGTTTCCCCGAAGAGCTTCGCGCGTTCATCGACGGCATGCGCCAGCGCATGCAGGAGTACGAGCAGGAGCACGCGGGGGCGATCACGCTCGAACAGTTCGACGTCGAGGCTTGCGAGAAGGCGGAGGCCAAGGCGCAGAAATTCCTCCGTCTCGCTACGCACGCGAGCACGCCGATCGACGAGGCGCGGTCCGCAGCGCTCGGGCTCGCCAAGATGATCGCGGGCTCCGAACTCGTGCTCCTCTCTTGGGGTCGGGTGAGCCATTTCGCCCAGCGTTTCCAACAGATGGAGGAGATGTTCACGATGGTTCGGAATTCGAACCCGTTCTCCTTCTTCTTCGGGCCGAACGAACGTCACTGATTTCGCACAGTTGCCGTTGATCCTTCTGGGATAGCGTTTCTTTTCGTCGTACCCTTGCGCTGGGCGTAACTGGGCGTTAGTATCTTGGGGATGAAACGTGGGAAGCTTCAGCGTTTAGAGATTTTCGTTGATCCCGAAGTCGCGGCAGTCCTGAGTAGGTCTGCGGCGGGGGACGGCAGGACGGTGTCGAATTACATCGCGCGCGTCCTTGCCGAGCACGTCGAGACGCTGGGCCGTGGGCCGGGAACCAAGAGACGAAAAGGGCGGACCGTGGTCCGCCTCTCAGAAGGAGCCCGTGAGTGACATGCGTAAGTATTTCTTCTTTTTGATGTTGGTCGGTTGTTCTGGCACCGATGGCACGTTGGTAGGAGACAGCGGCGCTCCAGACGTAGGCAACGGTGACGCGTCGGCTGACGACGTCGCTGACGTCGTTGTGCCGGACGCCGAGGGTGGGTTTTCCGATGCCGCGGACAGCGGGATGGATGCTGGAGACGGATACGACGGGTACACGCTCCCGTCGTACAGGCGCGTGTTCATCACGTCGAAGACGTACACGTCGAACTTCGGCGGTCTCTCGGTCGCGGACAAGGCGTGCAACGACGCGGCAACGAGCGCTGGGCTCGGCGGCAACTGGGCCGCGTGGCTGTCGACCAAGGCGACGAGCGCTGCGTCGCGTTTGGAGCACGCGACGGTGCCTTACCAGCTCCTCGATGGAACGGTGATCGCGACGAATTGGACGGCCCTCACTTTCGGCACGCTGTCGACCGCGATCAACATGAACGAGTACGAGAAAGCAGTCCCGATGGTGTACTACACCTCTGGGTTCGCCTGGACGGGGACGAATTCTGACGGCACCACCAACACGGCGTACACGGACAGCACGTGTTCGGATTGGGCCTTCGTCAGCACGGGAGATGACTCTCAGCACGTGGGTGCGTGCGGGATCGATAACCAGACCAACTATAATTGGACGGCGTATGCCTCGTATTGCGAGATGGCCGCCACTCTCTCCTTTTACTGCATCGAGCAGCCGTGAAGTTCCTCGTAGGCTCAGCGATCGCTTGCTGCTCGATCTTCTTCGGGTGTTCGGTGGACACGTTTGTGTCCGGCGACGGAGGAGATCCCGGAGACGCGCAAGGCGACGTGCTTGCTATGATGGATGGCGACGCGGCGGACGTTGAGGCCAGCGAGAACGTGGACGGTTCTACTGATGCCGGTAGCGATGGGTTCCATTTGGATGCGACCGGGATCGATGCGGGGGATGCTGAGGATAGCGCGACTAGTTGCAGCACTATCGACGTGGAGTCCTGCGTCCATTCGCCGTGCGTGACAGGTGTTTCTCTTTTTACCGGGTGCGATCTTAGCGGAGCTGATCTCGTCAGTGCAGCTTGCGTTCACGACTCGTCATGTTGCCAGACGACGTGGAGTTTGGCGTGTGTGACTTACGTGAAGTCTCTCGGTTCCACCTGTAATGGTTGCTGAAGAGAGCCGTGATCACCAAGTTCATCGAAGCGACGAATGCGGAGGGCGGCGGCGGGATCAACTGGGGCAAATTCGTGATCCTGAGATTCGACGAGGGCGAGTGGGCGGTCCGGGCGCAGATCGACGGGTCCGGTCTCGTCGGGGGCCGGGGCTGGTCGCGAAAGCACCTCGTCGTGTTCGATCTGCAGACGGGCGAGGGCGCGATGTTCTTGCCTGGAGGTAGCGCCAGGGCCGACCTCGCGAAGCACAAGATCTGGGTGTGCCCGATGTTCGAATCGTTTTTGGTTTGGCTCTACAGGCAACCTCTCGACGATCTCGACGCGCTCCCGTCGCTCGTGAAATTCGCCGAAGAAGAGGCTCCGAGCGCCATGGCTGGTTACAGGCGCAGCGGCGACGAGCGGCTCGGCGACGAGTAAATCGGCAACAAGAGGGACTGCTGGTTCGAGGGCCGATCCGGGGTGAATTGCGCCGGTCTGAACGGCCGCAAAATTCGGCTGGTGTTTTCGGGCGGGATCGCGCAAAATCCTCACTGACTTCGAGCGACCGTAATAGGTGACGGGCGAACTTAGTCGTGCTGCTGCATTGCCACGGAGCCCGTCACCATGAGAACGCACGCGATCGATCGATCCGTTGATCGAGTCTCTCCGAACCAGGAGATGGAGTCTTGAACGGTCGCGTCCCGCACGCGTCACAGCATGGCTACGTGCCGGGGCTGCCGGAGTATTTCACGCAGGACAATTAC
>Ga0209517_10010630_pt1 | contig 10190 bp, 10 predicted proteins | sample PeaSoiMetSII2010_FD_187695 | JGI IMG/M metagenome (GOLD analysis project Ga0209517, IMG submission 187695) | Peat soil microbial communities from Weissenstadt, Germany - SII-2010 (SPAdes) (version 2) | ecosystem: Environmental > Terrestrial > Soil > Wetlands > Peat | place: Germany... | reverse complement strand
CCCCCTTCGCGTCGAGCCGTCGATAGTTCGAGGTGAGGCGCGCAAAGCGTTCGAAATCGGCGCGGTCGCGCGCATGCGCCACCACCAGCGAGCCGTTGAACGGGATTTGCGGAAAATGTTCGCGCCACAAATGGAGCGAGCGGACGCCGAGCCGGACGATCACGGGCTCGGAGACTTCGGCCTCGCAGTAAGGCGCAAGCATCCCGCCGGCCCAGTAGCTGGTCGATTGCGTCATCGCGGCATCGCTGCGCTCATGCAGCGTCACGGCGCGGCCGGCTCGCGCAAACAGCAGCGCCTGCCATGCCCCGGCGATGCCTGCGCCGATGACGGAAATGGGGGATTCCCCCCGTGGACTGATTGAACTCTGGTACATCCCTGTCCCTTCGCCGGCATGACCCGGATCAGGTTCAAAGGGTCACCGCGGTCTCGCGTCCTTCATTCTTAAGACAAGCAAGGACTTGAGCGTGCGGTCTCTCAGCTCCTCATCGGAGCTCCCCTCGGAACACACCTAATGTAGGCCGATGTGGCGAGGTGTCAACGCGATATCCCCATGCGTGCCCCGGACGCGGCGCAGCGCGTAAGCGGTGCGCCGCAGAGCCGGGGCCTACATTCGATGCGGAACCGGGTGGATCCCGGCTCTGCGGCGCGTCATTTCACGCCGCGTCGCGTCCGGGACACGGGAGTCACTAGAGAAGTGTGCAAGTTAGCCCGTTCGCACCATCTACCGCGCGGGAACCTGCTCCGCCCTTGCTTCTGCGGGATGGCTGATATGTTCGAGACGCCGACGTTTCGCCGCGTAGTAATACCCGCTCGCATAATAGTGGATGGCGCGGGCGTGATCGCCATTTGCGGCATGGTAGGCGCCGGCGAGATATTTCACCGCGTAAGTGAGATTCGTGTCGGGGTCGCGCAGCCCTTCCACTGAACCGGTGTAGCCGAGGCCGCGCGCGGTCGAAAGCTTGATCTGCATCAGGCCGATGGTACCGCCGCGGCCGACGAGATCACGCTGATAGCGGCTCTCGCGCAGGATCACCCGATGCACCAGCGCCTCAGGCACGCCGTTGGCCTTGGCGTGCTTGGCCACCAGCTCATTATATTCGGCGCGCTGGGGGCGGGCGTCTTCCGGAAGCAAAACCGCCGCGAGGGCGGCAATCGACGCGAGGGTTAACAGACGCTTCATGGGAAGGCCTCTGTTGGGGCGAGATCGCCGCAATTGTCGCATTCGCCACGGCATGGATATGGCGAAAAGCGGGCTTTCTCGCGCTTTTCCCCCAATTCGGCGGGCAACCCGGTTTACCTGGAATTATGCGCTGGCATGCTTCGATGGGTGCGGAATTTGAAGGATTTTTCAAGACTCCCGCACCGATGACCCTGACCGTCTCCAACTCCGCCGAGGATACCAGCCTGATGCGCGGGCTGCTCCCGCTATGGGTCGGCGTCTTTGTCTATGCGCTGCTGTTCCTCGCCGGCGACAGGCTTTTGCTCGATCCCGACACGCAATGGCAGATCACCGTCGGCCAGTGGATTGTCGACCATCGCGCGGTGCCCGAGACCGACCTCTATTCCTTCACCATGCGCGGCCAGCCCTGGATTTCGACGCAGTGGCTGGCGCAAGTCGCGTATGCGAAAATCTACGCATGGTTCGGCTGGAGCGGCGTGGTCGCGCTGGCGGCTGCCGCGAGTGCTGCGACCTTTACGCTGCTCGCGCGATTTTTGAGCCGGCGTTTGAGCGAAAGCGCGACGCTGGTGTTCGTCGCGGTCGCGCTGGCGCTGACCGTGCCGCATATTCTGGCGCGGCCGCATGTGCTGGCCTTGCCGGTGATGGTGCTGTGGATCGGCGGAATGATCGCGGCCGCCGACCGGCATGACGCGCCGTCGCTCTGGATGCTGCCGTTGATGGCGCTGTGGGCCAATCTGCATGGCGGCTTCGTCTTTGGCCTGGTGATGATCGCGCCGATCGCGCTCGATGCGGTGGTGAATGCGCAAGCGACAAAGCGAAAATCGCTGCTGCTGCGATGGGCGGCCTTCGCCGCGTTGGCGCTGATCGCGAGTTGCTGCACGCCCTATGGCTGGAACGCGCTATTGGCGTCGCGGAAGATTCTGGCGCTCGGCGCGGCACTGCCGCTGATCACTGAATGGCGCGCGGCGGATTTCACCAACCTTCGCCCGTTCGAAGTCTGCCTGCTCGGCGGCTTCGGCTTGGCGCTGTTTAAAGGCATCAAATTGCCGCCGCTGCGCATCGTGATATTGCTCGGCCTTGTTCACATGGCGCTCGCGCAGGGCCGCGCGGGTGAAATCCTGGCGCTGCTGGCCCCGCTCATTCTCGCCGCCCTGCTCGCGCCGCAGGTCGGCGGCGCGGAAATTGCGCCCTCGCATGCGACGCCCGCCCGCGGCATCCTGTTTGCAGGCGTCGCGCTCGCGCTGGTGACGGGGACGCTGGCCTTTGCATCGCTGCATCGCTTCGCGCCGCATACCGGCAATTCGCCGGTCGCGGCGGTGGCGGCCTTGAAGAAACTCAATCTGGAACGCGTGTTCAACGATTATGATTTCGGCGGCTATTTGATCGCAAGCGGCGTGGCGCCGTTCATCGACGGCCGCACCGAGCTCTATGGCGAAAAATTCTTCGTCGACCACAACGCCGCCTCCGGCCTGATGGAACCCGACAATCTGTTCCGGCTGCTGGAAGAATACAAAATCGAGGCAACCTTGCTGCGCACCCAGAGTGCCGCGACCAAACTGCTCGACCATCTCGACGGCTGGCAGAAGGTGTATAGCGACGACGTAGCCACCATCCACCTCCGCAAGGCCGACGCGACGCATACGGTCGAGCCGGTGGTGGAACCCAGGGCGCATTGAGTCCCGCTCGGCAAGTTGCGTGCCCCGGATGCGGCGCATCGTGAAAAACGCCGCGCCGCGTCCGCGGACACGCTCATTGCCGTTTAATTGCCCTATTGCTCGATCATTGAACGGCAGCTCGGAGCGCCCCGCATCCGGCAGCAATCCTGTCCAATTCGGCTTCGGACACAAAAGAAAAGATGGGAAATGCGCCATGGCCAGAATAGACTTTGCTTCCTTGCCCCGGAAAAATCCCTGCGCCCAATGCGGCGAGCCGATCGCCGCCCCGGAATGGGTTGAGGCTGAGGCCAGCCGCACCTTCTATCTGTGGCGATGCCGGGCCTGCGACTACCGCTTCGAGGCGGTGGCTTATTTCGATGACTCCTCAACGGACAACGAAGCGCTCGCGGCTTAGCCATAGCGTTTTCAAGCGAAAGCCTGCCCCGGACTTGATCCGGGGTGGGCACCGGTTCGCGTAAAGAAAACGCGTCAATAAAAAAGAAAAGCCATTTCCTTTTCCTTGCAGTTCACGCGGCGGATTGCCGGTTCGGCTGGCGGACCGGCAACTGGATGCAGACGATCAATCCATGCGGCTGGCGGTCGTTGAGCGATAGCTTGCCGCCATGCGCCAGCACAATGGCGCGCGCGATCGAGAGTCCGAGCCCGAAGCCGGCGGTCTCGTCCATGTTGCGGGCATCGTCGCCGCGCACAAAGGGCTCCAGCATCACTTCCTTGCGGGCATCGGAAATGCCGGGGCCGTCGTCCTCGACCTCGATGGTCACGGTGTCCGCCGAGGCCTTGAGGCGAATGGTGGCGACCGCGCCGAATCTCACCGAGTTCTCCACGAGGTTGGTGACGCTGCGCCTGAGATCGTCCGGCCGCACCGTCGCCATCGCGTGTTCGGGGCCGTCATAGCTGACCTTGTGGCCGACGTCGGCGAACTGGTCGGCGACAAGCTGCAGTGTGGTGGCGATGTCGGTCAGCGTCATGGCCTCCAGCTTGCGGTCGTTGCGCAGGAACGACAGCACCGATTCCAGCATCGATCGCATCTGGTCGAGATCGCTCATCATGCGGCCGCGATGGCCCTCGTCCTCGATGAATTCCGAGCGCAGGCGCATTCGCGTGATCGGGGTCCTTAGGTCGTGGCTGATCGCGGCCAGCATTTTGGTGCGGTCGTCGATCAGGGTGGTGATGCGCTCCCGCATCCGGTTGAGCGCTTTGGCAACGGAGCGAATTTCCTCCGGGCCCCGCTCGGGTAGCGGTGCCGCGGCGCCGTTGACGCTGAAATCTTCTGCCGCCTTGGCGATCGCCGAGAGCGGCGCCGTCAGGGTCCGCGCCGCCCACAGGCCGAGCAGCGTGACGCTGACGATCGCAAACAGCAGTGTCACCGCCCACGGGCTGGTCCAGAACGGACGCGTCCGCTGGTCGGGCAGGACCTTTGCGGAAATCATCGCACCGTCGGGCAGCGCGATACCGATCCTGTGCCTGTCCTGTTCGTTCGCGAGCGGAAAGATCCGGTAGCTGGAGTCGAGCCGTCGATGCAGACTCCGCAGGTCCAGCCCCTCCGGGTCGCTCGCGGCAGGTACGGGGCCGGGCGGCAGGCTTTCGACCTCGAGCTTCGGAAAAGCGCGGGCGATGTCGGCGAAGAGCCGCGTCCGCTCGGCGGCGGGCGCGGCTCCGAGCAGCAGGACAGCGGCGGCGAACTGGGCGTGGCCGCGGTCGACCGTCGGATCGGGCTGATCCGGCCGGCTGACCAGAAAGATCCCGGTGAGGATCAGGTGAATGGCGATGATCGAGGCGATCACGAGAGCGGCGATCTGTCCGCTGATATTTCTTAAGTTCAGAAAATCGAGCAGCTTCATGACTGGCTGTTGACCGTGACCGCTTCCACCGTTGGGCTGAACATATAGCCGCCGGAGCGTACTGTCTTGATCAACGTGGCTTCCTGTGGATCGGATTCGATCTTGCGCCGGATGCGGCTGACCAGCACGTCGATGCTGCGTTCGAAGGAGCCGGCGCTGCGCCCCTGGGTGAGGTCGAGCAGGCTGTCGCGCGACAGCACGCGGCCCGGCCGTTCGCAGAACGCGCGAAGCAGGTCGAATTCGGCGCTCGTCATCGCCACTCGCGCGCCCGCCGGGTTGCGCAATTCCCGCAACCGGAAATCGATCCGCCAGCCCTGGAAGGTGAGGGCGGTCGCGCCACCGATGGTGCTGACGTTCTGGGCGGCGGCCTGGCGGCGCAGCACCGCGTTGATGCGCGCCAGCAGTTCGCGCGGGTTGAACGGCTTTGCAAGATAGTCGTCCGCGCCCATCTCAAGGCCGAGGATGCGGTCGACGTCCTCGCCGCGCGCGGTGAGCATGATGATCGGCACCTGCGACTCCGCGCGGATCTTGCGGCACAGGCTGAGGCCGTCTTCGCCCGGCAGCATCACGTCGAGAATCAAGAGATCGACGCGGCTGTCGGCCATCGCGCGGACCATTTCGCGCCCGTCATTGGCCGTCGTCACATTGCAGGCGTTGTTGCGCAGGTACTTTGCGATCAGGGTCCGCGTCTCGCGGTCGTCTTCAACGACAAGAATGTTGGGCGATGCCGTCGGCATGGGGAAATCCTTGCCTTAGATTTGGGACAACAAATCATTATTTTTGTTTCTAAATGTTTCTGGCGCTACCCTCGTAACACCACGCAATATGTCCACCGGGCGGCCAACATAACTCGTTAGGATTATTAACCTTAACGTGGCTTATCGGATCAGAAATCCCGGAGCCATCATGACTTCAATCGCTGCCGCATCCAATAGCAACTACCTGACGCCGCTGCAGCAGTTGCAGGCCGAACTGCAGGCGGAGGTAAACTCCGGCGCCATTAGCTCGTCCGATCAGGGCGCGCTTTCGTCGGCGCTGACCGACATCAATTCCTCGCTGCAAGGCGGCAACGACGGCGCCTCGGCCGGCGGCACAAATATATCTCCCGGCGATCTGCAATCGAAGATCAACAGCCTGATTGCAAGCGAGGTGTCGAGCGGCAAACTGACGAGCGCCCAGGCCGCCGAGCTGCAGGGCGTGTTCAAGGCCGCGTTCGCCAATGGCGCAGGTCCGGCCGGTGCCGGCGGCGCCAATGCCGCACCTCCCATCGGCGGTCAGCTCGCGGGTCCGCCGGCCGCCGGCGGCGCGCACCATGGTCATCACGGCCACCACGGCGGTTCGCATGGAGGCGATACTTCATCGACCGGCAATTCGAGCGGATCGTCGAACACCGGCTCCGTCAACGACATTCTGCAGCAGTTTCTGAAATCGCTGCAGCAATCGCAATCGTCGACGTCGTCTTCGTCTTACGGCTCAAGCGGCACGCCCGGCAGCGGCAATACGAGCGCGGCGTCAACTTCAGCACTTCTGATCGATTACCAGACCTGATCTTCACCCACGGGCAACAAACCCGTAACAGCCATGTTCGATACCGTCATTCTACTTACAGGTCCTGTCGAGCGAACGGTGTTGCCGGTCGTCCTGTTCGGGCATAATCCGAATCTCAAGGTGCTGCCGGTCGAGCGCGCCGACCAACTCGCGGCCCTGAGTGAAGACGTGCTTCGGCGGTCGCGGCTCGTCGCATATGTGACACCGGTGCTCGTGCCGCCGGCCATTCTCGCGCAGCTCGGCTATGGCGCCTTCAATTTCCATCCGGGTCCGCCGAGCTATCGGGGATGGGCGCCCGCGCATTTTGCGCTTTACGATGAGGCGACAGAATTCGGCGCAACGGCGCATGTCATGATCGACGAGGTCGACGCCGGGCCCATCGTCGATGTCGTGCGGTTTCCGATTCCGGCCGACATCTCGGTCCTTGGTCTGGAGGGGCTCGCCTATGCGCATCTGGCGTTTCTGTTTTGGCGTTTGGCGAAGTGGCTTGCCTGCGATCCCGCGCCGCCGCAGACGCTCCCGCTGCAATGGGGAAAAAAGAAATATTACCGCAGCACCTATCGCGCGATGTGCGAGATTCCCCTCGACCTTCCGAAGTGCGAACTCGACCGGCGCCTCAGGATATTCGGCGGCAATCACTTCGGAATGGCACCGACGATCAACCTGCACGGCGTAGAGTTTCGCGCGGTGCCGCTGCCGTCAGAGGCGGCGGAATAGCCGACGGAAGAGGGAAACAAAGCGCGTCCGGCATTGCCGGGCGCGCTTTTCTTGGCGTAGTGCAGTCTCTCTGATCGTCATGCCCGCGCTTGTCGCGGGCATCCACGTCTTTCTTCGCCGCAGCACCTCAAGACGTGGATGGCCGGGACATAGGCGAGCGGAAGCGACGCCGTCCTTCGGACGGCTATGCCCGGCCTTGACGGAGTTGGAGTCCCGAGAGCCGACAATTTCGACCTAATTCGTCTTCACCAGCGGGCAGCCGCCTTTGTCGAGCGGACGGAAGGCTTCGTCGCCGGGAACCGTAGCGAGCAGTTTGTAGAGATCCCACTCGCCCTTCGACTCCTCGGGCTTCTTGACCTCGAACAGATACATGTCGTGGACCATGCGGCCGTCGATCCGGATCTTGCCACCCTTGGCGAAAAAGTCGTTGATCGGCGTCTCCCGCATCTGCGCCATCACCTTCGGCGCCTCGTCGGTCCCGATGGCCTCGATCGCCTTCAGGTAATGCATCGTGGCCGAATAAAGGCCGGCCTGGATTCCGGTGGGCATGTGGCCAACCTTCTCGTTGAAGCGCTTCGAGAAGGCGCGGGTTTCGTCGTTCATGTCCCAGTAGAAGGCGTCGGTGGCGATCAGGCCCTGGGTTTCCTTGGCGCCCAGCGCGTGCACGTCGGTGACATTCATCAACAGCGCAATAAGTTTCTGGCCGCCCTTGGTAATGCCGAATTCGGAAGCCTGCTTGAGCGCGTTGGTGCTGTCGCCGCCGGCATTGGCGAGTCCGATCACCTTGGCCTTGGAAGCTTGCGCCTGCAGCAGGAAGGACGAGAAGTCGGACGTGTTGAGGGGATGCCGGACATTGCCGAGGACCTTGCCGCCCATCTCTTTGACGACGTTGGCGGCATCGCGTTCCAGCGCCATGCCGAACGCGTAGTCGGCCGTGATGAAGAACCAGCTGTCCTCGCCGCGCTTCACCATCGCTCTTCCGGCGACATTGGACAGCGCGTAGGTGTCGTAGGTCCAGTGCACGGTGTTGTGGGCGAACAGGCGACGCCGGTGAGGTCGGAGCTGCCGCCGCCGGAGTTGATGTTGATCTTGTTCTTTTCGCGCGTCAGCGCCGAGATCGGCAGCGCGACCGAGGAAGTCGGGACGTCGAAGATCGCATCGACCTTTTCATTGTCATACCAGTTGCGCGCGATGCCGACGCCGACATCTGGCTTGTTCTGGTGGTCGGCCGAGACCACCTCGACGGGCTTGCCCCTGACCTTGCCGCCATAGTCGGCGACCGCCATCTGCACCGCGGCCAGCGAGCCCTTGCCGGTCGCGTCCGCATAGAGGCTCGACATGTCGGTCAAGACGCCGATCTTGACGACGTCGTCGGAAATTTGCGCGTTCGCCGCGCCGCCGGACACGGCGCAGACGAGGCCGGCAATCAAACTGGCTGCAAGCGATCTCATGGTCTCATCTCCCTTGTTCTTGCGAGGCTTATTTGAGCCCTTCTTCTACCCGGCTTCATGTGGAGGGCAAAGCCGACTTTCGAGCAATGGGCGCCCTCAGCTGCTTTCCGATTGCGCCTTTCGGGGAGCGGGCCGCGATGTTAGGGTTTCCCGCGGCAGGAGCGTCCTGTGTCCTGCCTAATACCTAACGGGAGGACGACATGGCTGAAAGCGTCTACAAGGTCATCGAACTGATCGGCACCAGCAAGGAGTCCTGGGAAAAGGCCGCCAGCGCGGCCGTCAATCGGGCAGGAAAGACCTTAAGGGAGCTTCGCGTCGCCGAAGTTGTCCAGCTCGACCTGCAACTGGACGCCAAGGGCAAGGTCGAGGCCTATCGGGCCAAGCTGAAGGTTTCGTTCAAGTTCGAGGGTTAGGGCGCAGATTGACTGAAGATGGTCAAAAAAAGCGGGCGACTTTATTCCTGCCCCGCTCTGCGCTGCGATCGTGTCCCGGACGCGGTGCAGCGTTCTTTACGCTGCTCCGCAGAGCCGGGACCAATGGTAGCAGTGGGCCCCGGATCAGCAGCGCACCGCTGCGCGCTGCGCAGCATCCGGGGAACGTCGGCATCTACTTCCGCCTGAGAAAGCTCACAACCCCGGCAGCGCCGTGATCACGACGTTGATGGTGCCGGAGGCTTCCGCGATGATCCGCAGCGTTTTGGAATCGTAGGCGATGTCGGTAAGGTTGAGACTGGTGATTTCCGCGGCCACGCGGACGCCGTCCTGGTTGTTCTGAAGATCCGATATCGCGGCGGCGACCATCTTCTGGGCGTTGCCGAGGATCGGCTTGAGATCGACGGCGGTCTTCTCGGCGAGGGCCTTTTGCAGATGGGGCATGACCGCGCGCGCGGCCGCCCCAAGCAGGCCAAAGGCGGCTTCCGATTCGACCGCCAGTTCGATGTTGGCGAGCCGCAGCGTCTGCTGCGCCGAATCGAGCACCGGCCGACCCCAGATATGCACATTGGCTTCGCCGCCAAAACCTAAGAAGCTCGTCTTCTCCTTCGCGTTCACCAGAAGCGAGATCAACAGCCGGTCGCCTGATGCGGCGACGGTAGCGCGTTTGACGGTGACATTCACCGAGCCCGAACCGTCCTCGGGGAACGTCCGGCCGGCGAGCTCTGCCTCCACGATCTTGTTGATGTCGGTAAACGGCACGTCGACCGGAATGCCGATGCTGACCACCGGCGCCGTCGGCGGAACGATGGAGATTTTTTCGGGGAACGGGCAATTGGGCGTGGTCTGCGTCGGCGTGATGCGCGTCTCCGCCTCGATGCCAAGCGTCATCGTGACCGCTGAAGCATTGACGTTTGGCTGCACCGCGACCGCGCGGGTCGGCCGCAGCTCCAGCCACAGCGCCGGTGCGGACGCGGCTGCGACTTGCAACGGAATCGAGCGGCACGCCTTGGCCCACTGGATCCTCGCATTGCGTTCGAACGAGGGGTCGCTGCGGATCCGCGCGCTCGCCGCTGCGATCTGTTCGCCGACGGTCTTGTCGAGCAGCGGCTTGACCTGCGCCGGAACGTTGACGCGCGCGCCCGCGACCGTGAGGCTGGTGTCGCCGAGCGTCACCTGGGCTCCAAGATTGGGTTCAAGGTGCCAGGCCGCGGCAAGCTTGGGCCGCGAGGTGATGGTGACGCTGCCCTTGATCTCGGCGTTGGCATTGAGCGCCTTGATATTCACGCTGCCGATCTGCTTGCCGACATTGGCGCCGAGCAGGCCGCCGATCGCGTCGCCTACCG
>Ga0209517_10010629_pt1 | contig 10190 bp, 2 predicted proteins | sample PeaSoiMetSII2010_FD_187695 | JGI IMG/M metagenome (GOLD analysis project Ga0209517, IMG submission 187695) | Peat soil microbial communities from Weissenstadt, Germany - SII-2010 (SPAdes) (version 2) | ecosystem: Environmental > Terrestrial > Soil > Wetlands > Peat | place: Germany: Weissenstadt... | reverse complement strand
CGAAGACGAACACTTCTTGCACAATCGAGTTGCCAGCGTCGCTACGCTCCGAGATCTGTTCGCCTTCGGCCCGGAATGCCGTTCGCGTTCCCTTCGGAATCAGCGTTCGCCTTCGGCGGAATCCTCAGCCACCCCTGCGCCGCTTAGAGCCCCCACAATTGCTTGTGTTTTGTGGGTACTTCGTCGTCCTGGGAGGCACCCTCTGCTGGGCTTTGTGAAGACGCCCGTCTCGGAGTCGTCACTTTGAGCAATCGTTCGCGTTCGTAACCCACGGGGCCGGAGGTGTGCCGTATTGATCTGGCCCTGCTCAGGATCGACCTGCAGAAGAACCAACGGGGCTTCACGGCAGTAGTCCGTACACGAGGAGTTGGGTCTGGGAAACGACGAACACTTTCCCATTTGCCACGAGCGGAATGCTGAATTTTGTTGCGACGTCGAGAGCGTCTCGAGAGCCAGCTTGCGTCGAGTTGTAAAGCTCGTTCGAAAGATTACTCGCGTTGTAGGCGCGGAGAACTCCATTGTTGGGAGAATTGCCCGTATTGTCCTGCATCGCCCACAAGATCGCGTTGTTGGTACCGTTGGAGGAAACCGCAAACGATCCGCCGCGGTTGGGATAAGTCTCGGCAGACTGCGAAGTCGGCGACGTGGACAAAAGTCCGCCGGTCAGTTGAAAGGCTTTCAAAGTGTCATTCACGGCGCAGAAGTATACGTAGCCGTTAAAGAAAACCGGCGAACTGAAGTTGCCGTTGTCCTCGTCGGAATTGAGCAGCGCGTTGACCAGGGATTGAACGATCTGGCTATCGCCGTTTGTATTGAATTGGCCCAGATTGTCGCGATTGATCACGTAGATCGTTCCGTTCTTGCCCGCGCTGATGAGCAAGTGCGGATACGGTCCGGAGCTTTGATCCACCAGCAACACCGGGCCGGCTGACCCAAGGTCGATATCGCCGTTACTGAGATTCGACTGGTTATAGGGTGTGAAGTAGTCCAACACGGATCCGGCGGTGCTGAGCTTTACGATCGAATCTCCGTATTCCGTGCCATTCGAGTTCGCGTCGAAATCCCCGTTGCCGGTTGCGAAGTAAATGTTTCCGCTCGCATCGGTGGCGAGCCCTCCACCGCTCTGCCAGATGCCGGCGCCGTTCCCGTTAGGGGTGGCGTTATAGGCCATCACCCGCAGTAGGGTAGTCGCGTTGTACCCAAGGATCCACCCGTGCCAATTACCATTGTCGCCATGAGACCCGAATCCGAGGTAGACAACACCGTTGCTCAATAGAAGTCCTGGCCGTTGATTTTCCCGCAGGCCATCGAAACTGACTGTATCCGATCCGTCAGCGTTGCCCGGCACGCTGGCTTGAAGCACGACCGGCCCTCCAAACTTCTCCGCGCCCGTGGTGATATCGAGTGCGTGCAGCCTCTGCACCCAATTCGAATTCTCCTTGGTCGCCGCGACCAGGTACATCGTGCCGCTGGCCGGATCGATCACCGGCGTGCTGGTAATCCCAATCTGAGTGGGTATGTCGCCGCATTCACCAGTATCCCCGCAAGGAACGGTGGTAACACCGGACCCTAGGAAGCTCACTTTCCAGAGGGGAGTGGTGCTCAATCCGTCCGCGTCGAAAGCGTAGACGCTGTCATTTTCTGTGGCGACATAAACGACGTTGTAGAATCCCTTCCCAGGGATGCTCACACTGGCAACGTAGAGTGGTGACGCGAACGCGAGTCCGTCTATCGGATAAGACAACAGCTTCCCAAATTGGGTTTGATTGACGTTCGCCGGCGCTAACACGGTTTCGTTGGTGTTCTGGCCGGTGCGGAGATTATCGTTGTGGAACGTAAACGTGCCCGGATAACTGCTGATGTACACCGTGGCATTGGCCGTCTGACCGCCTGCCGATGCGCTCACCGTGTGGGTGCCCGCGCTGCTCGGAGGTGTGTATAGACCCGCAACGGTAATCGTACCCGTGGACGCCGACCCGCCCGCGATGCCGTCCACCGACCAGGTGGCCGACCCATTGCTCGCTGTAAATTGCTGCGTACCGGTCAAGGTTAGTACTGTAGCTACCGGGCTGACCGTGAGCCCGTTTCCGGTACCCAACAGCATAATTGTTTGAGAACCGCCGCCCGCATTGTCGGCGATCGCGACTCCCGAACTACGCCCTCCCGTCGTGGTAGGCGTGAACGTCACATTGATCGTACAGAAGCCGTTCGGCGCCAGAGTGGCTGGACAATTGTTTGTCTGTGAGAAATCGCCTGCATTGCCGCCTGATACTGCAACGGAGCTAATCGATAGTTGAGCAGTTCCGGTATTCGTGAGGGTGACCGGTTGCGGGCTGCCGGCGATTCCGGTTTGCTGATTGCCGAAGTTGACGCTTGCCGTGCTGAGTGTGACTACGGGTGCTGCGACTCCCGACGCGGTACGGAATGCAACCATTTGCATGATCCATTGCCCGGATGACAGCGGCGCGGTCGCGCTATAACTCCCCGTCGTCGTGACCATCCGGTCTTCGGCGATGTCGCCGTCGGGCGAGGTGAGCATGCGGCTAGTGAAGCCGCTGCCCGCACCGCTGGTCATGGTCGCAACGATGTTGGCCCCAAAGATGAGGTCGGTCGCGTTTGTCGTGGTTGCTGTGCCGCTGCTGCTGGTGCTGCTGTTGCCGCTGCTCGCCGCTGTCACATCCACCGGATTGTTCGGATCTGCGCCGCTGTACTCGAGAATCCGGATGTCGGGGGAGACTGCGGCGGTCGAGAAGGTCACCGTGACCACGTTGGCTCCCGCGCCAGCCGCCGCGATGTTCCTCGCGTAATAGATGGACTGCGACAGCGCGCCGGAGATGACGGTGGGTCCCACCGCGCGCGAGTATGTGTTGCCGCTCTTGTCCGTGACCGCATTGACTACGGCTGTGCCGTCATTCCATCCCACGACGACGACGTCGAGATCTCCGGCAGCTTGTGCCGCTGTGAAGGTCACGTTCACCGAGGTCTGCGACGTTTGCGGCGTAGCGTAACTCCCCTGCACGTAAGTGATCGTCGTGCTCGGCGACGTTGTGGTCGCACTGGCGACGTTCGAGAACGGGCCCAGATTCCCTGCCGTATCGCTCGCCTGCACGCGGTAGCTGTAGCTGGTGCCCGCCGTCAGACCCGTGTCATTGTACGTCGTTGACGTCGCCGCAAACGACGCGGTCTGCGCAAAATTGGTGCAACCTGCCCCCTGGCATCGTTGCACGGTATAGTTCGCCAGTCCAATACTGCTCGTCGAAGCCGTCCAGCTCAGATTGATCTGGGTAGTGCTCGCGGCCGTCGCGGTGAGATTGCTTGGCGCGGTCGGCGGTCCTTGCGTCACCGCCGTGACTGTATTGGAGAAGGCGCTAAGGTTATTCGCGGTGTCGCTGGCCTGCGCCCGATAGCTGTAACTGGTGTTGGCTATCAGTCCGGTGTCATTGTACGTCGTTGTCGCCGCGGCAAAAGAGGCGATCTGAGCAAAAGTTGTGCAACCGGCGCCTTGGCACCGTTGCACGATGTAGTTCTTTAGCCCCACCGTGCTCGTCGACGCGGTCCAACTCAAGTTGATCTGCGTGCTGCTAACTACTGTCCCCGTTAGATTGCTGGGCGCGGTCGGCGGAGTCTGCGTAGTAGCGGTTGCCACGCTGGAGAATGAGCTCAGATTCCCTGCCGTATCGCTGACTTGCACCCGGTAGCTGTAGCTGGTGCCGGCCGTTAGACTCGTGTCGTTGTATGTGGTCGAGGTCGCTGCAAACGATGCCACCTGGGCAAAATTCGTGCAGCCGGCCCCCTGGCACCGTTGCACGATATAGTTGGCCAACCCTATCGTGCTCGTCGATGCGGTCCAGCTCAAGTTAATCTGCGTCGCACTCGCCGTGGTCGCCGTCAGATTGCTGGGCGCTGTCGGCGCTGTCCCTCCGCTTTCAGCAGCCGTACGGAATGCTACCATCTGCATGATCCACTGCCCGGATGAGAGCGGTGCGGTCGCACTGTAGCTCCCCGTCGTCGTGACCATCTCGTCCTCGGCAATGTCGCCGTCCGGTGACGTGAGCATGCGTGTGGTGAAGCCGCTGCCCGGCCCGGAAGTGGCGGTCTGAACTATGTTCGCGCCAAAGATCAGGTCGGTCGCGTTGGTCGTGGTCGCTGCGCCGCTGCTGCTGGTGCTGCTGTTGCCGCTACTGGCGAAGGTCACATCCACCGGATTGTTCGGGTCTGTGCCGCTGTACTCGAGAATTCGAATGTCGGGGGATGTTGCTGCGGTCGAAAAAGTCACTGTGACCGCGTTGGCTCCCACACCGGCCGCCAGGATGTTCTTGGCGTAATAGACGGACTGCGACAGCGCGCCGGAGATGACCGTGGGTCCTACCGCGAGCGTGTACGTATTGCCGCTCTTGTCGGCGACGGACTTTACACTGGCCGTGCTGTCATTCCATCCCACGACGACAACGTCGAGATCTCCAGCAACCTGTGCCGCTGTGAAGGTCACATTCACGGCAGTCTGAGGCGACTGTGGCGTCGCATAATTTCCCTGTACGTAACTGATGGTGGTGGCCTGCATGGTCGTGGACGCGCTGGCCACATTCGAGTAGGGACTGAGATTCCCGGCTGCGTCCGTAGCTCGCACCCGATAGCTGTAGCTGGTATTGGCCGACAAGCCCGTGTCACTATAGGTCGTGGTGATCGGGGTCGCGATCTGCGCAAAGGTTGAACATCCCGTCCCTTGGCAACGCTCCACCAGATATCCGGTCACTCCTACGTTGTCTGTCGAAGCCGTCCAGCTCAAGTTGATTTGACTGGAACTCGCCGCGGTCGCCGCAAGAGTGCTCGGCGCTGTGGGCGGCGTTGTGTCCGGTATGATGCCGGTGGCCACATTGGAGTACGCGCTCAAGTTCCCCGCTGCGTCCGTCGCCCGCACCCGATAGCTGTAGCTACCTGCTCCCAAACCTGTATCGCTGTACGACGAGGTTGTCGGTGTCGCGATTTGAGTGAAGCCCGTGCAATTGGCGCCCTGGCAACGTTCCACTAAATACCCTGTCACCCCCACATTGTCCGTCGATGCCGTCCAGCTTAGATTGATTTGGGTTCCGCTCACGCTAGCCGTCAGATTGGTGGGTGCAGTAGGCGGCTGGGTGTCCACTCCCGTTCCCGAGATCGGTGTGCGGAACGCGACCATTTGCATGATCCATTGCCCGGATGACAGCGGAGCGGTCGCGCTATAGCTACCCGTTGTCGTGACCATCTCGTCCTCGGCAATGTCGCCGTCCGGTGACGTAAGCATGCGGCTGGTGAAGCCGCTGCCCGGCCCGCTGGTCATGCTCGACACGATGTTGGCGCCAAAGATCAAGTCCGTCGCGTTGGTCGTGGTTGCTAAGCCGCTGCTGCTGGTGCTGCTGTTGCCGCTACTTGCCATCGTCACATCCACGGGGTTGTTCGGGTCTGCGCCGCTGTACTCGAGAATTCGAATGTCGGGGGATGCTGCTGCTGCTGAAAAAGTCACTGTGACCGCGTTGGCTCCCGCACCAGCCGCCACGATGTTCTTGGCGTAATAGATCGACTGCGACAGCGCGCCGGAGACGACCGTGGGCCCTACCGCGAGCGCATACGTATTGCCGCTCTTGTCCGTCACCGCATTGACAACGGCCTTGCTGTCATTCCATCCCACGACGACCACGTTGAGATCGCCCGCACCCTGGGCCCCTGTGAAGGTCACATTCACCGCAGTCTGAGGCGACTGCGGTGTCGCATAATTTCCCTGTACGTAGGTGATCGTCGTGCTCGGCGACGTTGTGGTCGCACTGGCTACGTTCGAGAAGGGGCTCAAATGTCCCCTCGTATCGCTCGCCTGCACCCGATAGCTGTAGCTCGTGCTGGCCGTTAGACCCGTGTCATTGTACGTCGTCGAGGTCGCCGCAAACGACGCGATCTGCGCAAAATTCGTGCAGCCGACACCCTGGCATCGTTGCACGATATAGTTCGCCAGTCCAATGCTGCTCGTCGACGCCGTCCAGCTCAGATTGATTTGGGTATTGCTCGCCGCGGTGGCGGTCAGACTTCCAGGCGCTGTCGGCGGGTCTTGAGTAACCGCTGTGGCTATGTTGGAGAAAGCACTGAGATTATTGGCCGTATCGCTGGCCTGGATGCGGTAGCTGTAGCTCGTGCTCGCTGTCAGTCCGGTGTCACTGTACGACGTTGTAGTCGCGGCAAACGAGGCTATCTGAGCAAAGTTAGTGCAACCGGCCCCCTGGCACCGTTGCACGATGTAATTATTAAGCCCCACGGTGCTGGTCGATGCCGTCCAAGTCAAGTTGATCTGCGTAGGGCTAATTACTGTCCCCGTCAGGTTGCTTGGCGCGGTCGGCGGAGTCTGCGTCGTGGCGCTGGTCATGTTGGAGGAAGAGCTCAGATTCCCTGCCGTGTCGCTCGCCTGCACCCGGTAGCTGTAGCTGGTACCGGCTGTCAGACCGGTGTCAGCGTACGTCGTCGAAGTCGCTGCAAACGAGGCCACTTGGGCAAAGTTCGTACAGCCAGCGCCCTGGCACCGTTGCACAATGTAATTTTTCAGCCCCACGCCGCTCGTCGACGCGGTCCAGCTCAAGTTGATCCGAGTCGTGCTAACTACTGTCCCCGTCAGGTTGCCAGGCGCGGTCGGCGGAGTCTGTGTCGTGGCGTTTGCGACGTTGGAGAGTGAACTCAGATTCCCTGCCGTGTCGCTCGCCTGTACTCGGTAGCTGTAGCTGCTGCCGGGCGTCAGACCTGTGTCGTTGTACGTAGTCGAGGTCGCAGCAAACGAGGCAACCTGGGCAAAGTTCGCGCAGCCGGCGCCCTGGCACCGTTGCACGATATAGTTTGCCAACCCTACCGTGCTGCTCGACGCGGTCCAGCTCAAGTTGATCTGGGTCGCACTCGCTGTAGTCGCCGTCAGATTAGTCGGCGCAGTCGGCGGCGGGGGATTCACTCCCGCGGCCGGCGTGCGGAACGCAACCAGCTGCATAATCCATCGGCCGGATGAAAGTCGCGCAGTCGCGCTGTAACTCCCAGTGGTTGTGACCATCCGGTCCTCGGCGATGTCGCCGTCCGGTGAAGTGAGCATGCGGCTGGTGAAGCCGCTACCTGCACCGCTGGTCATAGTCACCACAATGTTGGCGCCAAAGATCAGGTCGGTCGCGTTGGTCGTAGTCGCTGCGCCGCTGCTGCTCGTGCTGCTGTTGCCGCTGCTGGCCGCCGTAACGTCAACTGGATTATTGGGGTCTGCGCCGCTGTACTCGAGAATCCGAATGTCGGGAGACGCCGCCGCCCTAGAGAAGGTCACTGTGACCACATTGGCTCCCGCGCCGGCCGAGGCGATGTTCTTGGCGTAATAGATCGACTGGGACAGTGCACCAGCGATGACCGTGGGTCCCACCGCGCGTGTGTAGGCGTTGCCGCGCTTGTCCGTGACCGCATTAACAACAGCTGCACTGTCATTCCATCCGACAACGACAACATTGAGATCGCCGGCAAGCTGCGTTGCAGTGAACGTCACGTTGACTGCGTTCTGAGGCGATTGCGGTGTCGCATAATTTCCCTGGACATAGTTGATGGCCGGCACGGCAGCCGAAATTGCGGGTTGAAGCCAGCCGACGAACGCTACGGCAGCCAACCTTGCGAGGCCCGCGGTGTTGCAACATGTTTTTGAAAGGAGCGGATTCTTCATAAAATTTCTGTGCTTTGAGTCCAAGAAAATCTCATGTGCTGGAACCTTTAATAGCGGGGCGGTCCAATCACCCGCAATGGAAAAGTTCCTCAGTACGCCTGTGTTCGACAGTTGCGGTAAGCGCGTGAGAATCTGCGCTGAATGCCGTCAATGTCTTGGTTAGCAACTGCACCTGCTGAATATCGTCACAATCGCGCAAGAGCAACAGGTCCCCGGCTTGTCCCTACTCAACGCTCAAGCTCCTCATTTTGGGGAACGAGAGTGCCAGCAATCAAAGACCAGCTTGCGAATGACTGATCATCGAGGGGGTTCGGCATGCTTACGTTCGTTATGCCGGTCTTTGTGTTTGGCCAATTGATGTAGTCTCGACAAGCGAAAAGCAGGGCTTCATCAGTACTTGTGGTCCGTTACCGCTGAGAATCACCGAGCAATCCGAGGTCCGCAGGTTGCCTGCGCCCCGAGAAGCACCCCGGCGGCGGGCCATCGCGCTTGGTCATGCGATTGACATTTCGTTACTGTTGCCCGCGCATGACTTCCTTCACTTCTTCTGAATCGATCTTGCTCTCGCAAACTCTTGAAGGTGAGGCGTTAGGCCGTGTGGCCCCCACCCAATGATGCGCCGATTGTCCTCAATGTAAAGTTTGCTATAGTACGTATAGAATGCCTACTGTTCAGGACTGTCCGAATGTCGGCAATATTTCCGGGCCGCGTAAGATTTGCAGCACTCAAAACCCTAGGTGCTTCACCCAAGGCAGCGCCACAGCGGTATTACATTGATTTGTTGGCGGCATGGCATAGGCTGAATCGAGGGCCAAGCCTATGGCGATTGAGCCCACGAACTACCCGCTCGTTACGAACCCGCAGCCATTTCGTCGTTCTGACCACTTGCGGTCACCCTGACCGAATATGGTTGCACTAAGGGAGCAGTGTCGAACGACAATCGTGGTACAGCGGAGAGTGGACCCACGGCGTTAGATTCAGGACCTGTTCACTGCCGGCTTCCATTCACGCCATTCAATGGTGAGGAGCTGGCAATTGTCCGTGATTTACCACGCTCATTCCGTTTGAGGGGTCGAATACAAAATCAAGAAATCAAGTGCGCAACGACGATTATCAGCGAAGAAAGAAATCTGTGAGATCCAGGGCGTAAACAGCCGTCGCCAAATCAATTTCATGAATCGTTTCGAAAGAAACTTTCGTCGAGGGCCGAGCCTCTCTAACGATAATCCCCTTAGTACCAAAGGCCCATTGTTCCCGCGGCGCCTTAGACGGGACAATAACGTGAGGAGAGCGGCCTCTGTATCTGCTCTCGATTGACTAGTCGAATCGGAGAAAAACAATGATCAATTGGCACAAATGTCTTTCTGCGCTGGCTTTCTTGCCGGCTTTCAGCCCGCTGGCGATGGCGCTCGGGCCGGGCGAATTGTTCATTACGAACTATAACGACAACTCCGTTACAGTTTATTCGCGAACTGCCACGGGCGCTCCTGCTCCGACGCGAACCATTCGAACCGGGTTGACGAGTCCTTTCGGCGTGCTCGTGGACCAGCTTCACAACGAGATCTTTGTCACGAACAATTGTCGAAGTGCTTTATGCGCGGGCTTCGAAGGCTCGGTCCAAGTCTACGATCTCAACGCCAACTTTCCGAACGACACGCCCAAACGAACGATCATCGGAGCCAATACTGGCCTGGTCCACTGCACCGGTTTAAATTTGGACTTTCTGCGTCAGGAGCTCTACGTGGCCAATGACGATGGCGAATCAATCACGGTGTTTGCCCGGACCGCGAATGGCAACGTCGAGCCGCTGAGAACAATTTCGGGTTCCGCGACCGGATTGAACGGTCCGGTGGCAGTGAATTTGAACCTGTTCCGCGACGAGATTTTCGTCGTCAACAAGGTGTCTGGGTCAGGCGGTTCTGGCAGTATTACCGTATATCCTCGGACTACGAATGGTAATGTCAGTCCGATTCGTTCGATCCAAGGGGCACTTACGGAGTTCAATTTACCAATCGGCATGGATTTCGATCTGCTGCGCAATGACATTGTCGTGACGAATGCCGAGGCTAATTCCATCCTGGTGTTTCCCACGACCGCGAATGGGGATGTAGCTCCGTCGCGGATCGTCCAGGGGACGGGCACGGGTTTGTGCATACCTTCCGGTATCGTGGTCGACCTCCTTCACAACGAGATGGTAGTCGCGAACTCAGGATTGGGTGCCAATATCGGTTTTAACGGTACTCCCTGCAGCCAGTCCGTTGCAGTCTATCAGCTCTCAGCGAGCGGGGACGCCAGCCCCTTACGGTTACTGAATGTCGGCGTAGCGACTGGGCCCGTGTCGGTCGCCGAAACGCTTATAAGCTTCCCGTAAACCGAATTCGCTTTCACTTCCGCTCGCACGCGCGTTCGACCGCGTTGGGGCGGTGCCAATGTTAAAGGGCCCGGCTACTTTCCTAGCCGGGCCCTTTGCATTTTCCGATCACGCCCGCTCTCG